>JGI24695J34938_10000949_pt1 | contig 26424 bp, 17 predicted proteins | sample TergutCo191P3_FD_34938 | JGI IMG/M metagenome (IMG submission 34938)
TTTTCGGCTACACGAAATCAACCGACAAGAAACTCGTCGTGGACGATTACGCTGCCGAGGTTGTAAAGGCTATCTTTGAGCATAAACTTCTCGGCTACAACGAACAGCAGATTGCCGCCATGTTGAACGCAAAAGGGGTACACTCCCCCGCCGAGTACAAAAAAGCGTCAGGTGAAGCGTACAACACCCCGTTTGCCGTAAAGGAAAAATCCCTTTGGACGGTGAACGCGGTTAAGCGGATTTTAACGAACCGCGTATATATCGGCTGTTTGGAACAGGGCAAGCGCACAAAGGCAAGTTACCGTGTTAAAAAACACTTCTACAAACCGCGCGAGGCTTGGAGCGTACACGAAAATAACCATGAACCGGTTATTTCCGAAATGGATTTTGAACTTGTGCAAGAACTTATGGAAAAAGACACGCGGATAGGTGGCGCGGGGCAGCTTCAACTATTCTCCGGCTTGATTATCTGCGGTGCTTGCGGTCAGCCCATGACCGTAAAAACCACGAAGAAAAACGATGTAAACTACGTTAATTATATCTGCTCTACCCACAAACGGCACGGTACTTGTATAAATAACAATATCAGCGGAAGAAAAATCGAGGAATATACGCTGCTGGCTATCAAGAAACAGATTGAGGGGCTTTTATCCGCAGATGAAGCGACCGGCGACGTTGGGTTGGACGAACTGAAAAGCCGTAAAAAATCCGCTATCGAAGGATTGATTGAGAAATCGCTACTCTTGATTCAAGAGTATAACGATTACCTTGTGAAGTCCTATACTAAAATGCTTGACGGCGTTATTACGGAGAGCGAATACAAGCTGTTCCGCGAGAATTTTCGTCGTCAGATTGACGACGCGGAGAAGAATATCGTCCATTTGAGGAGCGAGATTGAACACCTTACGGACGATTCTAAGACCCGCGCTCTTATTGAGCATTTCAAAGCCCACGGCAATATAACGGAACTCAACCGCCGTATTGTCGTAGGTTTTATACAGTCCGTTACCGTCCATCAGAACAAGGTTTTAGAAGTCAGCCTTAGGTATGAAAGCGGGCTTGAAACACTACCCGAACATACGGAAAGCCGCTCTAATGAGTATGAAAGGGCGGTGGTCTGATATGGCGAGAAAGAGTCGAAAGAATGTACCGCAGGCGGAGTTTGAAATACCAAAAACCGTTAAATTCGCCGCATGGGGCTACGCAAGAATTTCTGTTGAAAATGAACGGTCGGAGGATTCCATCGAAAATCAAACCGACATCATTAAAGATTACGTCAGCGATAAGACAGACATTGACTTGTACAGAGTGATTACCGACCTCGGTTTCAGCGGAACGGATTTTGACCGACCCGGCTATGCCGAACTGATGGACGGCATAAAACGCGGTGATGTGCAATGCGTTATCGTAAAAGATTTATCGCGCGTCGGCAGAACGTATATTGAAGTCGGGGAATTATTATTTGATACATTCCCCACTTATAATGTTCGTTTTATCTCAATAAACGACCGCTATGATTCCTTTGCCGACGACGCGGCGAGGAAAAAACTGCTGATATTGTTCAAAAACCTCGTCAACCATATGTACAGCAAGGATTTGGGCGTTAAGATAAAATCGGCACACGCATTGAAACAACAGCGTGGTGAACTTCTTGGCTCAATACCGCCGTATGGATATATGTTTACTTCCGATAACGGCGGCAAACGCTTGAAAACAGAGCCTGACTCGGCAAAAATCGTCAAACTAATATTTGATATGCGGGCGCAGGGCGATAGCATGATAAAAATTGCCGACCATTTGAACCGTAACAGCGTACTTGCTCCGCGCAATCATTATCACAGTTTGGGATTTTTAACTAATGATAAAGATGCAAAAAAAGCACTTTGGCAAAACGGCTATATCGGTCAGCTTTTAAGAAACGAGGTATATATTGGCAAGCAGATACAGGGCAAGTACGAACGACACGGCAAACAAGCCGGCGTAAAACCGAAGTCGGAGTGGGTTATACACGAAAACGCTCATCCTGCAATTATAGACGAGAGCCAATTTTACACTGTTCAAAAACTGATGGACGAAGCAGGGAAAAAATTCAAGAAACTCGGTAATAAATTGGACGAAAATATCCTTGTGGGTAAAGTGTTTTGTTCTCGTTGCGGAAAGTCCATGAAACGGCAGTATTACCGCAAAAACAAAACCGAGGTTAAATACCGCTACTGTTGTCGTGACTGCGTAGCGGAGCTTCGTTATGAAACGGGGCTTGAAAAAGTGCCGCAATTTCCGCTTGAAAAAATCGTAGAAATTATAACTGCCACGATACAGCGGTATATGGACGCTTGTATTACCATTGATATGCTCATTGAAGATGTTGCAAATTCTGCGGCTATCATTCAAAAAAGTCGCCGTCTTTCAACAGAGCTACAAAAATTTCAACGTGACAGGAAAAAGTCCGAAGATATGCTTGCAGCCGCATATACGCACCATTTAGCGGGTTTACTTGACAGCAATGAATTTAATCTTGCGCGTGAAAGATTTGGACGTGACAAACAAGCGGCAGAAGCCGGTGCAGAGCGTGTTTCGCAGGAATTGGCGGGATATGATTTGGAAGAAACCCGCCGCAACGCCTTTTTAACGAATTTCCGTAAATTCAATGGTTTTACGGAATTGAATAAAACTATTATCGGCACATTGATTCAACGGATTGACGTATCGCCGTTATCAAATGAAATCGGCATTACTTTGAATTTCATGGACGAGTTAGAAAAACTGAATAAATTAGTTGAGGAAAGCGAGGTTTTGACTGATGTACTCTGATTATCAAAACGCCGCCGCCCTTGACTATACAGGGGTATATGGAACGGATTATGTCATTGGTGCGTATTCCCGAATATCGGATTCTGACGATGCCAAAGACGAAAGTAACAGTATAAAAAATCAGCGGGCTATGATACGGAGCTATGCCGTTTCCCTCTCCGAATTTGCAAACGCAAAAATCGTTGACTATGTGGACGACGGCATAAGCGGCAGCCATACAGACCGCGAAGCGTATCAAAGGCTCATTGCTGATGTAAAACGCGGAGCGGTACATTGCATTATCGTAAAAGACCTTTCGCGCATCGGTCGTAACCTGATTGACGTTGACGACCTTTTGATGAACTACCTCGTTGCGCGGGGAATACGGTTTATCGCTATCAACAATTATTATGACAGCTTGAAAAATCCGCTGTCAAACCTTGAACTGGCGGTTATAAACCTCGCTAATCAGCACTATAACCGCGACCTTGCGCAGAAATCTATTACGAGCAAACTTGTCAAAATGAAGCGCGGCGAGTTTTTAAGTTGTTGGGCGTTGTTCGGATATAAAAAATCCGCGACGGAGAAGAATAAACTCGTTATTGACGAAGAAAGCGCAGATTATGTACGGCTTATGTTCTCGCTGGCGGCCGGCGGCAATAATCTTTCTAAAATCGCTATAATCTTAAACGCACAGGGCATACCCACGCCAAGCGAATACAAGAAGAAGCACGGTATAGTAGGCGGTTGGAAAACGGCAGACCCTGATTATTCATTTTGGTGTAACGCACTTGTAGGACGGATTCTGAACGATATACGCTACACAGGCTCGTCAGTTCATAACATGGTTCAAGTGAAACATTCGGGTACAAATCGCTGTGTTCAACGCCCAAAAGATGAATGGATTATAGTGTCTGACGCACACGAAGCCATTGTATCTAAAACAGAATTTGATAAAGCACATGAGGCTATCCGAAAAGAAAAGTTGAGCGATGTACCCATCGACCACATTTTTCACGGTAAAATAAAATGTCCTGTGTGCAACCATACGTTGAAGCGGTCAAACCCTCGCAGACCCTATTTCAAATGCAATACTCGTTATTTCACCGACCATTACGATTGCCCTGATTGTTCCGTAACACAGGCAAGCATAGAAAATGTCGTGCTTGAATCTGTCAAGGTTCATGTTGCACGGCTCGTAGACCGTGAGGATTTGAACATGGCGGCCATTCAACAGAGCGGTATTTCAAAAGTCGAAATTGAGGGTAAAATAAAGACGGAACAAAGGGCTGTCCGGCTTCTTGAAGAATCTGTGACTAAAAACATCACCGCACTTGTTTCCGGTAAAATCTCGCAGGACGTTTTTTTGAGCAAAAAAGAAATCATCAATAACACCATTGCACAAAAAAACGCGGAGCTTGAAACGCTCTGCGAACAGCTAAGGGTTGTCAGCGAAGGAAAATCCGCTATTGAGGAACGGTTATCAGAATTACGACCGCTTCTCACGGTTGACAGGCTCGACAGGGAAGTTATTGATTTGTTGATTGAAAAAGTGCTTGTTTACGAAGAAAAAGACGTTGAAATTGTTTGGCTTGATAGGTTCTCGTTATAGACGTTCACAAAAAATTTACAAATTATTATTTGCTCCCTACTTGACACATTCGTATATGTCAAGCGTAGTATTAATATCCGCATGACCCAATCTAGCAGATACACTTTTTATATTGGCATTAGCGGCAATTGCTAAAGTAGCGCAAGTATGTCTTAGGCAATGCAGATTAATTACTGGTAATGGATTACTAGGGTTGTCGTTATTGTAGCGTACTATGATTTTTTTGAATTGTTTATTGGGAGTATCTATATCCATCTGCTTACCGTCATCTTGAATATATAGCCAGTCCATACCATTCCATGCTGTACCAAGATTATTTTTATATTCTGTCTGCTCTGCTTTGTGTTTCTTTAACAAATCCATTACTAACGGTGGCAACGATACTGTACGTGTACTTGATGCCGCTTTTGCCTTATCCTTTGTTTTTTGCCCTCCTGTTGGTCGTATCGCTGTTTTATTAACCGATATGCAATTATTATCGAAATCCACGGCAGACCATGAAAATCCAACTAATTCGCCGCGCCTAAAACCGCCAAAGATTGCCATATAAATAATACTTTTTATTTGAGTTGAAATTTGTTTAGTGGTGATATGTTCGATGGACGGTGTGCCGTCTGCTTTTTCGCGCCCGCGATGAACAACGGTATAATCTTTATCCAAAAAATCAAGAAATTTTTTAGCTTCATCAGGAGTAAAATATTTAATATCCGAATTGTTACGCTCAACTTTAGGTGGTTTTGAACCCTTAACAGGATTGTCTGCTATTAATCGCCAGTCGATGGCAGTATTTAGAATACTGCTCAAATCATCACGCATACGCTTAATCGTATTATTACTATATTTATATGTTTTGCCGTTTTTGGTGTAACCGTCATTTTGTAAATCTACATATAAATTCTGGAAATCGAGCGGTTGCAATGCTGATATTTTTTTATGGCCAATGTAAGGTAAAATAACATTAAAAGTTGATTTGGCGCGTGATATTGATGTGTCTGCTAGTTGACCGTCAGCATATTTTGCAAACCACAGATTAGTGAAATCAGCAAATGTCATTTTGTCGCCGGATATATATTTACCGCTTTTGACTTTTTTCTCGAACTCAAAAGCGAAATCACGAACTTCAAGTTCGATTTTCTTTGCCGTTTTTGCGGTTGGCTCACACGTTGTTGTTTCAGTTATTTTTTTGCCGTTAATGTCATAACCGTTTGAAACCGTAATTTGGTACGTATTGCCGCGTTTGCGTATACTTGCCATTATTAATCATCCTCGCTTTCGTCGGCTTCGTTTTTTATTGCTTCAATATTCCGCTGCTCAATTGCATGGTAACAGTAATCAAGTAAAGATTCTGCCTTTTTACTACAATGCCATTTATGGGCGATAAGCGCGTTTTCGCTTTCTTCTTCCGGTCTAATCAGACCAAATGGACCTGGAAAGGATTTACCTTTGGTATGCTCTGAGACGTTCTTTAGACTGTCGTAATGGCTGTAACTATATTTATATAGTCCTTTGATCAAATCTAATAACAAAGGGGTTAGAAAATCATTGAGTAAATATTTTAATTGATCATCTGCCGTGATATCGTGAATCAAATCGATACTGTCACCGCCTAGCCCTGATAATCTGTCTAATCCAAGTAAGTAGTCACATGAAATATCATAGTAATTGCATATCTTGATTAGATATTCAATGTCTGGTAATCGTGTCCCAGCTTCATATGACCCCAAAGCCGGCCTTGACATTTCCATTTCCTTGGCCGCTATCTCTTGTGTGATTTTGCGTCCTTCTTTTGTTGCTTTGCGTTCGCGCAACTCAATTAATTTAGAACGAAAATCCTCTATATATGTAGCCATTTTTTATATTTCCTTTCTTATTGTAAGCGTCTGTATCATTAGATATATTTCGTCTACATACGCTTGACATTTGCGTCTGTATCTGATATCATCAATTTGATACACACTATTATAAACCCAAGCCAACCTAAAGGCAAGAATAAAAACTATGGGAGATTAAAAATATGACAAATATGACAAATCAAACTGAACCAATTTTGTCGATGATGACCATTGACCAGGTAACCGCTAAGTACAATCTAAGTAAGTATTTTGTGCGAACAGTCGTTCACTCCGGCAAGATTAGGGTAGTCCGTTGTGGAACAAAAAAGATTCTAATTAATGAGCAGTCATTGATTGACTATTTTAACGCTGGGGATGAGGTCGCATGATTGGCATATTTAAAATAACAAGCGTTATTTGATATTGATTATAAAATAACGAGCGATATTTTAAATGGCTGGTAGGTGCAAAAATTTGATAAGTAAGAACACAATTATATAAAATGGCACCTGTTATTATTGCGATATTGGCCGCCGCCAAAGGCGGAATGTTTTTGGCTTTTTGCTTTTAGTTTTAAGCCCCGCAGGGCACGTGTCTACCAAGGTAGACTTAACGTGGTAAATCTACCCGCTTTCGCAGGGGAGATTTACATTAAATAAAGATTATTTTTCGGATACAATGATTGATTATTTCAATACGAAAAATTGCAATGATGATAATGATGAAATGGAGGGATGAGCGATGCCACATTTGCGACATTCGAAAATAGGGGGGATTCCGAACATCGAAAAAGAATATGACCGTGACGAAGAGTGGATGCAACGTCATGGTTTTTATGACGATGATTATAATCCGGTTTCACCAGAATACAAAAATGGCAAGCGGGTATTCCCTGATGGCAAGCACCGTATCAGACCAGAGGAGACCAAAGATAATTACAAAATGTTAGATACTGATAAATCGCTCAACACGATGATAACGGATCGGATAGCGGAAATCTACAAAGACAAGCGGAAACCGCGCAAAGATTGCAATGTTTTGACAGATTGGAAAGTTACATGTCCCCGGGAATTATTGGACGACCCAGCAAAAGTAGAGCGATTCTTCAAGGTCGTATTTGTGTTTACGCAGATGAGGTACGGCAAAGCCAACGTCTTGCAAGGCTACGTGCATATGGATGAGACCACGCCGCACATACATATTGCTATGATGCCTGTGACGGATGCGCCTGCTAAAACTAAGTCAAAGGTCAAAATGACCCTAGATGAAAAAAATAAGCTAAAAGAAGACAGGCCAAAACCAAAGTACACGAATCCGGGGGAACGCCTTTCAGCCACTGCACTATTTTATGAAGGTCGGGGGACTAAAAACCATGAATTGGTTAAGTATCAGGATGAGCTTGACAAGGTAATAGCGCATGAGTTCGGGATGCCGGGACTTGTCCGCAACAATAGAACCAAGGGTGGCTACACCACCGAGGAATTAAAAGCCAGGACTGCCGATTTGGACGCAATAGAGGATGGCCGCAAGGATATTGTAGGACAACAGGTATTGCTTGATGCACAGGCCGCCGCCCTTGATACGCGTGGCAAGTCTTATGATAATATTGATGATATCAAAGATGATATGCGTAATTCATTAACCGAATCGCTTAAGGGTGACAGTACCAATATTGTCCGTCCAATTATTGGAAGCGAACACTATAGTGCCGCTGATAAGCTTTTTGCGCAGTCACTTGCGCTTGGGGTGCGAGTACGTAAGTTTGATCGGATTATAAATGATGCAACGGCTGTTATATCGGATAATCTTACAGCGGCGCAGGAAGCCGACAAAAAATTTAAAGCCGCGAAATCAAGTTATGCCGAAAAAGTAATCAATAAAGGTAATAAAATGATTGGTGCGGATGTTACCATGCCGAGGGCGATTGCCAAGTCACTCAGGGAATCGAAATTTAATGTGCATATGAATTTGGATGATATCATGGCCGAGGCTAACGCTGGTATTGATGATTATCAGCTGGGTACTTAATCATTTATGTGGTAAAACGATAAAACTTGATTTATCGCTTGCAATTAAAATAAATTCGATTTTTCCACAGAAAAATATGTGGTTTTTCACTATTTTTTCACCAAATATAAATTACTGTGTAACCTGTGTAAAACTGTGTAATATACCCTACAAACCCACTATATGCGCGGGCGGCAATGTCCCGTATAGCCGCCCGCAAAACTGTGTAAAACTGTGTAAATTAGTGTATATTTACCAAATAAGCAAACAATTGTTCGAAAGGAAAATGAAATTATGAAAAAAACAACCGAAGCAACAATCAAAGCCAAAGCCGACAGACGCTTAACGGCGCGGAAGCGTACTTTTAATATCGTACAGTACGAAGTTAATCCAATTACAGGGCAATCACTTAATTTTGGATTGTCCAATATAAAAAATCTAGTCAGACATAAATCAATTATCCTTTATGCCTACATTCGTCACGACAAGGACGAATACACCGAAGATGACGTTGAGCGTATGCAGGATATGTATAATATTACAGTCAAAATCGGCGATATCAAGCCGCCACATTGGCATATTGTAATTTATTGCGGTAATACTACAATAACCTTAAAAATGGTCGCTAAATGGCTTGGTATTAATGATGATATGGCAATTAGTTTGATCAAAACTCCGCAAGAATTTAAGCAAGACATACACCCCGACGGCAAAGGCGCATTTATTGATTGCGTTGCTTATCTTCCGCATAATGATATTCGGCAACAATTGAAAGCCAAACAGGTATATGCTGATTCAGAAGTTACAGCCAATTTTGATTGGCGGTCGGAAGTTAATGCTTATAACAACCGCAAAAACAAGTATGGCACTAAAAGACCTCTACAGGAAAGAGATTGGTTTCGGAACGAAATTTTTACAGGCTCAATGTCATTATATGATTTAAAAAGAGATCATAAGACAGTATATACTGCCGATATGACGACACTTGATAAATTACGCTTAAAATATCTTGAATCCGCACCCTTACCCGCTATGCGTATTAATTATTACGTTGAAGGCGATGGCGGTGTCGGTAAGGGTTATATGTCACGCGCTATTGCACGGTCGTTTTATCCCGATCTAACGGACGAACAGATATTTTTTGAGGTATCGTGTGATGGTACTGGATTTTTAGGTTATGACGGACAACCAGTAATTATTTACAACGAGTTCCGAGCAGTTGATTTGCTATACAATTACAAGTCATCAAGGGGTGTCTTTGATTGTTTTGACACGACCCCGACACGTTCAAAATACAATGTTAAATACGGCTCTGCTTCGTTGATTAATACTATCAATATTGTTAATTCGGTTGAATCATATGGGGATTTTTTAGACGGTTTAGTGGGAGAGTATATTGATAAAAAAACAGGTGTCAAACATACGTCAGAAGATAAGCAAAAAAAACAGTCATACCGCCGTTTTCCGTTAATTTTCAGAGTTCGGGAACAAGATTTTGATATGCTTATAAATCGCGGATTTATCAAAAAAGGTACATATTTTGAGTACGAAGAATATCGTAATATAATCGGTTCTTTCCAAAAAGTTGCTGAAATTTTAAAATATAACCGTGACTTGGGTTTGGATTACGAGCGGCGACTATTACAGCCTGTTGTTGATATCATTAATGATACGGTGATATGTGCTAATGATGATAATCCTTACGCCGATATGACAATAGATGATTTATTGCAATTGGATGACTTCAAAAATGCCGGAATACCACGGATTGAAACGCTCACTGATGAGGAAAAAGCCGCCATAATCGAAGAAAAAGCCGCCGCCGAACAGGCTAGATTATTTGCCTATTTTTCTGACGGATATTCGGACGGTGAAATTGCCGATATTAAACTAGATTTTAAAAAATCACATTATGATTGTGATCGTTATTACTGTTCAGGTATGGCTTGCGATATTTATCAATCAATCGTTTTTGATGATGCGGATTATGATGATATTGCCAATGCCCGCCGCGCCGCCGCCCAGATAGCAATAGAAAAACGAGCCGCCGCCAAAAAATTAAAACGCGACCAAGAATATACAGAAAAAGCCAACAAAATAAGGGATAACGGTGGATTATTTGATGTACCACCACACAAACAACCAACGCGTTGCGCCATTACCCCCGGCATGATATATCAGCCGCAGTCATTTCAATAATATCAGCCGCCGCATTGAGTGTATAACCGAATCTCAGACTTGACAACAATAATTAAATACGATTATAATTGAATTAATAAAGGGCGTTGCCAGTAATGGCTAGCCCAGATTCAGATCAAAGAAATGACCGCAAACCCAGCTAAGAGTGGCGGTTATTTCTTTTTATTGTCGTCCCGTTTTAACAGGGCAATAATACCAATAATCACTAAACATAAAGAAAATAGCTCTTCATATGTAACCATAGGCAGCCCCCTTTCCGAGGGCAAAGAACGCCCCCTAATTGATGAGGGCTAGCCACTACCATATCGGCAACGCTTAAATAAAGTTTACAGATAATGGTATGCCATGTCAAGCATAAATCCCCTCATTTATGGCTTGACATGATTCACAATCCCTAATAATCGGTTTAGGGATTGCCCTTATCATTTTAAGTGCATATCCCTTGGTTATAATTTGAGCAGTAATTCTTGTTTTCAGGTCTGAAAATGATGATCAGATTAGCGAAAAAAAAATGGGAAATCAGAACCTCGTTTAGAGGTCTGAAATCCCATTTTTTATGTACTTGTTTTTCCTATCAAATTCGAACATCAGTTCTCTTGTATTTCGAGTATTTTAGCGATCAATTCTCCGTCCGTATTGGCACCTGTAATATCAAACTTGTACAAACCAATTCCGGTTACGTCGGTGATGATCATGTACTCGTCAGTGACGACTGCACATAATGGGAATGTCTCGTTAGGATACTTAAAGACTTTAGTTTTTTGGTCGTCTACACCATTATGGCTAGGCATAATTAAAGCAATACCGTTATCATAATACCCATAAAAGTTCGTACCTGTGAACCACTTGCTGTAAGCGTTGCTAAATTTCAAAAAATTATAACTGATATCTCTTGATGCACCAAGGAGTTCGCCTGTTTCTAAATTCCCCGTGAAATAGTGATCCGAGGTTACGTTTATTTTTTCGATCGGTGTTATTTCCCAGGTAGTTAGGTCTACGGCATATTGGTTATCATAACACTCGATATATATTTGATTGTCGTGCATGCCGATTATCTTAATCCTTTCATGAGTGCTGTTCTCGTTAAGATTTTTGATTTTAGTTTTATCAAACGGAACTTTGGTTGTCGTCGTGAAATCCTCTGAAAGAATATAATAAAAATCGTCGCCGTTATCGTTAAAATAAGCGTCATTCATGAATAAAATACGACTGTCGGACAAAATTAAAAAGTCGATTGTCTTGTGTGCCCCAACGTAGTGTCTGGCAACAAGATTTCCATCCATGTCGTATTTGTCAATGCTGGATGCACCGTTACGAGAACTGCTGTCCCAGCTTTTATTCACTTCTTGATAAATACCGTAAATATAGCCTTGATAATAATAACCTTCCCATAGCGGAATCATGGTTAATTTATCGGTTTTGATGTTATAAAGCATTGCGTGTTGGTTTATGTCATTGGTCAAATAGCCGTTATTTATTTGCCAATAAACCACATCGCCATCCATGCCGTATTGGCGTGGCGGCTGGATTCTGGCATATTCCGAAAGCAGGTTAGTTAAATCAATTAGTTTGTCGTTAACTTCTGAGGGTTCTTGGGATTGGGTTTCCTCGGTTTCTGAAGTTGGTTCTTGGATAATCGGTTCAATTATGGGTTCTTGTGTCTGAATAACTTCAGGTGATGGGAGCGGGCTTTCGGTCACGATGCTAGGGGATGTGACTTCGATAGTGTCTTTGCCGCAGGCTGTTAAGCTGACGGCTAAAAGTCCAATAATTACAGGTGTTATCAATTTCTTCATACGTTGTTTTCCTCCATGGTAGTTGGGGGTTAATGGGTTAGGGGTTGAGCAGTGCGGCAGCTACCATCTGCCGCCATGCTCAAAAAAAGTTAGCATTCCGAGTCAGGCACCCGGCAGCCGTCAGGCTGCAATGTACCTGTGTTGGGTGCTGCATTTATCTTGAATGTCGGCAGGGCAGCCATTTGACCGCCCCGCCTAGAAAATTAAAAACGAGATACTATGCTAATATACACACATAATACCTCGCCGTATAAAATAACGAAGAACCAACCAGCCCACGAACTAGATTATTGCTTGTAAAATCTACGATTTTACAATATAATTAAACCTGTGTCGCGGAATAAGTCCGTACTGTGTGATAGACTACCACTATCATACCTTGCCCTTTGGAGTGTCCAGCTCCAAGGGGTGGCACACAATATTCTTTTTTAATTTTCAAATCCATTTTAACACACAAATGAATCGATATCAAAGGAAATTTTCCTCATTTATGAACAAAACCGACCCTTATTTTTTGGGGAACTTTGCTTTCAACTTCCTGATTGCCGAATATATCACGGATTTGATCAAGGGAAAAATTTTTATTGTTATACTTCCTGTACCCTTCCGGCGGCATATACCATGCTATTTTGGTTTTATGCCATTTGAAATTTAGAGCTTTTAAAAGGTCTTTATATTGCCGTGTATCACCGGTAATCCAGATAAATGAGCCGATAATTTCAATCAGGATGCCGTCAAGGTGAATTATTTTGCTTATGATGTCTTTGAACTGTTCTGGCGTTTCGGTATTCGGAGTTTTCGCGGTATACGTTTCGCCGTCAGCAGTTTTATGTAAATCTTTAAGAAGTGGAAAGAGGTAATCGTATTCAGTATTGACTATCTTCATTATTTCCGCATCGCCGCCGGTTACGTCTGGATGATAATTCACAGCGAAAGTTTTATACAGTTTTTTGAGTTCTTCAAGTGTTTCGGGAGCTGGTACAAAGAATTTAATTTTCATTGCGCTTCCTTCCTGGCTGGTTTAGCCGCCAGCCGTCGGCACTATGGTTTATTTATAAGCGAGTTCAAGACAAAAAAAAATAACCACCGCGCCAAACCATGATAGATTGGCGTAATAGTTAATTGCCTTGGCGGGTCCTAATTTCCACCGATGCCGCTAGGCATATTATAGGAAATGCTATCCCATATGCCATTATCATTTTAAGTGCATATCCCTTGACTATATCTTTTACGTTTTAGCTTCAATGTCCAATAAAACGGACAGCTTATTTGACTACTATTTGACTACTACTACCACGAAAAACTATGAATTATTACGAATTATCACGAACAATAGAAAGCTATAAAACCGCGTAAAATCAACGTTTACAGCACATTACGAATTATGGCAAATCACACGTCTTAATTTTCGGGACGCAGAGGTCGCAGGTTCAAATCCTGTCACTTCGATATAAAAAGCAAATTTCCATTGAAGATACTGGGTTTCCGGTATCTTTTTTATTTCAAATACACGAGATTTCGTGTAAAATCTTGCGGACATTTTGCGGACACTTTGCGGAAAAAGAAAAAGGAAAGGAGAAGTACATCAGATAAACCGCACAAAATCAATTCAAAAATAAAAGCCAGTTATACGGCTTTTATTTTTTTCGCTATTTTACTTTCAATTTCTTCATTTCCAAAGATATCTCTAATTTCATCTAACGAATAGGATATAGAAGAATTAATAGTTATGGAAGTTTTTGCGGTGTTTGATATTTGGATAGAAAAGTTTAGCTTTAACACAGGCGAGGCAAAGAGGGAGTCTGAATAAATCTTAGAATAGAGTTGAATAAGCAAATATAAAAAAACGGACGATTTAGACAACTTAAATTATAAAGATAAAAAGTGATTTGCCAGACATAAGTAACAAAAATATATCATCTTAAAACTCTTGAACAGTATTTATTTCTATGCTAAAATAATTTTGGAAATCAAATACGGAATGTGTGCCACCCTCTGGAGTTGGAAGCTCCAAAGGGTAAGGTATAGTAGTCAGAAGCTACTACACAGTACAGATTAACTCTGCGACACAGGATTAATTATATGACTCTGTTATTATAGGAATAAGTAAGGAAAACCCAATAAACTAAAGGGTTTCACGAACTTAGTCCTATTTTTTTATGCCATTTATTATGGTAAATCTACGGTGAAAGGAGCGTTTAAGTTATTATAGCATTAATACCTTGTAAATCATAGTCATATTTCACCACAGATAAGAGTGGAGAAAGGAATAATAAAATGTGTAAAGTATTTTCCATCGCCTCGATGAAAGGTGGTGTGACTAAAACAACCACTTCTCTAAATCTAGCGACAGCGTTCGGCTTGATGGGTAAAAAGGCATTGGCAGTCGATTTAGACCCACAAGGAAGCCTTACTATCTGTGCTGGTGTTACCCAACCTGATAAGTTAACCCATACCGTGTATAATCTCATGGATACGGTGTTAGATGAGGGTGAGCTTCCCGACCAAAGCGATTACATTATTCCATGTGAGAAAATGGATATTATCCCCTGTAACATCAAATTATCAGCGTATGAATTTAACAGAGGGCATGAAATCGGTGCTGAGTCAGCCCTAAAAACCATTATCGAACCGCTTCGGGAAGTATATGAGATAATTATTATTGATACTCCTCCTGCTCTCGGTATACTTACCGCCAATGCCTTAGTTGCAAGTGACAGTATTATTATTCCGGTAACACCGCAATTACTATCGGCGGTCGGTTTGAAAATGCTTTTAAAGACCATCAAAAAAATTCAAAAGTATGCTAATCCCGATGTAAAAATTGAAGGGGTATTGATGTCGATGTGCGATACCCGCACTAATCTATACAAAGATATTAATGAAATCATGGAATCTATGTATAGTCAAACCGTTAGAATTTTTAATACGGTTATTCCTCAGTCAACGCTTGTAGGCGAAGCAATTCTAAATCAGCAGAGTGTATTGATTTATGATAAAAAGTCTAAACCATCACTTGCATACAAGGAGTTTGCTAAGGAGGTGCTGTCCTATGTCTGATATAATGAGCATTCCCACTCGAAAAAGTAAAGCTGAAGCAGCGCGAAGCGTTAAGGCCTTACTATTAGACCAAGACCCTAATAACCTTGCTCCAGAAAGCACTTCGAATATCTTATTCATTGATGAGCTTGTATCATTCGCTGGTCATCCGTTTAAGCTTTATGAGGGAGAGCAACTTGATGATATGGTCAGAAGCATCAAGGAACTCGGTGTTATCGTTCCGATAATCGTCAGGGAGTCACCTGATGGAGATTTAGGGATTTACGAGATTTTGAGCGGGCATAACCGGGTCAATGCTGCTAAACTTGCCGGTTTAAAGAAAGTTCCAGCGATTATCAAAGTAGGATTAACCGATTCTGAAGCAAAGCTAATCGTTACTGAAACCAATCTTGTACAGCGTTCATTCACCGACTTATCGCATAGCGAACGGGCGATTGCACTAAAAACTCATATTGAAGCGATTAAATCACAAGGAAAACGAAAAGACCTTTTAAGTGAGATTGAAAAGCTCTCAAACCCTCATGAAATCAAGGATAGTGACACTTCGGGACTATTAGACCCGAAGAATGAAGCGAGGGATATAGCTGGTAAAAAGTATGGTTTAGATGCACGAACTGTCAGTAGATACATAAGATTATGTGATTTATGTGAATTTATGTTAAATCGTGTGGACAATGATGAAATCGGACTTTACCCCGCTGTATCCCTCTCGTATCTCTCACCTGATGAGCAAACCGAACTTGACCGACTCTTAACCGAATCAGCTTACAAGATTGACATGAAAAAAGCTGAATTATTGCGTGAGTTTTCCGAGGTTAAAAAGCTAACTCCTGAAAAAATGACCCAAATCCTATCTGGTGAGTTAAATAAAAAACCAAAACCGAAAACTGCGCCGCCACTTAAAATAAAAGCAAAAGTTTATCAGAAGTATTTTAGCGGCGATACAACTCAGTCAGAAATGGAAACAATTATCGACCAAGCGTTATCCGATTATTTTACTAATCACGAAGCAAAGGAGGTCTCATAAATGTCCGAAGTAATTACCATTAATCTAAACGAAAATCCCGATATCAAAGAACTGCTGGAACTGCTTAAATCCCCCGGTTTTAAGTCACAACAAAAGGATTACACCTCTCTGCTTGATAATGTTGAAGCTATCGTTAAGCAGTATAATACCATTCTTTCGGAACTTGACACGCTTAAAGAAAAAATGAACCACATGAGCGACCGGAAGAATCCACTTACTGTTATGGTAGATAGACTTGATAAAATTGCTGATGATATTGGTGAAAAAATTAAAAATACTAAGGAAAGTATTATTTCGGCAACAAAAAATGCTCTTGATGCGGTGAAAGAAAAGGGATTATCGGCTCTCGGCTCAGTGCTTGATTTTCTCCACGTTAAAGATGGCCTAAAGGCAATGAGTTCCGGTTTAGAAAAATCCGTGGAATCATTGAATAAAGCCGTCACAAGGGTTGAGAACCTCGAAAAACATAATCAGGAAAAGGTTGCGACTACAGAAAACAGCGAAGAAAATTATACATTATCCGAAGTCGAACCGGTGAAAAGCCTGGCGGTATTACTAGGTGATATGCCAATGGATTTTGAGAACTTACAACAAGATGAATTAAAAGCGGTCTACGAGAAGCTATTGGCGATAGGAATGGATAATAATCTAACCGCCAATGAAAATGTTTGCCTACAGGAGCTTACCGAAGAAGTTGAATCACTTTTGCCGGAACGGGTAGAGAACGAAACTTCACTTGAAGTAGAAAGCGAACTGGATCAGGGTGAAGAAATTTAATGGATAAGTCAAATATGAGGAGGCGATACGATGCAGATTGATGAAAAGCTTAAAACTATCTATGAAACCATAGCTCCGACGATTACCCGCTCGGAGGAAGCATGGAAAGATTATCTTAGGTTTGGTTCAAATATATATAAGTATTCGTTTGATAACGCCTTGCTCGTATATGCCCAAAAGCCTAAAGCAACAATGCTTGCAACCTTTGAAATATGGAAAAGTCCCAAAGTTAATCGCTCCATCAATAAAGGTGAAAAGGGTGTTGCTGTATGTGAGTATTATAATGCCAAACTTTCGGTAAAGCATCTCTTTGATGTTACACAGACAAATGGCGCAAAAATCCCCGATATCTGGAAGCTCGAAGCTAAAAATAGAACGAAACTATTAAATCGGCTGTCTGGAAACCACAATATCAGCGCACATAGTTTAATTGATTTAATCGACCAAATGGTTGAAAGGAAATGTTCTGATATTATTGAATCCCATCTTAAAGGATTTGAAGATGATATAAAAGACCATTTCTTAGGAACTATTCCACAGGGTGGGTTGATTGCCGAATTATTTGAAACTATCAAAAATAGCTGTGCCTATTATATCGCAAGCCGATGCGGATTAAGTGTTGAAGTAAATATGCCAACTATATCGCATTTTGACACGATAGCGCTCATATCAAGGCTTGGTTATACCGTAACCGAAATATCTAAAGGTATTTTATTAGAAATCGCACGAAATGTGAAGCTAATCGAAAGCGAAAGGAGTGACGAAAATGAGCAAAGAATTATTGGAAAACAAGGAACTACAAGCATTAATAGCGAGCCTGGGGACAGAGGACGAACAGGAAGAGACCCTCGGAAAGTACGGCCGAATGGCGATGAATCATCTTTACGAAACCGACCCGCAAAGGTTTTCACTTTTGAAGATGCAAGGCGAGCTTATGAGCCTGATGAGCCGGGTGGACAAAGAAGCAACGGAGAAAGTGACGATGCTCTGCGATCAGATGCTACTAAACGACTCGCTTCCGAACACCGACGACATTATGGAACGGACGAGGCATCTAAACAGCCACCGGGATATAGCGGAGGAATTAGTGATAAAAGAGATGGTGCTGATACCCAGGTAATCGAATCCGAAATAGAAAAACAACCAGAAATTGAGCCGCTTACAAACGGCTCTTTTTCTATGCCCATAGATAATGAGCAAATAATTAAGGCGGACTTATTGAGGGGCAGTATGACTCAGGGTGGGAAAAGCCGTATTTACAATTTCATTAAATTTAACCCTACTGGATCGGGGTTTGCTAAATTTCTAAAAGATGAATACGGATGGGGTGGCCACAGCGGTTATGAAAACGATATTTTATCTGTTGATTATCGTTCTAGCGGTATTGAATTTAGAATCCGCGATAATAATAGCGAAAACGGCGAACGATTAATTAAACTTAACTGGAATAATGTCGCCAAGCGCATAACAGAACTTGTTAATAATGGCGAATATCTGCCGGATGAGGAAGCCGCCTTATCTAATGAGTCGGATGAATTTGTTTTAACAGATGAATCATATAAGCCTGAAAATTCAGATGAATCACAGGGTATTAAAAATTCAGATGAATCTAAAGAACTCAAAGAAAGAGTAAGTTCCCTTTATTTTCAGCAATATAACGACCTATTACGTGACTACCCGAACAGTGTTATTTTTAAAAGACTAGGTGATTTTTATGAAGTCATGGGAGCTGATGCACAAAAAGTTGCTGATGAAATGGGATTTCAGCTTACAAGCCGTGATAAAGGGTTAGAAAAACGTGTACCACTTTTAGGTGTTGCCGCTCATATCATTGATACGGTCGTTAAAGAGCTTACAAATCGCAATTATAGCATTGTTATCGCTGATGATGAATCGGTCAAGGAGTATACCCCTATAGCTGAAAATGCAAGCTCTGATGATGTTACACTTGATGATTATGCTATTCTAGGTGAACCGGAATCATACAGCAAAAGTGGCGGAAGTAAGGAAGAACAGCTAACCCTTTTTGATATAGGGTTAAATACTGATATACCTACCCCACCGCCTAAAGTTAAAGCAAAGCAAGGTGTAGTATATCAAAATTATCAGCTGTTCGCCGGATTATTTCCTAAAATCATTGATGGTACATACAGATATCTCCATTTGGAATCAGAAGGCTGTGAACCATTATCGGTTGAAAGACTTGACGGTAATCGAAATTACTTACTCATCAGCATAATGCACACATTCGTCCAAAACGGCGATCTCATGCGTGACCCCGACATGGTAATTGAGATTAATTTAGATGAACAAACCGTTAATTCTAAGTCCTATGAACTTAGCAGTATTGGCTCATATAAAGATGTAAATGCCGGTGATACCCCTAATCTAAAGCTACAGCGTGAACTTAATTCATTCCTCACCACTTGGCTAGAAAATATCGGCGAACAGGGATTCACACCGGTTAAAGCTATTTTGCATGAGGCCGATGAGGATATCGAAATCGTTTTTGATTCTCAGGGTAATCCTGTTATTTCTGCGCAAGAAATAGAATCACACTTAAATGACAAAGCAGATGTTTTAAGTGAATCGGAGAATCCCATTGCTACAAGCGTTTTCGATGAAAGAGAATCGCCCAGCAATGTTCCCATTGACAATGCCAAAGAACCCATTCGCTTATATAGCGAACTTCTAAATGCTCATCACGGTCAAAAAGATATGCAGATACAAGCTTTTTACGGTGATGATATTGTTGGCATTCTCTTTTACAGCGTCTTTCAAGATTCACCGCGGATAGAGAATATTGAAGTAGGAGAAAATTTCCGCCGGCAAGGGATAGCAACGGCGATGGTTAAGTATCTTGCTGGGGAGTATCCCGATACCGAAATCAAGTGGACTTTACTGACAAAGGACGGCCAGGCTTTCCATGACGCAGTTACCTATGAAGTGGAAAATGAAGAACATACGGAGGTAATGGTCAGACTTTCAAAAATCGAGAAACAGCTTGAACATTATAATACCGCATATAATGAAGGTTCTGCCGCTATTCCTGATGATATAAACGAATTGTGGAATACCTTACAGGATGAGCAAGATGAACTGGTGAGGCGACTCCCCGATTTGTTTCCGGTAAAAACCTTTATCCGTCTTGATGATGAGCTTGAAAAAGTAACCGTACCCGATATCACCGATGAACACAATAATTCCGGCAAAGCATATGAAGCTGATGGTTCAGGCGGTATGGTTGACGATGCTATTGCCGCTACCAATCAATCGCTAAAAATGCTACCGCCGTCCCCTCCCGCACAGGAAATAGTGAATTACCGCTACTTTGAGGAAGATAACCTTTTTACCGGCGGCGCTAAAACCAAGTTCAGAAACAATATCGAAGCCATCCGGTTACTTAAACACTTAGAAAATGAGCGGCATTTTGCGACCTCCGCCGAGCAAAAGGTTCTTGCTAACTATGTCGGATGGGGTGGATTATCAAACGCATTTTCTAACACAGCCGCCGGTTGGGAAAACGAATATCAGGAACTTAAGATAATCCTTGACGATGATGAGTACCGCGCTGCGATGAACTCAACTATTACAGCATTTTATACCGAACCTAAAATCGCGGAATATATGTATAAGGCGCTCTTAGCTTTTGGCTTTGAAGGTGGTAAAAATCGAAAGATTGTTGAACCAAGTGTCGGCACAGGGGTTTTCTTTTCGGTACTACCGGAAGCCCTTTTAGATACTAAGCTATCCGGTATCGAACTTGACAGTATTACCGGCAGAATCGCAAGAAAGCTATATCCAAATGCTGATATCAAAATCCAAGGGTTTGAAACTACTAAGTTTGATGATAACAGCATTGATGTCATTATCGGAAATATCCCCTTCAACAACATCAAAGTCTATGATAACCGCTATGAGGAAGAAAACTTCTTAATCCATGACTACTTTATCGCCAAATCGTTAGATATCCTTAAACCTGGCGGAATTGCCGCTATTATTACTTCAAAAGGAACGATGGATAAAACCGATATCTCCGCGCGTGAGTATTTTGCGCACCGTGCTGACCTAATCGGAGCGATAAGGCTTCCAAACATCGCTTTTAAAGCGTTGTCGGGTACAGAAGTCACCGCCGATATTCTGTTCTTTAAAAAGCTTGACCGTATGAGGGATAACCTTGACATGGAGCTTCCCGATTGGGTAGATACCGGTCGTATCCCCTCTGAGTATCTTAGGATTAATCAATACTTTTTAAATAACCCCGAAATGATACTTGGCGAGATTAAACGCGACCACCGTATGTACGGAAGGCAAGACGGCACAGCCTGTATCGCTCCCGAAGGTCAGGATTTATATGCAGAGTTAAATAATGCTATAGGTAAATTATCGGCACAGTTTTCCGCAGAGCCTGATGCTGATATAGTAACACTACAAGTAAAAAACGGTGAATCATCTGATGAACATGATTTAAAAGCCGATGCGGGCACAAAGAATTTTACTTATGTTTTAAAGGATAACGAGATATATTACTGTGAGGGTGGTTTTTTAACCAAACAGGAATTAAAGGGTGCGAAAGCCGAGCGTATCAAAGGGTTATGTAATATTCGCTCTGCTCTATTATTAGTTGTCGGTATCCAGTCACAGGAAAGTGGTTATCAGGAAAGCGAACTTAAAGAAGCGCAGGTTAAGCTTAATGAGGTATATGATGCTTTTACCAAAAAATATGGTTTTATCAATGATAAAGCAAACAGCGCTATATTTAATAATGATGACCAATACCCGCTACTTCGCTCAATTGAGGATTTAAACAAAGATAACGTAACTTATAGCAAATCCCCGATATTTACGCGGGCAACGATTAAATCCTATCATCAACCGACTCATGCCGATAATGCAAAGGAAGCCCTTGAAATCTCACTCAATATGAGACTAAAGGTTGACATTCCGTACATGGCGGCGCTTTGTGATAAATCAGAGGATGAGGTTATCGCTTCACTTGGCGAGCGGATTTATCTAAATCCTAACAATTACTACGGAAACCCGCATGAGGGGTGGGAAAGTGCCGAGGAATACTTATCGGGTGATGTAGTTGCAAAGCTTGATTATGCTAAATTAAAAGCGATTGATAATGAGATGTTTAGTCGTAATGTAACAGCCTTGCAAGATGTTCAACCGGTTAAACTCCTTCCCTCCGATATTGACTTTCGTATTGGTAGCCCGTGGATTCCAATCGAATACTACCGCCAGTTCATGTACGAAACCTTTGAAACGCCAGAATATCTAAAACCAAATAAGTACGGCTCGTCTGGTAGAATTGAGCTTGATTACCTTGAATTTACCGATGCATGGCGTATTTCCAATAAAATGGCAAGCCACGAATCGGTAAAAGCTTATAGCACATATGGTTCTGACCGTGCTAACGCCTACGAGATTTACGAAGATAGCCTAAATATGCAGTCGGTAACAATCCGTGACCGGGTAGATTATTACGATAAAAACGGCGATGAAAAAACTAAGTATGTGATTAATGCCAATGAAACGATGATTGCCCGTTCCAAACAACAGCAAATGAAAGAAGCTTTTGGTTCATGGCTGTTTGCCGATAAAGATAGAGCAGATACGGTGCTAAATCTTTATAATAAACGCTTCAACCGCATTAGGCCCCGTGAGTACGATGGTTCTCATCTTCGCTTCGATGGTATGAGCGAGGAGCGAGAACTTAGGAAGCACCAAAAAGACGTTATCGCCCGGATAGTTTATCACGGAACTTGCCTAATGGCGCACGAGGTGGGAGCTGGGAAGACGGCCGCGATGATAGCGGCGGGGATGTATATGAAGAATATGGGTGTCGTTAAAAAGCCGATATACGTTGTTCCTAACCATTTAATTGAACAATGGGCAAATGAATTTATGCGTTTCTTCCCCTCCGCTAATGTCCTTGCGACCACCAAAGCTGATTTTGAGAAGAAAAATCGCCATAGATTTATCTCAAAGATAGCAATGGGTGAACACGATGCGATTATAATCGGGCACAGCCAGTTTGAAAAGATACCGGTTTCCAAAGAACGTCAGGAGCGTATGCTTACTGAAGAAATATCTAACCTGACCCGCATAATTGAACAGATGAAAGTAGAAAACGGTGAGAACTGGGCAGTTAAACAAATCGTTATCTTCCAGAATAACTTAAAAGACCGGCTTGAGCGACTTATAAAAGATGAGCGAAAAGACGATTTACTTAACTTTGAACAGCTTGGGGTAGACTATATGTTCGTTGATGAGGCCCATGTTTATAAGAATTGCTACACATACACGAAAATGCGAAATGTCGCCGGTATCGGGCAGTCTAAAAGCCAGCGCGCTTCTGATATGCTGATGAAGTGCCAGTATCTACAGGAAGTAAATAAAGGCAGGGGGATAACATTTGCAACCGGTACCCCGATAAGTAATTCTATGTCGGAAATGTACGTTATGCAGAGGTTTTTACAACCTGATGTGCTTAAAAAAGCCGGGCTTAGCTTCTTTGACAAGTGGGCAGCGACTTTTGGCGATACTATCTCTAGCCTTGAAATCAACCCAGAAGGTAGCGGTTACCGGATTAAAAACCGCTTTAGTAAGTTTCATAACCTACCGGAACTTATGAAGATGTTTCGGATTATTGCTGATATTAAAACCGGTGATATGCTAAATCTACCGCTACCGGAAATCGAAGGCGGTAAAGCAAAAGTTATCGTTACTGAGCGCTCAGACTTTCAGACTAAAGTCATGCTTAGTTTTGTTGATAGGGCTGAGAAGATTAGAAAACGAGAAGTTGACCCCGAAGAAGATAACTTTTTAAAACTCACCAACGAAGCAAAACTTATGGCAATCGACCCCCGCCTTGTCTATTCCGATGCCCCGAATGATTATGACAGTAAGCTTAATACTTGTATCCGAAACATCCATGACATATGGAAAGAAACGACAGATGTTCGGCTTACTCAGGTTCTCTTTTGCGACAGTGGAACACCAAAACCCGGTCAGTTTAATGTTTATGATGAGGTAAAGGAACAGCTTATTAAATTAGGTGTACCGGAAGAAGAAATCGCTTTCGTGCATGATGCTAAAAACGATGCACAGCGGGAAGCAATGTTTGAAAAGACCCGTAACGGCGAAATCCGCATCCTTTTAGGCTCTACCGGTAAACTCGGTACAGGCACAAATATTCAGTCAAAGCTTTATGCTCTGCACCACCTTGACGTACCCTGGCGCCCAAGTGATATTATTCAGCGTGACGGCAGAGGGCTTCGATTTGGTAATGAAAATGATGTTATTAAAATCTTCCGTTACGTCACAAAAGATACATTTGACGCTTTTCTCTGGCAGATTCAAGAGCAGAAACTACGCTATATCACGCAGATAATGACGAGTAAAAGCGTATCACGTTCATGCGAAGATACTGATGAAACGGTCTTATCCGCCGCCGAAATCAAAGCTATCGCAACATCTAATCCCTTACTTGCGGAAAAGATGACGGTTGATAATGAAGTGGCGCGACTTAAGCTTTTAAAAGGTAACTGGACTAACGAGCGGATTGTACTTGAGCGAAACATAAGTAAGTTTTACCCCGAAACCATTCAAAAAACCAAAGAACAAATAGAAAACTGTAAACGCGATATCGCCGTTCTTTCAAATCATAAAGGCGGCGATTTTTCTATTGAGGTGGACGGAAAGCGCTATAATGAACGCCCCGCCGCCGGTGAAGCGTTATTAACAGTTATCAGAGCAAAGTGTGAAGTCGGTGAGGGGCAATCTATTGTCGGTAAATACCGCGGTCTTGATTTATATGCCGAGCGGAAAAGCCTTGTAGAAATAGACCTACGCTTAATCGGGGATATGAGGTATACGACCCCCGCCGGTGATTCTGCTTTAGGTGCTATCACAAGGATTGAAAATCTTGCTGAACGTGTACCATCTTTTTTATCAGAAGCTGAAAACAAGCTAAATGAAACCCAAAAACAACTAGAAGTAGCAAGGGGAGCGGTCAAAATACCCTTTGAATATGAGGAAAAGCTATCCGAATCATTAACAAGGCAAAGTGAAATAAATACCGAACTAGAATTTAAGGAATTATCCAAACAGCAAGATGAGTTTCTTGGCGGCTCTGGTAATGGTGAGGACAAAGAGGACGAAATGGAGATGGAGGAAGAAATTGATGATGAAATGGAGGTTTAGTTTATGAATTACAATAATGAAATGGTAAAATTTTACCAAAATAAATATCCTAAAGACACAATGATTGAGCTTATCAGAATGGATGACCCGTATCGGGATATGCCTACAGGGTTAAGAGGTATTGTTACTTCTGTAGATGATGCTTGCCAGATACATTGTGCGTGGGAAAACGGGAGTAGTCTTGCGTTAGTCCCTGGTGTTGATAGCTTTAACATTGTTAAGGAACAAGAAAATACCGTTTATGATGAGTGTTTAGATAAAGCACTTGAATCTGAGGACGGAATGGAAATCTGAGGAGAAATAGATGATAATTCTTGTTGGTGTTATATTAATTGAACTTATTATAATTGCAGCCATTTGTGTAGGCATTAGTAAAAATGCCAAAAGGGTTGAACCGGGTGAGCCACGAAGGTAGATAAACGAAATCTAAGGAAAGGAGTTTTCGATGCCCTTACCATTTACAAAGGAGCAAATCGACAAGGCGAACAGCATAAATCTGATTGATTATGCCGCCATGAACGGTTACCACCTTGAAAACAGCGATAGAAAGAGCCTTCACGTTAAAAAAAGCGGAGGGCTTTATCTTTTTAAGGACAGTAATCAGTTTTTTCATCATTCTACCGGTAAAAAAGGCGGCCCGATTGATTTTGTCATGGAGTATGAGAACTTAGGTTTCTTAAAAGCAATCGAACGCTTAATCGGCGAGTACCCAAGTGTTGGTGAATATATCCCTCACCCTGAATCGGTGAAAAAAGAAAAAGGTGAGCTTATACTACCGGATAAAGCTCCGAATGCTAAACGCTTATTTTGGTATCTTTGCTCTTTTAGAGGAGTTGATTCAGGAATTGTATCAAAACTGATGAAAGAAAACAAAATCTTTCAGCAAGCGGAACGTGGAAACTGCGTTTTTGTCGGTTACGACGAAAACAAATCCCCCCGCTACTGCTCAAAGCGCGGAACTTCACCGGATAGGCCATACAAAGGTGATCAGGATAACTCCGATAAGGGTTATCCTTTTTCTATGGAGGGGGTATCAAATCGGCTTTACTGTATGGAATCGCCGATTGATGTAATGAGCCACGCGAGTTTGTTTAAGCTTAAGGGTATTGATTA
>JGI24695J34938_10000953_pt1 | contig 26316 bp, 13 predicted proteins | sample TergutCo191P3_FD_34938 | JGI IMG/M metagenome (IMG submission 34938)
TGTGAAGAAAAAGCATATCGCTTTGCCTGAAATACAGGCATATTTCCGGTTAAATCGACATGAGGAGCTTTTGCTTCTACAAAAAATTTCTCTTTAAATTTATGACCGTCTTTCATTCTAAAAGCATAATCAGGCTTTTTAGTTGTCGAGTTATCCCGTTGGCTGAATTCGCGGTGAACATCCCAAAATTTTTTTGCTATATCGGTTTGATTAAGCTGCCACCCCAATGCTTCAAAAAATGGATCAATAAAACGAGTGCGCGTCTCCGTTTCCAGAAAAGTTTTAGCCATAAAATCTTTTTCATTTTTCTTAAAGTCATCGACGAGTTTATTAACTGCTTCTTTACCGAATTGTCTTGTCATGGTATCGTTTAAGTATGTAACTTATGTATTTAATTGTCAATTATTATCAATTAAATTACGAAAAATATGTCAATTTTATATACTCTCTCCAAATGGTCGAGACTTATTTAGAAATAGGACGGCAAATTGAACTAGCTGTAGGCTGCAGGGCTAAATATGGAAAGGAATTATAATAAAAAATTACGATTTCCAATTCGTTTCATTAGTGTCCATTAATGCAGACTGCCCTCACCCGTCCGCGCCTAACTGTTTCACCGCGAATATGACTGTTTCGTTTAACTCACTCAGGTCTTTTCGTTTCAGGACCGTTAGCTGAAATATGGCGGATTCGAGGAAACTGTATAAATAGTCGGCGGCGGTTTTTATGCTGGTTTTTTTCAGCTCTCCTGATTTGACGCCTTGTATCAGCATGGATGATAATATGCGGCGGAATTTTACGGTTCTGCGGCGGACGCGCATTTCGGGAGCCGGAAAGTTTCGTCCTTTCGAGCCTTCGGTTCTGGAACCAGCCGGGGGTTCGGCGTCGCCTTTTGAAAGGTGCAGGAGGTAATTCAGAACAACGTAAAGGAGCTGATGGTTTTGTTCCAGCTTCTTAAAAACGACAAAAAATACTTTTGTGATTTTTTCTATGCTGGTTAATGACTCATCAATAATAATCAGATTAATGCTTTCTTCTACGCTTAATAAAAGCTGTTTAAGGCTGTAAGTAAAAATTTCTTTTTTATTTTTAAAATAGAGATACAAAATTGTGCGCGTGATTCCGCATCTGTCCGCTATTTTTTGAAAGGTGGCATTTTCAAATCCGTCGTCGATAAAAACAGCAAGGGCTTTTTCAAGGATTTTTTTTCGCCTTTGATCATGCTCTACCGCAACTGCCATTTCTTACTCCTTTTTTATGACTTTCTTTCATTATATGTCATTATGTCTTATTATTCCACATTTCATACTGAAAGAAAAAGGCAGGAACGGCGCCGCTGCTGATTTCCCGGCAGGAATCGGCTTTTTTGCCGAAGAAACTTTCAAAGCCGCCATGATCGGTTATCACGGCTAATTTCCAGCCGGGGAACCGCCGCTCAAGACTGCCCATGTCACGGTAAATCCGCTCGGAGGCTTCCTGGTCTCCAAGCCGTTTGCCGTAGGGCGGGTTTGTGATTATAAAACCATTTGAAAGTTGGGAGCCGGGAGCCGGAAGCCGGGGATTAAGAGCATTAGCTGATGTTTCAAAAGCGTCAAACGGGAAACCGGCTTTTGTCATGGACAGGGCTTTTATATCGATGCCAAGTTTATTACAGTTTGAAAGCTCACCGGATGTGCGGATTCCGCGCTGAGGGGGTCTTCCTTCGGCGATGTCGAGAAGGCGGGCAATGTTTGAAGACGCGATGGATACGGAGCGCGTGTCTTCGTCGCTTCCGGCAATTCTGACAAGGCGGGTATTGTTTTCGCCGTTAAGATCGATTTTTGAGCGGAATTCTTCGCGCACAGTTTGACTGATTTTTGAGTCGGCAATGAGCATGTTATCAAGGGCGAAGCCTCTGCCAAGACCCGGCGCGATGTCATGCGCGTACATTGCAGCCTCGATGAGAATAGTGCCTGAGCCGCAGAACGGATCGTAAAGAGGAAATTTCCGCTTCCAGCCGGAGAGCAAAATTATTGAAGCTGCAGTTGTCTCACGCAGAGGAGCGGCGCCGCCTTCGCTTCTGTAGCCTCTTTTGAATAACGGATCGCCGCTTAAATCAACGAGGAGCGAAACAATGTCCTTCTCAATATAAACGCGCACTTCGGCAATTTTAACGGTTTCAATTTTTGCATCTGATCCTGCTGATTTAGAAGATCCGGCGATCATCACAGGTTCGGGAAGGCGGTTCACTTTGTATTTTCCGCAAAGGCGCTGCGCCGCCGCTTTGTGAACGATTGACTGAATACTGGTTTCCGCCATTAACTGCGAGCGGTTTGATCTCACCTTTGCTACTTTCAATCCCATGCCCTTAGGCACAAGCTGTTCCCAGGGAGCCGCGGCGGTTCCTTCAAACAGATCGTCAAAATCCATCGCTTTGAAATTCGCTATTTCGAGAAGCACGCGGTCGGCAGTGCGAAGACCAATCAGCGCCTGATAGAGTCCTTTAATGCCGGTTTTAAAACGAACCCTGCCGTAAAGGGATTCCTCTATCTTAATCGGGTGATTGTCACCTAACTTCCGCAGTTCGTTTGATAACGCTTTTTCCGCGCCTACGGCGCACAGCGCGACTGCTGTTTCAATCTGATTTGTCATATAATTGATTTAAATTATAACAGATTATGATTTGAAGCGCTATTGATATTAAGCGTTTCCTTATCTTTCTTCTATATAAATTCTATTTAAATAATCTTTTCTCAAAAAAAAATTTCAAAAAAATTCAAAATTTTTTCATTTTCGGGCAAGCAGGGCGCATCTGCGCGCCCATATAAGGGAAACAAAATTTTTTTTATGGAGTTGCTTATGGAAACTAAACTTAACTTTTTTTCTTTGATGCTTCTGATGTTGATGTCCTTGTCGTGCGGCGTTGCTGAAAAGCGGGACATTTGGGAGCAAGGGTCTTCGCAGGTGACAAAACCTGCCGCCTCGGCGAAATTCGCCTTGACGGAGTCATCATCGTCTCTGCCGGAGAAAATTGATTTGGCTTCGCTTTACCGCTCGCTGGATGAATTGGCGGAGCTTGAAAGAACAGGCGCATGGATTAAGGGCATGGCGTTCAGGGAGTCAGGATTGAGGGAAAACGCCGGTGATTTTGCGGGCGCTGTCGCCGCGGCTTATAAGGAATTATCATGGGCTTACGGATTAGGATCGATTCAAAAAGACGATACCGAAAAAGGACTATTGAACCTTCTCGCCTCGTCAAAAGAAAGCGCAGTCGTATCCGCAGTTAACGCGGTTATCGCGTTTTCAAGAGGGGATTGGAACAAAGCCGGTAATGATCTTACGGCGCTTTTTAACGAGTACGATGAGCCTGACTGTTTCGGCAGATGGATGACGCTTGTATGTTCGTTAGAAAAAAACATAGGCAGTCAGGCGGAAGAAGACAGGCGAACCGCATCAGCGTACAGATCGATCAGGGCGCGTTATGCGCCATTTCCGGAATACTGGTACAGAGGCGCAAGGGCTTTTTCCGGCATGATTGCCGCGGATTACGCGGAAAACTGCATTAACGCATCGGCGCAGGGACCGTTCGCGGATGAATGCCGGAAAATTATCGCGTCCAACACAGGCTTAAAAACCGAAGATGGTTTGTCAATCAAAACTAAAAAAGAAATTGACGCGCTTGTCGCTTTATCTGTCAATTCGGGAAATCCCTTAATTTTAGATTCGCTTCTGCCCTTGATCGCCCTTCCCGATAATCCGTACACGGTTTACGCTGTCGGCGTTCTTAAGTCATTAAACGGCGTTACGGGATTTTGGGAATACTTCAGCGGACAGGCAGCGGCTTCTTCAGGGCGTTTAGCGGAACGGCTGACGTATATCTGCCGGGGATAAAATGAAACTATCATCATTGCACATAACATTGATTTTGATTTTTATGATTGTTCTTCCTGCGTCTTCATGCGGTAAAACGCCGGATACTGAAACAATCAGCGTTTTTGTCCGCGCTTCAAACTTGTATTCTCAAGGCAGGTTCGGCGAAGTCTCGGAAATTCTGCGCACGCAAAATAAATTTCCGCCTGCTTTGATGTTACGCGCTAAAGCCGAATATTTTTCGGGCGATATTGAAACAGCCGAACAAACCTGCAAAAGAGCGGTTAAACTGCATCCTTCGCTGTTTGAAGCTTATCTTTATCTCGCGAGAATACTCCGCGAAAAAGGCGATCTAAACGGCGCCGCGAAAATAATCGAATCGTTGTTAGCTGATAATCCTCAGGATATCCGCGCCCTGCGGCTCGCGGCGGATATCGCGGCAGAAGAAGGAAAAATTGATAAAGCCGCAATTTTTCTTGACAGAGCCGCGGAGTTTTCTGCGGAAAGCGCGATGGTTTTGCTTGACAGGGCAAGGCTTCGATGGATAGCCGGAAGGAACAATGACGCGCTGGAAGACTTAAAACGCGCAAAGGCAATGCTCCCCTGGGAAACGCCGCTTTTGCGTTCAATATCAAACTTAGAAAATATTATTACGGAGGTCCGCTAAAAAATGCAAAAAAAACTTTTAAGATTGTTTTTCTTCTTTTTATGTTTTTATTTTTTCACCGCGTTATACGCAAATGATGAGAATGAGCAGATAACGTTAACTTTTTCTCAGGCTGCTGAGCTTGCCGTCAAAACATCAATCGATCTTAAACATTCGCAGGCTGCGCAGAAAATAATGGAGAAAACGCTGCTGTCGGGAATATGGCGGTATTTTCCGCGTTTCAGCGTCAGCGTTTCCGAAAACGACAGGCTGCAGCAGCTGGGCGCAGATTCGTTTACTAAAAATTACGGGATAAGCGCGGAACAGCTTGTCTTTGACGGAGGCAGAACAAGATTGTCGCGTAACATCGAACGAACCGAGCTGAAAATTTCATCGTCAAAAATTGAAAGAATGGAATCTGAAACCGCGGAATCCGCGATATCGGCGTATCGTAATGTTCTTTCATCAAGCGCGATACTCGAAATAAAAAAAGCCGCCCTGAAAATTCTTGAAGAACAGCTTAATATTTTACGCGAAGAAGTGCTGCTTGGGCTTGCGCTTCCCGTTGATTATTCAAGCGCGCAGATTAATCTTGCGGACTCAAAACTCGATATTTATTCTCTTCAATTGGATTTAACCGAAATGAAAAGGCAGTTCGCGGAGCTTTTAGGGCTTGATTCTCTGCCTGTTTTAACGGAGAGCGTTGATATTAACCGCGCATCTGTTTTCCCCGCGGCGGCTGCCGCATCGGCTCTGGCGAAAGAGCAAAATCCCGATCTTGCGGAAGCGCGTTACGCGATCATGAAAAAAACGGCTGAGTTAAAGTACGCGTCCAGATCGTGGATACCTGCTTTAAGATTAACCGGAAATTTCGGATTAAGCGGACAGGAATATCCGTTAACGCGATTCAACTGGTCAATCGGAATTAATGTCGATTTATCAAGCCCTTGGATTCAAAATAAATTCGGAATTCAAACAGGATGGGAATCTTCATTATCAGATCAGTACGATAAAACAGCGGTTATTCAAAACGCTTTTACGCCTTTTATCGATCCGCCGTCAAGGTTCGGCAGAAAGCAGGCGAAGCTCGCTCTTTCTCTTGAGAAAGAAAAATACAATGACGCTTATGAACGCATCGGCAGAACCGCGGCTAACGCTGTTGAGAAGTGCGCGCTCGCTGAACAGAAGCGGATATTGGCTCTTGAAACCGCAGCTGTCGGAGAAGAGAAATGCAAAATTGAAGAAATCAGGCTTAGCCTTGGGCAGATAACAAGATTGGAACTGATGGAAATTTTAATTGAACAAACTACGCGTGAAATAGCGGCAGTTGAAGCCGCGGCATATCTGCTGGAAGCAGAGCGCGAATTGGAGCGTTTTCTCGATCTTAAACCGGGAGAACTGTCAAACTTTGCGGTTTACGCCGCAGAAACTGAAAAAAGGAGGCATTAATGAAAACTATAATTATTATATTTATTCACCTAACAGCTGTGTTCTTTTATTCGTGCGATAAAAACACGTTAAACGCAATTACGGAAAGCAAAAATGTAAAGGGAATAACCGCTCTTGAACGGGAATGGCCTAATGAAGCGTCAGGTTTCGGAAGCCTTTCGTATATAAGCAAAGTGGATATTACATCTCCGCAGGAAGCTGTAATAAAAAAACTTTTTTTCCGCGAGGGAGATCATATCAAAAAAGGGCAGATTATTTTACAGCTTGAAAATCCGCAGATTAATCTTGCGGTGGAAAGATCAAAAAACAATTATTCTCAGGCTCTGGCTGCCTTTAATTTAGCAAGCTCAAAATTACTTGAAGGAACGTTTCAGGCGGAAGCGCAGCTTATGGCGCTGGAAAAAGCCGATATAGAACTTTCACTTTCGATACGAAAGTGGGAAGAAAATAACCGCAAACATCAAAATCAGGAAACGCTGTTTAACGCGGGAGGAGTTAACAACGAAGCGATTCTCGCCGGACGATTCAGCCTTGATACCGAATGGGAGCAGATTAAATTAATGGAAAGAGAGCTTGAGATTCGCAGAATTGGCTGCCGCGATCAGGACCTTGTTAAAGCGGGGATAGCGGTGCCGGCGGACGAAACCCTGCGCAAGAACGCGTTTGTGTCGCTGATGACTGCAAGTCTCAGAGCGGAACAGGAAGCCGCGAAGGCGCATCTTGAAGCGGCGGAAAAAGAAACTGCGTCTGCGCAGATTGCGTTTAACGAGCTGACAGTGTTAAGCCCCGCGTCCGGCATAGTGGGAGCGCGTTATCTTGAAGAGGGCGAGCGCGTACGCTCTCAGGATAAAATTATCAGCCTTATTGACACTACATCGTTATACGCAATTTTTCCGGTGCGGGAAAAAGACGCTCTGCGGATTGAAAAAGGAATGTCCGCATTTGTTTTAATTGACGGAACCGGAGAAACAAAGAAAGGCATCGTCGATTTAATTTATCCGCAGGCTGACAGCCAGAGTTTAAGTTTTCTTGTGCGGGTATTGCTTCAGGAACCAGAGAAAAAAAACAACATAAGCAGATTAAAACCCGGAATGTTTGCCCGCATTACCGTGAATCTCGGACCGCCTGAAAAAGTTTTGTTTATTCCTGAATCATCGATTTTTAATCAAAAAAACAGCGAGGGCAGCGTTTTTATTATCAACGGCGGCGCTATAACAGAAAGAAAAATTTCTTTGGGATTTTTGCGCGGCGAAGAGCGCGAGATAAAATCGGGATTAAAAGCGGGAGAATTAATTGTGCAAAGACCGGAGCCGGATCTAAGGGAGGGAACAAATGTTTCGCTTGTTGAATAGTTTTATTTTGTTATGCGCAATGCTGACTGTATCATGCGGAAATATTGAGCAATTTGCAAAAGATATTAATAGTTACGGTTTTATAAATTTAAATCCGATAGGTATAAGCATTGAGCCCTCAGCCGGTTCTGTTCTGCCTGAACAATACAGTCCTGTAATTATCAGGTTTAACACGGAAATGGAAAAAAAAGAAACGGAAGAGCTTTTGCATATTAATTCCGATTTAGGAGTTATCAGAGGCGATAAACATTGGTCAGGCAGTGATCTATATTTTGTGCCGACAGGCGGATGGACCGCGGGAATTCGGTACAATTTGAGTTTTACGGGAACGATTCGTTCTATCGACAGAAGAGAAATACGAATTGAAAATTATTTTTCTTTTTACGCGCTGAATAATAATGAGCCTCCTTTACTATTAAAACATTTTCCGGAAAACTGCGGATCAATTAAAACAAATGATGTTATTATGGAATTTTATTTTTCTTGTTCAATGGATAAACCTTCTGTAGAATCCGCGCTGACAATTGAAGGAATTACAAATAAAAGTTATGAGTGGTCGGATGAAGATAAAATTTTAAAAGTAGTTCCCGACAAAACGCTTTCTCCGTGGAGTTTTTACAAATGGAATCTTAAAGATTCCGCAAAAAGCATTGACGGCGTTCCGCTTCCAAAAGCTTATTCCGCGTCATTCATTACCTGCCTTGATCAAGTTTTGCCGCAGGTGACAAATGTTTATCCCGTATTATTTTCTGACGGCTGCTGGTATCCTGTCAGCGCCGATATAGAAAGCGGTTTAGACACAGGAGAGAGCATCGCGCTTGACTTTAATAAACCAATGAATGAAAACGCGCTCCGTTCGCTTCGCTTTGAACCGTCTCTTTCGGGAAGAGCGGAATTTCTTTCTGAAAAAGCTGTCGTTTTTATTTTTTCGCACGATCCTGAACCTGAAACTGAATGCACTATGATTGTTTCGGGCGACGCTAAAGACAGCGAAGGATTAAAAATCGGCGCGGATTTTAGAATCAATTTTAAGGTTAATATTCCTTATTTAAATATTATTTCCATTAAAATCAATGACAAAGAAATTAAATATAATTTTTCCGCGGCAAATAACATAATTTCTGTTACTGCCGATCAGGCGGCGGGCAGAATATCTTTATCTTTAAGATTTTCCCTTCCATTCAGCGTCATAGATAAACAAAACATTCATCAAAAAATATTTTTAAGTCCGTTCTTTCCTGGATCGGTTGATTCTGCCGCGCTTGAATTTGTTAACTGGATTTCCGATGATTTGCTGCAAATGCGGTGGGAAGGATTGTCAAACGGCTCCGGCGAAATTCCTCATTATTACAAAATCACAATTCCCGGAGGAAAGAGCGGAATTATTTTGGAAGACGGAATTTATATAAAGGACGGCATAATTCTGTATCTGGAGGCTGTTAAATGAAACTAATATTAAACATTTTACTTTTAATTGGTTTATTGTTTTTTAATTCATGCGATATACTGAGAAGCTCTTTATTTGAAGTTATTTCATGGTCGCCGGGAGACGGTTATCATTCAGAGCCGGAAAATATTGATATTTCGCTTGTTTTTTCGCATGAACCGCATAAAGCAAGCGTTGAGCGGAACTTTTCCGTTACCGCGGACGGAAACCGCGTAAGAGGAAATTTTCTTTGGGAAGATAAAAAATTAACATTTTTGCCTTTAACGCCGCTTGAAAAAAATATTGATTATATTATAAGCCTTACCGCTGAGGCTCGCGATACTGACGGGCTTTCTTTGGACGAATCTTTTAACTGCTATTTTACTACCAGAGCCGCAAATGAGAGACCGGAAATAATTTCGTGTTTTCCGTCAATGTATGAAGATGTAATCGATCCAAGAGCGGAAGTAATGATTGAATTTTCTATGCCTGTACCGCTTAATTCATTATACGAAAATGTTTCATTCAGCCCTTCTATGTCAGGATTCTGGCTGCTTGAAAATGACGGCAAAACGGCGGTATTTACGCCTTCAGAGCCGTGGATTGCAAATAACCGTTACGAGATACGGGTTTCTCCTTCATTTACAGACATAAACGGAATGAATATTAAAAATGAGTATAAAAGCGTATTCACTGCCGGAGCCGGCGGTGAACTGCCGCGCTTATTGCATGCATACCGCATAACAAAAGACAATGAATTATTTCAACTAACACCCGACAAAGGCTTCTCAGGCGCGTCAGAATCTCCCTCGGAAAATGACGGGTGGGAAAAAGATGACAGGCTTTTATTTATTTTTTCTAAATCTGTAGACAGTTTATCGGTAAAAAATTATTTAAGCGCCGAAAACGGACCTGCCCTTATTATGGAAACAAAAGCCGGATTTGAAACAGAAATTATTTTTAGATTTGAAAAAATACCTGTATATAAAAGCAGATTTACGATAAAAATAAAATCCGGAATAAAAGACAGCGCGGGAAATTTATCAAAAGAAGAATATATTTTTAAGGTTTTCGCCGGCGGAAAATTCTCAAAGCCGCCTGAACTTGCGGGAATCAGGATACCAATGGCTCCGCAAAATAAAACAGACTGCGAACTTATTTTTATCAGCGCAGATTCTCCCTATAAAATAATTCCAATAAAAGAAGAAAATTATCCTTCCGGCGAAGTTATCAGCACATGGATTGAACTCTGCTTTGAAACGGCGGAAAGCGCGTCTATTGATATTTTTTCCGTAATGGAGCTTTTCCGAATTGAAACATCCAACAACGTTATTACATTTTCTCCGCGTTATGTGAAAACAAGTAATATAAATAATTCAGAACCGAATGCTGACGCAGAAAATTATCAGAGGATAGAAATCCACGGAAATCTGGTGAACTCAACAAATTACGGAATTATCAATTTTCAGATAACGGCTGGTCTTAAAGACAGTTTGGGCAATCATAATGATAAATCATTCACTATACCGGTTATAAAGTAGGAAATTATGAGAGGATTGATAAATCTTTTTGTCCGCCGCCATGTGACGGTTATCATGATTTTAGCGGCGGTAATTATCGCGGCTGTTTTTTCTCTGTTAAGCCTGCCGGTTAACAGGCTGCCGGAATTCTCAATACCGAGAGTAACGGTGGAAACTCTGTATCCCGGCATGGCGGCTGACGAAATCAGAAGCATGGTGACAATTCCGCTTGAAGACGGACTTTCGCCGATTAAAGGGCTTGAAAGAATACGAAGCGTTTCGCGCGATAATCGATCTTTTATAAGCATGGATTTCCGCTGGGGCACCGATCCAATGACCGCATCGGTTCTTGTGCGCGAAGCTGTTGACGCGGTTTACCCAAGCCTTCCCGAAGGAGTCCGCAAGCCTGCTGTGACATCGGGCGATGCGGGAAGCGAAGCGCACGCCGTTATCGCCGTAAGTTCACATAACGGAAATTTGGAGTTCGCCCGCAAACTCGCTGAATATGAAATAACAGCGCGTCTCAGGAGAATCGAAGGAGTCGGATCTGTAATACTATCAGGCGGCGAAATTGCGGAAGAGAAATTAACTCTTGATGTGCCGCGCCTTGCCGGCATCGGGCTTTCTCCTTCTGATTTTGTTCAGCTGCTTGCGCAGGAAACTTCTGATATTCCTGCCGGAAACGCCCGTGAAGGAAATACGGAACTTGTGATAATCGGATCCGGCAAACCGGATTCTGTTTCCGCTCTTTCAGAGATAATTCTTCCAATCGGGGAAGGAACTTTCAGCGTCTCTGATGCCGGCGAATTAAAATCTTCCGCGGCGAAAAAAGAAAGCATTTTTGTGTATAACGGAAAAGAAACAACCGCTTTGGAAATTTACAGAAGACCGGGCGCAGACCCGATCAAGCTGTCGCGCGACATTAAAAAAACAATTAACGAAGCGGTTTCTCTTTTTTCGCGTGATGCGCAAATTGAACTTGCCGCGGATTCTACTCCGTCTTTAATAAGCGGCATAACAAATCTTTTAATTTCCGCCGCTCTCGCCGCCGCCGCGGCTATAATTGTTCTTGTTATCTTTATCCGCAAATTAAAATACAGTTTTCTTGCTTCTTTTTCAATTCCTTTCTCCGCAGCGGCTGGAATATGCATGCTTTTTGTTACGGGAAAATCCCTCAACAGCATGAGTCTCGGCGGGCTTGCGATGGGAATCGGACTTGTATCGGATGTAAGCGTAATTGTTTTAGATCTGCTTCACCGCGCTTTTGGAAACAGAGAGAAAGCGCCGGAATTTGAAGAAACCGGAAACAAAGCATTTTCAATCGCAGGCTCAAGCGTCGCTTCTACATTAACAACAGCTCTTGTTTTTATTCCCATTATCATGCTTCCGGGCGCGCTGGGAAGCCTCTTCGGAGATATTGCAATCGCTCTTGTATCATCTGTAACAGCAGGATGGTTTTACGCGCAATTTTGTCTTCCTTCATTGTACCGCCTGTTTTTTGAATCTTCTGTCGCAAAAAAAGAGAGAATAAAAAATGAAAATTTTATTTTAGTTAAAAATATAATAAACAGGTATCTTTCTGTTTTCAGAGACGGCAGCCTTGAAGAAAGATATTCGCTTTTTTTCAGAAAGATATTAAAACACCGGAAGTCGTTTTCTATTATTGTAATTTCCTCTGTAATTCTGGGTATCTTAACTATTTTTTCGCAGCCTGTTGTTTTTATCAATCCTGATGAAGCGGAAGAAATCTGGGTTTCGGTTCTTTTCCCCCCCGGAACTTTATTGGAGACAGTTGCTGCGTTTTCATCTGATGCTGCAAACAGCATTTCAGGGCTGCCGTCTGTAAAATCAGTTTACGGAAAAGCAGGAGCAGAAGAAACTGATATTAACCGCAGAGCGGATATTGATTACAGAAGAGAAGAATTAATTCTGCGATGCGCGCTTAAGAACAGAAAAAATCAGGAAAGAGCGTTAGTTGAAATTAAAGAGGCATGTTCACAGGCGATCTCGCGGCATAACGGGCAGCTTCCGTTTTCTGTTTATTTTCCGAAAGACAGGGCGGAAGTTTTGCTTGGTTTGTCTTCGGCGCGCACTTATGTAATTAAAGGCAAAGACAGAAAAGAACTGCTTGAAAGAGCGGAAACCGCGGAAAAAGCATTTGATTCATCATCAATTTCGGTTAATTTCAGACCGAAAGGGCAAAGACCCGAATTAAGGCTGTTTCCGAACAGAGAAGCGTCCGCGTATCTTTCAATATCATCAGCGCAGATAGCGGAGACGCTTTATATTCTGAACGAAGGCGTAACCACATCAAAACTAGAAATTGACGGAAATCCTCTTGATGTGCGCGTAACAGGACGTTTAACGTCCCCGGGGGAGACGCGCAATTCAAAGTCAAGCGTTAATCCAATTGAAATGCTTGAGCAAATTCCGCTGAGAACCGCAAACGGCAAAACAGTTTTTCTCGACTCTCTGGGCAGAATACAGCGCATGGAGGCGGAAGCGTCCTTAGCGCGTCTTGACAGATCCGATGCTGTTTATATTGATGTAGAACCTGATAAAGAAATACCCGCTTCTATAAAAAATATCGCGTCACGGGCGGACGATTCGGCTTTCAGCAAATACCGTAATTCGCTGCTTCTCTATGTTCTGCTTGTTTTAATTTTACTTTATATAACAATGGGAGCTCAATTTGAATCGTTTTTACTGCCCATAATTCTCATGATGACAATTCCGTTTTCTCTTGCGGGCGCAGGTCCCGCGCTTTTGCTGACAGGATCAAAAATTGATTCCGGCGCGGTTCTTGGATTAACATCTCTTTTCGGTCTTGTTGTGAATAACAGTCTTGTTCTTTATGAAATCTGCGATCAAAAAATCCGCGCGGGCTATGACCCTGAATCGGCGGTTTTTACAGGCGCGGGCGAACGTTTGCAGGCAATATTAATCACGACAGCGACAACTGTGTTCGCGCTTCTTCCGCTGATACTCAGTCCTTTGGCAAACTCGCAAAAATCCATGGCAGCGGCAATGCTTGGAGGACTTGCCGCATCAACATTGATCAGTTTATTTGCTATCCCGTCCGTCCTTATCAGTTTTTTCAAATGGAAACTTGAAAAGGGGGACGTTAGATGAAATTTTTAGAAACATGGCTTAAAAGAAAAAAGGCAAGCTTGTGCATATTGGCGGGAATTTGCGCGTTATCGTTATTCGCCATTATAACCCCGCAGGAAAATAAAACTCAAAATTCAGGAGGGACCTATGCGGTAAAAATCAAACATTACGGCATTGATGCCGCGGAGATGGAAAAAAGCATAACAATTCCGTTAGAGGACGCGCTTTCTTCCATCTCCGGCGTCATGTCAGTACTCAGTTCCAGCGAAAACAGCCTTTCAAGCGTTTATATCCGGTTTAAGGAAGGCACTCAGGGCGCTTATGAAGCGGTGCGGGACGCTGTTCAAAGAGTTTATGAAACGCTGCCGTCTTCCGTGCAGAGACCGGAAATTATAAGTTCAAACAATTCTATTATTCCGGTGTGGTCGGCTGTTGTAACAGGAAGTTCGGAAGATTCGTTATCTGAAGAGATAAAACAAAATGTAAAAAATGAGCAGCCTCAATTTATTCTGGAAAAGATTGTAAAACCGCGGCTTGAAAGCCTTGAGGGAGCCGGAGAAGTTCTTGTATCCGGAGTCGGCTTAAAAGAAATTTATATAACTCTTGATCAGGAGAAACTCAGTCTGCTCGGATTGAATCCTTCAATAATTAATTCCGTCCTTGCGATGAATGATTCGATATTTTCAGGCGGGAGTGTTAAACAAAATAACAGGGAATTAATTATTACAATAGACGGCAGATATGAAGAGATATATTCGCTTCAGAGAGCGTTAATTCCTTTAGGCAGCGGAAAATTTGTCGAGTTATCGGAAATTGCATTAATCAGCGAACAGGAACGGGAACCGGATATTCTCTCGCGTTTGAACGGCAAAAAAACCGCAGGTATCGCGATCATGGGACGGCATGGCGCGGATTTGCGAAAACTTTCTTCTGATATAAAAAGAGAATTATCCGCTCTTTCGCGCGAAGGATTAACGCCGCTGGAATTCACTGTGTTATCTGATCTGGGAGCCGAAGAAGCTTCCGCTTTCCGCTCTGTATTAAACGCGGCTTTGTTAGGCGCAATTATGGTAGCCGCGGTAAGTTTTTTATTAAATAAAAAGAATAACGCAAATACCGCTGGTTTCTTCTGCGCGGCGGCGATTCCGGTAATTTGCGTAATTTCAGCGGCAATTTTAACAATTTTCGGCTTTTCGTTTAACAGAATTTTGCTTACTGGAATTGCCGCCGGGATAGGCACTGCAATTGACGCTGTAATTCTCTGTTCTGAAAAACTGCGTAAATGCAATACTATTCATTCCGCATCTGCTGCTCTCTCTTCGCTTTCAGCTCCGCTTTTCGCGGGAGCGTTAACAACCATTGCCGCAATAATTCCTCTTACAGGAATCGAAGATACAAAAATAATTTCTTTCGCAATCGCTGTCGTTACAATCACATCTCTTATTTTAAGCCTTACGCTGCTGCCGCCGCTTCTTCTTTGGGAAACATCTAATAAAAAAATAACAAATAATATTTTAACTCATCCTTTTTTAACAAAGATAGGAAAACGGTTTTCTAAAATATTTTACAGACTGCTGGCGTTAGCGGTCAGTATAAGTTACCGCAATCCGCTTTATATTCCGGCAATCGCCGTCATTATAACAATTTCTTCTATAATAATGCTGATTGGAAAAGGAGCGGATACCGGCAGTTACGGTTCCGAAGATTCTTTATATGCGCAGGTTGAATTTGAAGGAGGTTTGCTTGCGCAGGAGGTTGATCGTCTCTTATCAATTTACAGCAGACAGCTTGCAGACATAGAAGGAATTAAAAATGTCGAGACAGGAGCGCGTACAGGATCAGGTACGCTTCTTGTTTCATTTGATCCAAAAATTTTGAAAAAACATAAAGTAAGAGAAACGGCAAAAAATATTGACATTCCGGGCGGCTTTGTTTTCTTTCATGAAAATTCCGCAAAAGAACGCAATTGGGAAATTTTTATTTACGGCAATGAAGATAAAAAATGCAGAGAACTCGCGCGTGAACTCGCCGAAATTTGCGCGTCACATCCGCTGATAAAAGAAAGAGTGCTTAATTTTAAGCAGGGCAGTAAAAAAATGATTTTGCTGCCGAACAGAGAAGTTATGGCGGAAGCCAATATCAGTTTTAACACAGCGGCAAACATGGCGAGGTTCGGCGTTTACGGACCTGTCGCATACAAAAGAATTACCGCAGACGGAGAAACAGATGTGCGGATTAGAACAGGAAGCGCCGCGGATTATCACCGTTACGCAGATGATTCTGCTGTTACGCGTCAATCGAGAGAAGAGGCGCTGAACATTCTTGTTCCGTCAGGAAAGGAGGAAGCTTTTTCATCAATACATCTTAACTCTCTTATGAAAATTCAGGACGATACCGAACCGTCAAGCATAAGAAGAGATAACCGGCGAAGGTTTGCGTCAATCACAATTTCTACAAAACCGGCGGATCCCCGCCGCGTTAAACAGGAATTATCCGAAGTAATTAAAAAAATAAATTTGCCGCCGGGATATTCAATCGAATTTGATCCGGAGGCAGTAAAAGAAAGCGAACGTTTATCAGCAGCCGTACTTTCGCTTTTAACGGCAATTATTTTTTGTTATATGATAATTGCGGCTATTAATGAATCCTTTACAATTCCTTTGCTGGTATTATCTACAGTTCCGCCGTCTCTAGCGTTTCCCGCGATCTGCCTGGTTTTAACCGGCAGCGCGTATAATTCAGCCGTCGCCTGCGCTTTTATCGCCGTAAGCGGCATGACAGTTAACGCCGCCGTCCTGTGCGTTGACAGCATACGCTCGTCATTACGAGCGGAAAATAAAAACATTTTATTTACTATTTATTCGGCGCTAAGAAAAAAATTACCGGCGCTTCTTGCGACTACGGGCACTACTGCCGCCGGCGCAATTCCTTTTTTATTTCTTACAGAAAGCGTGAATACGCTTATCCGAACCTTATCTCTGGTATGTTTGCTCGGAGTAACAGGTTCATGCATATTTTCAATTACAATAATTCCATCACTATTATCTTTATCCAAAAAAACGTTCAAACATTACAACAAAAACCCGTTCCGCTTGTGCGGAATATAAATTTTACATTTTGGAGAAACTTATGAAAAAATATTTTTTTAACAAAACTATAACCGTCTTTTTAACATTAATTTTTATTACCGGATTATTTCCAACATATTCATTTGCTCAGCCTTATAACACATCCTTAAACGTAACATCCCCGGGAGAAGTCAGAGGTTTTAACAGATCCGTATTTGATAACCATTTCAGCAGAGCAGACAGGGAAATATCCCCGGAACGCTGGCTCGCCGAAGCTAAAATCGGCATAACGCAGGCAATCTGCGCATGGGAAATGATTGCCGGCAGCTTATACGAAAATCCTTTATTAATTAACGACGCAAAAAACAAACTTGAAGACTGGAGCAGCGAAGAATTAGAAAAACGATATTCACAATGGCTGATTAGCCGCTTTTTCAGCGGCGCATCGGAAAGCGCTATAAACAATTTTACGCAAACGTTAGACGAAACTCAATTATATCATTCATGGCGCCTTGATGATGAAGGAAACATTCTGTTTGATGAAAAAACAGGCGATCCTTTGATTATCCGCCCTGATGATGAAGGCAGGGATTTTTCTCAGGATCTTTTAAGCTGGCGCAATAATACCAATGAAAATATTAAAAACACAAGCGCTGCTTTTAACAGCTTTTTACTGTATTTATATCCAGAAATTTTAACTTATATCCCCGAAGAATTACGTGAAACAATGTCATCTATCATTAATGATTCTTCAACAACAATAAATACGTCAATAAAAAATGAGTTTGAAAATATAGCGGCAAGAGAAGAAAGAAAATTTATAAGCCTCAGAACAAGAGACAATTGGAGTCTGCGCAAGAAAAGCGATGAGGAATCGGCAAGAATATTTACGGAAAATTTAATTATAAAAACCGAAGAAGCGTGCAAAAACGGCATAAACGAGATAAACATTAAAATAGAACAAGCTGCCGCAGGAACCGGCGATCTCGCTTTGTTAGGTGAAGAATGGCTGCAGCTATACAAGGAGCAGTTTGACAAAGGCTTGAAAGCATGGGAAGAAGCCGAAGAAAGATTTTATATAAAACGCATTGAATGGGAACAGGAGTCATTAAAAACTTTTTCCGAAGGAGAAAAAATCTGGGATGACGCGATAGACAAATTTATTAAACAGCGCCAGGAATGGGAATTAAACGTTAAATATTTATTTGAAACCGGCGAGAAATTATTCGCTAAAATCTCTGACGACTTTGAAAAAACAGTTAAAGAAGCAAAAAAAGAATTTGAATTAAACAGAGAAATGCGCATCGGAGAGGGAACAACAAAAGTAAAAGCCCTTGTTGACATGTACTTAATCTGTTCATCCGCCGCTATTTCTTCATTGGAAAACGTTCAATTCTGGCATAATCAGTATAAAAACGAAAACAAATCAGATCCAAAAAATGAAAATTATTATTCATGGCTTTTAGAAGAAATAAAAAATGTAAACGATTCATCATTAATAGAAATAAAAAAATCCTATGATATGTATGCTTCATATCTGGAAAAAGCCATTGAAGCGCGGGATAAAATCCTCGCCGATTACGCCGCACTTATTGGAACCGCGGACAAAGACAGCGCAGGCGTACTAAAAGACATTCTCTCGCCTGACGCGTCAAGCGAAGACTTCCATCTTGATGAATATCAACTTGCGCTTATCAGATCAAAAGCGCTTGTTTTGTATTGGGAGAAAAAAACTGAAATAGCTCAGGCAGTATTATCTTATGCGGGCGAATTAAGCGCAGGAAGAATGACGGAAGCGGAAGGAATACGCGCGTGGGAAGAAGCAAAAAATGCGTATAACTCTTCTTTGTTAAATTACGAAACAGAATTAAAAAAACTGAACACAATCGGAGAGGATATTCAGAAGCAGCAAATTTTACTGCAAAAATTAGCGCAGGAAATGAGGGAGGAAGAAGAAAAATTAAATCAATTACATTCCGATTATAACGCGCTTGTTTCTGCATCCTTAGTTAACAGGGAAAATTATTATTATCTTGAAGTAAACAAAATATATAAATTACTGGTTGAGGAATATAAGAATTTCCAAAAAACCGGAAATGACGCGGTTTATAAAAAAACGCTTGAATACGGATTAACATGGGATATTTTAGAAAAGAAAGAAACATCACAGATTATTCTTAACGCATTAATTAACGGAAACGATAATGGAATTTTGTCATTAAGTAAAATTGTAGAATCCGGAGCGGATATTGATAAAAAATTAAGGCTTGCCGCCATTGACTTATTTGCAGATAACAGCAGCGGGCAGTTGCGTTCGCCGGATTCAGCTTACAGCGGAGCAGACTGGTATTCAAAAGCGAAAGGCGTCAGCCTTTCAGAAAAAGAAAAAAAAGCGCTTTTAGGAAACGGATTATACGAGCGGTTAATAAATGATTATAATAACGCTTCGATGTTATTGCTTGAAAAACGGCTTAACCATGAGCTGGACTCTTTATTTATTATTTTCATTGATGACCATGAAGGCGAATATTCTTTTCTTCTTGATTTGTGTTTGGTTGACGCAGAATCCGCTTTTATCATTTACGAAATTTTATCAGGCTTAAAAGAAAGAATAAATCTGGGACAATCATATTATACGGAAGAAATATTCAATAATGAAATAATAGAGGAATTTATTTCCGGCGTTTCATGGTTTAAGGGCAGTGATCTTTTATTTATAGACTCAATAAATGAAATAAATTACTTAAATAGTTTATTGGATATATACAGTGAATATGCCTTTTATAGTTCGTTTGCTAAAAATGAATTATGGCAAACTTCATGTCTTGCATTATCATCGTTATTAAAGGAATATAACATTAATTCATCCTCGTCATTCCTGCCGGACGCAAAACATCTTGCGGATTCAATTAGTAAAAAACAAGGCGATATTTTTGAGAATACTGCGGTATTTTTATTTAACTTTAATAATTGTTTTTCTTATTCTCCGGAATGGCTTGAAAATGAAATAAATAATTGGAAATTCACTTTTATTAATTATATAGCGGCTTATGCGTTAGAGCTGGAAAAATTACCAAAAAAAGAAACACAGGCATTAATTAATGATTACGATAAATTAATAAAAGATTTAGAATCAATTTATTTAAATATTAATCCTGATATTGCTATGAATAATCAGGAAATTCAAATAATTAATGATTTATTAACGGAAAAATACTGTCAAATAACAATAATAAATTTTCAAATTCAAATGACAGAAACATTGGAAAAATATCAAAAAGAAATGAAAAACAATGAAAATCATTGGCGTCAATTCCTGCATACGGATTTTATAGAAAATATCGATCCTGTTATCGCTTCAGCCTCATCATGGAAAAACGGCATTATAAAAGACGCTTATTATAAAGCCGCGTATTATACTAACAGGATAAATGACGCTTTTAATATGTACTCTAATAAAAATATTATTTTATCAAATAACAACGCCGATTTTTATCACAATATTTACAATAACTCTTCTTTGGATATATTAATTAAATTTAATTCATTTGAAAATCAATACAAAGAAATTGCCAAAGCTGCGAGAGCGTATGAATATTCAAGACTTCCGCAGGAAGAAATAGAAGTTCAGTTAGCAGCGCATGAAAAAACATTAAAAGATCAGGAAGTTAAATACAATAAAAAAAGAGCTGATTATTTCATTGAAGCAAATCATTTTGTAACCATTGGCTCCCTTTATGATAACCAATACAGTATCTTAAAAAAAGCGTATGAAGATACAGATAACAAGCGTTTTTTATATGAAAAACAGGACGCTATTCAAAGATGGGCAAGTACATCTTACTTAAATACGGAATATACTAATATTGAAAATTGTAAAAATAATTTATTAAAAGCGCAGACGGTATTGGATGTGTTATCCGATCTTTATAATAATGAAGATATGCGCTCAATTAACAATCCTCTATACAATGAATTATACGCCGCTTATGAGCAAATATTTTATAAAAAATTGATTATACAGGAAACGGTTAGTTTGATAACAGCGGCGGCTGCGGAAGAATACGCCAATAATAAAAAATTACATGATATTTATTACAATTCATTAAACCAGCTTGGGTATGTTGATCAAAACTATTATAATTATATTTCTCCGGAGAAAAAATCCGAATGGACAGTCAAAGATTTTATAACAGTTGTTGACGGACGGCTGGCTTTTTCAAAAAATGACGCGATGAATATTTCCGGAATTGACGAAAAAAAAGCAAACGAGCTTATGGATTATTTTACGCCGTCAATTTATCTTAACGGCGAACGCCTTTATATAAGCGAATATGAAGAAGCTGTAAGGAATTTAAGCGAAAAAATGTCCGGATATTTTTCAGATCCAAATAAATTCAAACAATGGAGTTTAGCGAGAGATTACCTGTTATATAGTTTAATTTCTTCCAATTCGGATATTCCGAATTTAAATAATTATTACTCAGGGCAGGCTGAAATGAGCAGCAAAGACGGAAGTTTAGGCAGATTAAATGTAAAATTCTTAACTTTAAGAGCAAATGATCTTTTTTCTTCAATGAAAAATTTTCCCTATATGAGTAATCCTCTTTATCATTATCACATAGCATGGAACAGTTTATCCGAAGAAGAAAAAGCCGACATGGAATTTTATGTTATTCTGATGCTTCAAAACGATAATTATGACGCTAAAGGTTTTTCAAAATTTTATACTCTTGATGTTTATCAGGAAGCGCAAACAATTGTAAATTCTTATTACTTGCTGGCGGATTATTTAATGGGTAGATGGTATTTATTCGCTAATCGCTGGGCTTACAGAGATATGCGTGATACAAACAGAAACGCTTTATATCAGATTGATTCCGCTTGTGCGGAAATAAGCAGTCAGGTAAACACATGGAAATTAAAATTACCGGAATATTTATCAAGTATTCAAACAAACGCTTTAGCTTATAAAAATTCCTGTAAAAATCTTGATGTTTTAGAAGGAATAAACGAAAACAACCAAAACATTACATGGGATGATATAAAAAAGTCTTTAACAATTTGCAAAGTAGAAGAGAAAAAAATTGAAGAAATAAAAAATTATTGGGATATTATACAAAAAAAATCAAATACCGGATTCAAAAACATTTCTCAGGCGCTTACGGCAATGCAGCAATGGGTAACTCTGGAAGAGAATAATATAAAAAATAATTTGGAAAATATCTGGTTAACCGAAAAACAAAATCAAAAAGAAAATGAATTATTATTTCAGTCAGCGGCGGACGATTACATTGCAGGAAAAATCAATCTGAAAAATTTAACAAATTACGCAAAAAACGCGTACGGTTATAATGCCGTTTCATTAAAAACCCATCTAAATAATAAACACGCTGTAATGTTAAACGATCTGTCGCTGTATACTCAAATTAACTTAAATTTTTATACTACATTTGATTCTCTTACTGAAGAAATTATTTTCTTAACATCAGAAACATTGCAAAACAGGTACAATGCCGAACTTGCCGCCAGAGAAATTGAGTGGAATCAAATAAAAAAAGATTTAAATGAGAAGGAAAATGAATGGAGAATTACCGCTGATTTGATTATGGAAAACGGAAGAGCGGACTGGACAGTAAACCTGCAAAAGTTAAAAAATGCGTACAGCCAATGGCGCGAGAATTTCATTAACGAAAAAAATCGCGTAACAAATGAATGGAATGAAGCGTATTTAGCGGGTTTAGAAGACAAAGAAACATGGATTCGGCAGGCAGCCAACGCCGCAAATCAGGCGTCTTCAGAAGCGTTATTATTACTGTTGGGGACGGAGGGAGAACGATTATCCCGAGTTTTTGATACTAGAGAACCGTTCGGTATCCGGGATGCCGTTCCCGACGCTAATTCCCTTATGGAAGAACTTTTTAAGTCATCAGGAATATCAAATATGGCGTCTGCATTTGCTTCATTAAATAACATGAGCAATACAGCGGCTTCAATCGTAAGCAGAGGCTTGGGCGGCGTTTCAGCATGGGACGCGGCTCTTATAAGAACAGCGGCATCCGACTTAGCGCGTAAGTCGAACAAAGAAATCGCGGACGCGGAGACAAGGAAAATTGCACATAACGCGCGTTTATCAGCCGCTGAAGCAGTCAAAGGATTAACCGATCAAGTAGATCTCGCGAATAAAAATTTCAAATTAAATATGGACGATCAATTTATTTTAAAAGGGTTATGGAGCAGAAGCGGAAACAATTACGAAAAAGAAGTAATAAAAGGAGCTACTCTCTTTGCATCAATCATTACGGAAAAAGCGACAATTACCGGTTATATAAATTACAAATTAGAACCAATAATACTGCAGACTAATTTAGATGAGAATTATCTTGCCGCGCTTGATACCGCCGCCATAAGAGCATTATTGGATAATGTATATCTTGAAATAGAAACAATAACAGGAAATATATTCGGAAACGGCGAAGAATCAATAGAAATTAAAAGCATGAAAAAAGAAAATCAACGCACGCAATCCCCCGGAGAATTCGGCGCTCACCTCGGATACAGTCCGGAATTAAAACCGTCAGATGAATTAGGCGAATCAAAGGATTCAATGTTTTACGATCAAGGCGCCGGAGAAATCGGCCGTATGATGTCAGAATACATTTATTGGGCGGTCATTGAAGCAAGAGGAAACGCGGAAGTAACATTGCCTCCGTGGGACAAACGAATGTGGAATGACGAGGGAAGCTGGTTTAAATCTCCCTCGCTGCGCACATTTGGAACGATTGCATGTTCGGTCGTAGCCGGCGCTGTAACATGCGGAGCCGGATTTGTGGGAATAGCCGCTGTAGCCGCTATAGGCTGCGCAAGCGATGTAATATTCGGCGCACTTGATGTATCATTCGGTTATAAAAGCTTTGATGAGGTTGCGTTTAACGTTGGAAAATCATTAATAACAAGCACTGTAAGCAGCGCAATAGGAGGCGTATTCAGCGGTTTTGGAACAAGCTCCTTCAGCGGACTGACAAGCATGGTTTCAGGCATATCTGATAACACGATTTATCAAGTTGCAGCAAAAACATTTATGACAGGAGCGCAAACAGTAACAACATCAATAGCAGTTAACTCAATCAGCGGAATCACGTATCAAGGAGGAGAATGGGGTTATAATAAAAATGTATTTATTAATGATTTCTGGAAAAATACGCTCACAAATTCACTTACAGCGATGGCAGGCACATTCGTATCCAGCGGACTGACAGCTATCAACAGCGGACTTAACATGGAGAAATTAACCGGCTTAAATAATATTAATCAATCAAACCTGCAAAAACTAAACGGCTTTATCGGCTCCCTTGCGGAGCAGGGTGTAAATTTCGCGATGGGAAATGATTTTACATTAAATATTCTCAACATGGGGCTGCTCACAAATGGAAAGGTAAAAGGCGGATTACTCGAACTGCATCTTGGGCGCAGCGGCGTATCAATGAATTTCGGCGCCGGCGGAGCAAATGTTAGCTTTGATAATCTAATTTCTTCATTCAAAGGCGCAAAGGTTTGGAACGTAAATACAAAAATAACTAATTATATAAATAATGAAAATAATAATTTTAATTCCGCAATTGCATTACGCGCTCAGTACGGTTACGGCGAAAAAGAGCAAAAAAGTCAATTATATGAAATACTTAAAGGTAACACAATCCTTGACACAAACGGTGACGGCAATTATACTGCAAAAACAGAAATTAACGATGACGGAAAAAAAGTGATTCATTTGGCAAATTATCAGCAAAACCAGACTGAACAAGAACAATTTCTACTCGCTTTGGTTTTAGGGCATGAAGCGTACAGGAACGGGATTGTAACAAATGATAATGATATAGAAACAATAATGGCAGCCGCGGCGCATACGCAAATGGCGTTAAGAATGATTCTTGGCGGAGAAAATATAGCGTTAAATGAAACCTTAATAAAGGATATTATTGCCTATAATCAAGGAACAGATTTCTTTAGCGATTATGTTAATAATAATTACGATTCCAGCGCGGATTATTGGAAGCTCGTTTTAGGTGATGATAACATAGCCCGCTTTATGTGGGATGGTAAATATAGTTTTGATTTTTCATTACTTGGTATTGAAGACAGAGTTGATTATATGGACGATGAAATGCTGGCTGCAGTTTATAATATAGGCAGCGATATAGGACTTATCAATTTAAACTCATCTGTAGAGTTATTTAGTAAACTAAATTCAGCAGCATTATCATTAGAAAACTCTTTGCATGAAGATAATAAAAAAAATATATCTACCACCGACGGCAGAGCATTAATTTTAAATTTTTATAATGCACTAATAGCCGTAAATTCATCGGATTTATTATTAAATACTGATCCTGTTTATGCAAATCCAGGAAGCGGACGGCAGGTTTTTGCGGATGGCGGCGGGTTAATTACCAGTCAATACGGCGTAAGAATTATAAATAACACCTTTGATAACCATTTTGCATTGGATTTATGGGAAGGTAATTATCCCCTAATAGAGGGAAATCGAAAATTGGTCGCTCCTATGAATGGTTCTTTAAGCCTTGATTTTTCCAACGCAGGCGGGTTAAATATAACTACATCCGGAGAAAACAAACAATATATTTCCTACGGTCATTCTGATGCTTCATCTATAAAAGATTATATTACATTATTCTCTTATAATGGCGTTACATTAAATTCAAATGGTAGTTTAAATGGAATTTCACAAAACATGATTGTTGGAACAATGGGAAATACCGGAACATTTACTAAAGGCGCACATGTTCATATCGTTTACAATGTGAACGGTGTTGATAAGAACCCTCTTTTATTTTTCTACAATGAGCAAAATAGAGGTATTTATCAATTATCCGATGACGCAAAAATGATGAGCGGATTTTCCGGTAGTAAAGAAAATCCTGGAATATATTACTGGCAGGCTCAAGGAATATATAATTATTATTACACTGAAAACAAAGGTAAAAATTTTCCTAATAATTATAATTCATTCGTTGCAAATAATAAAATCTATCAAACAAAATTAAACTCAATTGACAGCGATCTTTTAAGGAGGATAACACCATGAAAATAATAACAACAATCATTTTAAGTATATTTATATGTATTACAGTTTTCGCACAAAACGAAAGTGATTTTATTATTGACAAAAATGGAACTATAACAAAATATAGTGTAGGAAAAGGGAATGGAAATTGGCTAGCTGATGACATACTACATTAAAACTATTTGAATAAGTGAGGTTATTCCAAAACTCAATTAGTTTAGGAACAGCTTCTCTTTATAAAACCTATTACACCGTTCATTATTTTTGGGCGGTGTAATATTTTAATTTATTAACCGGAAAAAACATGAGAAAAATAATAATATTTATTATTACAATAATATGCTGCTGCTGTATAAATAAGAAACCATCTCAGAATGAAATCTTCGAAAATAAAAATATTTTTAGTGATTCTATGGAGAACATAACAAATATTGAAATAATAATTGAAAATACTATTATAGAAAACAAAATTTTCTACAAAAAACTTCCAGATAAAATCAAGAACATGAGAATAATAAATTTTATAACAAAAGATGATGATTTAATATTTAATGATAATTCATTATTATCCGTTAAAAATTCAATTCTATACAATAATAGAGATATGCTGTTAATTCATGAAAACAATTCTAAGGATAACAAAAATTATTATATAAGTTATGAAAATGTTTTTTTAATTCAAATTGAAGAAACTCCAGATTGGTATTACTTATAGTAATTTAAGTTAAGTTATTGAAGAAAAAACCGATAAAATAAATATGTATAGTAAAGATTATAAACAGCAGGCGGTAGCCTACAAAGATAAAGGGC
>JGI24695J34938_10000956_pt1 | contig 26300 bp, 25 predicted proteins | sample TergutCo191P3_FD_34938 | JGI IMG/M metagenome (IMG submission 34938)
ACGTTACGCCAAAGGCGGAATGTCGTAAACCGCTGCGCTAAACGAAGTTTTAATTTCGTTTAGCGCGCATATAAGCGACGTTTTAATGTCGCTTATATGCTTAAAAGACGATGGCAAGAAAGCGGGCTGCTTTTCCGCCTAGAGCCTTCATACCATGAGGCTCGGTGGAATTGTAATAAACACAGTCGCCCTGATTCAGCTCAATATCGTGGCCGCTGATCGATATCAGCAGCCGCCCCTCCAATACATAGTTTAATTCCTGTCCCGGGTGAGTGTTTAAACTTATAGGCTTACTTTCCGTTTCCGCCGACGCTTCAACAATGAACGGTTCGGCTCTTTTATTATGAAAATTGTAGGCAAGATTCCAGTAGCCGTACATCGGGCGGCGGCTCACTTCGGGAGCCTGCCCTGCGCGTGTAACGCAGTAGGTTTTCAATTTTGACGCCGCGCCGCTTATCAATTCTGACAAGTCAACTTTAAAATGCGCCGCGATTTCCACAAGTACGCCTACGGGAAATTCCTTTTCGCATTTTTCCCACGCGGTATATTCAGCCGGATCAAAGCCTAACTCTTTTGCAAGAGTTTCAGCGGATATTTCCGCGATTTCTCTTAGAACCTTTACACGGGCTGATATTTCTTTTACATCCTCTCTCATTTTCTTCCTCTTGTTTCTATCGTTCCGTCGGAACGCGCGATAAATACTACCGGCGGCTTTCGGGTAAAGAACCCGTTTTCCACAACGCCGGGGATTTGATTTAATTCTGTTTCCATTAGCGAAGGGTCGATGGGTTTACATTGCAAACCGCCAGGTCTAAAGCGGATGTCCAGAATTAGATTACCGTGCTCGGTAATAACAGGACCTGCTTTTCGTAACGCTTCTCTAAGAGTAACATCTGCGCCAAGTTTGTCAAGCGTTTTTGTTACCTGGATTCTCGCTTCGGGGACAACCTCAACAGGAACCGGAAAACCGTAGCCGAGAGATTCCGTCACTTTCGATTCATCAATAATAATTGCAAATTCTTTTGAGGCATAAGCGGCAATTTTTTCGATTAGATGAGCGCCCCCTCCTCCTTTGATTAAATAATTCTTCGGATCAACTTCATCCGCGCCGTCGATGGTTAAATCAAGACCATCCGAAAGCTGTTGTGAGTTTAAAGTAAAAAAAGGTATTTTAAGTTTTTCACATTCTATCTCTGTCTGAAAACTTGTCGCGAATGCGCAAATGTCGCGTAACACACCCTGGGCAAGAAGTTCGCCGACTCTGCGGACAGCGTGAACGGCGGTAGAGCCTGTGCCAAGTCCTAGTTTCATACCGCTTTTTACCATAGCGTCTACCGCAGCTTTTCCCGCCGCGGCTTTCATTAAATCTATTCTATTTTGTTCCATGTTTGCGCTCCTAGTTTATTTATCTGCAGCAGATGTTTTTCCGGCAGCTCTTTTTCAAAAAATCTTGTATATTGCATACAAGCCTGGCGAATAACCATGTCGTAGCCGTTTATAATCTTGCATCCCGCAGCCATCGCGCGTTTTAAAAGCGGCGTAACAGGCGGAGTGTAAATTAAATCCATGACAGCTTCCTTTCCTGTAAAAGTGTAAGATTCGACAGGGTCTGATGCGTCATATCCATCCATGCCGACAGAGCTGGTCTGAATGATAATATCATTGTATTTATACATATCTTCGATACCATGATTATCCAACCCTCCCCATTTGAAATTGTACTTGGACGCGATATTTTTTGCTTTGTGAACAGTGCGGTTTAAAATCAGCGCCTTGCCCCCAAGCTTTGATATTTCTGACGCAACTGCGCGTGAAACGCCGCCCGCTCCGATGATAGAGATTTTTAAAAATTTTAAATTCTTTTTTCCGACAAATTGCAAAAGCGATGCCGCAAAACCTCCGCAGTCTGTGTTGTCGCCGTGCCATTCGTCCCCGCAGCGGTAAATAGTATTGCACGCATCGACAGATTGCACTACGGCGGATTTTTTTGATAAATAAGAAAGAACCGCTTCTTTATATGGAACGGTGATCGAGAGTCCTTGAACATCAAGCTCCTGCGCAAGCGTCATAAAATCATCAATAGAGCTTGTAGGAAACGGAACATAAACTGAATCCGTGTTTTCCAGATTAAAAATATTATTAAAAAACCATGGACTTACGCTTTTTTTCAGCGGATTACCGACAATGCCGTAAACCTTTGTTTTTTTTGTTAGCTTACGGAAACGGTACATTTCCACCAGCTCTAAGATATCAATTTGTCCGGGGGCGCCGGTTGTTACGTTTTCAGATAACGGCGAGCAGTAAGTAAGAAATGAACCGAACCTTTCCGCAAGAATTCTTGAATAGACGCCGTAATGTCCCATGCCGATTAAAATTTTGTCTTTGCCTGCGAATGTTTTTGACGCTTCAAAAAGCTGCAGGACATCATGCGTGGACTTTACAGCAAGCGCTACTTTTACAATTTCGTCTCCCGCGCGTCTCATCGATTTCATTTTTTCAGGAATGTCATCAATAACGTCGTTTATATTATGAAAAGAACGGATAATTCTTGTCCCGAATGTGCGCGCGGCTTCTTCAATGCTTGGCACGTCAAAATCATCTTCGATATCGATATAAGCGAAGTTCAATCTTGAATCTTCGTTAGCGTACGCAAGACCGTTCGCGAGAATTTTTACCCTTGCGCCTTCGCCGCCTGAATAATGTCCGCCGTCAACATCGCGTCTGATTGTAAGAATGACAGGAACGCCCGCAAGTTCCGGGAAACGGCGGATGTATAATCTTTCATCGGCATCAAGGCAGTCTACGCGCAATTCCGCAATGTCTATGATCTTTCGGTATTTATTTAAAATTTCCAGATCCTTTTTCATGGTTTTTCCGGTAAGACACAAACAAAGTTTAGCCATAATTTCTCCCTAAAAAAAATACATTTAAAAATCGGGGCGGTAAATATAAATTGCCGCAACCTGCCCCGCGCTGTTAAAATTTATTCTCATCATTAAAGGCCAGTCCCTGCCGTTAATCGCAAAAAGCGCGTGATTGCCTTTATCTTCCGCGCCGTTCAATGTCAGTAAAACTACCGCCTTTCTGTCTCCGTCCGAAACGCCGTGGGTAGAAGAAAGCCGAACCTGCCAAATCCTGTCCCTGTAAATATAAAAATCCGCTCCGTTATACTGGAAGACAACATCGTCCTGCCAAACTTCGCCGCCTCTGTCCGCGACAACCGATCTCGGCGGTCCGTGTTTTTCCAGAAGATCCGCCATCATCATCCCGACAAAGGAAAGTTGCTCATCATTGCTGAGACCTGCGTATATAGGCTGGTTTTGCGCCCAAAGAGGGATAGAAAAAATTAATAATAATAAAAAAAAATGCCGTTTCATGATTTATCTTTAGTATGTCGTAACGCTTGAAAACATAACATTATCATTTTGATACAAAGAATAATTACTACTATATGAAGAATGACTTTCACTATTTCTAATGCAAATACTACCATATGTCCTCCTCAAAACCACTTTATAATTATATCAATTGTACTCATTATGCTGAATATCCCTGCAACCATGCCGGCTACTAATAAAAATTTTATTACAGGATGTTCAGGTTTATTCATAGCCTTTAGCATCTTTTCCAGCGTTCCATTTATATTATCCAATTTATCTGTAATTTTTGCCATATCTTTTTCTCCTATTTTTTAATCTCCGTTAATATCCATGTTTTCCCGCTAACGCGGAGAATTCCGCCTGTGGAAACCCATGCATTTACGCCTGAACGCACCGGAAAGGCAGGTATTTTACTTTTTTCGAATAATATAGGCTCAGCGAAAGGCGAGGTTCCGTACCACGGACCTTCAAAAACAGGGATGGATAATGGAACAACCGCTTCTGCGGTAATTCGGCGCCTGTCAAAGTTTGATGTTATGGTTTTTTCCGCGGCATAACGCCAATCCGGCAGCCAGGGGTCTTCGCAGACTGCCTCGTCCAATGTTTTGGCGGAAAAAAGTTCCCGGAATTTGACCCAGTCAAAATTGGCAGGTATTTTGGAATTATCATTCTTATTTACGAGCGCCATCTCCCAGTAAAAAACAGTATCTGCTCCTGCTTCCCAGCTAAGAGAGAGATAATCACCTTTTACATCGAATGGAAATAACGCTCCTGCCGGTTTAAAAACCCCTGCGAACAAGTTGTATTCCTGCCAATAGGGCCATGCGGTAACAGGGTTTGTCCATGTTATAGGCAGTTCAATCTCGATTGTATTTTGAGAACTGCGCGGCGGACAGTCTTTAAACTGTTTTTGACCATTTGCGTTCAGCCACTCCAACCGCCAATGAGGTTCCCCGAGCAGCGAAACCCATGGCTCCGGCGTTTCCGGAAATTCCAGCTTATAGCAGGACGGAAACCTGTCCGCGCAGGAAATTAACTGCGCAGACATGACAATAAAAATTGTCAATTTAAGATAAAATATTTTCATGTATATATATGGCGCGGACCTGTTGAAAAGCTTGCTCGAAAATAAAAAAAATTGGAAATACGGTGTCAGTCACCTACGCTACTAATAGCGTAGTTATATTTTTTTAATACACCATATACAGCGTAGGTGACTGACACCATGGTGTTATTGAGCGTCTACAAGAGTTAAACTTACAGAACTGGTTGACTTACTCGCTCCTGTTAACCGTCCCTTAATTGAAAGTTGAGCGCTCTTGCTTAATCTGACGACACCGTCATCATTTGTATAAAAGAAACACCATACATTCGCGCCCAATGGAGAAGAAAGATACGCATCAGTTGGATCTGCGGTATTAAAACTCATTTGAATCTGGTATTTATATGATGTGTCATTTATTACTCTATTAGATTCTTTTACCTCAAAGATTTGTCCTGTTACATTGAATATTGAACCTTTGGCATAATTATCTACAAAATCCTTAAAAGCTAGCTCTGTAAAATTCTTCATTATTGAATGAACAAAGAATATATCACTCATTGCCTCTCTTTCAATTTTTTCATAGAGAGCCGGATCACTGGCTATTGCTATCATTTTATCAGTCATGGCTTTAGAAGCGTTTTTCCAGTTATAAAAACCAAACGATCTTACTTGTGCCCATCGTCCAGTGCTGGTATCTTTTTGATATATTTTATCGTACGTTAGGTCAATATTGCCATTTTTAAGCTGTACCTTTAAGTCGTAAGAAATTGGGTTAAGAAGCGCATAACCGGTTATAGCAGTAAATGTATACGTGTTATTGTAGAAATCAATATTTGTACACCTGGCGTTTGGATAAAGCTCCGTAAATGTTCCATAAACAGCAGGATAAAACTCCTTTCCTGATGGATATGCCTGTCCTGCGGCTGGAGCAGCAATAAAAGCTCCAAAAACCAGCAGCGCAATGACAATCATTGCCTTTCTTGAAAAATTTCTCTTTGTCATAATAACCTCCAAAAATTGATAATTTCCTATATCCGCTATAGGTAATTATATAAATACATTATTTATAGTAACTTGTCAATGGCTTTCGCCTATTTACTATATAAAATTATGATGGATAAACATGTTGAAATTCGTAATATTCTATCTAAAAATCTTAAAGAACAACGAAATAAACTGGGGTATACACAGGAAAAATTTGCGGAAATATCCGGTTTATCCATTCAGACCATCAATGACATTGAAGGAGGCCGCAAATGGGTAAGCGATAAAACAATTACAAAATTGGCTTTGGCTCTTCGTATTGAATGTTATCAACTATTAGTTCCGGAATATAAGAACCAAAACAAAAAAGAGACAGCTTCAGTACATCAGATACTGGGATTAATGAAAAAGTTAAAAAAAAGCATTAACTCGCAAATAGATGACAATTTTATCGATTTTTTAAAAATCGCCAACAAATAATAAACATTAAAGCAAGTCTTATTAACAACGCGTTACTTCAACAAATCCACACTAATCCGCGGTCCCTTTATACCAATTCTTCTTCCATCATGTTATGATTATAAAAGGAAATATATGAATGTAATCTTCTGGGACACTGAAACAAACGGATTAACGAAACATCACAGCGTACTGTCAATTTCAGCGATAAAATGTTCTTTAATAATTGATAATGAGAGATCAGACAGCGATATTGTGGAAAGATATGATCGTTTTTATTACCGCAAGCCCGGTGAAGAAATCGGAAAAGAAGCGATTAATGTAAATGGTTTAACCGACGAAGTAATCAGCAAGCGAAGAGACGGCGCCGGGTACCCTGAGAATTTTTGCAATGATATTGATTCGTTTCGTCAATTTTGTTCGGATACAAAACATTTTGTAGGACATAATATTTTTTACGATAAACAGTACATTAATTTTTGGCTTCCTAACATGTTCTGTACTATGATGGCTAACAATAAAATAATTGGCTTAAAACGGCGTAATGGGATGCCTAAATATCCATCATTAAATGAAACAGCGGATTTTTACGGCGTTGAAATTAATAAAAACGAATTACACGGCAGCATGTATGATTCATTTATCACTTATCAGATATTTTTAAAAATGCTTAATCATGAAAAAGCAAAAAACAAAGTGATTGATTTTATTAAATGCCGGTGACCAGCGCGTCACAGGTGACCTGCGTGTCACAGGTGAAAGGCGCATCTTGCGCTCTGCGGTTTTTAACAGTAAAATATGTAATGCGGACATGCCGATGTCCGGGTACAAAAAAAGGAGAGGTGTATGGGAGTATTTGGTTCAATTAAAGACAAAGTATTTGGTAAGAAAACTGAGCCTGCCGCTCAAGCGTCACAGCCTGTGTTCACGGCACAGTCAGGGACAGCCGCGGCAGCGATAGCAGCGGGAAAAGCTGCGGCAGCAGCGGCAGCGGCAAAGCCACAAGCGCCTGTCGATGTAGAAGCCATTCTCGAAGCCAAAGTAAAGGCAAAAGGCATACAGCTCAATTGGCGCACGTCAATTGTCGATTTACTTAAAGCTCTTGATCTTGACAGCAGCCTTGCGGCGCGAAAAGAACTTGCCGCCGAACTCAACTACGCAGGTAAAGACCCCGACGGTTCAGCCGAGAAAAACATCTGGCTCCACAAGGCCGTAATGAAGGCGCTTGCCGATAACGGCGGCAGAGTCCCGGCAGATTTGTTGAAGTAACGCGCTGTCATTTTAGAAAAGGTGACTGTTACCTGTTACTTCTTTAAATTGCTGCCTTATATTTCTAATTATTCTGTCTTCCAGATCAAAAAGCTGGTTGTTTCGGCTGCTCCCTTCTATTCGGGAAGGCTCGTTTGACACTATCGGTATCAACAGTTGGTACGCTTCAATATGTAATACCCGCGCCAGTTTGCAGATAGTTTTATCACTGACCCACATTCGGCAGCCTTCAATGTCGTTAATAGTCTGGGCGGAAAGCTCAGCTATTTCAGCGAGTTTTTCCTGGGTAAACCCCAGCTTTTTACGTTCTACCTTCAAATTATGAGATAGTGTTTCCCTTAACTTCCCGGTTTCCATAAATTGTTTCCACCCATATAAAATTTATGTTATTACCAAGTATTGACAACTTGTAATTAACAAGGTATAACACTTGTAGGAAACAAGTACAAAAATGTGTCATTTTAAATGTGTTGATTATTTGGATGAATGTTCAAAAAATACTAGTTTTTTTTATGAGGACGTTTTATGAGGAAGTTACTATATTTATCAATATTTTCGCTTATTATTACGCTTGTTTTTTTCCTTACAGGGTGTCCAAACGGTGATAATAACGGTGAAGAAGATGAAATTGAAACATTATCATTTGAGAGTTTTTCACCGCGATCTATTTCGATAGAAAACAAGACAGATAAAAGACTTGTTGGGTTTAAGAATACATTAAGTCTTAACAATCTCATCAGCGGTATTCCGGCATACGCCGGCAGACATGGATTAAAAAGAGACAGCAGCTTATTTAATCAAACCGGCGACTTTGTTCTTGTTCTGATTACCGAAGAAGATTTTAATAAGAACAGATCAAATATTGCAGCAGCGCCTGTTTTTGCGAAGCTTTATGTTTTCTACAATCATGAAGCGGATAGCAGTATTGTATATCAAATAAGTTCCTATTCTGGGGGCGCGGGGTCTGTCATTATTAATAATCCGGCTCCATGGAATGTCGAAATAAGAAAAGACTCGCCAACAGGCGAAATAATAGGTTTTGCGGCAGCACAGACGACGGGCACAATTTTGCGGCTGCAAATTCCGCATGACTACAATCTTTTCCCGGTATTCAAGAGATATAACGCTGCCGGGGAAATATACAGTATTGTGCCGATGTATACGACCGATCCGCTTACGGGAAAACCTTTTACGAAATCTTTTACTTTGAATGATGAAACTTCTCAGGTATGGGATCTCAGCGAAATCACCTCTACATCGGATTTTAAAATGACTTCAGGAATGTTTTTTGTGAAGATAATTAATGATTCTGTGGAGGCTGTTATTTTTACGAGGAATTTATGGAGCAATGAAGTGGTGTTATTTGCTTCGACAGGAGAGCAGTTTATTCTGCCGGGCAGAACATATCTTTACGGGATAAATGTCATGAGAAATCCGGACGGAACTTATCCTGACAGGACGACAATCAACACCAGCTTCAACATTGGAATAGAAGAGAACATGCTTCCAGTTCTTGAACGGGATTATAAAACCGATTACATCTACAGTATTCGCGTAACAGGCAGCAGCGCTTTAACATTGGCATTAGACGAAGTTGAAGAAGTCGGCAAATTGGATATTGAAACCTTGTTTTGATATATAAAATTTTTTTATTAAGGAGAGCGTTATGAAAAGGTTATTAATTGTCATGTTATTGGTCACAGGACTTGTTTTAAGCTTTGTTGGGTGTGAGGGGGAAGAGGATAATAAGAAAGGCTCTGGAGTAGATTTTGTTGATTACCAGAATAATGCAGCATTTTTCATTGATAATAGTACAGAACATAATCTTATCGCTTTTAAAGGCAGTTTAAATGCTAATAATATTCTTGGTGGTATTCCGGCAAGAGCTGATTATCATGGTATTAAAAGAAACCTTAATATATTTACTAAAACTGAAGGTTTTCCGGTTATATTTATTACTGAAGAACAGTATGTTGCTAATAAAAACAGTCTTGGTACTTTAGTTCAAACCCCTTTTACAAGAGAATATGTCTATTACAATCACGGAATGGATAATCCTCAACGTTATGAAATAAGCGGTCAAGTGGGTGGACGTCATACATTAAATCTTATAAATGGTTCTGGTCTTGATGTATCTTTACGATACAATGGTCCTGGAGGACCAACTTTAGGATATGCTACAAGACAAATGCATCAGACAAAATTTCCAATGTATGGCGGCGATTTTTATATCTATCCAGTGTTCATGTTTTATAATCATGCACGGCAAGTGCTTGTTAAGAGTTTCCCAACACGATCAGTTGACGGCGGCGCATACTTTAGAGCAGTAGATTTTCCTATTGCCGGTCCTAATACAGAAAGAAATTTTGATGTAGCAGACGCATATAACAGTATTGTTAATAATATGACGCTGGGTGTCGCGTGGGTAGTCTTTGATAATCAATCGCCTACAGATTCTATTACAGTTGAAGAGGGAACTACTCCTCTGAGAGATACTTTTGATCAAGCGCTTTTTGCACCTGGTTCAACAAAAACACTTCCTATCAATATGCCTGGTGTAAGCGCTAATACATTTGCCAGTCAAAGAACAGTTCAGAACCTATTTGTTAGAGTAGCTGATTTGTATGCACAAGTAAAAGATAAAAATGGTAATATATCATTTACATTGGTTACCGATCATCAGTATCTGGTAAATGTAACAGGTAGTGTGAATTCTGGTTTTATCGCTCAAATTAATATTGGCACAGATGATATTGAATGTGAAATTGAGAGCTGTAAGAAAAAGGGTGGAACGCATGTTGATATACGGTCTCTTTATAATGATGAATGACATAAATCTTCATCATTAAATTAAATGAGCCTGCGTAGTATTTTTAATTAGATTTGTACTATGCAGGCAAATTAATACAAGGAATAATCATGTCTACTTTTTTTAATAATTTATTAAGACCAGTGATAATTATTTCTATAATATTTATTTCTTATTTTATATATTCTTGCAATTCGCATGTTGATTTAAAACCAAAAGATGTTCCTTCTGATGATAATAAAACTTATATAAAAATTATTAACGATGCAAATTATAATGTTAATGTATATGCTTATGAACAGCGCTCTGATACAAATCTTAATCCCACATATTTTGTTCCTGCTAAAACCGAAACAGAAAAATATGAATCTAGTCCTTCCATATTAGAGTCTGGCGATCTATTTTTTTATGAATACTTAATGCCTGTTGGAAGTATTACAGTTCCTTATTATGATTTTTTTCAAGATAATAGAAAAAAAATTGAGAAAGGAGTTATAAATACTCTGATAATACCTGATTTAACCAGCACATCCACCAACTCCAGTTTTTTAGTTATTGAAAATGATTCTAATTTAATAATTAATGTACAAGGTTATCAAACACCTTTACCACATTCAGGGCAATCATTTGTTGAAATACAACCTGGAAAAAGCGGTGTATATACTCTGAAAAGTACAATTTCCAGCTTATCAAATCATAAGATAGGACCTATAGGGAGATCCCCTAGAGAATTTCCGAACTCTTTTAATAGACCTGAATCAATCAAACCGGGAGGAATCTATTCTTTTAAATATAATTTTTCCTCTGATAATAATTCTTCTGTAGTTTTAATTTCAGAAAGTCGTTTTGATATATCTACCAAAGATAAAATCTGGACTATTCCAACTTATACTGAACCTGTCCTTAAGGGGAGATTCTTTACTACCGGATTACTTATTTCCAGAGCAGATGTCGAGGCAAACGGGTACATCTTAACCGGTAATGTGCATTATGAGTTTGATACAGTAACAAAGCCTCATCTTGGCGCTATTCCCTATATTGGAATGGTTTCTGATATAGGTGATATTACAAGTGAAAGAAATATAGGCAAAAATTTAAATCCACAGCCTGCCGGGCTTAATCTAAAAAGTTTTATTGAAGAATCAAACGAATTAATTTATTTCGGGCAGGTATATAATGAATATGGAGTTGGATGCCCTTGTATTCTTAGTACTAATATTACAGGAACACAGGATAATTATTTTTATAATAAATTTGTAAATGACATTAGTATAAATCAAGAACTGAACAGTAAAAAAATTGTAAAATGGGGTTTTAATAGTTATGCTGTTATCTGTCAACTGCTTGAAACAGATCGGCAATTATCACAAATATACATAGCAAAAATAAATAAAAATTGGAATACAATTACACATCAAGTATTTTGGATATCTCCCGAAATGGATAATTCTTCTTTTATTGATATGGTATATGATCAAACTTATAATATGTTAATTATACTCGCGGAAACTAACACAGGTTCTGTTATATATTTTATAGATGCTGCAGATGGAAGTTTTAAATATCCTACTGTAAAACAAGATTATCATAATAATGAATTGTTTATAATTAACGGCTTGTTCATAGTTAGTCAAGAGTATTATGTTGCCGGGGTATATATTACAAAAAATATTTCAAGTTATAGAGGTTTTATTACAAAAATTGACATTAATAATGGTAATGTTCATACTCCGCCATTACTCATTGATCCGCAAGTAAAAGGATTTGAAGACGGAGGCGGAGGGTTCAGGTATATTTTGCCGGAAAACAATGGAAAAACTCTTATATTGGCAGGCTGGTGTGTTAGAAACAGGAGCAATGCTGAATCAACTTATTTTCGTATGCCTTGGTTGGTTCAATATGCGTTGGATAAAAATAACATTGCTGACAGTGAAATGAATTGGGAACAAATTTATCAAAATAAAACTGAATATTCTATTAATTCTGTTCATCATAATGCTATTGGCAGTTACTTGCTCGAAATTTATAATGAAAAGACTTATCATAGCTATCTTATCAGTACCGATCCTCTTGGGAATATGAGCGGTGATATGAAGGCTCCTCTGCCTCATAGTTCTAATATTTATGCCAGCCAACCAGGAAAACCAAATATTGAAATGAATATTTCAATTGATGATGCTGAATTAGAAACACCTGCAACGCTTAATATACCAAAAGGAAGTTCCGGTACAATCACAATCAAAGGCACATGGTCATCTTATCAGTGGTATGTTAACGGCTTGCTTATCACAGGCGCCGGTTCAAGTTATACATTTTCTACTTCCAGTAGAAATCTTGGGGTATATTCTATAACAGCGGTTGTTACCAACAGTTCAGGTGAAAAACGTTCGGCAACATGCCGCGTGACGGTAACAAATTTGGAGAATTAAAATGACAAATTTGACTGATAAAAAGTTAGTTTCTCAAGTTTTCTTATTGTTATTTTTATGTTTGATTGTTTCGGCATGTGATAATGCTATTAATAAACAGGATGAAATGACATTGGTACATATCGGTTTTTCTGATGTGTCTGCGCGTTCTGTATTGCCTGTAATAACAGTAAATGATATTGCAGGTTATAAATTGTACGGCGCTATGTTAACAAATCCCAATCAGGAAGAAACCTTGCTTGAAGAATTTAAAACCCTGAATAATGCGTATATTTATATAAGACCTGTCAGATGGAACTTTACTCTGGAAGCGTATAATAAAAACAGCGATCTTGCGCTTATCGGCGCGGTTAAAAATATTAATATAACAGGCGATACAGATTCCGTTAAATTTTCTCTCAAACCTGTTAAAAATATGGATTATAACGGATCTGCATTAATATTAATTAAACTGCCGAATGGAAGTTTTGTTAATTCTGTAGAGACCATCATTATTAAAGAAAATAATGAAGCAAATGAAACGGTTGATCCGCCGCTTGAAATAAAAAACGGAAATATCAGATTTGAGAAATCAATGCAAGCCGGTGATTATCTGATTCATTTTTACTTAAAAGACAGCAAAAACAGAACCCTTGCTGTTATTACTGAAGCGCTGGTAATACGAAGCAGGTTGGAAAGTGCTAAAAATATTACGCTTACAGACGCTGATTTTAATATTCCGTCTGCTCCTGTCAATTTGCAGCTTTCTTCCGTAAGCACTGTTACGGCTAGTCTTTTATGGAAAGCCGCAAATATCGCAAACAGCTACAATGTGTACCGTTCACAGAGCGTAAATGGTTCGTTTGTAAAGATTAATGCTGCCGCTGTAAATGATACAGTATTTGCTGATAACAGCATTATGCCGAATAAAACATACTATTATAAGGTTAGTTCCATTAACGGCGATATTGAAGGTCTACAATCCGCGTCTCTGAGGGTAGATTCATTATCATCTGTTCCTTCCAATATTAGAGTTTCTTCAGTAAGGACTACCAGAGTTAGTCTTGCATGGAACGCTGTCAACGGCGCGAGCAGTTACAACATCTATAGATCTGAGAGCGCGAACGGAACATATAATAAAGTAAATACAACTGTAATAAGCGGAACAACTTATAATGATAACGGCGTTTTGCCGGATAAAATATATTATTATAAAATTTGTTCTATCAATAGAGATGTTGAAGGTATACTATCATCTTCGTTGAGCGCAACCACATTGTCATCACTTCCTCTTAATGTCAGGATTACTTCTGTAAAAGCTACAAGAATCAGTTTTGCGTGGGATTCTGTCATTGATTCAAATAGTTATAATGTTTATCGTTCTAACAGCGAAAAAGGAACATATGTTAAAATTAATACAGCCGCGGTTAAAAACAATGAATTCACTGATACCGGGCTATCTGGTTCTACTTCCTATTTTTATAAAATTCGTGCCGTTTTTGGAAATTTTGAAGGATTAGAATCCCTTCCACTCTCTGTTACAACAATTAGTTCAGCTATTTCTGTGCAATTTGAATTTAATGATCCTGCGGAATTTGAACCTCAACTGCCCATTATTCCTGATATTATTCAAGTAACTGAAGACAGCCGCGTTATAACTATTTTAACTACCGGAACAGGCTGGTCTAATAATTATCAATGGTATTTGAATGGTAAAAAAATGCATGACACTGAATGGTTTTCGATTGGCGGTATTAAACCTGTTAATAGTAATTCAATAGAAATTAATTGGCGGTTACCTGTAGGTTATTATGAACTTTCTGTTGTCGCGATAAGAAACAATGTGCCGTATTCAGTATCGGCTGGTTTTAAAGTACTTAACGCGGATAGTTACTAAGGAGGGATTATGAGTATGCGTAAAACTAATAAAATTTGTTTATTAACTGCTCTCATATTTATATCTTTATTTTTAATTAATTGTCAGGATACGGATAAGAAAGAAAATATTCCTACAGGTTATGGCAGCGCTAGTTTGATGATTTCCAGCTGGCTTGATGATGTAGCGTCAAGGACTGTCATTCCGCCTCGTCCTGATTTTTCTTCTTATGAATTTATTTTTACGCCTAAAAGCGCACAACAGCAGTTAAAATTTGACATGAACGCAGTAATGCCTTCTTTAAATGATATTGATTTAGAAGCAGGCGACTGGGAAATTACCGTTTATGGTAAGGTTATATTTCATGGGATGGAGGAACGAATTGCTGAAGGCAGCGCAAATGTCACAGTGGTAGCAGACAAGGATGTTGAAGTATTTATTAAAATAAGAAGTAAACCATTGCAAAGCATAGAAGGAACATTTAATTGGAAACTGCCTGTTCCTGATGGAATCGAAGCGAATTTCTGGAAGCTTACTCTTTTAGAATGGCCAAATGAAAAAATTATTTTAGAAAGGAACGGAAATGTAAATAACGGGGTAATAGAAGGGTATGAAAATTGCGAAAGCGGATATTATCTGTTTTGTATATCCATAGGAAATGAAAGGAAAGAAGTTTCGTATTTCAACGTAGTGCATATCAGAGGTTATGAAACAACATTTTTTGAACGTTATGTAAAACCGGATGAATTTTTTCCTGTTATAAATATCAGCGGTTCAGTTAATTTATCGTCAACAACGCTGGATGGCGGACCCATCAAGGTTAATGAAAGACCCGATGTATATGTTAAAGAAGTAAGAGCTTTTTCTCCATCAGGGAATATTGTTGGAACCGCGAGCGTTAGCGATAACAAATGGCTAATGAGAATATTTGAACCTAATGAAGAAACTGAACTTGAATTTCGCGTTGTTTTAATTATTAATTTAACAGAACTTGAACTTAAATATAATGAAAAAAAGAATGTTTATAAAGACGATTTACTTGTAGAAATAAAAATAGAAAGAAACCTGTTAAAACTCCATGGAGGGTTAACATTGAGTCCTGTCAGTATTAAAAGTTATGAAAATTGGGAAATAAAGGCTTTTACAGATAACATTTCTACTTTGGCTTTGCACAAAGTAAACATCAAATCCGATGGCGAATGGGAAATGATTATTGAACCGTTTAATGTATCAACTTTTGTGCATTTCAGCGTTGAAAAAACCATAGATAACAAAAAATATAAACGCATTTTCTTTAACAAAGAAGAGGTTTTAAATACGCGCGTTGAAACAAAGGTTAATTTAAACGCCGATTTTAATCCTCCGGCTCAAGTATGGCTTTATGGAGACAATTTTTCCAACACGCAGTATGAGTCAATGATATGTTATGGCGGGCATTTTGATTTTATCAGAAAAAGAGATATTTCAAGCAAAAATCGTTATTCTTTTGGAATAATTGCCAATTACAGCGAAATAGCTGACAATCCAAATCTATTATCTTCTCCAAAATATTATAATTTCCAAGATGTTATTACAAACACCAGCAAGTTAACGCTTACAAGTGACAATGAAGCCATCGAATGGAATAATAATGAGCTATCCGGCATTCATCCTGTTGATAATGTAAAAATAGTTTTGGATTTTTCCAATACGGAATTTCTTGATGAAAGAATGATGCCGTCAATTAAATTGGAAAAAACTAATGAGGTGTATATTCCCGGCGGTACTTTTACTATGGGCTCTCCTGAACTGCCGGCAGAACATGGCAGAAAAGGACCATCCGGTAAATCCAGTGAGATTCAGCATAAAGTCACATTAAGTCCTTTTTATATGATGTCTACGGAAGTAAATCAAGATTTATATATTGACATAATGGGACTTAACGCCGCTAATCAGGTTAAAAGCACCGTATATAGTTTCAAATATTATAACTATCCAATAGTTAATATAAGCTGGTTTGACGCAATAGAATTTGCTAATAAACTTAGTGACAGAGACGGTTTAACAAGAGCATACGTAATTACCGGAACAGGTAATAGCAGAAGTGTTACAGTTAATTGGAATGCGCCGGGCTGGAGACTCCCAACCGAAGCGGAATGGGAGTACGCTGCTCGGGCAAAAAGCGGCGCTCCTTTTGCCGAATTCCATGATGAAAATGGGAATATGCTTAACAATAATGGAAATGTTATCAGCTATAATTTAGCCAACTACAACTTTGAAAGTGTAAATGGTAATGATTACAGTCAAATGATTGAAAATAAAAATTATAAAGAGTGTATCACAGATGTTAACAGTTATTATCCTAATAATTTTGGTTTGTATTGCATGAATGGCAATGTCTGGGAATTTTGCTGGGACTGGTATGGGGATTATATTATTTCAACGCTTGTTGATCCAAGAGGACCAAGTACCGGAACTTCAAATGTTTCTCAGAATGGTCCGAATAATATTAATTATGATCAATCTGTAGCAGATTCTCAAAACCGGCGTATAATACGCGGCGGAAGCTATTACACATCAGCGCGATTTCTTCGATCTGCTCATCGCGGCGTAATCGGACCAAATGAAAATTCATATAATGATATTGGTTTCCGTCTGGTCAGAAGGGATACATCAACAAAATAGAAATTAACAAAAAGGTTGCGTTTATGAAAAGAAAAAAGGTATTATTTTTTGGAATTGTTTTAGTTGTATTATCAATTTTAATTTTCGCATGTGATGAGCAGCAGGAAAAATTTGAAACATCGGAATATCGAATCATGTCTGGAGAGTCAGTAGAAATTTTAAATATCGAAAACCCTCAATATGTATATTCAGAAAATAATAAGATCGCAGTTGTAAGAATCGAAAATGACGATATAATTATCGCTTCTACAGGCAAGGGAAGAACAAATGTATATATCGGCGATAAAATTGGATTTAGCAATAATGCCAGAATTATGCTTTATGTTGAAGGAACAGGCAGAATCAACATAGAAGAAATAACCAGATTTGACGGCAAAGCTGTAAATCCAAATATAAAATACGCTGTTACCGTTAATGGAACCGCCGGAATCGAAATCACGCAGACAAGAATAGATTTACAAATGAATGGAACGCACTTTATTGTTATTCAGGACATGGATGTAACATCATGGTTTGTGAATCTTCCGGCAGGTTTATCGGCTAAAATATTTGATATATTCGCCTCCGATCCCTCAGTAGGTCCGAATGAAGTCTCTATTTATATTTACGGAACGCCGTTAGCGGACTCTTCTGAAGAGATTCAAATAATCCTCCCCGGGGCGAACTCGGGCAGGTTATGGGATGTCTATTTTAACGCCAGATCTGATGCGAGGTTCAATATTGCCAAATAACGTCTATTTTGGTGTTGAATTTGACCTAAAAATGGACGATAATAAGTGTAAATGGCAGATTCAAACATAACCGCCTATATAGATACGCTTCAACAGGTGCTGGATGCCAGAAAGGACTGGCTGGAACGGACTGAACTGGCAAGACTCAAAGATGAACTTAGGATGTATCAGGTCTCTTTTGCTTCCTTGTACAACATATATCTTAAGAAAAAATTGATAGACGAAGACCCTTATAAACAAGATACCAAAATTACCGAGCTGACGGTGCCCGATAACAGCATTTTTCAGGAAGCGAAAAAGATTGAACAGCTTTCCATTCGATTGTCCAATTATGACAGCCAATTAGACTTTTTAGTCAATTTTTACCAGCTGGGCGCGGATTTCCTCAATCTTGACCGTGTAAAAAGGATTGTAGGTCTTGTGCGGTACATTGACTGGTGCAGTCTGGTTCCCGATTCCCAATCCCTTATGACTAAATATGTTTCGGAAATGACCATAAATGCCAAAGTCGGCGTTGATCAGCTTACCCTCAGCATAATCGGCGAGAGTATGTCCAAGTTGTCAAAGACAACCGCTTCCAGCATGGGCATTTTAAAAGATCTTAATACATTTTACAGAGAAGTATACAAACTTGATGTGCGCAAAAATGTCACCAAGGATATGTCGGCTGGCGAGGCGACGCTTGAAAATATCAAGAAAAAAATGACCGCCGCCATGCCGGGTTCGCATTTTTACAAGGAACTGATAGACGAGATACTCAAAGAAGATTATTCGCCAAGCGGAGCCGATCTTAGGGACGCGATTTTAAATACTTTAAAAGTCGCTGATACTACGAAAAAAGCGGTAAAACTGGAAGTAAATTATAAGCAGATTTTGTTAGACGGCATAATTGTCATCGGCGGCGCATCGAGTTCTTTAACAGAAATCCAGTCGAAGTTGATGGAAAATCAGTCAGTAATGGAAAGCCATAAGAAAGGATTTTTAGAATCTATTAAAGAACTTATCAGGCAGATCACCAATGCCGAGCCTCCCGAAGTAGTTTACGCTGTAGAAAGTATGGATTCAACCAAAGGCGTTCCTGTAAAAGAAAAGGTAAATTTTCATTCGCTGATGGATGAACTCGAGAAAAAGAATAAGATTCTGGTTAGCTTTAACCGCGGACCTGCGTACAACAAACTTTCCGCCATGACAGAAGAGCAGATTATCGGCTACCTGGAGAAAAATATCAGAGAAGTTACCAACTACCATAGAATTCTTGGCGCGCTTGATGAGTTCTTTAAGGCAAATGTTGTGCAGGAAGACAGGGGTAAAATTAAGGGTATAAAACCAGAACTGTCGGCGTTAAAGAACACTTATGTAAAAGCCAATCAGCTTCGGTACGATTACAGCGCTCAGAAAGAAGAGGCAGAACAGATGAAACGTCTGGGTATCAATGCCGATGCGCCGATTCCGAATGTTGCTCCTGCGGCTCCATCTGCTCCCCCGGCGCCTCCCGCTGCCAGTAAATAATATTTAAAATTACCGGTTTCTCTGCTGCAATTTAATGCCGATATATAAAGTGTCTGCCGTTAAAACGGCTGATATTTATTCGATATTTCCAAACGGGTAAAAAGTTGTCAACATTTATAAAACCGCTGGTGGCTTTAGTAATAACGATTCTCATTTTCGCCGGATTTTTCTATCTGACAGACATCGAGATATTGAGCTTTGTTCAAACCCGTTTTTATAATCCGTCAGTTGTTAATTCGTATGTTAAAGAAAACGCCGTGGATTCTGAAATAGCCGGGAATCATATTAACGATCTGTATTTAAAATTTGGATCGACATTGAACGAGTCAGCGGTTCGCAGCAGTTTCCTTTACAATCAAAGCGCTGATGATATTTATGAACGTTCCAGAATATTCGGAATATTGATGGAAACAACCGGCGGTCTTCAGTTGATCCAATTTGTTGACAGTAATGGAATGAGGATTCATTATTCAACTTCGGCGCGCGACATAATGAGCCAAAGCCGGTCATCGACAGCGTACCGCAATTACAATGAGGACCAGCAGTCATTACCCTACGAAATTGTAAGCGTGCCAGACGGCGAAAAGCCGAAATTTATTATGGACGAGCGCGGCGACAGAATTATTTTTTCTTTTCCGTTTCATGATTCCATGGATGTTTACCGCGGCACCGCGCTTTTTTCGTTATCGGTAAATACGCTGGCGCAAAAACTGATCGCTGAAGGGCGTTTAAAAATAAATGATAATATTTCCGTAATAGGGGAGCCTGCCGGAATTCTTTTAGGATGCCCGGAAACATCAAGGGTTGTGATTCTTCGCAGGGTTTCGGAAATCTGGAGCGGCGCGGAACAGAGCTATGTAACGCTAGACGCCGAGGATTCGGGGATTGGTTTCTCTCTTATTTCTGGTAAGACAGATCAGGGGATATTTTTCGGCCGCCTTGTAAACAGTTATTTATTCTCAATTTCAGAGCCAATGAAACTTATTTTACATGTTTCAGCGTTCCTCACTTTCTTTTTAGCCCTGTTCTTCCTGTTGAACATTAAACCCAGTCCTGTAACAGTTGTGCGAAACCGCGTCAGGCGTCTGAGGGATAATCTTTTTGAGCAGCTCTTTGTTAATAAATCCGGTCAGGAGCGTCTAAGATGGATACTGGAACTTGAACAGCGCCGCGATGAAATCCGCACTCAGCTTAAGCGAGGGCTTAGATTAAAAAAACGCGTTGAGGCGCATGTTAACGGAATCATCGACAAGTCGTGGGATGAGCTGCTTGCGATCCTTAAAGTTGACAGCGGAGTCCTGTCTGTTGTTCAACCGTCCGCAAGAACGATTGCCGCGCGCGGCGCAGATGAAACCGGAGAGCTTGAGGAAATTGAAACTTTGGAAGAGGTTGAAGCTCTTGATGAAGTCGAAGCTCTGGAAGAAGTCGAGGCTTTGGAAGAAATTGAGGAAGCCGAAGAAATTGAAGCTTTGGAAGAAGCAGAGCCGGATGAAATAGAAGAACTTGAGGAAATAGAAGATGCGGAAGAACGTGACGAAATCGAAGAAGCTGAAGAAATCGATGAATTAGAAGAGTTAATCGAAGAACCCGAAGAAATAAATATAATTGACGCTGCGTTACGCGAAGCAATTGAACCAACCAAGCCTGAGCCGAAGGGTCTTCTTTGGCTGGCAAGCAAATTCGCAAACCGCAAAAACATCAATTTGCAAAAAGGTCTTCTCTGGCAGGCAAGCAAATTCGCGGAGAAACGCACAGTTCTCGCAGAGAACCCGGTTCTCTCAGAGAAACGCACGGTTCCCTCAGAGAAACGCACGGTTCCCTCAGAGAAACGTACTTCGCACAGAGGTTTGCTATGGGCGGCAAGCAGAAAAAACAGACATGGCAAAGGTCTTCTTGCGCTTGCAAGCGAATTAACCGAAGACGATGTGCAAAATCTTATCGAAGATGTAGATGTAGTTTCCCCATTCTCTTCAATGTTCTCCTCTCTGGAAAATACAAAAGATTAGATTAAAACAAAAATTTTAATATTAAAGAGTCCGCGCGGTTCGAGTTAGATTTTTTCATTACTGAATCGCAAATTAACGCATTAACGCTCTTGGGTTGACTGTAGCTCCGTTTTTGTAAACTGTAAAATGCAGATGCGCTCCGGTACTCTGACCTGTGTTTCCTACATCGCCGATACGCTCTCCCTGAGAAACGTAAACGCCTGTCCTTGTCCGGATTACGCTCAGGTGTCCGTAAAGGGTGCGGTAGCCTGAGTGATGGTTGATTATTATATAGTTCCCAAAAATATTGTCATATCCTACAGCGCTGATACGGCCTGCCATTGCCGCTCTGACCGGCGTGCCTGAGCTTCCGCGAATATCAATGCCTGAGTGGAAGTGACGACGGTTCCTGTTGAACGGGTCCCTTCTCCATCCGTAGAATGAAGTAATCGCGCCGTTAACAGGCCAAATGAATAAATCGCCGTTTATTTCCTGCAGCCTTGTCCAGTCGAGTTTTGCACCGGGTATAAAAAGATCCGTTCCCGGGACAATTTTGTCCGAAAAAAGTTCGTTCGCAACCTGAATGGCTTCGCTGTCTGCCTTGTATCTTTCCGAAATTGCGCTGAGAGTGTCGCCGCTTTTTACTGTATGCAGAATTCCGTCCTGATTGGGGATTTTCAGCACTTTTCCTATTTGCAGAAGCCTTGTATTTGCAATTTTATTAGTGGATATAATCGAATCCTGATTCAAGCCGAAATTGATTGCTAAACTGGAAATATTTTCGCCGCTTGTCACAATGTGAGAATTGTATAGAAGAATATTTGGTTTTATAAACGGTTCAACAGCTTCTATTTCGATTGCGGCGGTTTCCAGCGAGATTTCGGTTATAAGTTCGGGATTATCATCTAAAATGACATCTTCGGAAGAGGAAAGATATCCGCCGCCAATGCCATGTTCTTCGGTATCTTTCTGAGGGATATACTGAGCGGGGTTGATGATAATCATCATGCACAGGACCGCCGCCAGCCGGAAAATGTTAGTGCCTGTCTGTTCGTTTTTTAGAAGTAATCCCATAAGCTTATTTTACTAAATTTAACTCCGTTAGGCAATATAATATATGCAAACTTGTTACTGGTCGGCTTCCTCCGCTTCGGATTCCAGAATCCTTAACAAATCGCGTATTTCGGCGGCTTGTTCGTACTCCTCTTCGGCGACAGCCTGTTCCAGTTGTTCTTTCAGGTGCCTGTATTTATTATCGGAATCTTCTTCAAGGTCATTTATAAAGAATGTTAGGGGGACGCCGGTTTGTTCGATTATGGCGGAATCAATATAAATCGGGCATTTTTTGCGCGCAGCGATGGCAAAGGCGTCAGAAGGACGGCTGTCCATAATTAGGGGTTTTTCCTTCGTATATTCGCCCCCTATTATGACAAGCCGGGCGTGAAAAACATCGTCTTTTAACTCGTACACTTCGATCTTTTTGATTGATAAATTTACATGGGAGAGCATGTTTAAAAAAAGGTCGTGGGTATGGGGACGGGAAAGAGGCATCCCTTCTTTGCCGATTAAAATGGACTGCATTTCCAGAGTGCCTATGAAAATCGGCACCGCGACTTCCATCCCCTTCGGCTTAAGCAAAATGGCGTTCCCGTGGCTTGTTTTAAGAATCGACCAAATCTCGCTTACTTGCATTCCTTTCAATTTATTTACCTAACTAATCAACTGCAAAAAACCGTTAAGAAGCGCGCGTCCGTTTTCGTTTATTGAACAGCCGGGATATTCATGGGAGTTAAAAACATCCATCGCTTCTTTTAAGAAAGCCCGGCCTCTTAACTCAGTTTGTGGGAACACGCCTGATTCGCCAAGCGCTTCCAGCAGATCTTCAACTTCCGGGGCTCTGGCGCCCTCTCTTTTCGCGATATGGAATGAATAGAAAATTTTCTCTTTTTTGTCAGGATTTTTTTCCAGATATAAAAGGACGGGAAGCCCCTTTTTCCCTTCAACGATGTCATCGCCGCGTTTTTTTCCGGGAATACCGGTCGTAAGATTTTTTAAGTCATCAAGGATTTGAAAACCAATCCCCATTTTTAGCGCCGCGTCTCCGAGCAGTTTTACCGATTCCTGCGGAGCGCCTGCAATGTGCGCTCCAAGCTCTGCGGCAAGACGCGAAAGGCTTCCCGTTTTCATTGATGTCATTAAATAATATTCATCTATGCCGGGTATTATCGATATGTCACGGTGCCAGTTAATATCCATCGCCTGCCCCATATGGAGATTGCGCATACAGTTCATCCAAAGTTTATAAATGTATTCCTTGTTTTCTATATTGCTTGAATCCAGACAGCATGACGATAAAAAATAGAAAAAAGAACCTGAGTTTATCGCTGTATCGATGCCGTAGGTTTTATGGATTGCGGGTTTGCCTCTGCGCTCATCGGAATCATCTTCGATATCGTCGTGAATCAAACTTGCGTTATGTGAAAATTCAACCAGAGGCGTAAGCGGAACCGCGGAATCTCCGCCGCCGAATGTTTCGCAGACAAGCGTCATCAGCAAAGGACGCCAGCGTTTCCCGCCCCGCGATAGCATGTCGCAAAGAGGTTCCGTTAGCGCCTTTCTTGATTCATCGCTTATTTTTCCTTCAATACCGGGAAAGATATTCTCCGCCCAGATTGAGTCCGCAGTTTCCGGCAGCCAGCGTTTCAGCTCGGCGTCGATTTTTGATATTCGTTGTGTATACTCTTGATCCATAAGATATTATAATCAAAAAAATGACAGATTACAAGAAACCTGATTACTGGCAGCAGAAAGCCCGCAAGGAAGGATACCCCGCGCGTTCTGTTTACAAATTGATGGAAATTGTCAAAAAATTTAACCTTTTTAAGCCGGCAGCCGCAAAGCCCGCTGGCGCGAAGCTTCGCATACTCGATCTTGGCGCAGCTCCGGGAAGCTGGAGCCTTTACGTTCTTAGAAATTACAAAAACGCTTTCCTTGCCGCCGCAGATCTTTCCCCTCTTTCACGCGAGTTTGACAACGGTCTTTTTGACGGTGATAATTTTTTCTTTGTTCAGGGTGACATAACGGCGGATGAAAACCGCGAAGCCCTTTTGGCGAAAGGACCTTACTCCGTGATAATCAGCGATGCCGCTCCAAGCACAACGGGTAACCACATGGTTGATTCCGCCCGCTCTCTTGAACTTGCCGAAACGGTGATTGCCTACGCCCAAAGCGCGCTGGCTCCCGGCGGCAGCCTTGCCGTTAAGGTTTTCCAGGGCAGCGGCATTGACGGTCTCTTAAAACAAATGAAGACAATCTTCGCAGTCGCCAAAAGCTTTAAACCTGAAGCATGCCGCGGGGAGTCTGTGGAAACGTACTTTGTCGGAATTAATAAATTATAAACTCCATTTAGCGCGTGCACGCATTTATTTTTTAATTACAGGCTGTATTCTCTGTAAAATCAGGTTTTTTTCCTAAGCGTTTTAGAGATTGTAACAGGCTTGGTAATCAGCAAAAACAATTCTTTAAAAATTCCAGATCAAGTTCAGGATAAACCGGGAAACGATCCAGAATGGATTTTACCTTTGCGTGAACTTCGCTCTTTACAGCTTCGTCCAAAATGTATTTTGCCTTGCTGTTTTTGGACGGATCTTTTTTATCCGGCGCCTGTTTTGCTCCTTGTACAACGCAGGCTATCAGCGAAGCAATCTGCGCCATTTCATTTTCTCCCATGCCAAGCGTAGTGATGGCTGCCGTTCCAATTCTTAATCCCGATGTATACCACGGACCGTTTGGATCGCGCGGAAGACTGTTTCTGTTTACTGTTATGTTACATTCCTGTAAAGCGCTTTCCGCCTGTCTGCCCGTGATTCCCGCTTTATGAACATTAATCAAAAGCAGGTGATTGTCAGTGCCGCCTGTTAAAACTTCAAGCCCGTTTTTAATACAGGCTGCGGCAAGAGCCTGGCAGTTATCGACAATTTTTTTCGCGTACTGTTTGAATTCCGCAGATCCCGCTTCGCGGAAAGCAACCGCCTTTGCCGCGATCACATGAGGTAAAGGTCCGCCCATTGTTAAAGGACATCCCTTGTCCAGTTCTTCTGCAAACTCTTTTGTTGAAAGCACAAGACCCGCCCTCGGACCGCGCAGGGTTTTATGCGTAGTGCTCGTTACTACATGCGCCCATGGAACAGGATCATATTCGCCTGTGAAAACTTTGCCTGCGACAAGACCCGCGAAGTGCGCCATGTCTACCATAAAAACGCTTCCCGCTTTGTCAGCGATTTCTCTCATGCGCTTAAAATTAATTTTCCGCGGATATGCTGAATAACCTGTTAAAAGAATTAGAGGTTTTAATTCCATCGCCTGTTTTTCGATTTCGTCGTAATCAAGCAAACCGTCTTTTTCTGAAACTGAATAACTGTGAACGTCAAACATTCTGCTCGAAATATTATTGCGGTAGCCATGCGTTAAATGTCCGCCCGAATAATAATCCAAAGTTAAGAGACGCTGGTTTCCCATTGTTGTTTTTAACTCATTCCACTGGGAGTCGGTTAGATTGTAAAGATTTGTCTCGCCCCATTTTTTTAAAGACGGATTTTCAATTCTTGCGCAGAGGATCGCCCAGTATGCCAGAAGGTTTGCGTCAGAGCCGCAGTGCGGCTGCACATTGGCGTATTGCGCTCCGAAGAGTTTACACGCTTCTTCCGACGCAAGCGTTTCGATAGCGTCAACATTTTCGGTTCCCCCGTAAAAACGGTGATATGCCGTTCCTTCGGCGTATTTGTCCGTTAAAAGATTCCCCATAGCGAGCTGTACCGCCATGGAGCAGTAATTTTCGCTTGCGATAAGTTTTATGCGTTTTCGCTGGTTTTCAATTTCCAGCACGATCGAAGACGCGATTTCCGGCGTAACTTTAGATACTTCCGTTAAACTGCAGATATAAGCCAGCAGATTTGTGTCTATTTTTTCTGGCGAATTAGCGGCAAGATATGCCGCGACAGGATTTGTTTTCATGCGTAGAGTATACCAATTTACTATGTTTGTTTAAAGTGGTGTTAATTAATAACGCTACGGAGTGTTGACATTTTATTCTAAAAAATATAAGTTTTTTATTATGGTGAGATTAAACGTTGTATTGGTTGAAATATCTCATTTTTTTAATTTAATATATTACCCCCCCCC
>JGI24695J34938_10000964_pt1 | contig 26239 bp, 21 predicted proteins | sample TergutCo191P3_FD_34938 | JGI IMG/M metagenome (IMG submission 34938)
CGATTAAGATAAGCGGCGAGTCCGCCGCTTTACATAGGAGTTATAATAACACTTCGTGTTATTTTCGATTAAGATAAGCGGCGAGTCCGCCGCTTTATATAGGAGTTGATATGTCACTGCTTGACAAATATTTGCCAAGAATAGATTTTGAATCCTACGAGGATTTTTACAACAATTATAAAGTTAATATCCCTGAAAATTTCAATTTTGCGTACGATGTAATAGATACGCTCGCGCAGGAAAAAGGCGGCGATCGGGCTTTACAATGGTGCGACGAAAAGGGAGCGGCAGCCGCCTTTACCTTTTCGCAGATAAGGGATTATTCAAACAGAGCCGCAAACGTTTTGCGTGAGGCGGGAATCGGCAAGGGTGATCCTGTTATGCTGATTCTAAAACGCCGCTGGGAATACTGGCCGGCTATTCTTGCTCTGCACAAACTCGGCGCAATCGCAATTCCGGCAACTCATTTACTTACAACAAAAGATATTGTGTACAGATGCAACGCCGCCGATGTAAAAGCGATTATCTGCGTAGATGACGAAGAATTAATGCTGCGCATTGATGAAGCCGAAGCAATCATGAAAAGAAGCGGCGAGTCGCATGGAGTTATACATTTTAGCTACAAGGCGTTCGTGCGTTCGGTACACACTCCAAAAGATCATGATACGGCGCAGGCTGTAAAACAGAAGTTTGCAGAAAAAACAAAAACGTCTCATGAAGTAGATCCGTTTGTGGGCAGCATAACAGACGGACCAGCCGGAGTATTCGGAGCGAAGCAGGGAGCCGAGACAAATTTTCAAATGCCGGAACCTCTAATGAACTGGGTTGATTTTTCTCCGCTCATGGAAAGCGCTTCCGCGGATTTTCAAAAACTCTCCGCCGTAAACAAAAACGACGACATCATGCTCTTGTACTTTACTTCCGGCACAACAGGAATGCCAAAGATGGTTCGCCTTGATTACTCATATCCGCTTGGACATATTTCGACAGCGAAATTCTGGCATCAGGTTATTCCCGGCGGACTGCATCTTACAGTGGCGGACACAGGATGGGCAAAAGCGGCATGGGGCTGCATTTACGGTCAATGGCTCTGCGAAGCCGGAATATTCGTTTATGATTACGACCGGTTTATGCCTGCCGCAATGCTTGAAGTTATGAGCAAATACAAGCTAACAAGTTTTTGCGCTCCGCCTACGATTTACCGCTTCTTTATTAAAGAAGACTTAAAGAAATACGATTTTTCTTCGTTGCAGCATTGCTGCGTTGCAGGCGAGCCGTTAAACCCGGAAATATTCGATCAATTTTTGGCTGGAACCGGTATCAAACTAAGAGAATGTTACGGGCAGACAGAACTAACAGTTTCGCTTTGCACATGGCCGTGGCTTGAGCCAAAACCCGGCTCCATGGGTAAACCCGCTCCCGGTTACGATATAGATCTTTTACGCGAGGACGGAACATCGTGCAGCATGGGTGAAGAAGGACAGATCGTTGTAAGGACAGATAAAAGAAAACCTTACGGAATGTTCGGCGGCTATTACAGAGACGAGGCTCTTACAAAGAGCGTGTGGAGCAATAATATCTACGCGACGGGTGATGTTGCATGGAAAGACGAAGACGGTTATTATTGGTTTGTCGGACGCAACGATGATGTTATCAAAAGTTCCGGTTACCGTATAGGACCGTTTGAAGTTGAAAGCGCTCTTTTGGAACACCCTGCTGTTCTTGAATGCGCCATCACAGGCGTCCCGGACGAAGAACGTGGCACGATTGTAAAAGCGACTGTTATACTCTCCAAAGGTTTTTCCGGATCGGATGATTTAATTACCGAGCTTCAAAACCATGTAAAGAAAACGACAGCGCCGTACAAGTATCCGCGTATTATAGAGTTTGTAAGCGAGCTTCCAAAAACCATAAGCGGGAAAATTCGCCGCGTGCAGATACGTGAGGAAGACGCGAAGGAACAGGATTAACATAAAAGGTTATAACACTTTATGTTATTTTGGAATGAATTAAGCGGATGGATGTCCGCTTTTAATAGGAGTGAACCATGGATTTAAAAGAACATTTGTCGGAAATTTCAGGCAATGACTACATCGACTCGGAATTATTCACGAAGTTCAGCGTAAAACGCGGACTTCGCAACGATGACGGCACAGGCGTGCTTGTCGGTCTTACCCGCGTTGGTGACGTACACGGCTACGATGTTAAAGACGGAAAAAAAGTCGCCGTTCCGGGCAAACTTTTTTACAGAGGAATCGATGTTGAGGAAATAGCGGCGGAAGCGTCAAGCCAGAACCGTTTTTGTTTTGAAGAAACAATTTATCTCCTCCTTTTTGGAAAGCAGCCTGACAAGCAGCAGCTTGACGCTTTTAACAAGCTGATCGGCGAGTGCAGACCGCTCCCGAATCATTTTATAGAAGATGTAATCATGAGAGCGCCGTCACGCGATATTATGAACAAACTGGCTTCTTCTGTTCTCGCGCTGTACCCTTATGATGAAAGCCCGGAAGATCAAACGCCCGAAAACGTTCTTCGCCAGTGCGTGGAAATGATCGCGCGCTTCCCAAGCATCGCCGCTTATTCATACATGTCAAAGAAACACCACTTTGATCATGAAAGCCTGATCATCCATCAGATTGATCCGACATTGTCATGCGCGGAAATACTTCTTTCTCTTATAAGGCCTGATAAAAAATACACGAAATACGAGGCGCAGCTTTTGGACCTTGCGCTGGTTCTTCACGCTGAACACGGCGGCGGAAATAACTCGACATTTACAGTCCATGTTGTTTCTTCTTCCGACACAGACACATTCTCGGCGATTGCGGCAGGCATAGGTTCGCTTAAGGGTTATAAACACGGCGGAGCGAACGCAAAAGTCATCGAAATGATGGACGACATTAAAAAGAACGTAAAAGACTGGGAAAGCGAAAAAGAAGTTTCCGATTATCTGGAAAAAATCCTTAAAGGTCAGGCGTATGACGGCACAAAATTGATTTACGGGCAGGGTCACGCAGTTTACACAATCACAGACCCGCGCGCAAGCCTGTTACGCGACAAGGCAAAATCGCTTGCGGAAGAAAAAGGCATGATAAAAGAATTTAATCTTCACTGCCTGATCGAAAACCTTGTTCCGACAGTCTTTAAGAGAGTTAAAGGTTCTGACAAAGATATCTGCACCAACGTAGACTTTTACTCGGGCTTTGTGTACAGAATGCTTGGCATTCCGGAAGACTTGAACACGCCGATTTTCGCAGTAAGCCGCATCGCAGGCTGGTGCGCTCACCGAATAGAAGAAATAATAGCAGGCGGCAGAATTATCCGCCCTGCCTACAAGTGCGTTCAGCCTCAGCTTGGATATACAAGACTTGATGACAGATAAATAAAAGAATCGGCGGGGCAGCACATTGCTTCGCCGGTTTTATTTTATGTAAAATTAATTTTTTTGCAGCAAATACAAATACTCTTTAACATGAATATCACGATTTTTTAGGTTCCTGCTTCCTCTGAATGTGTTGTATTTTGTTTCCAGAATTTCTAATTTTCCTATTTTTTTTAATAATTTAATCATATTATCATTTCCAATAAAACCTTCTGAGTTAAAAGAAATTAATAAATATTTAGCTTTAATTTTTTCTACTAGTTCTTTTAACGAATCGTAAGCAAGCGTCTTTTTATTATAATATGATCTATTCCAATTATCTGGTATTCCAGACACTTTACTAATATAATTAGGTTCTACATAATCAATAATCATATTTAACATAAAATAATTAGATCCATAAGGATGTTGATTATAAGGAGGATCAATATATGCAAGATCAACCTCTTCTACAGAATCAATAACCAAATTAGAATCACCACGGTGTATTTCATATTCACATTCGTAATTACTAAACACAGGAAAAGGAATATTTATAGCTCCAAGAATTCTTGTTAATGCGTCTTCATTATTCCCACCAAATTTCCCTACTCCTGTCCTTGAATCTTTATAAAAACCTTTAAATACGCCCGATGTATTTGAATGAATCGAAGCTTCTGATAATAACGGTGCCATAAAATAATTTCTATATTGTAATGGTATTTTTTGTATATAATTTCTGGCAGTATCAATATAACACGCGTTTCTATAAGTATAAAAAACACGATCTTTTTTCCTAATAACGTTTTTATTCCTGGGAGCATATAATTTTGCTATTAATCCTGGATTTAATTCATCATCCTTCAATTGATTCAGTAATTTATTATAATATATTATCAATTTATGAATATTTACTTCTGAGGCGTTCGACAAATAGCATTGATTAATTATTTCAGAATATTTTTCTAAATCATTTACAATAATTTTTGATGAATAAGATTTTAAGTATCTTGCGACAATACCAGAGCCGCTAAAAACATCAAATGTTTTTATTTTACTTCTTCCAAGTTTATTTATCACTCTCATTAAACCTGTTCTGATAAACGGTAATAAACTCCTTTTATTTCCTATGTATGTAATAATTTGTTTATTTAGGTATGATTCACTCTCATTAATGACATTATTTTTAATAATATGATTATACTGCGCTAGCATATATTATCTCCTTCATCATTGTGAAAAATATTATCTAAATGATATTTGATAAAATTTTTCATATTATCATTTATAGTAAGACTTAACGTATTATAACTTTTATTTAAGAAAGCCATTATTCCTTCATCCTTAAATATCTTATCATTTGAATATTTAACATTTCCATTTATATCAAAAGAAATATAACCTTTATCAAACAGCGCATCATGAAAACTACATAAAGTAATTACATTGTTTAAATCTAGTCTACCATCATTTGTTTTCCACGGTTTAATATGGCTACATATCAATAGTCTCTCATCATTAATTCCGCACAAAAGACATTTATATTTATCGCGATTAAGTGCTAAATCTCTTAATGCGCTTGCATTCAATCTAATGCTATTTAATACTTTTTTTGTTGTTTCTCTGTCAATTATATCATAATTTCTTTTATTAATTAATTTAATAATTTCTTCATTTGATCTATTCTGAATTTCTATTTCGCTTATCATGCCATCATCACCATAAGTAAAATAGCAGAAATCAGTTACTAAGTCACCAAGTTCCTGTAATGGAATTATTTTATTATCGAAATATTCTTTATCAGAATTATATAATGGAAATATTATTTCGGGATTATAATATTTTATTTTTTCAGAATTGACAACTTCATATAATAATATCTTATTTATACAATCATATAGAACACCAGGAAACATATAATATTTGCTAGAATCTTTATATAACTTCTTGTTACCATATATTCTAAAATCACATTCAGAAAGATTATATCTTTTAATTATTTCTTTCTTAATTAAAAATGTTTTTGCTTCATAAGCTTTATTAGCAATTAATAAATCAATTTCATCAATGATGTCTTCATTACAATCTACTATTATTTGGCTATCTCTCTTTTCTAGTTCAATTTTACCTAATAAACAAGCATCATTTAAATATTTCCCTCGCAATAACAGGATACGATCTTTAATATCCTTTTTTATATCAAAACCAAAATATGATAAGTTCCCATCAAATCCTTGTTTATTTGGTATATTAAATATATTAGAATTAATCAAGTAATCAGTAACATCTGCTCTTTTAAAATAAACCTCCTTTTTTGAATTACAATAGAATAATAATTTTAATAGAACGGTATCTCCATCGTATACTTTTTTCATATTTCAACCTTCATTCTATTATTGGATATCCAAAAGCCTAAATCATTATATAATATACATAGGTATTACGTCAATATTGCTTTTTCCAATAGCTTGACCTTCATTTTTTATAAAACCCAAGTTCAATATCGTTTATTTTAATCAAACATACAAATCTGCGTGGGGGGAATTTCGCTATAGGCGTCTATGGCTGGCTTTCTTCCAAGTTAATAATGCTCAAGACCGCAAAGCGGTCTGAAATTTATTAGCTGTCAATCTCTGCCATTACAGCCTATAATGGAATTGCCCAGCACGCCGCTTTTACTTTTTGTTTATTTTACTTCAAACCCATTCAATATCAAAATCTCCGGTCTATACTCAAAGTGCATTGTGTCGATTAAAGACCAGTGACCACCCCAAATAAAGCCGTATTCTTCGAATATTTTAATTACAGCTTCGGGAGGCATGTAATAATTTGACCGGTTCACAGGTATTTCATTGCCGTCGTTCCAGCGCCAGTACGTTAAGCGTCCTTTTAGCTCTCTTGGCAAAAGATCGACCGCGATTCCGTAGGAATGATTGCTGCGCCTTTCTGTTCCGGCAATCACACGCCAGTTCCAGCCAAAACTCGGCGTGCCTGTGTGCAGTTCTCCTATCCATTCATTGATTGACCTGTTGCTCCTTGCGGCAGCCCGGATTTGATTTACAATAATATCCAGTCTTTCTTTTATATACGGATGAACAAGCATTTTGACGCCGAGAAAATTAAATTTTTCCTGCAAATCCCAGCTTGCGTCCTCGTTAGGTGACATGTACAACGCGTCAAATAAAAAAGAAGAGCCGACAGAATAAACAGGATGATCCAAAAAAATACGTCTTTGTTCGCCAGTGCCTGTAAACGGATAGGTATAAAAATCATAGGGAAGATAATTCTCCCATCTGGTTCGCAGATTTTCGGGGAGGAAACGTCCGTTGGCGTAATAAAAACGCGTTCCGTTTACAAGCATTGTCCAATCATTATTGATAAACTCGACGCCTCTTATTTTATCGGGATAACCCTGAGCGAAGGCAAGCATGATCTTATGCTGAGCTTCTAAATCATTCGCGATCGCAATTGTAGAAGCGACAGGTATCCATGTTTCCGCTTTGGGCGTTTGTCTGCCCGCGCACCCAAACATGAGAAACGAAATCAATAAAAAAAATATATAAAGCTTTATGCTTCGCATCAATGCGATTGGGGCTATTCGTCCGATTCCTGTACCTTGAACTCGGCGCGAGCCTTGATAACATCATCGGCAATACGGCCGGAAATCGGCGCATAGTGGCTAAAGTCAACATTAAAAGAGCCGGTTCCCGAAGTAATCGAGCGAAGGTCTATCGAGTAACGCAGCAGTTCTGACATTGGAACTTCCGCCCGTACTTCCGCGATGCCGCCTGCGGAATCCTGCCCCAGGATTTTTCCGCGTTTACCGGAAAGATCGCTCATTACATCGCCAAGATATTTTTCTTCGATAAATACTACAAGATTCATAATCGGTTCAAGCAATGTAGGAGCTGCCTGCTTCATGGCTTCACGGAAAGCGTTGCGGGCGGCGAGTTTGAACGAAAGCTCGTTTGAATCAACCGGATGGTACTTGCCGTCTGTAAGTTTTACTTCTACGTCAACAACCGGATAACTCGCCATGGAGCCGTGCACCATTCCTTCGATTAAACCTTTTTCTACGCCAGGTATATAGTTCTTTGGAATCGCTCCTCCGAAAATTGCGTTAACAAATTCATAGCCTTCGCCGCGTGCGCGCGGAGAAATTTCCAGCACAACCTTGCCGTATTGACCATGACCGCCTGTCTGCTTTTTGTGAGTGTATTCTGCGCCGGCTTTTTTTGTGATTGTTTCACGATACGCGATTCTTGGAACGCGTGTTTCTACATCGATCTTTTGATTAGCTTTGATCTTGTCAAGAATAATATTGATTTGAAGCTCGCCCATGCCGGAAATAACGGATTCTTTTGTCTCCGCGTTATAATGAAAACGGAAAGTTTTATCTTCTTCTGTAGCGCGTACAAGAAATTCGCCGAGTTTATCTTCGTCTTTTTTCGCAAGAGCGTTAACCGCAACAGAATGAACCGGCTCAGGAAGGCTTAAAGGCGCAAAGAGCGGACAATCCGCGGCGGCGACTGTATCGTTTGTCTTTAATGTAGCGGCTTTTGTTATAATGCCGATATCGCCTGCGAATAATTCTCTTACTTCTTCTATTTTTTTACCCTGACATGTATAGAGTTTGCCGATTCGCTCTTTTTTATTTTCGGAGACATTGTGAACTTCGCTGTCCGCGCTGAGTTTACCGGTGATAATTTTTAACCATGAAAGTTTGCCGGAGAACTGATCATAATTGGTTCTGACAACAAGCGCGGAAAACGGTTTTTCCGGATCAATCGCGGCAGGTGTCTGCTTTCCTTCGCCGTCAACAACAGCGTCTTTTGCCGTGCAGGGATTGGGCGCCGCGTCAGCAATAAAATCCATAAGCGGGAGAATACCGGCGTTTTTTAACGGAGCTCCAGCAAACGCCGGAACATATTTATTTTCCGCCAATGCTTCAATAAGACCCACTTTCATTTCGTCCGGGCTTAAAGCGCCGTTCTCGATATATTTTTCCATGAGGCTGTCATCGCCTTCGGCTGCCGCTTCGATCAATTTTTCTCTTGCCGCCGCAACCGCGTCCTTAAACTCAGCCGGTACTGCTTCTTCTTTTTCGATTGCGTCACCCTGCATCATGTACGCTTTTTCGTGAAGCACGTCGATAACACCCTTAAAGCCGCCGCCGGATCCCATGGGGAGAGTTATCGGCACAGGCTCAATCTTAAACTTTTCTTTTATATCAGCGAGCGTCTTGTTAAAATCAGCCTGATCGTTATCGAGCTTGGTAATGAAAACGCCTCTGGGTTTTCCGCCGCCATCGAGATTGCGCCAAAGTTTAACAGTCTCGATTTGAACGCCGGATTTTCCGTCTACCATTAAAAGAGCAAATTCCGCGGCGCGAAAACTCAAAATAACCGCGCCCGCGAAATCGGATGAACCTGGAGCGTCAAAAAAGTTGATCTTTGTTCCGTTCCGCTCAACATGACCCATTGCGGCGTGTATCGATATTTTTCGCTCTATTTCCTCAGGACTGTAATCGCTGGTCATTTTTCCGGATTCAAGGCTCTCTGCCCTGGAAATCACTCCCCCCGCAAACAGCAAATGCTCAAAAAGGGTTGATTTTCCGGTCTGTCCATGACCGGCAATAGCGACATTTCTGATTTTATCTGTTGAATGGCTCACGAAGGGCTCCTTTGGAAATAATATCCTATTATATTGCCCCCAAAAAGGCGTATTGTCAAGAAATTATGCTACAATAAGTCATGAAATCAATTACGAAAGAGTTATGGGTCAACACCAAAAAGCCCCGCGAGTTCATCAATATTACCAGCGAGGTTGATGCGCTGCTTCGGGAATCCGGCATCCAGGAAGGGTTATGCCTTGTGAACGCAATGCATATCACCGCAAGCGTTTTTATTAATGACGATGAGTCCGGGCTGCATCATGACTTTGATGTGTGGCTTGAGAAACTGGCTCCCCACGAACCCGTTTCTTTCTACCATCATAATACCGGAGAAATAAACGCGGACGCTCACCTTAAACGCCAGATAATGGGACGTGAAGTTGTGGTAGCAGTAACTGGCGGAAAGCTGCACTTTGGCCCCTGGGAGCAAATTTTTTACGGCGAGTTTGACGGACAGCGAAAGAAACGCCTGCTTGTAAAAATAATAGGTGAATAGTATAGTTAACCAATCAGCCGGCGTGGCGGAATGGCAGACGCAGTAGACTCAAAATCTACCGTACGCAAGTATGTATGAGTTCAAGTCTCATCGCCGGTAACTGAGTTTTTAAGTAAACACCTATATAAAAATAAAACCGCCTCGTCAGAACGACAAGGCGGCTAAATTATGGCTTCGCTCGTTTAATTACCGCAGGAACACCTGCATATCACCTGAATTGGTCTTCTTCCCTGGTTATGGTTATATCTCTGAAAGTTTGGTCTCCCATGTCTCTCATTTCCACGCTGATTATTATACTGCATTCTCTTTTGATTTTGACAGCGCTCTAAAGCAGGAGCAATACGTCTGTTTTGACTTGGACCTCTTTGCGTGTCGGTAAGATTCTCTCTCTGCTGCGGAGGACTAACTCTTTCCCGCCGTTCATTCCTCTGCTGAGAGCCTGCTTCCGGTTGCTGCTCGCCTATACCTTGAGCATAAGCATTACCTGCAAATACACCTGCGATAATTAATAAAACAATAACTCTTTTCATTTTTGCCTCCAAAAATTAATTTTATGCATTATATGATTTTCATATTGCATATATACTAATAACCAAAAACCCATAAGCGTGTTACAATAATTAACATGAAATATTTTTATAAATTTAGCTATAAATTTTGTAACCTTTTTATAGCAGAGAATAACGGAGTCATTTGCAATGTATCTTTTAATAAAGAAGCGGTACAAAACGGCTTTGAAAAATCAGAAACCGGATTAATTAAAAAAGTATCTGTTCAGCTTGATGAATACTTTAACGGCAAACGAAAAACATTTGATCTGCCTATAGTATTAAACGGAACCGATTTTCAAATGAAGATTTGGAAATCGCTGCAAAAGATTCCTTACGGTAAAACACAAAGTTATGGGGAACTTGCGGCGGCAATTGGAAATCCAAAAGCATGCCGCGCGGCAGGCATGGCAAATAATAAAAATCCAATAGCGATTATCGTTCCATGTCACAGGGTTATAGGACAAGATGGAAACCTTACTGGCTATGCCGGAGGGCTGGAAATAAAAAAACAATTATTGGAACTGGAGCAGTTAATTTAACTGTGCTGAGATGCCAATGAGAGCAAAGACACAAACAGAAGAACTGACAAAGTTACAATATATATAACAAGAGCGGCGGAAAAACCGATNCTGATAACCAGCCAAATTCCAAGCGTGTTGAATATTGAACGGTAAAGGAATACAAAACCATGAAACACGACTGGCAGCACAGGAAGCAATAATACAAAAAGATAACGCGGCTTTTGACGGGCGCGGTAACGCCATGCGATAATAATAATAAATATTGCCATTGGAAGGAAAAACAAAGCGCTTCCAAGGCGATTTAAAACTTCCGCCTGAAAAACCTGATATACATATCCCGCGTTTGTAAGTTTTGCCGATGCGGAGAAAAGTTCGTTAATCTGAAGATTGGGAAGCCCACGGCGAACATATGTAATAAGCAGGAAATCATCAAAATTTATATCCAATAATATTCCTCCTGCGCCCGGACTGCCGTGACTCCAATCTGCAATAAAAAAATTATTTTTATTATAACGATTCAAAGCATGTGTTAGAATAATTATCTGCTGTTTTCCGCCAATTATGACTGGGATTAATTTAGCATATTGTGATTTAGCAGAAGATCTTAAATTTGAATTCGCGTCAACTTCTATATATTCAAATTCTATCCCGTAAGCAATATCAGGAGTTGTAGTAAGACTGGAAAAACGCAGTACTGCTCTTCCGTTAATAGCCGGTACAGAAAAAATAATATTGTTAAAAATTTCACCGGATGCCAATTCAATTTCATCAATGAAGAACGCTGTTTCCCTTGCGTTTTTTTCACTTTCCAGATAAAACTTTTTTGCGTCAGGATCATCAGGCGTATATGTTAAAAGTTCCTGAAAAATATAGTAAGCCTGTATCCAATCTCCCGATTCCATCGCCCGGTAGCCAGAAAGTTTCAAATTAAAAAGTTCAAAAAGCCGCGTCTCTCTGCGATTAGGCGCAAGAGAAGAAATAATATTCCACGCTTCACTTGCAAGCTGAGCGCCGATTGCCGCTTCTGCGCTGTTTCTTACAGCGAGACGCATACCAAGATTTGCAAGCCAATGAGCGTCAAAAAAACGTTCTTCCTCAAATGCTGCTCTGCTCAATGCGATTGCCTGAGTTGAATTAACAGGCTGTAGATCTGAACGCGACGCAGTAAAATCAGCGCGTCCGCGATCCTTTGCCAAAGCAGCTCTTGCCTGATAATATTCATCGCTTTCCTGCGCTCTAACAATTTCCATATTAACAGTAATTGCGTCTCTTAAAGACGCAAGCTCCGGGCTGTTAAACCAAATAAGATCGCAGATAGCCAGATATTGCGATGCTTCAAACCATTCGCCCGTATCTCTGCTTTCAAACGCGTTCATTTTCGCTTGATGATATAAATCCCCGCTATAACGTAAATTTTGTTCATAATTTTTCAACATTGGAAGAGCCAGGAAAAATATAATACCGTAAATAACAGCTGCGCCGATAGCGGTAATAACAGAAATACCAAGACGTTTAAAGAACATATCGGAAAAACTTTGATAATTTTCCTCAAAAGAGGCAAGCCCAAATGGAATCACGAGCGCGGAAAAAGCGAGAGCCGGAAATAAATTAAAAACTTCCAGAACACCCTGAATTATTCTCCAATTATGGGAATAGATAATAAGCGGCGCCTCAGAGCCGGGAAAAATATAACGAAAAATCATTATCAAAAGAACCGCGATCGCCATGTATATGATAAAAATAAAATTGGGAGAGCGTGTTTTTTCCATATTAAAATTAAAGCTCATCGTCAGACCGCCTTTTTGCGGCAAACACGAGGAATGAATAAACATTCAAAAGGATGCCGAAACCAAGGAACATAAGAGGAAGAGCAAGAGCTACCGGAAGCTTATTATTAAGAAAAGCCGAAGTAATTATCTGCATTTCCGGTGTATTAAAAAATGTGTTAAAAGCAAGTATTCCGCGGAACGCGAGGGTGGCAATAAAAAGATTGGCAAGAGGCCATACGCTGAACTTAGACGCATATCCAAGCGAACACAGCAGAAAAATTAAAGAACCGGCGTAAATAAAAAATGAAAAAAACCCTTCTGTAAATTTATTACGAAATGTTTCAGCATTTAATCTTATGTCTTTCGCAATACTTTCCAAAAACCACGGAGTATCATTCCTAAAAGGAACAGAGGGAAGATCAAAATTGCCGCCAGCGGCTCTCTGATATGTCAACGGTTCACCGGGCAAGGATGTAATACGCGGACCCAGCGGTTCCAGTGTTCCGTTTAATAAAACAATTGCTGTTTCGCTTCTGCTTGACGCGTTTGAAAGAATAAGACCTCTTCCGCCCAGATTAACACCTGAAACTTTCGCAGGAGGAACAGCCTGCCATTGCTGAAGCGCCAAAGATATACCAAATGAAAAAATAAAAGATAAAACTATAACGCAGGCTGCTGCAATTGCAGGATTAACAAGTCTCCTGACGGTATAATTCATGGCTGTTAAAATCGAAGCGAACAGCGAAAGAGACAATGCCCAATGCGCCGCCGCCAGAATTAATGTAAGCGTTGTTTCCGGTTTAGCTGGAAGACTTTTTGCCCAATCGACCCGTAAAGATAAAAATCTTATGCCTGTAGCAGCGGCAAATATTATGATAAAAGTTAAACTAAAAAAAATGGCTAATTTTGCTAGTTTCTTCACATTTCCAGATTATCATGCCATTAATTCCCTGTCCAGCACTTAATATTTTACACAATTTTACAAATATTTTAGATATTGAGGAAAAAGAAATAATAAGGCATAATGAAGCATGGAAACACAAATAGCTGTCCTGGGAGCCGGAGCATGGGGAACGGCAATTGCCAAGGTAATTGCCGAAAAGGGAAAAGATGTTCTCCTATGGAGTTTTGAAACTGATGTAAGAGATGATATAAATAAAAAAAATGAAAATAGCAGGTTTTTGCCGGATGTAAAGCTTCCAGCTAATTTGAGTGCTACTTCAGATATTCAGGAAGCGGTGGAAGGAAAACATTTTGTTATATATGCGCTTCCGTCCCTGTTCCTTATGGATACATTAAAAAAAACATTATCTGTCGATTCAATCCGCGATGGAAAAAGCGTTATCGCTGTAATAACAAAGGGTTTCCTGCCTTCCGAGAATAACGGACCCCGTTTAATAGTTGAAACAATGGAAGATTATCTCCCTGGTATTTACCGCCAATCGCTTGTATACATTTCCGGTCCCAGTCACGCCGAAGAAGTATCCAGAGGAAAAATTACAGGGCTGATTGCCGCAAGCGAAAACCCGAAAAATTCAATTCGATACAGAGATTTATTAAAAAGCCCGCGCCTTATGGTTTACTCTTCACTTGACGTTCGCGGAGTGCAGGTTTCAGCCGCAGCGAAGAACGTTATCGCTATTGCTTTTGGAATGCTTGACGCGATTAAAACATCAGGAAAAGCCGATATGTTCGGAGACGGAACCGAATCCCTTTTACTCGCGGCAGGATTAAACGAAATACAAATTCTCGGCAAAGCGTTAGGGGCAACACATTCAGAAACTTTTACATCAATTTCCGGCATAGGCGATCTTGATGTTACATGCCGTTCAATCCACGGAAGAAACCGCCGTTTTGGCAGAGACATAATAGAAAAAAATATTTTACAGCCTTATAAAAATATCGATGACCTCCTGTCTCGGATTGGAGAAATCGGATATCTGCCGGAAGGCGTCGCCGCGGCAAAATACATAAGCGTTCTTGCAGAAAAACATAAATTAAAAATGCCTGTCTCTATTGCTTTATGCAGACTTTTAAACCGCGAAACTGAACCCATGGAATTCTGCAAAACTTTGCTGGAAGCATGGGATATGTAATGAATCAATTAAAAATATTTTAGATAAGATAAACTGATAATCTGATAATTATAATATTACGGGGAAAATTATGTTTGAAAAATTGACCGGAAAAATTACTGACGCGTTTAAACTTGTTACAGGCAAATCTGTAATCAGCGAAAAAAATATTGAAGACGCAGTGGAAGCAATTAAAATTGCGCTTTTGGAAGCGGATGTAAACCTTCGTGTTGTAAGGCGTTTTGTTAACTCCACCATCGAAGAAGCTAAAGGTGAAAAAGTTCTCCGCGCTGTAGATCCAGGACAGCAGTTTATAAAAATTGTTCACGATAAAATGGTTTCCTTTCTTGGAGATGAAGACCCCGCAAGCCGCGCTCTAAAACTTAAAGGCCCTGATGTAATTTCTGTAATCTTAATGCTAGGTTTACAAGGTTCCGGAAAAACAACAAGTTCCGCAAAACTTGCTCTTCGCCTTAAAAAAGAAGGACGAAAGCCGCTGCTCGTAGCGTGCGATCTTATCCGCCCTGCCGCAATGGAGCAGCTCGCTGTTCTCGGCGGTCAAATCGGCATACCTGTATACAAAGAGGATTTTGATGCTAATGCATCTGGTGTTAAAGACAGCGTAAAAGTTTATCAAAACGCTCTTTTGTGGGCAAAGAAAAATATGATCGACACAATCGTCATTGACACAACAGGACGCATGCAGATTGACGAGCCGATGATGCAGGAACTTTCCCGCCTAAAGAACGCATCAAATCCCGACGAAATGCTCCTTGTAGCAGATTCAATGACAGGTCAAGCCGCCGCTGACATAGCGAAAACCTTCGATGAAAAAATCGGGCTTACAGGTGTAGTACTCAGCAAGTTTGATTCAGACACACGAGGCGGCGCGGCTCTCTCTCTTAAAACAGTAACAGGAAAACCTTTAAAGTTTACGGGCACCGGGGAAAAACCGGAAGATTTTGAGCCGTTTTATCCTGAACGTATCGCAGGCCGCATTCTTGGCATGGGCGATGTTGTCAGTCTTGTAGAAAAAGCGCAGGAAGTAATTGACGAAAAAGAAGCTTTGGAGCTCCAGAAAAAAATGCAGAAGGAGAGCTTCACCCTTGATGACTGGCTGAATCAGATTCAGGCAATGAAAAAAATGGGAAGCCTTCAAAAAATGCTTGAAATGATCCCAGGAATGCAGGGACAAATTAACGAAGAGGATATTGATAAAGCAGAATTAAAAAGCCAGGAAGCAATTTTAAGCTCCATGACATTAAAAGAACGCAACAATCACCTGATTATAGGTCCGCCGCGCAGAAGCAGAATCGCAAAAGGTTCAGGCACTTCTGTAGCGGAAGTATCACGCCTGTTAAAAAAGTTTGAAAAAATGCGGGTGATGATGAAAAAGATGGCAAAAGGAAGAAACATTCCAGGAATGCCGCCGGGAATGTCATGGTAATTAAAAAATTATTAATACAATTTTAATCCTGGGTTTGCGGCTGTTTTGCGGCAGCACTAGCGCCGTTTTTCTTCTTTAACTTTTTATCTACAACAATCGAAATTATCCCAAAAATAATACAAAGCGGCATACTGAATACAACAAACCAGAAAAAATTTCTGATTCCAAATCCATATCCTGAATTTAAATAATAAATTGTTACGCAAGCAAAGAGAATCAACTGCGCTGTAAAAAACAGGTATTTTATTATTTTTTCTACAGTTTTTTTATCAGCCATAATTACATCTTGTTTTTCTTTATCCAGCTTACAATCTCGTCAACTTTACCGAATACAAGTCCTGTTACTGTGTCAGCGCATCCGTAATAAACTGTAATCTTTCCTGAATCTTTATCAACAAGAGCAGCGACAGGAAATGTTACGTTTGGAACATCACCCGCAAGCTCGTATATTTCTCTTGGATTGATTATATACGGACGAGCTCTTGCTATTACTTTCCAGGGTTTTTCCAAATCCATTAAAGCGGCGCTGAAAGAATAAACAAATCCATTGCAGCTTGTTAAAACGCCGTGATAAAACAAAAGCCATCCTTCGCTTGTTTCAATCGGGCAAGGTCCAGCCCCAATTTTTGTGCTTTGCCATCCGCCGCAGGGTGACATCACATGACGATGCTTCCCCCAATAAATTAAATCCGGGCTCTCTGAATAAATAATATCTCCAAACGGCGTATGCCCTGAATCGCTTGGACGGCTGTACATGGCGTAATTCGCGCTGCCGTCTTTTCCAATTTTGCGGGGGAAAAGAGCGCCGTTTCTGTTAAAAGGCATTACAGCGTTTTCCATCTGATAAAATTTCTTAAAATCAAACGTATAACCCAAACCGAGGCACGGGCCATGATAACCGTTACACCACATTATGTAATAGCGATCTTCGATAAAGATAACACGGGGGTCGTACTTGTATTCACAGTCAGGTAAATCGGGATCAGTTTTAATAAACGAAATCGGCTCATCTTCTATTTTCCAGTTTATTCCGTCATTGCTTCGTCCCGCATGTATGTCCATGTGGCGGGCTGTATCATCACATCGGAAAACACCTGCAAACCGGGTTTCTCCATCATTAAACGGAACAACAGCACTGTTAAAAATGCTATTTGATCTTAAAGTTAAATCCCGCGGGATAATCGGGTTTTTGGAGTATCTCCACATCGGCGTTTCCAAAGAGACCCTTTCTCTGTCAGGATCACTGAACGAAGGTCTGTCTTCCCAGGGAATATTCGGCAAACTGTTTCCGTTAACAATAATACTCATATCTACCTAACCGCTAATTAATTAATATCACACAAAATAAAACCTGACCGATTTAAACGATCAGGTTTATAAAATTTCTTCCAACGATTCTGTCTGCGCTGTTTAACATTACTGTTTAGAGCAGCGCAGTATAAATTTCTTACAGACCGTTAGCGTCCATAATGAGGTTGTTCCAGCTCTGTGAAACAGCTTCGATAAGCTGCGCCGGTTCACCGTCATGGTGCCAGATTTCCCAGGCGATAGCGCCGCGGTTAAGTCCGGGTACATGGAGGTGATATTTCCACTGCCACAGTCTCTGGTCGCGGATTAAAGCCATTGTTTCATCAACAGCTCTTCTGTCTCTGTAGTCAGGATAAGCCGCAAGTCTCCAGTTATCATCAACAGGAGTTATCCATGCCTGAACTGCCCAAAGAATAGCGTCAACCTGAGCGTCTGTAAAGCCGCGTGCAGGAATTACCATTACGTTTTCGTCGTTAAATACAACATAGTTTCTTGATCTTGGACCTTTTGGAGGAAGTACCATGCCCCATTCGTCTCTCATGTTACGAAGATCGTTTGTGGCGAGGTATTGCTGGTCGATACGCATAGCGACTCTGCCGTCGTTGAATTCAGGAATGTGCCAGTTCCAGGGAACGTTTGCTCCTTCCGGTTTCGGCTTCATGATTCCTTCGTCTCTTAGTCTCATGTAAAAACGTACAGCTTCAACAAACGCAGGTGTGTTTGAAGCGTTAAAGAGCATTCCGTTTCTGTCTCTGTTTACATACATAGCGCCGTTACCTGATACCAAAGCGTCAAGAATTTCTGTTGAAAGGTCAGAAGGCATTGCATAGGTATCCATGATACCGTCATTGTTTATATCTCTTGTAAGTATTTTGGAAATTCTAAGGAATTCATCCCATGTCCATGTGCCGGCTTTCTGCAAATCATAAAGCAGGTCAGGATTAAGTCCGGCTTCTCTAAAGAGCCTCTTGTTAAAGAACACAACAGCAGCGTGCTGGCTTCCGCCGTATCCATCAGCGAAAGCGAACGATCTTCCGCCAAATGTAAACGCCGTATTAACCTGTCTGTTCCATTCTACAGGGCTTGTCGCATTAAAGTTAACAGTTCTTCTTGTGCTTACAGGATAGAGCAAATTCTGGCGGTACAAGGCAAGCGCCCAGTCCGGCTGCAGTACGAATACTGTAGCGGCAGGTCTTCCTGCCATGATTGAAGTGGCTGCAACCTGCGCCATTTCGTTCCAGCTTGCTACGTTTCTATTCTGCATCTGGAAATTGTACTGAGCGATAAGTCTTCTGCGATAGTCCAGCTGCCTTTCCTCATACTCACTTCTTGGTCTGTAGGTAGCAGGGATATAATCACTCCACCAGTTACCAATTGTGATGTTCATGCCTCTAAGCGTTGTTGCAACCGCGCCAGGGGCTCTTGGAACCTGCTGACCGAATACAGAAAAAACGCTTACGAACATTGATACCAGTACTAGACAAGCTATCAATAATTTTTTCTTTGACATTTTTTTCCTCCAATAATTTTTTTTATCTCAAGCGTTTTACCACGATTGTGGCTGCCGCAACGCGGCTCTTCGCATTGAAACCAACTATAACCCGGTAATGGTTACATCTTTATACCGGTTTGGCTTAAGGATTCGACGAAAGCCTTCTGCGCAATAAGGTATAAAACGATTAACGGAGCAAGACACATAAGCATACCTGTAGCAATCATTGCCTGAACATAACCAACAGGAGCCGTTGAAGCTACAGCGGCGCCTGTTACAGAGTTTGTCGCCGCCCACCACTGGCTTACGCGTTCCGCAATCGCTCCCAATCCTGTAGAGAGCATCCTGTAATTTTGAAGGAACAATGTTGAATAGAAAGAATCTGTCCACTGCCACACAAACGAGAAAAGGAAGCATGATGTAAGCATCGGGCTGGCATCAGGAAGCATAATCCTGATAAAAGTCTTAAACTTTCCGCAGCCGTCAACCCATGCCGCTTCTTCAAGTTCCTTCGGCATACCTCTAAAATACTGACGCAGCATAAAAATGTATAAACCGCTCTTTAATCCCATACCAGTCGCCGAAAGCAGCCAGAACCCAAAAACGCTGTTTAGCAGGTTAACAGGTTCCCCTGTAATTAGACGGAACAAACCAAAAATATCGAAGAAGTGGAAATTCAAATAAAGCGACGCCATGATGGTTTGCGGAGGAACAACGATGATAAGCATAACGCAGAAAAACCAGAAGCTCTTAAACGGAAATTTATATCTTGCAAAGCCGTAAGCCGCCAGTGTACATGCTGCAATCTGCAGAACAGAACTGACAGTTACAACGAGGAAAGTTTCCATTAGGGCTGCCCAATATGAAAGAAGCTGCGAAGCAAGCCTGTAGTTGCCTGTTGTAAAATTGCGCGGAATACTGATTACAGTGCTGTCGTATAAATCCTGTTCAGCCATAAAGCTGACGCTTAATTTATCCAAAAGCGGCTGAATGATAAGGAAGCACATTCCAAAGATAAGAATCGTGCGGCATACCTTAAAAATGATCTCCAGCGCTTTTTTCTTTTGGTGATAATTTCGGGATATATTACCCCAATTAGCCGTGTGCTCGTTGTCGTAAACTACTTCACTCATAATAATACACCTTCTTGGAAATAAAAAACATTGATAAGCCAATAATTACGATTACAGTAAGGAAGTAAACCCATGCCATCGCAGTACCAAAACTGAAATTCAACATTCTAAGCGTTGTCAGATTGATTTTTGCCATTACACGATTATCCGTTCTTATAAAGTAATCAACTACACTGTAAACGATATTAACAAGAATCAATGAGCTTACCATCGGGAATGTAATTTTCCAGAAACATTCCCAGGCTGTCGCGCCTTCAATTTTTGCCGCTTCAAACATACTTGGCGGAATTGTCTGGAGAGCCGAAAGGAAGATAATTATTTGAATACCTGATGCCATGGCGATTGCATAAATCTGATTAATAATCGCAAAGATATAAGCCATGAAATCACTTGCAGCGCCTTCCGCGACAAGAATGTCTTCCAATACTTTTGTAACAGAAGACTTCATCAAGTTACCTTCCTTAATGATGTCCGCCATGCTGTTTAAAAGCGAGTTATTTGTTTCCAGTCCAATCATAACGCCGGAAGAAAGAATTACCGGTAAAAAGAATATGGCGCGGACAATGCCCCTCGCTTTAAACTCCTGATTCAATATTAAAGCGACGAAAAGACTGAAAATAATAATTGCCGGAACAATCAAAAGCATTCGCATAACTTCTTCGAAAAGGAATCTGTTAAATTCCGGATCGATTGCTACTACCCTTATAATGTTCGCAAGCCCGACATTCTGCATGGAAAACCCTTGCTTTTCGGTATCAATCCTAACATCACTGAATACCATCTGCAGCGATTCAATAATAGGAAACAGCATAAAAGCCATAAATCCGATAATAAAGGGAAGCAAAAATAAATACCCTGTTATCGCGTTTTTACCTTCGAGCGTCAGCGAAAATTTATTGTCTCTCTTAATTAAATACATTACTCCCCCTGCCTCTTACTGACCCGGTCTTAGCACAATATAAGCGCTTGGTTCAATATTGTTACCGAAATAATTCCACGCATTAATGCTGGCGTTAACAACAACTCTGGTTCCATCTTCGTACTGAGTAACAGTCACACCGGGTGACAGTATTACGTGATTGGTAATTGTCTGACTCCGTAAATGTCCAAAATCCGATACGAACTGCTTGTAGAGCTTATCAGCGTCTCCAACCCATTTATCATACTCGTTGGCATAAAACTGCCTGAACTTTGTTTCCTGAAGTATCGCGGTCTCTTCCGCCATAAAGCTAAAATACAACCCCGCGCCGCTTTCTATTGATTTTAACAAGTTCATCGAATAGTCTTCTGCTAGGTTAATCGCCCTGCTTGTATAAGGAACATACCCGCGCAAAACAATCGGGAGGAAAGGCACTGACGCGTCTGTTATACCAAGACTTTGATCATCCAGAATCATGTCCGTAACAATTGTTGCCCATGGCACAGCATACACGAAACCGGTATGTATAAGAATTCCTGTTCCGTTGTTATCCATTTTTTCCAGCTGCTGCTGCCTTAACAACTTGCTGGCTTCGCGGCTTACGTGGCGTCTTTCATGATAATCGCCGGCGAGCCTTGAACCCATATTTCTAAAAGCGATATTATTTAAGCCAAGTTTTTCGGCTCTCGGCATAAAATTATCTATCATCTTCATAGACGCCGCAGGACGCGCAAGATAATTTAGCTTGCCCCATTGTTTGCGTTCGCCAAACCATACAAAGCTGTACGGGAAACGCTGTACGCGTTCACGATTAACGTAACGCGCGGCGTCACTATAAAGACTGAATCCGCTGAATAATCCGCCTACATCCCTTACAAAGATAAAATCCACTTCGGGGTATAGATTAAAATTATTATTATTCGCAGCTCTTACAATACTGTTAAAATCTCTCCTGCTGCCAAGCTGACTTATCAATTTTATTTTTGAAGGAACTGAATGTTCAACGCTGCGGTTAAACCAGCCGTTCAATTTAACTTGCACATTCTCCCAGCCGAGATCCGCAAAGCCATTAACCATTGCGGCGGTTTCTCTGTAGGAAGTTAGTCTTAAAGGAAGATCCATCGGAAGCCCAAGGCGGTGCTGTGTTTTATTAACAGATCCGATAATCTCTACCGCTATAGGAACGCTTCCTGTATCACGGGGAATTCGCAGTGCAGGAAATCTGTCCAAAAGCCATGAACGATATTCCTTCGCCATACCCATATATCCAGGCTCATCGCACGGAATATAACGCAGAGTTATACTTTCTCCTGGCGGAAGCGTCTGTTCATACAGATAAACCGCGCGCTGGCTGCGTTCCGCAATTTCTAGCCTTGTGCCGTGAACCATATCAAAGATTGGGTGAACCCTGTTCCATGAAGCGTTTCTGCCGGCAACATCAGCCCTGATGCTTGCGTAAGCTGCGCCTTCTTCTATTACACAGAAGAGAGCTGCTCCGTTTTTATTAATGCCAAACGCCGGAAACAAAGCTCTTGTGTCGCTGATTACAGCTTCACGAGGCATTGCTTCATCCCAGCCGTAAACGTTTATGCTATAGGGAAGCTGATTATTTTTTCCGTTATTAAAATGAATAAGAGCGCCGCTGCCGTCCGGTACCAGCATATAACCTGTGTCCTGCATATTGCCGGCTCCCATAAAGGGCATAAGGTGCAGCTGAGTTAACGGATAAGCCTGACGGAATCCGATTCTGTCAAACGGTACATTTAAAACAAGCGATTTTCCGTCAAGGATATATCTTAACGTGATACTGAAAGCAGGTTTAACATCTTCGCCGGAAAGCTCATATTTCATTGAATCTTCTATATAGTCTTCCAATGTATAACCGGCGTTTCTAAAGGATTCTTCGGTAATCTCTTTCATAAAATCAGGAGACTGCGTACGCAATACCCATAATTTATTTCTGGCAAGTTCCGGGAAATCCGAAAGAAGCTGATTCCTGTCATCGTTCATGCGAAGGTTGTTTATATCATAGAGACGGTAAGTTGTTTCTACAATTCCGCGTTCTTCCCATTCCATTTGATCAAGAAAGAAGCTCATTCTCGCTTCTGACACCGCAGGCGGAATACGATACGCGCGGGCAAGGTCGCCGACTGTGTAACGCACTTCCAAAGCATTGTCCACAACTTCATATTCATAAGCTTCTCTTTGAACGCTATAAATACCTGAATGTAATGTCATGCCTACGCCGGAATTATCAGCGTAATTAAGCGAGAACTGCGACTCCATCAGTTGTCTTGTGACAACATCAGCCAATGGATCGCTTCCCGGATTGGGAGGATTTGAACGCCATTGTACTCCGGTATCCTTATCTGTAAGAATAATCTCACCGGTTTCTGACAGGAAACGAAGAGTTAAATATTCATTTTCCAAAACAACTGTTTCGTTTTCTCCAATGAATTCATAATGCATTGGCGGTCTTGGCCTAGCGGTTCTTGGATTACAGGAAACAACCAGGAATATCGTGAAGAATACCAATAACAGACTGACAAATTTTTTCACTTGACCCCCTATATCAACCTGAACAGAATTTCTTTATATAACGATACAAAGTACGCAACTGCATCGCTAATAAGACTAAAGAATATTACAAAGATAAACACCATTACGCCCATACCGACAATTGTAAGCAGACTGGAAAGCAGCGTTTTAATCAGGCTGTAATCGTGAACCATCATCATCGCGGCAAGAATTAAAATGCCTGTCCATACACCGGCAAAACCAGCAAGCACCCAGTAAATTGCGCCTTCTTCGAAGGTGATAAACTGGCTTAATACAATCATTATCGCATTGATGATCACGTATGGAGCCAGCGCATAACAAATAGACATGTAGATTTCAAACATTCTGCCCTTGCCGTCCATAAGAGTCGTAAGGCTCCAGTTCGCAACTGTCCACAAACCGACAGGAAGCAGGATACGCATGGCAACGATAAGCGAATTAAAATATTCCATATTGATGGTAACAAACTGGAAATTTGTTAATGTAAGACGAAGCACTTCCACTATAACAGCAAGCGCGATTATCACATTCGCTGCGGCGACCGATCCGCGTTTTTCATGCGTCAGATCCCAAAAACCGTCAAGCGGATGCGTAATTACATAGAGGGAATATTTTAAGGTCTTTCCCAGGTGTTCCCACCAGACTTTATTAGCGAGATATTTCATGCTTCTATTATCTCCTTGACAGTTTTAATGGATTTTTTAACAATAGGCGGAAGAAGAATCACAACGCCCAGCACCAAAAGAATCCACCACAGATTTGCTTCTGTCCATTGTTTACGGTACAATTGGAATGCTTTTCCATATCCTTCACGATGATGCTTTAAGCTGTAATATCTCATCGCTCTTAAATAATCACCCTGCCTGAGTGACGCGCGTCCAATACCAATGTATGCAAGGTCATAGTTGCCGTTCATCTTTAAAACTTCTTCCCATACTTCAGCGGAACCATCGTAATCGCCGACTCTGTATTTATTTAAAGCAAGGTTAATCATTTCGCCGTAACCTGTAAGGTCAAAACGCGTAAGAGCGCCGGTTCTTGAATCGAGAGCATACAGAGAGTTGCCAATTCTATCAAGAGCAGTCGGCTGTAAAAATGAACCTTCACGGTTTCCTACCCCGCCGAATGTGTACAGGAGATTACCTTGAAAATCATACACAAATATTCTGCCGCGGGTTCTGTCAAAACATGCATAAGAGTCATTATCAAAAGCAACTACATCGATAAAACGAGATCGTCCGGAAATACCTCCGGCGTTTCCTACAACCAAATCACCGACTGGGTCTTCGTAACCGTTACGAATCAATATGTCCTGACCCATAGCATTAAGTCTGCGAACCGGGTCTGTCTGTCCTGTCGAGTTTGTAACATAAATAAAGCCGTCTTTATCCAAAGCAAGATTGCTGTATTCAGTAGGGATAAAAAGATTCATTCTGTTTCTTTGTTCCTGTGTAGAAAGAAGCTTCCATATATAATCTACGATATTAACGCTGACCCTGTTCGCACCCATGTAGCCGGAGAAATCAAAGCGGTTATCAAACTCCATAAGTCCCTTGTTTACGTTGCTCGCCTGAACAAACAAGCGGTCAGCCAAATCTACAACAAGTTTTGAAGGAAGAAAATCCGTAAAATCACCAAGGCTTACATCGTCCGGTTTATAAATCGCATGAATAAAGCGCCAGTTTCTGTCCAGAATAAGCACACGGTTATTATTGGTGTCAGCGATATAGAAGTTACCGTTTCTATTTTCAAAAATATCCATCGGATAATTAAAACCAGAAATCTCGCCGTCAATAATAACAGAAGAAACAACAGCAGTTACAACATGACTGCCGTCTTCCTGAACTTCGATTGTTACTATCCGGTTGTTTCCGGAATCGCAGACATATATCCTGTTTCCGCGGATAAAAAGCCCTTGCGGATCCCTAAAGTGCCCGATTCCCAAAGCGGAACCTAAAATATAAGCGCCGACACGGTAAGCGTCCGGAGAAGCGACCTGTTCACGCCAGAAATCATAATTGTAGGTGTAATTGGAAGGCACGGAAAAAACCGGAACCGCCGCAAAAGAGAATGCCAATAGCAATAAAGCAAACCGAATAATATTTTTCATTCTTTTATCCCCGAATTAGCCATTGTCTGCAGAACATTGCTCTGAGCAAAGATAAACATTACAAGCGGAACGATCATTATAAAGAGCGTTACCGCAGCTCCGACGCCGGTACGGGCAATACCGCCTGTAAGAATCTGCCCAAGTGAATACGGCAGAGTTTTAAGCTGCTCTGAATAGATAAAGACAGAAGCCCTGGCGTTCCAAAGGTTCTGAACAGAGAAGATCATTACAGTAAGCCATGCCGGTTTAATCATTGGAAGCACGATTACATAGAAGATACGGAACTCTTTCGCTCCGTCTACCTTCGCGGCTTCGAGGAGCGTATCCGGTATGGTGTCGATAAACTGCTTTAAAAGGAAGAAGCCCATCGGCATCGCAAACGCCGGAACAATTACCGACAAGTAAGTGTCAACCCAGCCAAGCTGAGCCATAACAAGGTAGTTTGGAATAGCTGTTACATAACCGGAGAACATAAGGGTTATGATAACGCCATGGAAGAAAATTTTTGCGCCCGGGAATTTGTATTTTGAAACTACAAACGCTCCCATACTCGCAACGATAATCAATCCGGCGGTTCCAACAACAGTGATAAACACAGTGTTAAAAATATAGCGTGAAAAAGTTACCCATGATTTACTCATCAGGATAAAAAGGTCCTGGAAATTATTCATCGTTGGACGCTGTACAAAAAGAGTAGGCGGAAACCTGAAAATTTCGTTCAAAGGTTTAAAGGCGTTATTAATCGCGAAAACGAGAGGATAAGCAAAGAATAATCCGAACACTGTTAAAATCGTGATAATAAACGCATCCCCGCCGTAAGAACG
>JGI24695J34938_10000965_pt1 | contig 26225 bp, 26 predicted proteins | sample TergutCo191P3_FD_34938 | JGI IMG/M metagenome (IMG submission 34938)
CCGAAAAGTTTTGTGTCTGACAGCATTTCTTCCAAATATATTGAGTAATGATCCTGAATAACATAATTTTTATCCATGAAGAAAAGACCTATCTTCATGTTATCTTTCATAACGGCTATTTCATCGCGTTCTGCAAGATGAGTCATGTCGTATAAGCTGATAAGTGTACCGCCTGCTCCCGCTAATCTGTGCGAAGCCGCTTTAAAATAACGCTTTTGCCCGTTAAGCGAAAATTCCCAGTCTTCTGCGTAATCGTCTTTATCTTTTAATAATTTTCCCGCATATATTTTTAAACTTCTGCCCGGAAAAAGATCGATAAGGGGGCGTCCTTGTACCATTGTAGGATCTTCAACATTACCTAACTGGGATAAAGTTTTACTTGCGTAGACAATTTCATTGTGTTCATCTACCATAGCGAAAAAGTTTTCTGTAGTTGCAAGAAGATCCATAAATGAGTTTTGGTGCTCTAGGGCTCTGTTTAAAAAGATAGTTGCAGCTCTTGTTAATATCAACATGATTATGCTGGCGAATAAACAAATAGACCAATTTACAAGCAGAACAGATAAATGTGTGTCATGCCCGTTGATAGGATGCCCCATAAAAACAAGATAAAGAATAAAAATATTTTCTACGATTATAAATGTTAATGTCCTGTTAAAATGAGAATAAATACAGCTAATCGCACAAAGAGCAAGACAAACAAGAAAGTAGTGATCCGCATACCAATTTGACATCATCATCAGCAAGGTATAAAACAGCAGAAGAACAAACGGAACGTTAAATGCCATTTTATAATGATTTATTGCTGTCCGTACAATCGCTATAAGTATTGATAAAGTTAATATTATAATAAGCCCGGCATAACTATAATTTATAGTTATCTTGTACATTAATGTTTCCAGAACAAAAGAAGCGCTTAAAAACAAAACCATTATAATAGATGCAGCATTTGCAATTCTTCGAGTTTTTGTATTTTCCGATTTTCTTAATGCCATCGTTTAGCCATCCTTAAAGAGCCGATATTGAGCCTATCGGGTATGATAATTCCTTAGGCGCTACTATCTGCACCGCATGATGAACCACATTCAGATTTATTTCGGTATCCTGAATATATTCATTATCTAATTGGATCCACATTTGATTTTCAGAATGAACGTAGATTTTTTTTGCTTGCACAAAAACGCTGTTTTTAGGGCGTTTCCCTTTTGAATATTTACTTATCGAAGAAAGCGTTACTAAAGGAATAGATGATTTAATAAGCACGATATCTAAAAGCCCGTCATCCGGTGTCGCATTTGCTGCGCCTGTTTTTTTACCGTTAAAAAACGGACTGTTTGCAATATGAATAAGGCTGTAATTTCCCGAGTAATCCTGATCATCAATTAATATTTTATATTCCCTTGCAGCGAGCTGTTTGTCAAAAGATGTAAGTATATAATTTATAAATGATGAAATTTTTGAAAATATAAAAAAACTACCTTTATTTAAACTTGTTTTTAAATCTTTAATACGCTTTGAAATAGCGGAGTTCATACCGATGTAACAGGAATTAAGCGCATAATTAACCCCCCATCTGATTGCATCGGTGGGAAGCGCTTGTGATTTTACTAATTTAGGTATATCTGTGAATGCGTCAATGACATTATCATTTTTTTCTTTTTCAAATATTTTAATAAAATTATTTATTTCGCCGTAGGGAACAGCTGCTAATTGCATATTCGGAAAATGAGCGACACCGTTTAAACAATCAAAAAGGATTTCTTCTCCGCCGATTGCATAAATTCTAACAGTGTCGCCCGCTTTTGCTTTTTCCGCTTCATCATTAATTATACTGATTGCATTTCTTCTGTAACGTGAAAATTGAATCGAAAAATCGGGCTTTTCCTGTGTTCTGAAAAACTGCCCGATATTATCAAGAATGTTATCCATCTTCCATTGCTGGTTGTAAAACGCTTTTGGATCGAACACGAAAACATGCTTCATCGTCCTCTCCTATTTATTTTTCGTTTTCAATTTCAATGGCTACCATTAAGTGAAAGATATCGTTATCAAAAGCTTTATGAGGGATACAAAGAATGCGAGTTTGCTTGCTGGGCCATGCGATTGAATGTTCTTTTCCTTTGATGATAGTAGGAATAGAGATTACAATCCTGTCCCCGTTAGGTACTTTTGGTTTAATGTTACCGGCGATAATATTATTAATTTCACCGATTGCATCAATTACGTCTGCATCAATTTCGTTGTGACCTTCTCCCGCAAGTAAATCTGTTAATTTAATTGCAAGATCCGATTTCATCGAAACAATGACTGCGCCTTTAACTACTCCGGAGAGTCCGATTACCGCTGAAATATCCCATTCAAATGCTTTGTCCGGATCAAGAAAATGCGGATGTCTGGGTGCAACATCTACGCCGACAAATTCCTTAAAAGTATTGACGGTAACTTCAACAAATGGTTCTACATAGTTTTGTAATTCTACTGTCATTTTTTCACATCCTAAATAAGCGTAATTTTGCCAATTTTTGCTTGAACAGATCAAGTTTAATTGGTTTTGTAATATAATCAGTAGCTCCGTGTTTTAACGCTTCAATAACGTTAAACTTAGCAGCTTCACTGGTTACCATGATAATGGGTAAATCTTTGTATTGATCCATCGCTCTTACTTGCTTTAGAAAATCAATGCCGGATAATCTGGGCATATTCCAATCAAGCAGGATTAGATCAACTACTTGGGTTTCAAGTAATGCTAAAGCTTCTTCCCCATCTTTTGCTTCGATGAAGTTACAGGTGGATTCCACTCCTGAAAAAACACCTTTTACTGTGTTTCTCATGATACGGGAGTCGTCGACAATCATTATAGTCACACCGGCGGGCATATTTCCTCCTCATTTTACTACTATATATAATAATGATACATTATAATTATCGAAAAGAGAAGGGATATACTTCACTTTTTTTCACATTTTTACTTTTTTTCTTTCTTTTCGACCCTCCACGAAACATTAATATTCCATTTTTCAGGGAATTCAAGGGTTGAAATCTTAAAATTCAGCCTCCCGTTTTTAAATCTAAGCGCCGTTGATAAGGAAAAATCCCATTTTTCCCCTTTATCAACATAGAATGATACCCCGCACCTTGCTCTAAATTGAAAAATAGAAGGAGACCAGTAAATATCACAATGTGCTGCAGCACTGTTCCAATCCCAAGTTTCAGAAGTTCTGTTTATTGGAACAGGGAATAAAAAAGGCGGGCTTTCCGGACTTGACGCTATCCCTTTTACCGACCCGGAAAAAGAAACGCCGATTGGTTTTATTTGCCGAAAGCTGATATTAAAGGCAGCCGTACCGGAAAAACTATCGTTAATTTTTATCGGATTTTCCGCATTTCGGCTTGCCGATAAAGATATCCTTGTCAGCCTAATTGGAAAACCGTTTTTATTTCGGCTTGTTTGCGCCGGAAAACGGTAATAAAAATCACTTGTACTGCGGTTGAAATTTTCGCCGAGACCATTCCCCCGCAAAACAGAACTGAACCTTATCAAAGAATTGTATTTGCCTTTCCATTCGATTTTAGCCGCTCCTCTAAAACCTTCGCTAAGAATTGCGCCGTCTCTGTTTACAAACCTCTCCCCCGATCCGTCAACTGCAAGTGAAATTGCTAAGGGACGCGCTTTGCTTCCAAAAGGTAGAAGCGGCGTTACAGTAACACCAAAATTGCAGTAAATATCCTTACCCCAGCCAAAAGTATCAGACAGGGCAAAATCCGAACTTGCAGCAATAAGCGGGTTTGAAAAAACAAGAGCTGCAGCTGTTAGGTGAAACTCCCGTTCAGGAAGAGCCGGCGGATTAGAAAACCACGAAGACTGTTTTAAAGGGGATAATGTTTTACCCGTATAAAATGTTTCCAATAACAAATTGGTTTTCTTAGAAAATGAAAATTCAACACCGCTTGATAAAACAGGTGTTAAATAATCAGCAAGAGTCTGTGCGGCTAAAAATCCTCTAAGTTTAACATTTTGATTCAACTCAAAAAAAGGGCTGGATAAATACAAGTACAGCTCGTCTTCTTTTGTGCCGGAAACTGCGGTTTTTAAATCCGCCATAAGAGGCTTATGATTTTCTGCAAAGGGGGGCGAACGAATCCACGGGTTGCGGATTCTTGCAGAAAGCCCCCACTCATCAAGGACGCCGAAAAGCAATCGTGAACCTGTTTGTTTGTGATACAAACCGCCGGTAAAATGGGTTATCGCTTTTTCGGGATTGTTAACAATTTGAAACGGATCAAAGCCAAGAGACAGTGCGTGCCTGTCAAGAACTTGCCCGCGCAGCATAAAACCAAATTGAGTATTCTGGAAAAAATGCAGCCGTATTTCTCCGCGGTTATTGATAGTAAAACTCATCGGAGTTGAAGTTTGGTTCGCGCTCTCATCTAAAGAGCCGCTCCAGAGCAAACCCCAATTGAAAAAGGGTTTACTATTCAGCGAAGCGGTTTTGCTTAACTGCCCGCCGGCTGCCTGACCATTTGCAGTCAGACAGCACAAAAAAACGATGATAAGAAATGATAATTTTTTCATAAATATATATGGGTTGCAGATGCGCGGCGCTTGACCGAAATAAAAAAATTTGAAAGAAAAAAGGATAAAATGATAGATGCGGAAAAGATGACACTCATCGCTGCTACCTATGGTGTCTATTTAAAAAGACATACGCTATATGTAGCGTACGTCTCTTTACAACCGCAGGTGACTGACACCATAACGCCAGTTGCCTAGATACTTATTTATTTGCTACATTATATTCATGGGATTGATTAGTGTCTTTGTTAATCAAAAAGGCGGCGTCGGGAAAACTACCTCTGCTATCAATATAGGCGCGTATCTGGCGGAAGCCGGAAAAAAAGTGCTTTTGGTTGATTTTGACGCTCAGGCAAACCTTTCCAGCGGTATCGATGCTAAACCGCTGAAGCCCGGCATTTATGAACTGCTTTCCTGCACCGCATCTGCAGAAGAAGCGATAAAAAAAACCGTTGTTAAAAATCTTGATGTAATCCCTGCAAGTATCGATCTTTCAGGCGCTGCAGTTGAGTTAATTGATCAGGAAGAAAGAAACTACTTTTTAAAAAAAGCGCTTGCCCCTATAAAAGAAAATTACAATTTTATTTTGATTGACTGCCCTCCAAGTCTTGGGCAGCTTACGATGAACGGGCTTGCCGCCGCTGATAATGTTTTAATCCCCATACAATGTGAATATTTCGCCATGGAGGGACTTAAACAGCTTTTGCATACAACAAAACTAATTCAAAAAAACCTTAACCCATCTTTAAAAATAGGTGGTATCTTTTTTACAATGTACGACTCCAGAACACGTCTTGCAAATGATGTTGTTAAACACATCAGCGCGATTTATAAAGATATGATATTTAATACAATCATTCCAAGAAATATACGTTTGTCAGAAGCGCCTTCCTGCGGGATGCCGATTTCGCTTTACGATCCGCAATGTCCGGGCGCAAGAGCGTATCATGCTCTTGCACTGGAAATGTTAAAACGATGCGGAGGATCAAATGCCTCGTAGAATCGGTCTTGGCGGAAAGGGGATAGATGCCCTGCTTGATAATAATGATGATAATTTGCAAAAACAAAGTTTGCAGGTAACTCAGTCCGATTCTCAAATAATAAAAAGCGAAACACCTGCTGCAAAAACCAAAGGGCACGATGTCTCGTTATTATCTGTAGATAAGCTTGTTCCAAATCCGGGACAGCCGCGCAAAAATTTTGATAAAACAGAATTGCAGGAATTGGCAGACTCCATAAAAACATTCGGCATAATCCAGCCGATAATTGCGGCTAACGCAGGCGACGGCACTTATATCATAATAGCAGGTGAACGCAGAACACGCGCCGCAAAGCTTGCCGGTCTTGCCGAAGTTCCTGTAATAATCCGCGACTATACCGATCAAAAACGGTTAGAGGTTTCATTAATCGAAAATATTCAGCGAACAGATTTAAACCCGATTGAAGAAGCCGCCGCTTATAAAAACCTGATGGATTTTTCCGGCATTTCTCAGGATGAACTTGCCGCTCGTATGGGAAAAAACCGTTCCACTGTCGCTAATGCGCTGCGTCTTCTTAAGCTGCCTGTCGAGATGCAAAAAAGCGTAGAAGAGGGAAAAGTCAGTTCGGGGCACGCAAGAGCATTGCTCTCTGTAGCAAATGTAAAAGCAAGGGATAATCTTTACAGGGAAATATTAGACAGCGATGTTTCTGTCAGAGAGGCGGAAAAAAGAGCAGCGGTATTAAACGAAAGCGGCGATATAAAGAAGACGGCTAAAAAAGTTAAAAATAGATTGCCGGACGTAGTCGCAATGGAAGAGAAACTTATCAGCACATTGGGAACTAAGGCGGCAATTATAGGAGACCTTAATAAAGGACGGATATCTATCGAATATTTTTCTATGGATGAACTGGATAAAATATATAAAATCTTGATAGGTTAATTTACAGCCGCAGCGCTTCAACCATATAGCGAATATCAAATCCGTTTTCAGCGGACTTTTTCATTTCAATTACAAAAATGATTGAGCTGCCGCTTGAGTCAATTATCACTCTTTTTATATTGTACTGCGATACTCCCTGCCTTATAAAATTGGGTGTACCGACAGTGTAGTTTTTAACCTGTCCGTTAGATGAAGCAGATTCAACATTTAAGAAAAATTGCGATCTTACATTTCGCCCGCTGCCTGTTATTGTAGAGACTAACTGCACTTTATATGCTTTTCCTGCAAGGAAGTCGCGGAAATCGATTCTTTCGCCGTTAGCCGGGGGATTTTCATCTCTTGATATATAAAGAGGTAATCCTTGATTTTGATAGTTGATGTTAAAACGGCTTGCAAGGCTTGAATTGCCGGAAACAAGCCTTTGAAAAATACCTGAACCGTCCTGACCTGCATTTATCGCTGTTTCATGGGTTAATGAAACCTTGCCGTTTGGGACAAAGGCATTGCGTGTAACATCGACAATATAAATTTCTGCCCAAGGGCGTAAAGAAGGTGAAAGCACTCCATGTTGACCGAACATATATGTCCTGCCGTCTGGGGAGAAACCCAGATCGACAAAAACCGCGTTATCTCCCGCCCATAAAGCGGAAACGCTTGTTAATAAAACTAACAAAAATATTAAAAAAAGTTTTTTTAAAAACATAGAGTTCCCCTTAATTCTTATTATCGGTATTAAATTTTCCGTCTTGAGAAAAATAAAACCTCGGGGTACACTGCAATATGACCCTTTCGGAAAGAAATGTCTTCTTTAAAATCGGAATTTTCTTCTGCGCCGCCGTTATCTTATTATTACTGGCCGCCTCCTTTATGGTGGTGCCTTCATATTCTGAAATCGAAGAAAACGCCAGACGTCCTAATTATGTCTTTCAAGTTATTACAGGGAGGATTATGGGAAACAATTACTATGCTGTCCATACCGCTCTGATACTTGCCGCTCTCTATTCATTTGCCGGAATGTTATTAATTCACTCGTTCTTTGAAAGAACTCCGACCCCCGAAATCCTTTACATCGCTTTTTTTACTATTTCCTTCTCTTTGGAAGCTCTCCGGCTTTTTCTGCCCTTGCAGCTGCTTCTTAATTTCCCCTCTTTTTATCTGCGCATTTCAGCACGGGTTTTGCTCTTTGCAAGATTTTTCGGTCTTTTCTCCCTGTTTACTGCAGGATTATGCGCTTCAGGGCTGGATGTGCAAAACACACGTATTTCAATTTTGATCATCACAATTGCTACGCTTCTGATCACTTTAGGTGTTCCAATTGATGCTCATTTATGGGACACAGGTTTTAATCTGATAAACGGCTATACATCAATTTACAGATGGACAGAAATTCTCGTCTTTATAACTACCATGATCAGTTTTCTTGTAGCGTCAAAAGTACGGGGCTCAAAAGAATATATTTTCGTAGCAATCGGGGTGATGCTTGCTTTAATCGGAAGAAATATCCTTCAAGGAACTGATAATTGGCTGGGTGCGATTCAAGGGATCGCTTTCTTATCGTTCGGAACATGGTTTTTATGTTCCAAAGTGCATAAGATACATTTGTGGCTGTAAAAATCTGACTGACACATTTTTTTAATCATGTTATAATAACATACTTTAATGAGGAGAAAATAATGGATAAAGAAACTGAACAATTTTTAAAAAATCAGGCAAAAGAAATCCGAAAAATGACGATTGAAGAAATTGGAAATCTTGGGACAGGGCATATCGGAGGGGCAATGTCCATTGTTGACCTTTTGGCTCTGCTGTACTTTCACCGAATGAAGGTTGATCCGAAAAATCCCCGCTGGGAAGACCGCGATCAGCTTGTGGTGTCAAAGGGTCATTCAGGTCCTGCCGTTTACGCAACGCTGGCGCTTAAAGGCTTTTTTCCAAAGGATTGGCTGACCACCCTGAACAAAGGCGGTACAAACCTTCCAAGCCACTGCGACCGTAATAAAACTCCCGGCATCGATATGACGACAGGTTCTCTGGGGCAGGGTTTTTCCGCCGCTATCGGCATCGCACTCGGTCTAAAAATAGATAAAAAACCGCAAACCGTTTATACCATCATCGGTGACGGCGAATCACAGGAAGGGCAGGTTTGGGAAGGCGCGTTATTTGCAGGTTTCCAGAAACTTCCTAACCTTATCGCTTTTACGGATTATAACAAGCAGCAGTTAGACGGCTTCACAAAGGACATACTCGATCTCGGCAACCTTGCAAAGAAGTGGGAACAATTCGGCTGGTTTGTGCAGGAAGTTGACGGTCATGACATCGCCGCATTGGATGCCGCGATTGAAAAAGCGCAAGCGGAGAAAGAAAGAGCGTCTATGATTGTGATGCACACAATCAAAGGAAAAGGCTGCAATTTTGCAGAAGGCGTTGAAAAAAATCACAGCATGGCTTTTGATATGGCAAAAGCCAAAGAAGCCATTGCGGCATTAGGTTAAGGAGAGAAAAATGTCAGATCAACAAAAAGAAATGCGCATGGCGTATGTAGATACAATTATGGAGTTAGCCGCAACAAATAAAAACATAGTAGTGTTGGAAGCGGATTTAATGAGCTGCACAAATACAGGCGTTTTTAAAAAAGCGTATCCCGACCGTTTTTTTAACTGCGGTATAGCGGAAGCAAATATGATCGGTGTCGCTGCAGGGCTTTCAACTTTAGGAAAAGTTCCCTTTGCTTCAGGCTTCGGATGTTTCTCGTCACGCAGGGTATACGATCAATTTTTTCTTTCTGCAAATTACGCAAAACTGAATGTAAAATTGATAGGCACAGATCCCGGCGTTACCGCCGCATTTAACGGCGGCACACATATGCCCTTTGAAGAGCTCGCCTTAATGCGCGTAATTCCAAAACTTACGATGATAGAACCATCAGACCCTGTCTCTTGCGCCGCCTTTGTCCGTTTAATGGCGGAAGAATACGGCTGCCACTATCTGCGTATCCCAAGAAAACCCGTTCCCTATCTTTATCCGGAAAACGAAAAATTTAAATTCGGACAGGCAAAAGTTTTAAAAGAGGGAAAAGATGTTTGCTTCGTTGCGCTCGGCAGCCTCATGGTGAACCAATCATTAAAAGCGTGCGATGAACTTGCCAAAGAGGGAATAAGCGCAGGCGTGTTAGACGTACTAACGTTAAAACCGATTGATAAAGACGCGATACTAAACCAAGCGGGAAAAGTGCGTGCTATCATCAGTGCGGAGAACGCCCAAATGATGAGCGGGCTTGGCAGCGCGGTTGCGGAAATCCTCGCCGAAAATTGCGGTGTCACCGACAATTGCTGCGGCGGCAAAAGTAATTGCTGCAAATTCGCACGCATCGGCATCAACGATGAGTTCGGCGAAGTGGGAACGCAGGACTACCTCGTTGACCGCTACGGGCTTGATGTCGGGAGTTTTGTTAAGAAAGCGAAGGAGTTGTTGGGGTAAGCTATTTAACCAACAACCTATTTCTCTTTAAATAAGGTTGTATTGCGTTAAAATAATTATCAGCCATTATTTTATAGCCGTTTTCATTTGGGTGTATATGATCAGACATATGTATTCCCCATACTCCGCTCCAAATATCATTAATTAATTCAACCTTGTTGGATGAGGCAAGCGTATTGAATAAATTCTCATATTGATTAATAACCGAGGTTTGATCGTCATAATTTACAATATTAAAAAAAGATAACATTTCTCTTGCAATTGGTTCTGTATAGAATTTTACCAAAAATATTTTTCTTTTATTATCGTTAACCATATCAATTATTTTTTGCAGATTTTCCTGTGTTGCTGCGTAAGGGACATTTTTAAACAGATCGTTAGCCCCTAATTCAATTATTACAATTCGCGGATTATACGGAAGAACATCAGAGGCAACCCTTTCCAGACCTTGCGCTGTTGTATCTCCGCTTACACCTGCATTAATAATAGGGATATTTATTTTACTTTGCAAAAATGCAGGGACAGATTTTTCTCTGTCATCTTCTCGCGGAATAACTGCGCCGTAACCGGCAGTAAAACTGTCTCCTAATACTACTAAGGTTGGTGTTTCATTATCACAGGAAAGTAAACCGATACACAAAATAGCAATTATTAAACTACAGCTTTGTGATAATCTAAACGTCATACCTTTCTCACAATTCTCATTACAATCTGCGCGGAATGTTTTGCTGCAATGGGTAAAAACTCATCGAAGCTCATCGGCGACTCGGTGCCTGCGATGTCAGAGAGTGCGCGGATAACTAAAACAGGAACAGAAAAGAGGCGGCAGCAGTGAGCGATGGCGGCGCCTTCCATTTCTAACGCCGCTAAATCCGGGAAGAGTTTTTTTACCGCTGTGATGCGTTCAGGTTCGTGCATGAATACATCGCCCGAACCGATTAAGCCGCGGCAGTGGTCAAAGGTGTCCGGTAAAAGTTTTTCTTTTTTTAATTCGTCTACCGCATCTTCTGCAAGTTTAATTAGTCTTTCATCAACAGAAAAAATTTGCGGCTGACCCGGAAGCTGTCCGGGTGAATAATTAAAAGCGGTAACATCAACATCATGATAAACAAGCCCGGTGGAAATTATCGCGTCTCCCACTTTCTGTGTTTTAATAACCCCGCCTGCAGAACCTGTGTTGATTACACAGCGCGGTTTAAATTTTTGAATGAGCATCGCACAGCCGACAGCGGCATTCACCTTGCCTATGCCGCATTGCAGAACAGTAACATCTTTATCTTCAATTTTTCCTGTAAAGAATTCAAAGACCCCGATTTTCTCGGTTGAAAAATTTCCCATTGTTTCACAAAGAAGACTGATCTCTTTTTCCATCGCGCCGATAATGCAAACTCCGTTTGTACCAACCATTTTTTCCTTCCTTTTTTAGTGAATTAAAATNNATTACGGCTGNATACTTCTTTAGATGNGAAGTTTATGTCAGCGAAAAATATTCGCAGATAGGTTTGCGCCATTCGTAATCTTTTTCTTTATTTTCCCATTCAAGAATTTTTTTAAGTGTAAAATCCCTCATATCGGGAGGATTATTATAATGAATGATTCCGAAACGTCCGCCGCCGATGTAGCAAATGCTGTCGTTTGATTCAAGGTGTTCTGTTTCAGAGAGACGGTTAAGTACACAATCAAAATGCACAGGGCTCCCCGAATCTTTGTCGGAAATTGCAGTGGTTATATCTTTTATCGGTTTTCCGCACCACGGGCACTCGGGGTTTGTTATGGGATTGTTGGGCATTATAGGAGCTATCCAGCGCGGGCGTTCGTGAGAGGTTTCTCTGTTTACTTCAAATTTAGGGTCGGGGAGAATACTATCGGCAGGTTTTTTTGAGGGTTTTGGAGGTTCTTCTTTTCGTCCGGAAAAACGTCTGTTTTTTCGGCTATTTCCGCCTTTTCCGTTGCTCATAACGATTACCTTCCTTAGTTAATTGCATCAATTCATTGCTCATTACTAAAGCAAGTCTTTGAATTGCCGCATTAAGGTAGTTCTCGTCATTTATGCGCTGACGTAGAACTTCCAGTTTTTTAGAATTTAATGCCTCTGCTTTTGCTGAGTACTCTGCTTGTTCTACTATCATACACTCTCCATGAAGGCTGATGCAAGATGATTTATCGAATTATTGCTGACAAAAATAACATCAAACCGAATCGTCATATTACTATATTTTCGATTTTCTAAGAGAAAAAACTTAGCTGTTTTAATAATTTTTCTTTGTTTCTTTATATCGACCCCGTACTTGAGGTCTTCCATCCCGAAAACAGACCATGTTTTTACCTCAATAAAGATGATTGTTTCCCTATCAAGGGCGATAATATCAATTTCGCCTGTTTTTGATCTGTAATTTTGGGTGATAATTTCCATTCCAGAAGATTTTAGGAAAGCGGCTGCTTGTTCTTCCCCTTGTTTACCTAAACGGCTTTTAGCCGTCCCTGTCTTGTTCAAACCTTTTTTAACCTCTGTTTACTTAATTCGATTCGTTAAATTCTGTAGGATCTATCGCCTGTCTGATAAAAAGAGTTTTATCGGCTAAAAGATCGATTGTCGGTGTTTCGCCGGGGTTTATAACCTTCTTGTATTTATCCATCAGCAATTGAACTACGGGACGCATCGGTGCACTGATATGAACACGCGTAACCCTTGCTATCGATTCATCGTTCAAACGGACGATTGAACCTATGGGGTATATACCCATTATTTTTGTAAATGCACTGATTACGGCAGGATCAAAACGGCGGGCGTTATCTGCAAGAAGGTTTTTTACAGCCTGATAACCGCTAAGCGAAGGTCTGTAAGATTTTTTTGATACCATCGCTTCAAAAGCATCTGCTGCAGAGACAATACGTGCGCCGATGTCGATAGTTTGACCTACAAGCATATCAGGATACCCCTGACCATCCCAGCGTTCATGATGCTGAAGGGCGATAAGGTTTACTTCGTGAGGACCGAATAATTCTTTAGTAACTATTTTTGATGTATGCAAAGGATGGCTTTTTATTTGTTCAAGTTCTGCTTCAGAAAGACCGCCTTTTTTTTCTGTAATTCCTTTGGAGAGACGGAGCATCCCGATATCATGAAGCAATGCGCCCGAAACTATGTTATGAACTTTGTGATTGGGGAGTTTAAGCTCATGCGCTGTTAATGCGGAAAGTATCGCAGTATTTACGGAACTTTTCGCCAATTCGTGACCGGAAACTTCACCGCCAAGAATAAAACCGACAAAACTGTCAGGATAATCACGCAAACCTTGAAGCAATAAAACGCTGATATTGTCTATCATGCGCATTTCAATATCAAGCCCTGATTTTAAACCGGTAAAAACGGAGTTTAATTTTTCTATTAAATTTTTATATGCGCGGTACGGACCTGAATTAATTCTTACATCGCTGATAGAAAATTTAATCGTTTGTTTTTTAGGTTCTTCGGCAATACCGGAAAAATCCTGCAGTTCAGGTTCTTCTTCTTCGAGTATCCGGTTAAACTCATCTTCACCTTCCGGCTCTTCTTCTTCGTCAATCGTATTATTATCGAATCTGAGACCTTTAAGCACATCGAATTCGTCAGTATCAAATATATCTTCGTTTTCAAGTTCAGTATCAATAACAGTTTCTTCTTCTACTATCAGTTCCCCTTCGGTTTTTACAACATCAATACCCCAAGAGACGAGAAGATTAATATCTTTTTGACGCAACGGTACATTCGCGGGAACAAGCAAATTTGTCCCCTGCGTGTAAACCGGCATGGTGAAAATCTGTCCCGGTCTAAGGTCATTTGTACTAATTACATTCATAGCTTCCCTTATGAATATCGGCTAAAATAAGAATGAAAGCAAGAAAAAAGATAATCATTCAACCTTAAACAGCAGTTGAATGATTATAATTTTGAGAAAAATCTGAGAATTTTCTCATAATCTTTTATCTGATAAGCAAATTTTAATCAGCAGATTCTGTTTTTGCAGATTTGGCGTTTTTCTTTACGATAAGTTCTTTAATCTTTGCGCCTTTACCGATTTTCTTACGTATGTAGTAAAGTTTTGCACGCCTTACTTTGCCGGGGCGTACAACCTCAACCTTAACAATACGCGGTGAATGGATAGGGAAAACCCTTTCTACACCTACGTTGTAGGAAATTTTTCTTACAGTAAAGGACTTTCCAACTTTGGAATTTTTCATAGCGATTACTAAACCTTCGTAAATCTGTACACGCTCTGTTTTACCTTCAACGATTTTAAAGTGAACTTTTACGGTATCTCCGACTTTAAATTGGTCAACTTCTTTTTTCATTTGTGCGGCTTCAATTGCCTGAATTTCGTTCATCATCTTCTCCTTGTATTTCGCCGCCGCGTTTTGTTAGAAACGTAAGACGGTCAATAATGCTATTAATTTCCTTGTTAAAAATACCAAGTTCCCTGCCCCGTTGTATCAGATCGGGTCTTTGAAGGAGGGTCTTTTCTACCCTTTTTTCCAACCGCCAAAGACGTATCTGTTCATGATGCCCCGAGAGCAAAACTTCAGGGACTCTCATTGTATCAAAAACTTCAGGGCGTGTAAACTGGGGATACTCCAAAAGCCCGTCAGAAAAACTTTCCTCACTAAGTGAATCGGCGCAAATAACGCTGTCTACCAGCCTGTAAGTCGCATCGATTACCGTCAGCGCCGCAACCTCCCCTGAAGAAAGCACATAATCTCCGACAGAGATTTCATCGTCTGTATAGCGGTCAATTATCCGCTGATCGATACCCTCATAACGCCCGCAGATTAAGATTAACTCCTGTTCGCCGGCAAGTTCACGGGCTAATTCTTGCGTAAAGGGTTTACCTGAAGGCGAAAGATAAACCACTCTTTTCCCTTTTGCCGCGTGCGGTTTTATGGAAACGCCAACCGCTTCTAGAGCACCGGCGAGCGGTTCAGGGAGCATTAACATTCCCGGTCCGCCGCCGTAAGGCGCGTCATCGCAGGTTTTGTGTTTGTCAGTTGTAAAGTCACGGATATTTACCGCCTGATATTCGATTATTCCCTTTTTAATTGCTTTTGCCATTATTGAGTTGGCGAAAAACGCATCGGTGATTTCAGGGAATAGGGTTAGGACGGTGTATTTCATTTTATTATCCAAAGAAGTAATAAAAAACCCTCTATCTGATTACTCGATAGAGGGTTTTCAATCACATTAAAACAAACTTAGAACGGTCTTTCCGCCAGATACTTGTACTCTTTCCAAACACGTTCCGCCTGCGCTTTCGCTTTTGCAAGCAATGCGTCTGCGCGTGTTTTATCGGCGGCTTTAAGCGCCATGAAGCGGTTTTCTGATGCCATGAAATCATCAATGCTTGTAGTCGGGTCTTTTGAGTCAAGCTGGAAGGGATTCTTGCCTTGATCTTTCAAGCGCGGATCGTAGCGGTAAAGAGGCCATAAGCCGCATGATACTACTGCTTTGCCGTGTTCAAGACCTTCATTCATTTTGATGCCGTGGTTGATACAATGCGAGTATGCAATGATCAATGAAGGACCGTTATAGCTTTCAGCTTCGCGGAACGCTTTGATTACCTGCGGCATGTTTGAACCTAACGAAATTTTTGCTACATAAACATAGCCGTAACTCATTGCAATCGCGCCTAAGTCTTTCTTTACAACATCTTTGCCTGCATAGGCGAACTTCGCTATCGCGCCGACAGGGGTTGATTTAGACATCTGTCCGCCTGTGTTGGAATAAACTTCTGTATCCATACAAAGCAGGTTAACATTTTTTCCAGAGGCGAGAACATGATCCAGTCCGCCGAAGCCGATGTCATACGCCCAGCCGTCACCGCCGAAGCCCCATACAGAGCGTTTTACAAAGTGGTCTGCAAGGGAGAGCAGCATTTTTGCTGTGGGTTTACTGTCGTTTTTAAGAGCGTCTTTTAATGCATCAACATTTTTGCGCTGCTCATCAATTGCCGCATCGTTCTCCTGATTGTTGGCAAGGAGCTTGTCAATTATTGAAGCGGCGATGCCTTCGCTCTTTGCTTTGAGCCCCATTTCACGGGCGTGTTCTGCGAGCTTGTCACTTGTAAGTCTGAAGCCCAGCGCAAATTCTGCTGTGTCTTCAAAAAGGCTGTTTGACCATGCGGGACCTCTTCCGTCTGCGCGCTGGCAGTACGGAGTTGTCGGCAGGTTGCCGCCGTAAATCGAAGAACAGCCTGTGGCATTTGCGATAAGGGCGCGGTCGCCGAAAAGCTGTGACATAAGTTTGACATAAGGAGTTTCACCGCAACCGCCGCATGCGCCTGAGAATTCAAATAAGGGGCGTTTATAAGCAAGTGCTTTTGCGCTGTTAAGTTCGCCTTCAGACGGAGTTTCAGGCAGACTGAGGAAGAAATCCCAAACCGCAGCTTGTTCTTCATGGAAGGCAGGATCGTCAGAATAAGATTTCTTTGAAAGAGCCGGAGAAGCGTCAGTTTTCTTTGACTTCGGGCAAATTCCGATACAAAGACCGCAAACCCCTGAATCCATACAATCTGCACAAGAAATGGCAAGTGTTGCTTTAAATCCGTCTACCGGTTTGGGTTTAATTGCAGCAGATTTGAAACCTTTCGGCGCTTTTGCTGCATCTGCATCGCTGATATTTTTAAAACGGATACACCCATGAGGGCAAACCACTGTACAGTTACCGCATTGGATACATTCATTGGGATTCCAGATTGGAACAAGTTCCGCAACCGCGCGTTTTTCATACTGGGTTGTAGCTGTCGGGAAAGTTCCGTCTTCAGGGATTTTACTTACAGGCAGCAAGTCGCCGTCTTGGAAAGCGGCTTTACCGAGTGTATCTTTGATCCATGCATTTCTTGCTGTAGCAAAAGGTTCTTTCATGTGCAGATTGCCTTCTGTGCCGGAAGGATACTTCACTTCTTCAACCGCGCCTAAAGCTGCATCTACAGTTTTATAATTGTTTTGAACAACCACATCGCCTTTTTTGCCGTAAGTTTTTTTGATATGTTCTTTCATTAAAGTTACAGCTTCTGCTTCCGGCAATACGCCTGAGATTTTAAAATAAGCGGCTTGCATGACCGTATTGATGCGGTTTCCCATTCCTGTATTTCTCGCGATTTCCGCGCCGTCAATTACGTAGAATTTTAATTTTTTATCAATGATTTTTTTCTGAACTTCTACAGGAAGCTCTTTCCAAACATCCGCCGCTTTAAAGGGGCTGTTAAGAAGGAAAGTTCCGCCCGGTTTTATTTTTGAAAGCATGTCGTACATTGCCATGTAGGAGAATTTATGACAGGCAAGGAAGTCTGCTGCATTGATTAAATACGGGCGGCGGATTTTGCCCTTGCCGAAGCGAAGGTGAGAAACTGTAAATCCGCCTGATTTTTTTGAGTCATAAGAAAAATATGCCTGGCAATTAAGTTCCGGTCTCGCTTCGCTGATAATTTTTATTGAGTTTTTATTTGCGCCGACTGTTCCGTCAGATCCCAGACCGTAGAAAAGCGCTTCGTTCATGCCTTCTTCCGGGATAAAGAAATGCGGATCGTAATCAAGACTCTTGCCGAGAACGTCATCGTGAATACCGACAATAAAGTTGGCAATTTTCTTTCCGCTGAGATTATCAAATACGGCTTTTACCATAGCAGGTGTAAATTCTTTTGAACCTAGACCATAGCGTCCGCCTAAAACAAGCGGGCTGGATTTTAATTCGCCTGCGGCGATCATTTCCGCGATGGCGGTTTGAACATCCTGATAAAGAGGCTCGCCCAATGAACCGGGTTCTTTTGTGCGGTCTAAAACAGCGATAGATTTTACTGATGCGGGCAGCGCTTTTACAAAGAGTTTTGCATCGAAGGGGCGGAACAGGCGGACTTTTACCATACCTGTTTTTTCACCCTTGCTGTTTAAATAATCAATGGTTTCTTCAACTGTGTCAGCGCCTGATCCCATTATGATGATTATTTTCTCTGCATCTTTTGCACCGTAATAATCAAAGATGTTATATACCCTGCCGGTCATTTTTGCAAATTTTTCCATTTCTTTTTGCACGATAGCCGCTGTAGCTTCGTAGTATTTATTTACGCCTTCGCGTCCTTGAAAATAGGTGTCGGGGTTTTGAGCTGTTCCGCGAATAGTCGGTTTTTCAGGTGAAAGACCTCTTGCCCTATGTTCGGCGACAAGATTATCATCAATCATTTGATGGAGCTGATCGTAGGAAAGTTCTTCGATTTTCTGAAGTTCATGACTGGTGCGGAAACCGTCGAAGAAGTGTAAGAAAGGAACGCGTGAACGTAAGGTAGACGCATGAGCGATAGCTGCAAGGTCCATTACTTCCTGAACACTGTTCGATGCAAGCATCGCCCAACCGGTTTGACGGCAAGCCATCACGTCTTGATGATCGCCGAAAATTGAAAGGCTTGATGTAGCAAGGGCGCGGGCTGAAATATGGAATACAGCGGAAGTAAGTTCACCGGCTATTTTATACATATTCGGAATCATTAGCAGTAAGCCCTGTGATGCGGTGAATGTGGTGGACATAGCGCCTGTCGTCAACGCGCCGTGAACAGCCGCCGCCGCGCCCGCTTCGGATTGTAATTCTGCTACAACGGGAATCGCTCCCCAGATGTTTTTACGCCCTTGTGCGGAAAACTCATCGGAGAGTTCACCCATCGGGCTGGAAGGGGTAATCGGATAAATCGCGATTACTTCGCTTAACGCGTGCGCAACGTGCGCTGCTGCGTTATTACCGTCAATCATTGCAATGTTTTCATTTGACATATTTTTCCTCTGTTTTTATGGATAATTATAGAAGAATTTTAACATGATTTTGGAGAATTGGCTAGTGTTTTTTATGGCGCATTTTTAGTTATAGCTGCGCCCCCTCTCCCCATTTAACAGGTTTTTATTTATAATAACCATCATGAAGACAACAACTTATCATTGGGCAGATGAAACTGCGGCAAAAATAATCCGTGAAAAAGGCGAACAAGAAACTTATACTTGTGCGGCAGGGATTACTCCTTCCGGGAGTGTGCATATCGGTAATTTCAGGGAAATTATTTCTGTGGAACTTGTAGTGCGTGCGTTACGCGACATGGGTAAAAATGTACGGTTTATTTATTCATGGGATGATTATGATGTGTTCCGTAAAGTTCCGGCTAATATGCCTAAACAAGACGAGCTTAATAATTATCTGCGTTTTCCTATTACTATGGTTCCCGATCCTTGGGAGAGGGATGCAAATTATGCGCGTCATCATGAGGTTGATGTAGAAAATTCTCTGCCCAAAGTGGGGATTTTACCTGAATATATTTATCAAGCGCAGCGTTATCAATCTTCTCTTTATGCGCAAGGAATCCGCAAAGCGCTGGAAAAACGTGATGTGCTAATTAACATATTAAATAAAGCCCGCGATAATGAACATCAGATTCAAGGCGAGTGGTGGCCTGTCAGTATTTTTTGTGAGAAGTGCAATAAAGATGAAACTGAAATTGAAGAATGGGACGGCGATTGGGGTTTAAGTTACCGCTGCAAGGAATGCGGCAATGCAGAAAAACTTGATATCCGAAAAGCAAAAGGCGTTAAGCTTTCATGGCGTGTTGATTGGCCCATGAGGTGGGAATTTGAAAAAGTTTGTTTTGAACCTGCCGGAAAAGATCATCATAGTCAGGGCGGAAGCTGGGATACTGCAAAACATGTTTGCAAAGAAGTTTATAACTGGGATGCGCCTGTTACTTTCCGTTATGATTTTATCGGTACAAAAGGGCTTCCCGGAAAAATGTCTTCGTCTTCCGGGAATGTTATTACAATCGAAGATGTATTAAAAATTTACACCCCCGAAGTTGCGCGTTTTTTATTTGCCGGAACAAGACCTAACACAGAGTTTGCAATTTCTTTTGATTTGGACGTAATAAAAATTTACGAAGATTATGATAAGACTGAACGCATCGCATGGAAAATAGACAGCGCAAAAGACGAAGCGGCTTATCAGAAAGAAAAGCGCATTTATGAGCTTTCGCAGCTTAGTGCTGACGGAAAATCACCGCTTGACGCTTTGGCTGCGCGTTTAGAAGAAGGTGATTTACCTTATCAAATTCCGTTCCGTCATTTGTGCAATTTGATTCAAATAGCAGACGGTGATGTAGCAAAAATGCTCGCCGATCTGATTGCTTCCGGTGTCAAATTAAAACCGCAGCAGTTATTCGCTCTTACAACACGCGCTATGTGTGCAAAGTATTGGATTGAAAATTGCGCCCCTGAGGATTTCCGTTTCCGTTTACTGCCTGCAGGAACGGCAGCATCAACAAGTTTATCGGACACAGAAAAAAATGCGGTACGTATTTTACGCGATGATGTTATCTGCAAGATAGAAGAATTTGAAGATGATAAAATATGTTCTTCTGCGATTTATGCAGTTGCAGAAAAAGCAGGAATTGACGGTAAAGTGTTATTCACCGCAGCATACAGGGCGCTTATCGGCAAAGATCAAGGTCCGCGACTTGCAAGTTTTTTAAGATCGATAGATAAAGAACGGCTGCTTGGAATTTTAAAAGTTTATTAAAGATAAAAAATGTTTTTATTCTTCTTTACTCTTTATATATAAACGGAGGCAAACCCGGGAGTTTGCACAGTCTTATTTTTTCGTCTTTGGAAGGAACTTTATAAACTTGAACATTGTTTTGTATCAGTATAGCCTCATCTTTTTCAGGAATATGATCGTCAGTAAAAACGCCGGTAAGTTTATCATGTTGAATTAAATTATATGCCCCGCGATTGTTGAATTTGGTTGATTCTGTAAGTATAAAAATATTTTTAGCCCGGTTTGCAAGTTCTGACGCAGCTTCTGTACAAAGATGATCGATGCCTGTAAATCCTTGTTCTGAATTATAACCGTTTGTCCCTAAAAAGAATTTATTAAAATATAAATTCTCTGAATGTTTTATTGTCATGGGTCCTATTAACATCTGCGATTCCTGCTGAAAGAACCCTCCAAGCAGAATTATTTTTATTTGTTTGTATTTACTCAAATAATTTGTAATAAATACGGAATTGGTTATTATTGTTATATTTTTTTTCGTGAAAACCAGTTCTTCAGCGAATAATGCACAGCAAGAACCCGATTCAATCATTATGGTTTCATCGTCTTCCACAATTTGTGCCGCAAGTTTAGCTATTTTTCGTTTTATTAAATAATTAAAAGCTATTCTTTTACCTGTGTTATCTGCTCCTTCCAGACTGACGCATCCATGAGAAAGATGGACAATCCCGCGTTTTTCCAATTTAATCAAGTCTTTTCGTAATGTTGCTTTTGAAACAGCCAATAATTCGGCAAGATTTTTTATACTAATTCTTTTGTTAGACGACAGAATATCAAGAATCTTGATTGTTCTTTGCATTTTTGAAACCTCAAAATTATAGATTTAAAATGTTACCGCCTTGAGCGCAAAAGACAGGACATTTATTGACAGGATTAAATATCCTTATTTCAAACATAAGTAAATAAGAATATCTGTCAAGAGAAATCGTATAATTTTATAATTCCAAAGATTTTGTTTCTATTTTTTCTGTTACATATTTTGCAAACTCTTCTATCTTCATTGCAGGAAGTTGTTTGCCGTTGCGAAGACGAATGGATACAGTACCTTCATCTGATTCGCGCTGACCTACAACAAGCATGTATGGAATTTTTCGTGTTTGGCAATTTCGTATTTTTGCGTTCATGCGATCATCGCTTAATTCTGCCGTTACCCGCAAATCAAGAGATTTTAAGTTATCTGCAACTTTTTTCGCGTAATCATTAAAAACTTCTGAAACAGGAATAACTGCGATTTGTTCCGGGGCAATCCAAACAGGAAAAGCGCCGCTGAAGTGTTCGATAATGACACCGAAAAATCTTTCCAAACTGCCGAAAAGCGCGCGGTGAATCATATACGGACGTTTTTGCTGACCGTCTTTATCAACAAAAGTTAAGTCAAATAATTCAGGTTCGTTAAAATCAAATTGAATAGTTGACATTTGCCATTCGCGTCCGAGTGCGTCTTTAATTTTTATATCGATCTTTGGACCGTAAAACGCGCCGCCGCCTTCGTCGATTTCGTAAGGGAGACCTTCTGCGTCAATCGCCCTGCGTAAACTTTCTAAAGCATCGTCCCATTTACTTTGTTCGCCGACACTTCCTTGCGGTCTTGTGGCAAGGTAAGCTTTTATATCATTAAAGCCGAAAACTTTCCAAATACTTAAACTAAAACGGAGCACTTCGCGTATTTCGCTTTCCATTTGTTCAGGCGTACAAATAATGTGAGCATCATCTTGAGTAAAACCGCGAACGCGCAATAAACCATGCAAAACACCTGAAGGTTCGTAACGGTATACAGTGCCAAGTTCCGCCCATCGCAGAGGTAAATCACGATATGAATGCCCTTTATTATTGTAAATTAAAAGATGGAAAGGGCAGTTCATTGGTTTTACATAATAATTTTGCTCGTCAATTTCCATCGGGCTGTACATATTTTCTTTATAAAACCCAAGATGTCCGGAAGTTTCCCAAAGCCAGCTTTTTCCGATATGAGGTGTAAAAAGGATCTCGTAACCGTTACGGTAATGTTCTTTGCGCCAAAAATCTTCGAGTGTAACTCTCATTCTGCCGCCGTTTGGATGCCAATAAATAAGCCCTGCCCCCGCTTCTTCGTGGATTGAATAAAGATCCATCTCTTTGCCGACTCGGCGGTGATCCCTTTTTTCTACTTCTTCTAAAAATGCAAGATACGCTTTTAAATCTTTTGGATTTTCCCATGCAGTTCCGTAAATACGGGTTAGAACTTGACGGGAAGAATCGCCTCTCCAGTAAGCGCCCGCTATGCTTTGCAATTTAAAAGCGGCGGAATTAATTTCTCTTGTATTTGCAACATGAGGTCCTTTGCAAAGATCGCCCCATTCAACCTCGCCTTTAGCATCAACATTTTCGTAAATTGATATTTCAGCATCATCCGGCAATTCTTTAATTAGTTCTGATTTGAAAGGTTCGCATGCAAAAAGCATTAAAGCATCCTGACGTTTTAATAAAACTTTTCTAAAATCCTGACGGCTTTCGATAATTTTTTTCATCTCTGTTTCGATAACAGGAAGATCGTCGTTGGTTATAGGACGGGGCAGAAGAAAATCATAATAAAAACCGTTTTCGATTGCAGGACCGATAGCGGTTTTAGTTCCGGGAAAAAGTTTTACCACAGCTTGAGCCATAATGTGACTAACCGAGTGACGAATAGTTGCTAATTTTTCTTTATCAGACATATCAAAAGAATAACATTTTTTTTAATTTACGTCTATTGCGCTTTTATAACCGCATTTTCCATCTTAGACCGACAGTAAAACGGAAAGTCTCAAAAAAATCATCAAAGAAAATTGAATCTTGAATATCGCTGAAAGAAGCCAGCCAGGAAAATTCCAAGTAAGGATCAAATTGATAATTGCGTTTCTGAGAAACCGTGTTGTTTTTATAATTAATAGGAAAAATTGTTACACCTGCTGTTCCGAACAAATTTACTGCGTCAGCAGAATTATCAGAAAAATTAATACTTAATACAGGTCCTGCAAATATTTTAAATATATCTCTGCGTCCCCACGACAATGTTAAAGGCAGACGCAAGTTATTAAGCAGAACATCGAATTCAGGTCGTAATTCAATTCCAAAGGTTAACCATTCGCTGAATTCCGCTCCTACAAAAATTTGAGAGGTAACGCCGCGAACTAAATTTCCTTTTGGATTAAATAAATCGAAAATTGGTGAAATACCCGCACCTGTAAAAAAGTAACTGCTCATATTTTGTCTTTGAGTATTACCGCCGGCAATTATTGATGAAGAATTATCCTGCCTTGAAGAACCGTCTTGTTTTGGAAGAGATCCTTCGGATTTTTCCCATGTATCAGCATTGAAACCCTGTGTTGCTTCGGGAAGAGCGCGTCCTGCGCCTGCAAAAGTGTTAGCCCAATACCTCTCGTTAAGGCTTGCATAAACAACACCTGTCTTTTCACCGGCTGATGCCGAATTTATAAAAAGGTTATTACCCAGATACAAACCAACATGGGTAATATCTTGATTGTTTGCCGTTCTGAAAAAAAGCAAATCACCGGGCTGCGCTTTATCAAAGCTGATTTTTTCCGTCCAATTATATTGCCCTGCCGCCGATCGCGGTAAAGCGACATTAAGTGCATCTTTAAAACTTAAACAAATAAAAGCCGAACAATCCACCCCGCTGGAACTCATTCCGCCGTAAACATAGGGAGTTCCCAAATATTTTTTAGAAGCCTCTATTACTTTAATCCGCGCTTCTGCAGAAGCACGCGCTTTTTCCTCCTGTGTTGCCGAGTCTCTCGGTGCTTGAGCATACTTGCCGTCCAGCGGAGCGATTGCAAACACTGTTTGAGTAAATAGGGAGAGGATTAGAGTGATTGTCAGAAAGAAACGCATTTATTTATTATCGGCTATCTGCCTATTTAATAATCATAGTTGTTGATAAGTTGTGGAAAAGGTGACAGTCAACACCGCTATATCTAGCGTAATCAAAAAGTGATAGACGCTACACATAGGGTAGGTGACTGATAATTGCTCCGTCACCTATCAATCAGCTAACTGATGCTTTTTTGACGGGGATGCAGAGCAGGTTGATGAGCCGCCTGCCATCAGCATGCTGCCGCTGTTTTTCGCTTCTTTTCCGCAGTACTTACAATTCATTTTTTTCTCCTTTATTTTTTATTCAAAAAAGCTAACACCTTTATTTTGCTTATTTCAAAATCAATCATCTTTAAAAAAACCTGATAAGTTATAAACGAGTCGTACATACTGCCGTGTAATTCGTTTTTATCAAGTTCCACTCCGTAGAATTCTGCCGTTTCTTCCAGTGACGGAAATTTCGGCTGCCCGTTTGATCTCTTTAAATTTAGAATATCATTATTAGAATACATTGTGCAGAACATATTGGAAAGCCAAAAATTGATGAATTGCTTATCAAAAAAAATGTTATGCCCCACAAAATGCTTTGTATCTGAACAAAATTGACGGAATGAATTAATGTCGTTGCAAAAATTAGCGGGGTAATCAACTCCGTCTCTGCGTTTTTCAATTACTTCATCTGTTAAACCGTTTACATTCAGCGCATCTTTTCCAATCTCTTCACCGGGTTTACGGAAATAAAAACGGTCGTATCGTTCTGTAATATTACTGGTTGTTTTCTCGTTTTCAATTGTTAAAGAACATTTTATTGCGGAGATTGATAATACGCTGTGATGTTTTTTAAGCCCGTTGGTTTCTGTATCCCAAATAATTATATTCACTTTTTCTCCTTATGCTTTTTTATACAATAAACAGCGTTCTAAAAACCTGCACAACATAAGCCTCGTCCTCAAATAAAAACCGTACATAGAGCATATCCCCTAGCTTGTTCCGTTCCCAAAGACCGTCTTTTTGCTGTTCAATAGCAAGTTCCAGCCATCCGGCGCACGCTTCTTCAGCTGCTGCGGAACGCTGTTGGACAAAAAGATAATCCCCTTTTGGCAGACAGACAGCATCGGCAAGGTTTTCGGCGCTTGATGCCGCCTGCCCGCGGCTGATCCCTGCAAATACCAAAGAACCGATAAACTGCTCTGTATTTGGGTCAATTTTCCGGCTTTCTTTTGAGTTTATCTCAAAACATAAGATAATTTCTTCTTCTTTTTTGAATTTATCCGGTAAATCTGTTTCTTTTTGATTAGGCTGCCCGGCAATAATAATATCCGTACGCTCATAAAACAACGGGGCGCGGAGGTCAAGTCTCATGAGGGGGGATTTTTCCATAAAATTATAATATCAAAAAGCCGGGTGACAGTCACCTACGCTATATATAGTGTAGGTTTATATAACATTACACCATACACAGCGGTGGTGACTGTCATCTATAATTAAAACATTTAATTATTGACAGTTTTAAAATAGTCACCTAGTATATAAGTATGCCAGATAACCAGTTTCTTGATGATGCCAATTTTGAAATTTATCGCGCCCTTATTTATAAAGAGAGCGGTATAACATTCACGCCCACCAATCGTTCAATATTGGAAAGCAGGTTAAAAGAACGCCTTCGTGAAAAAGGTATTGATAGTGTAGTAACCTACATGGGCAAAATAACATCGGATAAAGAAGAACTCAAAGGTTTTTTAGATTCTATCACAACCAATTTGACCCGCTTTTTTAGAAATCAAGCGCAATT
>JGI24695J34938_10000974_pt1 | contig 26074 bp, 22 predicted proteins | sample TergutCo191P3_FD_34938 | JGI IMG/M metagenome (IMG submission 34938)
GATCGCGGAGATCAAGAAATGTCACTCCCCCGTGATCGCGGATTGTGTCTATCCAGCCGGATAATATAACTGTCTGCCCGATTTGTTTTTCACATAACTCGCCGCATGTATGCGTTCTGTATTGATTCATAATTTATCTCCATTTAATCTGAACATCATTTTGATAATTTTTCCAGTAAAACTTTTTTTACAAGTTCAGGATTTCCTCCCTTGCCTAATTCCTTCATTGCCATACCCATTAAAAAACCAAAAATTTTTTCCTTGCCCGCGCGGTAATCCTCGACAGATGATTTATTCGCGTCAATTATTTTTTCAACAGCCGCGGTCACAGCCTTGTCATCGCTGACCATCATCAATCCTTTTTCAGCGATGTAACTTTCAGGATCGGCATTGCTTGTAAAAACAGCTTCCACAGTTTCTTTATAAGAAGCGCGGTTAATTTTTCCGCTTGTAACAAAACCGATAAGCACCGCGAGTTTATCAGTATCAATGTACTTACATCCATCTTGATCGGAAGCCGCGGCTAAACCGCGGTTTTCATCTATGTATAAATTTTCGGGGAGTATGTACGCGCTGTTCATAAGCCGCATGATTTCGCCGCTGACAAGATGCGCGGACTCAACAGCCGTGTTTACAGCGCAAGCAGGATTAGCCGCGGCGGTCTTCCGCGCGAGCGTTTCAAACAAACCGGAAATATTTTTATGACAGGTAAGAACGCCTGCTTCGTCCGCGGAAATTTTATAATCGCGCGCGTAGCGTCCGCGTTTTTGATGCGCGAGCTCAGGAAGATTTTTTCTTGTACGCGCGATCCATTCATCATCAATGTGTAACGGCAAAAGATCAGGCTCCGGGAAATAGCGGTAATCCTGCGCGTTCTCTTTTGAACGCATGCCCGACGATGTTCCTTTATCATCATCCCAGCGGCGCGTTTCCTGAATGATTTGCCTGCCGTCTTCGAGGATATCGATCTGTCTGTTTACCTCGTACTCAATCGCGCGCGCGATCGCCTTAAACGAATTCATGTTTTTTGTTTCAGTGCGAACGCCGAATTCTTCGCCGGGTTTTCGCACAGACAGATTGATGTCCGCGCGCATTGAGCCTTCCTGCATTTTGCAGTCGCAGATATCAAGATACAAAAGCGTCTCACGCAATTTTTCAAGATAAGCGGTTACTTCCGCGGCCGCGTTCGCCGCGCTTGTGTTTACAAAATCAGGATGAGAAACAATTTCCAGCAACGGTACGCCGCAGCGGTTAAAATCCATAAGCGAACCCTGCGCAGTATGATTTAATTTGCCTGCGTCTTCTTCCATATGTATTTCGCGTATTCTTATTTTCTTTTTGCTTCCATTCATATCGAGAGAAGAACCTTCGTCCAGCGACCGCGAACTCAACTGAGATTCAATCTCAACATAACCATCACGGCAGATCGGCGCGTATAACTGAGAGACCTGATACGCCTTTGGCAGGTCAGGATAAAAATAATTTTTGCGATCAAACTTGCAATGTCGCGTAATTGAGCAATCAAGAGTAAGCCCGAGACGCAGAGCGTACTCGACAACTTCGCGGTTAAGAACAGGCAGGGCTCCCGGCATTCCTGAACACACCGGGCAGACATGAGTATTCGGTTCTCCCCCGTATGCCGCGGCGCAGCCGCAGAAAATTTTTGATTTTGTTGATAATTCGGCGTGAACCTCAAGCCCGATAACAATTTCCCATTTCATAAAGACGGTCTCGCTTTATGATGATCTGTAAGCCGCTGGTAAACGCGCGCCGCGTCAATTAATTTATTTTCGGAAAAAGCGCCGCCGATTAACTGAAAGCCAACCGGCAATTTTTGTTTATTGAATCCACACGGAAGCGAAACAGCGGGAAGCCCCGCGAGATTAACCGACACTGTGTAGATATCGCCCATGTACATTTTAATCGGGTCGTCAACGTTTTCACCAAGCTTGTACGCGGCAGTCGGCGCGACCGGAGAAAGAATCATGTCATATTCGCGGAAAATTTTATTATACGCGTCTTTTATTAACGCGCGGGTCTGCAAAGCTTTTTTATAGAACGCGTCATAGTAACCCGATGATAGCACAAACGAGCCAAGCATGATTCTGCGTTTTACTTCGAGTCCGAAACCTTCGCTTCGCGATAGCCTGTAAATATCGGACAATGTTTTAGCGCCGCTGTTTGCACCGCATCTGTATCCGTATTTAAGCCCGTCATAACGCGAAAGATTTGATGACGCTTCGGCGCAGGCGATAATGTAATAAGCGGGAATCATGTAATCCATAAACGGCATTTCAAATTCTTCCAGACTCGCGCCCGCAGATTTAAATTCTTCCGCCGCCGCAAGCGCCGCGGTTTTTACATCACTGTCGATTCCTTCCATAAAATAATTTTTTGGGATGCCGATTTTAAAACCTGACGCTGAAGACCGCGATGTTGTATTTGATTTATCAAACTTTAAAGACTTTTCTATAATGCAGGTGCTGTCCCTTTCATCAGGTCCGGAAATTATTTCCAGCAGGGTGGCGCAGTCGTCAATGTCCTGACCTATCACGCCGATTTGATCGAGCGATGACGCGTACGCGATAAGTCCGTAACGCGACACAGCGCCGTAAGTGGGCTTGATGCCTGTAACGCCGCAAAAAGAACACGGCTGCCTGATGCTGCCGCCTGTGTCAGAGCCAAGCGATATAGGCGCGATGCTTGCGGCAACGGCGGCGGCGCTTCCTCCTGAGGAACCGCCCGCGACACGGGAAAGATCCCAAGGATTGCGAACCGCGCCGCCTGCTCCTGTCTCGCTAGAGCCTCCCATCGCGAACTCATCCATGTTTGTCTTGCCGATAACAATTAATCCCGCCTGCTCAAGTTTTTCGATTACCGCCGCGTTGTAAACAGGAGTGTATCCGCCAAGCATCTTTGACGCGCAGGCGGTTTCGATTCCTTCTGTCGAAATATTATCTTTAACCGCCACAGGAACGCCGGCAAGCGGCGAGATATCCTCTCCCGCGTCAATACGCGCTTGTATATTTTTAGCGCGTAATAACGCGCTCTCTTTTGAAACTACAGTAAACGCGTTTAACTTTTTATCGTTATCTTCTATTAACTTGATATATTCAGAAACAATTTCTGTTACGGTGAGTTGTTTATTTTTTATCGCGGCGGCGATTTCTAAAGCGGTCATTTCCGGTTCCTGATAGTTTTTTTACACATATCAATTATTCCACAGTCTTAGGAGCGATGATCATTTCATCGTTCTTTACAGGCGCGTTCTTTAAAATCAGCTCCCTGTCAAATGAGGGAAAAACAATATCATCCCGAAACGCGTTCACATGATCAAAGGGATGGCTGCGTTCGCTGACAGAGGAGGTATCAAGTTCACTTAAACGCGCCATGTAGTCAAGGATTTTCCGCAAGTCGCCTATCAGCCGGATTTTTTCATCATCCGAAAGAGTGAGGCAGGATAAATCCTCAAGGTATAAAATCAATTCGCCGTCAATCCGCATCAAAAAAATTCTCCGTACAGTATAATAACATATACGGACGGTTTTGCTACTGTTGAAAGATATACGCTTGAACCTGTAAAATACTAATATGGTCGAAATTATTATCGGCGATGTTAAGCCTCCGCCGCCTTCAAAAGCGCCGAATTGTTTAAAGTGCACTCATTTTAAGGTTACTTGGGACACTACGTTTCCAAGGGCTTGTGATATTTTCGCCATTAAATGCGCCAATATGCCGTCGATGGAAGTATTCCGCGCGACCGGCGCTCAGTGCCCGTCGTTCGAACTGAAACAAGGATTAAAGTAATTTCATTTAACGCCTATGCACGTCCCGACAGCGGCGGCGGTGTCAAGCATGTAGTAATCAGACGGCACGTTTTTCACCTTTCCCTCGGGTATGCTTAAATCGACAGAATCAATGTCGCTGCCGTTAAGCGAAACCATGCGCCCGTAAATGCCTTTCGCGATGAGTTCCACGGCGGCTGTCCCTAAACTGGTCGCAAGGACGCGGTCGGAAGCGCTCGGAATTCCTCCGCGCTGCACATAACCCAAAACTGTAGCCCTTGTTTCCATTCCTGTTTCTTCGCTGATTTCATTCGCAATGCGGTACGCGGCGGACGGACCGGTCTCGGCGCGGTATTTTTTTCTTTCCTTCTTGTCCATTCTTTCTTCTTTCACGGATACCGCGCCTTCAGCGGCGACAACAATGGAAAAAGTTTTACCGGACATCGCGCGTTTTTCAAGGTGCCTGCTGATTGCTTTTATATCATAAGGAATTTCAGGAATTAATATCACATCGCCGCCGCCCGCGACCCCTGAGTAAAGGGCGAGCCAGCCAGCCTTGTGCCCCATAAGCTCAATGACTATGACGCGGCTGTGGCTTTGCGCCGTAGAATGAAGGCGGTCGATCGCTTCTGTTCCGATAGCGAGCGCTGAATGAAAACCGAATGTTCTGTCTGTTCCCACAATGTCATTATCAATTGTTTTTGGAAGTCCGATTATATTGAGTCCCTCGCGGGCGAGCTTGCAGCCCGTTGAATTCGTTCCGTTGCCGCCGATTACGACAAGACAGTCGAGTTTTAACTTCGAGTATGTTTCGATAATCGCGGAAACTTTTTCGCTCGCGGGCTCATCATCATAGGAAGCTTTATACGGCTTCTCCCTGCTTGAGCCGAGAATTGTTCCGCCGCGCGTTAAAATGCCGGTAAAATCATCAGGTTTTAGTACCCGCGTATCCTCTTCGATAAGACCGCGAAAACCTTTCGCGATACCGATAATCTCCATACCGTAGCGATCATGCGCCGCCCGGCACACTCCGCGGATAGCGGCATTCAAGCCAGGGCAATCGCCGCCAGCTGTCAGTATGCCTATTCTCTTTGCAGCACTTTTAGAAGCCATATCTGCTTTATACCGGAAAAAACGTTATGTTTCAAGGTTGTTTTTCGCCTGATTCCAGAATTGATCCATGACTTCAATATTTTCTTTTTTCATTTCCTGATTCGATTCCTTCATCATTTTTTCTACATATTTAAACCGGTTAACAAATTTACTGTTAGTCCGGCGAAGCGCGACAGACGGCTCTATTTTTAAAAAACGGCAGAGGTTGATCACAGAAAATAATAAATCGCCCAGTTCTTCTTCAATTTGTGTTTCATTTTCTTTATTGATTGCAAGCCTTGCTTCTTCCAGTTCTTCTTTAATTTTAGAAATAACGCCGTCAGTGTCCTGCCAGTCAAACCCAGCCTTTGCCGCTTTTTTTTGAAGAGCGTAAGCCCTTTCAACAGGCGGAAGACTTGATTTAATTTCGTCTAACAGTGAATCCTTTGGCTTGCGTCCTTCCTTCTCGATTTTAATCGTATCCCAGTTGCTTAAAATCTCGGAGGTATCTTTAACCTTTACATCGCCGAACACATGCGGATGGCGGCGGATTAATTTTTCATTTACTCCCGATAACGCGGCGGCGACAGAAAATTTTCCCTCCTGCTCATGCATGTAACCAATCATTACCGCGAGAAGAAATAAATCCCCAAGTTCCTCGGCAATATGCGCCGGATCATTTTCGTCTATCGCTTCGATACATTCAAAAGTTTCCTCGATTAGAGCCCCTCTCAGCGATGAAGGAGTCTGCTCCCTGTCCCACTTGCAGCCATCAGGAGAACGCAGTTTGATGATTGTGTTATACAGCGCTTCAAACGCTTTGCCTGTCATTTGTTTAAACTTCCTCTTTAACTTCCTCCGGCAAATTCGGACGCGGTATTTTTTTCTTTTTCCATTCGATTAATAAATCTTCAGGATCGGTTTTAAATATTCGCGTTAAAAGTACCGCGCCCGCGTCAAAGACAGGTGCTAGCGTTTCAAGTTCCTGCATAGAAAAATCGGTTAATACCCAGTCGATGATTCCTTCTCCGCTTCCGGCGGGTCCGCCTTCGCCCGGCAGGCGCGAATCAGGGCGTCCGATCCCAACGCGAAGACGCCAAAAATCCGCGCCGCCAAAACTGTCTTTCATCGAGCGAAGACCGTTGTGTCCACCAAGACCACCAGAAAATTTTAAAGAAATCGTTCCCGGAGGAAGCTCCAGTTCATCGTGAACAATAATTATTTCTTCCATATTAATTTTAAAAAAAGCCGCTGCCGCCTGAACGGAAATTCCCGATCGATTCATATAAGTTTCAGGCATTAAAAAATGAACGCCGTCATAAGATGAATATTTTCCGTTGAATTTTTTCTGCCATGACAAATCTGAATAAAAAGGCAGCGACTTTGCAAGCAAACGCCCCGCGTTATGCCTGTTTTGCGCGTATCCCTGCCCCGGATTGCCCAAAAAAGCGGCAAGTTTGATCATGCTGGGAGTATATAAAATTTAAAAAGATTATAAAAGAGATGCTTTTTTTAACTTCCAAAAATTTAATTCAAAACTGGTGCCTGTTACACTCGCGCTCGCCTTATTTAACTTTTTTTATTAGCCAGAATAATTAACAGCGCGATATCACCTTGCCTTACTCCCGGTATACGCGCCGCCTGACCTACATTTAAAGGCTTTACGGTTATCAATTTTTCTTTTGCTTCGGATGATAATCCTGTTATAGAAGCGTAATCAAGATTTGGATTAAGTTTTATCGCGTCCATCTTCGCGGCTTTCGCGGCGAAACGATTTTCTTTTTCTATATAACCCGCGTACTTTATATCTAATAAAACTCTTTCAAACAGTTCCGCGGGATATGCCGAAAAAGCGGCTTCTCTTTTTACAAAATCATTAACAGCCGATTCCGCATTTGCTGTATTGATGTTAGCTGCAATTGCAGAAGAATATTCGCGCCGGGTTAAAAGCTCTTTTATTTCTTCCAGTTTTTTGGTTTTTTCAAGGAACTGTTCCCAGCGTATATCATTAATTAGTCCGGCTTCGCGTCCTTTTGGAGTGAGCCTTGTGTCAGCGGTGTCATGACGGAGCATCAGCCGGTGCTCGGCGCGGCTTGTGAACATGCGGTACGGCTCTTTTGTGCCTAGTGTCGTAAGATCGTCAACTAACACTCCGATGTACGCTTCGGCGCGGCTTAAAATAAGCGGCGGCTGATTCCGCATTTTGAGACACGCGTTAATTCCCGCGATCAATCCCTGAGCCGCGGCTTCTTCATAACCGGATGAGCCGTTGGTCTGCCCCGCTACAAAAAAGCCTGACAATCTTTTCGATTCAAGCGAAGGATAAAGATCGAGAGGGTCTAGATAATCGTATTCTACAGCGTAAGCGGGGCGGACTATACGCGCGTCTTCAAGACCTTTAATGCTGTGAATAAAATCGCGCTGCACATCTTCGGGGAGCGAGCTTGACGCTCCGTTCATGTACATCTCGTTAGTTGAAATTCCCTCAGGCTCGATAAAAATATGATGCCTGTCCCGCTGCGGAAAGCGAACAACTTTATCTTCAATGGAAGGACAATAACGCGCTCCGGCTCCGGAAATTTTTCCGCCGAATAAAGGAGAACGGTGAATGCCCGCCCTGATAATTTCATGCGTCTTTTTGTTTGTATACGTAACCCAGCATGGAAGAGAAGGTCTGTCGATAACAGCCCCGGTTTTAAACGAAAAAGGACGCATCTCCTCGCCGTCCTGTTTTTCCATTTTAGAAAAATCGATGGAGCTTTCCGCGAGCCGCGCCGGAGTGCCGGTTTTTAAGCGCCCTACGGGAAAACCCATGCGGCGAAGCGACGCGCCAAGCCCTCTTGCGGCTTCCTCGCCTAACCGTCCCTGTGGAGCGTCATATTCGCCGATAAAGATTTTTCCCTCCATGAAAGTTCCTGCGGCGAGAATAACAGCGCGCGCTGTTATGTGATGACCGCGGCTTGTAATAACTCCGGCGATTTTCAATCCGCCTGAATCAATAATTAAATCGATCACAGTATCCATAAAAATTGTCAGGTTCTTTTGATTTTCAAGAACAGAACGGGCGGCGGTTTGGTAAGCGTGTTTGTCAGCTTGCGCGCGCGGCGCCTGAACTGCCGGTCCCCGCGATCGGTTAAGCACGCGGTATTGAATCATTGTCGCGTCAATCAAATTCGCCATTTCGCCGCCAAGCGCGTCAACTTCGCGCACAAGATTGCCTTTGGAAAGCCCGCCGATCGCGGGATTACATGAAAGCGCGCCGATTTTATCGGGATTCTGGGTAATTAAAAGCGCGGAAAAACCAAGGCGCGCGGCAGCCAGAGACGCTTCAATTCCAGCGTGCCCGCCGCCAATGATTATGCAATCGTAGTCCATTATTACTTTCCTACACAGAATTTACTGAACATTTCTTCCAATACATCAGCGGTTGAGACTTCTCCTGTTATTTCACCTAATGAGTTAACGGCGTCTCTTAAAAACGGCGCGATTAAATCAAGCGGCTCTTCGCGTTGAGCGAGAGAAAGCGCCTCCTCAAGCGAAGAACAAGCAGTGTCAACAAGGTTTTTTTGCCGTGATGTGCCAACCGACGCGGCGGCAGGTTCATTCATGAGCGCAGTATCAATCGCACTGCCGTTTTTATCAAAAATAAAAGAAGCAATCTCCGATTGCAATTCAACAAGTCCATCGCCTGTTTTCGCGCTTACGCGGACTGGATGAATATCAGCTAACGGAAACGGCTCCGGCGGTTTCGCGACATCGCATTTATTCCATAAAAATAAAAACGCGCTTTTATCTGCTGTATTGCCGCTTTTATCATCGTTTTTATTTTTCCATTTATGGTATTCTTCGCTGTCATCGCGCGTAAATCCTTCTTCTCCGTCAATCAAATATAAAACAATGTCCGCTTCCCGCAAAAAAAGGCGGCTGCGTTCCACCCCGATTTTTTCTACCGAATCGTTAGTGCCGCGAAGACCGGCAGTGTCGATTAGGCGGACAGGTGCTCCGTTAAACGAAACCCACGCCTCTATCCAATCGCGGGTTGTGCCGGGAACATCAGTTACGATTGAGCGATCTTCTTTAACAAGCATATTAAAAAGGCTGGATTTTCCGGCGTTAGGACGTCCCGCGATTACGCAGGTAATGCCTTCCTGATAAATACGCTCTGTCCGCCATGACTCTGAAAGTTTTTTTAAGCGTGTAAGAACATTAACGGCGATATCGGCGTTTGGTAATTTTCCGGCGGCTTCATCTGCGTCCGCGCTGATTTCATCTTCGGAGTAATCTAGATACAACTCCGCGCCCGCGAGAACATGAACAAGCTTTTCCTTTATGCCGTTAATCTCTTTATATAACGAGCCATTAAGGCGCGAAACAGCGCGGCGGCGGCCTGCGTCAGTTTTCGCGGAAACAAGTTCCATAACAGATTCGCTTTTTGTAAGATCGATTTTTCCGTTCATGAACGCGCGGAATGTAAATTCTCCCGGGAGCGCGCCGCGAAAACCGGCGGCTTTTAACGCGTTGATCACCGCGTTTCCAGCGCAAAAACCGCCGTGGCAGCAGATGTCAAGGCTGTCTTCGCCTGTATAACTTTTTGGTGAACGGAAAACAGAAATTAAGACCTCGTCAATTTTTTCCTTGTTATCATTGTCTATAATCCAGCCATGCGCTACAGTATTCCCCGCGGCCGTATCAAGATCCGCGCTTTTTTTCCCTGCGGGTTCAAAGACAGATGAAACCATTTCTATGGAACCTTTCCCGGAACAGCGGATTAAAGTAAGCGCGCTGCCGCCAGCCAAAGTCGCGAAAGCGGCGACAGGGGATTCATCACCGTAAAAAACGTTATGCGCCATTTTAAAAACCTGAAAAAAAATTTTGCTTTAGATTATTAATCGCGGCTGTCTGAGCGCGGGTCGCGGCGGATTCCGATGCCTGCTCAATCAGATCATTAACAATATCCTGTAATAAAAGCCTGTCTATGCTGAGCAATATAAGAAAAACGTAATTTTCATCCGCAGGGTTGATTGGTAGTTCGCCCGCGTCATTACCAGTTTTCATTTTAATCCAATATATTTCTTCTTTGATTGCTCCCGGATAATCAGCGTTATACGATCCTTTTACAAGTTTTTCAAAAAACCTGCCGTATTCATCATCAGGATAAAGAGAAGCGGATTTAATCATCCTTCTTTCAATTCTCGCGGCTGCAAGCATGGGGAAATCAAGCGCACTGGAATAACTTTCAGCCCATCTTGATAACGCGGTAAAATTATCGCCTTCATTTTTTACAATAAAAACATATTTACCGTTAAACCGATAACTATTTTCCGCAGCTTCTATTCCGCCGTTAATAATAACAGAAAGCCAGTCAGGCATTGAGAGTCCGCCGTCTTTAGTCTGAATAATATCATTTATGTTAATTCCAATCGCGTCATCATGTACAAAATATTTTTCATCAGGAACAGGAATAAAAACGTTTTCTTCCCGGCTTAAACATGAAAAAAATATTAATATAAAAAAAAGAAAAAAAAGCGCAAAATATTTTATCTTCATAAATAATAAAAATTAAAAACTGCCTATTGTTGTCTGCGCGGAAGAAATAGAAGCTGTCTCTTTCGCGGCGGGTAATCTGATTTCTGTTAATAAATTATCCACCGCCGGCATTGAATACATTGCGAACTCGTCCCAAATAACTGTATATCCGGACCGCGGTTCATTGCTGCCATCAATAAAATTATCCGGAAGAGAACCAAGAAATATATTAATTTCTTTTATAATATCATTATTATTTTCTGAATCAAGAACCAGCGACAAAACTTCAGGTTCATCGTTAATAAAACTGCCAATATCGTTAAACTGCGCCGATAAAACGCCGTTAGAATAAGAAAAACCAACAGAGGCGGTAAAGAACGCGGGCGTTATTTTATAATCCGGCGAAGCACCTGAATCATTCACGGGAAGGCTGATAGTGTGTGAAACCGAGGCATTGACTGATGTTAATGTTAAAACAAGATCGCGTTCCCTAAAAAATAAATGCATATAAACATTGCGCGCCGGATCAAAAAGAACAGAAAATATTCCTCCGTTTTTAAGAGGCATAAATCTGAATAAAATCTGCCAGTTAATGACGTCATTTACAACGGCGGGAATGTTCGTAAGATTGACAACATTATTATAACCCGCGGTAAAGCCGTAAGTTCCGTTAACGCCTTTCCATAACCTTGGATTTATAGGCTGGGCGGTAACTTGTTCTGCCTGAGCAGGAGATTTGGAATTATTTATGTTGCCTTCGAAGGTATACCATTGCGTTAGCTGAGTTAAATCCCCTGAGACAAGATGCATATCAAAAGTTTTAGTTGAAGAAACAAGCAATGAGGTTTCATTTGTGTATCCCGCGAATTTGTTCGAAATATTTACAGGAAAAACCTCGGCGCGCAAAAGGAAAAATCCGCTTTGGTCAGGCGCTTTCCAGAAAATTTGACCTGCTCCATCAGACAGTAATCCTTCGCTGATTTTCTTTCTGCCTTCATACCATACAATGTAGGGATCAAGAATGTCAGAATAACTTAAATCAGCCTCCGCCATCACTAATACGCCTTTTGGGATAAGCCCCGGACTGTCCGCGACACCAGGAAGATATGTATTAATTCCTTTAAAAGAAAAATTTAAATCGCTCAGATAATAAAAAGATCGTTCGGTTTTTTGCAAAATATTCCTGCCACTCATAACCTGTAAAACAATTGTGTATAATCCGGCAGGCAGGTCTTCCGGTATTTGAAAAAGAGGAATGTTATTAAGATTTTTAATAATCTCGACAACATCATCTTCTGTTTGCGATAAATCATCATTATCAAGACTGAAAACCGATCTTTGCCCCATAACCTGATGGTTCGCGTTTCTAAGAAAGACCATCAAACCGGTAACATCCTGATCATCTGAGACTGATTCATCAAAAAGCAGCTTTATATTATCAGTAGATTTAACAAATGAAAGCTCATCGATAGGAACATTGTTAATGTGGACATTTAATTTGTAATTCCCGGCAGACGGTATTATAGTATCAATATAATCGCAGCTGCTAAAAGAAACGGAAAAAAAAGCGATTAGAAAAATGAGGAAAATTTGCTTCCTAAAATTTCGGACAAACATACCCATTATCATTATACAGCCAAAAATCGCGGAATTCAACTATAACAGGACTATATTTTCTGTTATTATAATGAAATGCGGACAAAAGTAATAATCCATATCAAAAAACTAAACGATAATATTAAATCAATCAGGGAGATTATTGGCAAAGATAAACTTATCTGCGTACCGGTTAAATCGGACGCTTATGGCCATGGGATGCTTCAAATAGCTGAAGCATGCGTCAAAGCCGGAGTAAATTGTCTTGGCATAACAGCGGTTTCAGAAGGCGTTGAACTGCGAAAAAACGGTATAAAAGCGCCAATTTTGATATTTTCACAGCCTCATCCTGATGAAATTTCGCTGATAATTAATGAAAACCTCACTCCGTTCGTATCAGATATGGAATTCGCGTCGATTTTAAACGAACAGGTTATAAAAACAAACCGGAAATTCGAGGAAATTTTTGGAAGTTCCGCGAAAAGCGCGAAACTGCCTGTTCATATAAAAATTGATTCCGGCATGGGACGGATTGGCTGCCGATTTGAAGATGACGAATGCCTCGCCCTAGCGCGTTTTGTCAGTTCCTCCGCGGGACTAAAGCTCGCGGGGGTAGCGACTCATTTCGCGGTTTCTGACTCAACGGAAAAAAATGACATTGAGTACACAAAAAAACAACTGGAATACTTTAGAAACGCGGTCGAAGCAATCAAAGCGGAAGGCATCGAGCCGGGAACTGTCCACGCGGCAAACTCGGGAGCGATTCTTTTGCATAAGGATTCATGGCTTGATATGGTTAGACCGGGCATTCTTGTATATGGTTATAAAACCGCGGAAGAAAGCGAAATACACGCGCAAGGAAGTCTTTTGGAAAAAGCGGAAAAAATAAAAAACCAATCAGATAACAAAAAAATATCCGTAGAACCTGTAATGGAGCTAAGAAGCTCAGTATCTTTGATCAAGAAAATAAAAAAGGGCGAGTCTGTATCTTACGGGCGGACATGGACAGCAGAAAAAGATACATACATTGGCATTCTACCCGCCGGTTACGCGGACGGTTTTCCGCGCCTCGCGAGCAATAAATGGCAGGTTATCATTAACAGCGAAAAATACCCTATAATCGGGCGGATTTGCATGAATCAATGCTGTGTCGATCTTGGATCGGAGCTAAAGGTGAAACGCTGGGATGAAGCGGTCATTTTTGGAGGCGAGGCGGAAGACGCCGCCGCGTTAGCTGAAGTCGCCGGGACAATTCCTTATGAGATAACATGTAACGCCGGCAAGAGAACGAACAAGGTGTATATTTAAAGCCTGTCCATAAAATCGGTTAGTTTTTGGACAGACATTGCCTTAGTAATAAAAAATTAATATTATTAATATGGAGGCTTTTGAATGAACCCATTTTTTTGCGATGACGAGGATGAAGATAATCAAGAGAAGGATAAATCGCCTGTAATCGATCCGCTGGCGGCAAGAATGTTAAAAACGCGGACAATATTGCTTTCAGGCGAAATAAATAAAGAACTGGCTGAAAAAACAATCCGCCAATTATTGTTATTGGAAGATATTAACGGCGATCCCATCCGCGTTTTTATTGACTCGCCCGGCGGAGACGCTGACGCTGGATACGCGATTTTTGATATGATCCGTTTTATTAAGCCTAAAGTGTGGACAATCGGAATGGGACTTGTCGCCAGCGCCGCGGCAATCATCCAGCTTGCGTCTCCCAAAGAAAGAAGAGTCGGACTTCCAAACAGCCACTACCTGATCCACCAGCCGCTTTCCGGAATCCGCGGCGTCGCTACAGACATCGAAATACACGCGAAAGAACTTGAAAAACTCCGCGAAAAAATCAACATTTTAATCGCGGGAGAAACCGGCAACCCTGTGTCGCAGGTAGAGAAAGACACCGACCGCGATTACTGGATGAACGCCGCCGAAGCCGCGAAATACGGCTTGATCAGCAAGGTGATAACAAACAGGGAAGAGATTTAACAGATAAAAATGAAAAGCGTATTTATTTTTATCAAAGATATACCGGCTTTACTAAGAACATATATAACGCCTCAGATATTTCAGGATATACATCAATTGATTGTAGTTAAGGGAAAAAAAGCGTCAAAATTATTTCCAATTGAAGTTCATGTCGTTGAACATTGCAATTTAAACTGCAAAGGCTGTAATCATTTTTCGTCATTGGCGAAAGAAGAATATCTTAAGCCGGAGCAATTTGAAAAAGATTTTACGCGGCTGGCGGAACTGTCAAAAAAGTACTATGCCATCAAGATTTTGGGAGGAGAACCTCTATTACATCCCAGATTAACTGAATTTTTTGACATAGCAAGAAAATATTTTCCGAATACTCCAATACAAGTTACCACAAACGGCATTCTGTTAAAAAATCAATCAAATGATTTCTGGCAAAACTGTAAAAAAAATAAAATCATTATATCTATCAGCAGGTATCCAATAAAATTAAATGAAAAAGAATTAAAAAATATTGCCAAAACTCATCGTGTTAAGCTTTTATTTAACGGATCAACAACAGAAGAAAGAATGTGCAAGCTGCCTATTGATTTAACAGGCAGTCAGGATATGAAAAAAAGTTTTCAGAAATGCGCGATCAGCTGGGGGTGCTGCACTACATTACGAGACGGAAAAATATATAACTGCTGCATAGCGGCTCATATAAAATTCTTTAATGAGTATTTTAAACAAAGTTTGGAAATCAGCGAAAAGGATTATATTGATATATATAAAGTCAATAACAAGAATGAAATTATTGATTTTCTAGAAAAACCATTTCCGTTTTGCCGCTATTGCAAAACATCGGAAATAAAATTCTCGCAGCGATGGGGTGTTTCTAACAAAGAAATTTCTGAATGGATAGATTAGGAGAGATTATTTATGCGTCAAAAAAATAATTTATTTTTTTTCATAATATTTTTCTGCCTTTCGATATACGCGCCATTACTTAACGCGCAAAACCACGCGTCTGTCTCTCTGGATAATCAAATTTATTATATTCTGGAACAAGCGGAGTTAAGAGGTCTATCTCTTCCCCTGTCAGGAATCAAGCCGTATACAAGAAGTACAGTTATAACAGCAATTAATCATATTTTAAATTCAGATAACACAGGCAAACTAAACAATACTGAACGGGAAATATTACAAAAATACCTTAATCAACTAACAATATCAAATCAAGGTATGGATTGGCAAAAAGGTCTATACCACATGGAAACCGTTATTGGTAAAGATGAAGCTTCACTCTCATTAAATATTGGCGGAAATTTATTTATGGAAGGTTCAACGGGATTATATCCGGAAACAGATAAATATTATTTTGGCACTGATGTATGGGTTCGTTTTTATTTAAACGGAGATATTGGTAATAATGTTTCATGGGAATTCGCGGGAGAAGGCGGATTAATAAGAGCTCCGCGAAATTTTCTTGGTGAATATAATACTTATTATGAGGGATTTACCAGTTTAAAACCTGAAGAATTTGAAAACAGGGTTATAAATATCTATAGTGAACCTCTTACGCATTTTCCTTATACATACAGAAAACGCTGGGATGGATCAATTTATTTTTTTGATAGTCTTTACAGCTTCAATAACTGGCCGGAAGATTTTGCCGGAAGCTATAACTTGTTATCAGAAATGACAGCTTCATTTTTAGAAGATAAATTGATTCTTCGCGCAGGCAGGATACCGCGTGAATGGTCTTCGACATCATTCGGAAGCAGCTTGGGATTAAACAGGATGGCGAGACCTTTTTTAGGAATAGAAGCGGAATTTAGGCCTGTATCATGGTTTGGTATCGCGGCAATGACAGGATCACTTGAATATTTCAACTCAGAAGGCATTAAAAAATCCGCGATGACGTTTCAAAATTTCTTTTCTGTTTCTATGATACAACTAAAATTTAAATACTTTTCGCTTGATATAGGAGAAGCGGTAATTTGGCCAAAACGTTTGGAATTTGGTTATGGTATTCCAATAGTAAACTCAATTTTTTATCAGAACAATATCGGAGATTTTGATAATATGTCTATGATTATAAATCTTAAGGCGCAGTACCCCGGTATTGGAACTATCTGGGCTTCATTGTTCTGGGATGAAGCATATTGGGTTCTGAATTTTTATGAACTTGATCGCACAATGCTCTCATTACAGCTTGGAGCGAATATCGCGCTGCCATTTCTTTCCTTCTCGTCAATCAAGTTTAGTTACACAAGAATTAATCCGTATACTTATACACATAACAGGAATTTAAATCCATGGTACGGAGATTTAAAAATGGAAACCGCTTACACAAATAACGGCGTATCCCTTGGTCATTACCTGCCGCCAAATTCAGATGAACTGCTTGTACGATTCGAAACAATGCCGGCGGATAATTTTACCGTAAACCTTCAATACCAAATGATTCGTCATGGAGCGGATTTCGGTTCCGGGGCTGTAGACGGAAGCAACTTGCTGTCAGAACTGGATCCAAATGGAAGAAGCGGATCAAACCCGGTATTAAAAAGATTTTTCCTGCGCGATGGCGCTTATCAATGGATGCATATTATCAAATTTGGTTTTGAATGGACACTGAGAAACGCTCCGGTTTCATTTTTCAGCGAAGCGGGAACTGTCATTTCATATTTTACGAATACTGTCGGGTTTGACGCGAATTCCGGACAGGCTCGTCCATATTCAATAATTGATACCGCGGAATACCCAAAATCAACAGGGATAATAATAAAATTAGGAATTAAAATTTATCCTCGATAAACATTTTTGGAACGCGCAAGCCCCGCGAAGAATCACAGGGCTTGAAAAACCGCGCTTTATTCAGCGTACATCGAATTATACATGAACCTTCTGATTTTTTGCTGTGCGTTCATTTCGAAGGGTTCTTTGCGTACGCAGAAATCACCGATTTTTTTGTAGACAGGAAGTGTGCGGTTAGCCGCTTCAACTTCCTTCTTAATAAGGTCTTTGATAAACGCGTCATCGTTTTCTTTACCGGGGTAATCGGCTTTAATGTTTTCATAATGGGGAACAATTACCGCGTAAATGATTTCGCCGCCGGAGGTTTTTCTTCCGACAACAAGCACCTGAGAAATAATCCGCTGAATGCCGAACTGCGCTTCAACTTCTTCCGGGTATACATTTTTTCCGCCGGAGCCGACAATAAGATTTTTTTTGCGTCCTTTAATAATCAAAAAACCTCTTTCGTCGATGTAACCAAGATCGCCTGTTAATAAATAACCATCATTATTTATGACTTCTTTTGTAGCTTCCTCGTTTTCAAAATAACCGAGCATTACAGAGGGCGATTTACACGCGATTTCGCCAATGCCTTCGAGGCTTGGATCGAATATTTTTACATCAGTATAAGGAACAGGAAGCCCGACCGATACATTGTTTCTGTGGCGCGGAGTGTTAACGCTGATAAGAGGAGAGTTTTCGCTCATCCCGTAGCCTTGAACCATGTTAAACCCAAGCGAGTCAAAAAAGTTTGCCGTATCTATGCTCAAGGGACCGCCGCCTGCTACCATTATTTTAATCGAATCGAGCCTTGCTTTTTTACGGACAATTTTTAGCGCTTTGCGTCCGAACTCAACATTTCCTTCATTCGCTTTTTTGAGCGCGATCTTGCGAAGAATATTTAGAACTCCGCGTATAACAGGAGAAAGTTTCTGGTAACCAGCGTTGATTCCCACCATCACTTTATCGTAGAGAAGCGGAACGCCGATAAGGAACGTAACCCCCCCGTCTTTAATATCATCAATTACAACTTTTCCGACAATCTTTTCGACAATTACTGTCGGGATTCCCGAAGCATACGGAGCGATAAAAGAACAGGTCGTGGGATATGTATGATGAAGCGGCAGAACATCAATAAAAACATCTTTATCATCCGGCTGAAGCATGCGGATGGCGGCGCTCGCGTTCGCGATAATATTGTTATGCGAAAGAGTTACGCCTTTCGCGAATCCGGTAGTTCCCGATGTAAAAACAATAGAAGCGGGATGATCGGGTGAAATGCTGTCGGGTGAAGGAAGCTGCCGGCTAAGGGCGTTTTTTCCAAATTCATCATATTCGGTATTTGACCCCGCGGCTTCGTCGCTTTCAGGGCTGATACAAACAGTTACCTTCATAGAAATGCCGTTGGCGGGGAGAGACCTGGCGAATTCCCTCTTTCTTCCGGAATAGAAAAACGCCTTGGCTCTTGTAATCTTAATTATATTGACACATTCCTGTTCTGTAACAAGAAAATCGACAGGCACGATAACTATACCGGCAATAATAGTACCCATCCAGACGGACATCCATTCAGGTCTGTTTTCAGACCACAAAACGACCCTGTCACCTTTTTCGAGTCCAGCTTCAAGCAGTCCGCGGGCTATCCGGCGGCATTCTTCGCCGTATCTTGAGAATGTCCAGCGCGTAAATTCTTTTTGTTTCCCCGATCGATAACGGATAAAATCAATATCCGCGTATTTTTTTGATTGATATTCAACCAATTTAGCGAAATTATTCTGAGGAATATCTTTATGAGTTTTTGAGACATAATCTTCGAATCTTAACATTATCATACCCCTAATAAAAAAAGATAAGATCAATATAAACAATTTTTAAAAATTTGTCAAAATAAAAATACGATTTTTTGCAACTTTTCTGAAAATTATGTGTCGCCGCCGCCGTAAAGCACAAGCTCGCGGCGTAATAAAAACCCTACTGTGAGCAAGAGTTAGTCATCACAAGTAAATAACGTTTTTTTCCGGCGCGAAGGATTAATTCGCCGTTTTCGTTCAGGTTGTCTTCTCCGATAATCGCCGCCGGATCGGTAATTGCCGATAATTCGCCGTCTTTACCGGAAACAAACGCTCCTCCCTGCTGAACAAGGCGGCGGCCTTCGCTTTTGCTCGGAACCAGTCCCGCGTCGCAGAAAAGATCGACAAGATTATACCCTTTTTGGAAGAGAGAGAGAGCCATTGTCTTGTTTGGCATCGCCGATTTATCCCCGCCGCTTGTAAACGCCGCTTTCGCTCCCGCCAGAGCCTTGTCCGCCTCATCTTTACCGTGAATCAGACTGGTAATCTCCCACGCGAGGCGTTCTTTCGCTTCGTTCGGATTTTTACCCGAGGCGCACAGAGATATACATTCTTCCGCAGGCAAAAAAGTAAACATGAGCAGAAAACGCTGAATGTCAGCGTCTGTAACATTGCGCCAATACTGGAAAAAATCGTAAGGCGAGGTTAAAGCCGGATCGAGAAAGAGTGCGCCTTTTAAGGTCTTGCCCATTTTTTTACCGTCGGATGTTGTGACTAACGGGAAAGTTAAGCCGAAAGCTTCAACGCCTTCTACACGCCGGATTAAATCTGTACCCGCGACGATGTTGCCCCATTGATCATCGCCGCCAATCTGCAGGCGGCAGCCGTGACGGCGGTATAGTTCAAGAAAATCGAAACTTTGCAAAAGCTGGTAATTAAATTCGACAAATGAAAGACCTGTTTCCATACGCGTTTTGTAAGCTTCAAAACTCAGCATCCTGTTTACGGAAAAATGCCGCCCGATATCGCGGAGGAAATCGATGTAATTTAAATTCGCGAGCCAGTCTTTATTGTTGGCTGTAAAAGCGGAACTGCCGTCAAAGCCGACAAAACGATCAATCTGCGCGGTAATTAAATCGACATTTCTGTCCAGTGTTTCATAGTCGAGCATTTTACGCGTTTCGTCCCTGCCGGAAGGATCGCCAATCCGCGCTGTTCCGCCGCCGAGCAGAGCGATCCCCTTATGACCAGCGCCGCGAAGATGACGGAACGCGAAATAGGGAACCATGTGACCGATATGGAGGCTTCCGCCTGTCGGGTCAGTTCCCTCGTAAAATGTGATTGGACCTTCATCCATCAATTTTGAAAGTCCGTCAACATCGGTGCATTGCTGGAAAAAACCGCGTGTTTTTAAAGTTTCTATTGCTGAGTTCATGAGGTACATTGTATAAAATTTTTATTATCATGTCATTAAGAATGAACAGTGGTGTCAGGCATTAAATTTGCCGATAATGTAAAAAATGGACAGAGAAGACCTAATAAAAATTATTGTACAGGTGCTCACTTCTTGGCAGGTTATCGCGATAACAATCGCTGTATTATTATATATATTTCTTGTTGGTCATGTGGCAAAAAGCTATCATCGCCCGCGAACAGTAAAAAAAGTTAAAGAGAAAAAGAAAAAAGAAGCCGCTCCTGTCGCAGAATCGGATGATATAACCCCGGTAGATGACTCAAATGACGACTTAGGTCTTGAAGAAGCCTGATAAATCAACAATTAAAAAAAACGATCTTTTCAAAACATGGTTAGTTTCGATAAAAGCTAAAATTAATTAAAAATATTTTTTCTCCTCGGTCATGCAAACCAGCGTACTCGACCCATATATAGTAAATTTCCGAAAACAATTATTCCGGGAGTTTTCTTTTACGGAGGTTAAAATATATGGAAGATAACGAAACAGCACCTATTCAGGAATTGATTTATGAAGTACGGGGGTTGAAAGTCATGTTTGATTGTGATCTTGCTAATCTATATGATGTCGAAATCAAACGAATAAATGAAAACGTAAAAAGGAATCTTAAGAGATTTCCTCCGGATTTTATGTTCCAATTGACAGATGAGGAATGGAAAGATTTAAGGTCGCAAATTGCGACCTTTAGCAGAGACATCAGAAAATATAAACCTCATGTTTTTACAGAACATGGAATTTTAATGCTATCAAGCGTCTTAAATTCAGACAGGGCTATAGAAACAAATATCAAAATTATGAAGGTATTTGTGCAAATGCGGCGATATATTTCTGCTCAAAATAATACAAACGAACAAATTACCGAACTTCGTAAACTATTAATGCTGCATATAGAAAACAATGAAAACAAATTTTCAGAACATGACAAAACAATAAATCAAATAATATCAGCCTTAAATAAATTAATCGAAAAACCAAAGGAAACAAAAAAGATTGGCTTTAATACAGGAAGTTAAACAGGAGGAAAAATGATCGATGACAAAATATTATTACATAACGAAACAGAAACAGATTGCGCGCAAAACAAGTGTATGGAAAAACATATTGAATTAAATGATCCGCTGGATGAAGCGGTAAAAAATCTTTTTGGGCTTTCGTATTTATTTCCTTATCAGAGACTGGTGATTACAAATATTTTAGAGGCAGCTGAGGCTTCGCGGTTGAAGCGAAGGGTGGAATTTTATCAACCAGAAAAAACCAATAATCAAATTTTAAATTCACCTGATAATCAGACAGACAGAGAAACATCGGGAAAACAAATTGTTATTCTGCCGACAGGAGCTGGTAAATCACTGTGTTTTCAATTACCGGCGATGATGATAGAAGGCATAACGCTTGTCATTTATCCGATTTTGTCGCTGATGGCGGATCAACAGAGGCGGTTGAACGAACGCGGTTTTTCACCGGTGATACTGTGCGGCGAACAAAGCAGGGAAGAACGAGAAGAAATCTGGGAAAAACTGGAAAGCGGAAAAAGCAGATTCATAATCGCGAATCCAGAAATACTTTTAACTGAGCAGATAAAAAATCATATCAGTAAAATCTGTATTGCGCATGTTGTTATCGATGAAGCGCACTGTGTCAGCGAGTGGGGAGAGACATTCAGACCAAGTTATCTTGAATTAAATTCTATAATAAAATCCATTAATCCGCCGTTGATTACCGCGTTTACCGCGACAGCCAGTTCTCCGGTGCTTGAAAAAATAAAAAAATATATTTTTGGCGATATTGAAGCACGGCAAATTGTAGGCAATCCCGACAGACCGAATATCAGTTATAACGCGATGGGATGTATCAACCGCGATCTTGCTGTGCGCGATCTGTTAACAGCTAACAGCCGTCCCGCGATTGTGTTCTGCTCATCGCGCCCGGGAACCGAAAAACTCGCTCATTATCTCCGCAATGAAATATATGAAATGGGTTATGACTGGCACGATCAAATCCGGTTTTACCACGCGGGTTTAACAAGAAGCGAAAAAACCAACGCGGAGAAATGGCTGCTTCATAATACGGAGGCGGTGCTCTGCTCAACTTGCGCGTTCGGAATGGGAGTAGACAAAGCTGATGTGCGGACTGTAATTCACAGGGACTGTCCTCCGTCTGTTGAAGCGTATCTTCAGGAATCAGGCAGGGCAGGACGCGACGGGAAACAATCGATGGCGTATCTTTTATGGGGACCAGATGATAACAGGGCTTTGGAACGCAGCAGGAACAACAATAACAGAGTTGAAAAAGACGCGGATTACATCAGGTTATCCGCGGTAATTAATTACGCGAGAAACAACAAAAACTGCCGGAGACACGCGCTTCTCACGCTGTTGAATTATGATTCAGGCGGAGAAACGCCGGAAAAAAACTGCTGTGATGTATGCGAAGGCAAATCGAAAAATGTTCTGCGCGAAGAATCATCAATATTGAATTTCTTTAAGAAAAATAAAAAACGTTTTACGCAAAGCGAAGCTTCATCGGTGTTAGCTGCAAATACAACCGTACGCTGGTCTGAGGAAGAAGCCTCGCGGGTAATAAGTTATTTAACGCGAAATAACCAGTTAAAAAAGCATAAATATTTTCCATGGAAGGATAAAATTACGTTATAATATAAATGTTAATAAGGAGTGTTGACCAATGAACAAAACCAAACTGCTGCTGGACAAGGATTATATTATAGCGCCGATTGGAAAGAAGCTTTTTTCTACATTTGTTGAGCATCTTGGACGCTGCGTTTATGAAGGCATTTATGAACCGGGGCACCCGTCCGCGGATAAAAACGGATTCCGCGAAGATGTACGCGCGCTCGTGCGCGAATTAAATTTCGGCGCGCTGCGATACCCCGGCGGGAATTTTGTTTCCGGTTATAATTGGCTGGACGGCATCGGCCCGCGCGCGTCCCGCCCGAAACGGCTTGACTACGCGTGGTGTTCAATCGAACCGAATGAAATCGGCATTGATGAATTCTGCGGTTACGCGAAATCGGTAAACAGCGAAGTAATGTACGCGGTTAATATGGGAACAGGCAGCCCTCAGGACGCGGGTTACATAGTCGAATACGCGAACTTTCCCGGCGGCACTTACTACTCCGACTTACGCGTAAAAAACGGATACAAAGAACCTCATAATATAAAATTATGGTGCGTTGGAAACGAGATGGACGGTCCCTGGCAAATTTGTCATCTTGACGCGCACGACTACGGGAAAAAAACGCTTGAAACCGCGAAGATCATGAAGTGGGCGGATCCTTCGATTGAACTTTGCGTATGCGGCAGCGCCACATCATCACTGCCGACATATCCTGAATGGGATCGATTAGTTCTTGAATATGTGTACGATAAGGTTGATTATATATCTCTCCACAGATATTACGAAAATCACGGCGATGAACTTGATTTTCTCGCTTCATTTCATGAAATGGATGAATTCATTAAAACAGTCGCGGCAACCGCGGATTATGTAAAAGCGCTGAAACGCTCAAAAAAAACAATGATGCTCTCTTTTGATGAATGGAACATCTGGTATCAGGCGAAAACCCAGCTTAAACAGTGGGAATTTGCACCTCACATTCTTGAAGATAATTATTCGCTTCTTGACGCAGTCTCCTTCGGCGCTCTTTTGTGTACTCTTATCAATAATTCTGACAGGGTTCGCATCGCGTGCCTCGCGCAAATGGTAAATGTAATCGCGCCGATATTCACGGAGAAAGGCGGCAAAGCAATCAGGCAGACGACATTTTATCCGTTTGCGATGGCAGCTAACAATTGTCTTGGCATGGTTTTAAAACCTGTGGGAAAAACCCCGCTGCTAAAAAGCAAGTCCTACGGCGAAGTATCCGCGGTTCCGAACGCCGCTGTCTGGAACGAGGAAAAACGCGAAGTAAATATAATCTGCGCTAACATTTCCGCGGAAAACCAATCCCTTGAGCTTGATATGCGTTCATTCGGCAGGGCGGCGTTAGCTGAGCATCAGGTGTTGTCAGGCGATCTTTCAGCGACAAACACATTGGAAAATCCTGACAAAGTTAAACCGAAATTTATGAACTGCGCTGGATCAGCATCAGAAAAACCGGAACTGACACTTGAACCAAAATCGTTTAATTTAATCAAACTCAAAGTATAGATTAATTAAATGCAGCATATTTATTTTTCTTTACAGCCTATGTAATATCCCAATACAGAGCTCACATCTTCATCTGTAACGGTTTCATTTGTATAAACTTCCGCGGTAACTTCCCATGTACCAGCATATTTTTCCTGTTTAGATATTGCCTCGGCGGTCAATCCCTCAGCGCTGCCGATCATATCATCAAATTTTCCACTAAGCCAGCCTTTAGCGATAATTATTTCCGGAATGTCGAAGAAGTCCATGCCATCCGGAACAGGCGTATCAGATTTCATAAATCTGCCGATAGTATAACCCATTAATTTTTTACGTTCGTCATATTTATCACCGCTTAATAAGGCGACATTGTGTATTTCTTTAGTGGTATAATCTTTTAATTTATCCAGTTCATTAAAAACCCAACTGCTATTCTGCCATAACCCTCCAAATATATAACCGGAATAATTCGCGCCTGCCCGGGCGTAAACGGATTTTCCGATAAACCTGTAAGGTCCGAATTTTTCAAATTCGATTTTGTCTAGTACTGCCATAAAAACTCCTTGAAAAATTTATATTAATTTACAGCAACGCTATAATTTTAGTTATTTAACATTTATTTTGGCGGTAATTTTACAGCGATGATTTTTTTATAATCATCAAATATCTGTTTATTATCCGCTTTTATCATCATCCATTTTCCAATTTTCATGTAATCACCGGCATTACGGTATAAATCAGCTGTATAATCAGTCAGTTCAGGCAGAATTTTTTGCATTTCATTGTCAAGCTTATAACTAATAATAACCATAACATACAGTTGATTTTTTTGCGGATACCATGTTCCGAACGCCTGCCCGCTTTTTTGAAATTTTATATTCCAGCCAGGCATACCGCTGCATCCGCTGTATGTCAGTTTTGGCTTAATTTTATATGCCGTTTCAAAATATAAAATCATGGAAAGCCATAAACTTTTTACTTTTCCTACATAATCAGCAACATCATCTAACGTTGGTTGTTTTTCCTTTGGATATAATTCATTCCATTTCATTTTTAATCTCCTGTGAAATTTAAAATTGCTTTTTTATTATTGGGATATAAATATCCATTACTTTCCCAATTTCCGAACTACAACGCTCATCGTATAATTCAAAATCAACGCCTCTGCTGTCAAATTCATAACCTGAGCAGGGAAACCATTCTGAAAATATATATTTCCATGTACCCTGAATCGCGTTTGGAAAACTAAAATCTTCAAATGAATCCGTATCATTAACAGGAGGCGTTGTAAATATTGCGTATAACGATTCCGGTATTGTGCTGGTGTAGTATTCTTTGGTTATATCATTTTCATCCTTTAATTCAACTCCTATAACATATAGAAATTCACCGCACTCAGGTTTTATGCTGTAACAAGCGCCGTACTCGGTGTGGGACTTTATGAAATTTTCTTTATGAAGCTTTTCCTTTCTCCCGTCATGTATATAATCGTACCAAAACTTTGGGATTGCTATGGAATGTTCATTATTTTTATATTTAATATTTTTATTAAAACCAACAATCTTAAACGCCTCCTTTTTATGTATTTTAGGCTCCATTATGATACCTCCGTTAACAAATTCTTTTGTTTTTTTCAAAACAGGCAGCTTTGGAATATCAAATGAGGCATGTTCACTATATTTTTCAGGAGAACAGCCAAAATAACGGCGGAATGCTTTGGAGAAACCTGAGTGAGTTTCAAAACCGTAATCTAAGGCAATATCATTTATTCTTTTTTCTGAAGTTAATTCAGACGCCGCGTAAAAAAGCCGCCTGTTTCTGACATACTCCATTATTGAATAACCTATTTCCCATTGAAATACCCTGCAAAAATGATATGGGGAAAAACCCGCTTTCGCTGCCA
>JGI24695J34938_10000975_pt1 | contig 26067 bp, 27 predicted proteins | sample TergutCo191P3_FD_34938 | JGI IMG/M metagenome (IMG submission 34938)
TTAACTTAGTAATTTGGCTACAAAAACATACCTCCACAGGGTAAAAGTGGTTGTTTTTGCTTCAAAATCATACTGAAAAAAATGAAAATTGATTTCCGTGAATACGCGGTACTTACACTACTTACAGACAGATGATTTATGTGGCATTATCAAGTAATGCAAATAGTAAGAGCCGCCATGATTGGTGATATAGTCGGCTGCCGAGGGCTTGAAACGCTCGAAGAGGAGCTGCCTGTCCTTGTCAGGGAACAGCGTATAGACTTTGTTACCGTCAACGGCGAAAATGCAGCCGATGGTTTCGGCATGACGGAAAAAGACTTTCACCGCATAATCGCATCGGGCGCTGACGCTGTTACATCCGGAAACCACATCTGGGAAAAGCGGGAATTCTGGCCGGTTCTGGAAAATGAAAAAAAATTACTGCGCCCTGAAAACTATCCCTGCGGCATCCCGCACAATGAAAAAATACCGGGAAAAGGTTTTGTTTACATTGAAAAAAACGGAATTATCTGGGCGGTAATAAATCTCCAGGGACGCGAACTGATGAATGCCATTGACTGTCCGTTCCGGTGTTTTAACCGATGCCATGATGAAATTAAAAGTTTTATTAATAACCAGGCGGATGGCAAACCTGTAATAACTATTGTAGACTTCCACGCTGAATCCAGCCGCGAAAAAGAAGCGCTGGGGTTTTATGCCGACGGCCGCGCGTCATTGATCACGGGCACTCATACGCATGTGCAGACCGCCGATGAGCGCATTTTGCCGAAAGGAAGCGGATATATCACCGATCTGGGAATGACCGGAATAACAGAAAGCGTTATCGGCATGGATCCGCAGATCTGCCTTGAACGTGTCCGTAAACAGGTTTTATATCACATGGAAGTTGCGGCCGGCAATAATACATCGCAGATACAGGGCATTATCGCGGATATTGACGCGGAAACCGGAAAAGCTGTTTCCATTAAAAGAATTCAGAATGACTGACGGCTAATCGGGCTGCCAATCCATATACCTTCGCCAAGATAATCGAGCCTTCTTCCGTCAATTAAAATTTGCACATCATTTACAGTTGAAAATTCAGTTACTGTCCAGACTATCTGCCGCAGTTGAGCGACATAACCTTCTATACCGAAAGTATTAAACAGAAAATCCTCGCTAAAATTGATATACGCGGTAGTTCCCCTTATTGAGGGTATTGATAAAATCCTGGTATTCTGCGGAATTAAATTTATAATGCCGCGATTTATTTCCTCGGCGGTCGGTCCAATGAGCAAGGAATTTAGAACATCCTGCATCGGTGAATCGGAAACAGGAATTCTTCGGATCACCCTGGACTGAAGTATCTGCCCGTCTCTGTCGATCTGTGTAAAATAGACAGACCTGTCCCTGGTTTGCGCCGCACTCTGGCTTTGCGTCTGACTTTCCGGTCTGGCTGTCTGGGATGCAGGCTGTTCAGATGCGGGAGTTCCTGAAGTCTGTGTGACAGCAGGTTCAGTCCTGTGCGCTGGTTCCTGCGAAGCGGGCGGATTCACCGGCGCAGGCGTTTCAGTTACGCCGTCTTCAGCTAACATATCCTGCTCAGTATCTGAAGCGAAGCTCTCAGCGCCGGGAGAAGAAGTAAAACGCGTTTTAAACAGATTAAAATTTTTTTTAATTATTTCCGCGTTTGCCATGAAAATAGTGATAATTATTATGATAAATACAAGCCAGAAAACAACTATTGCCTTTGGGCCTCCTGACTGGATTTTTCTGTTGGATCTGCTGCGGGAATTATTTACTGCCACAAAGATATGATATTGAAAAACAGGAAAGGAATCAATGCACCGCAGCATTGGAAAAAAAATATCAGTATTTTCATTATACATTGTTAAATGTTCAAATTCTGTGATACCATTAAAGTCCATGCAGTTTTTATTTAAACTGACATGGAAAAGAGGTAATTATGGTATCATTTACAAATCTTGGAATTGAGTATTCACACCGGTTTTTGGGTTATGCAGGGGAAGCCCAATATCTTCATGGCCATCACGGCGAATTAACGATTGAGGTTGAAGGCGAAGTAAACCCCGTCAACGGATTCGTGAAACCATGCAATAATATAAAACGTATTGCCTGGGATTATCTGCAAAATTTCGATCACGCGCTTATTTTACAGGAAGAGGATCCTCTTCTTCCCGAAATACTAAAAGTATACGAACAGCAGGGCATAAGAAGCGGAACAGAAACAAACAAGACAAAAGGCCTGCCAATCGACACAGATCTGGCCAGAGCGTATCCTGAATGCCGTTTAGTTGTTGTAAAAAAAGTCGCCACCTGCGAAAACCTTATAGATCTATTTTATTCTCTTCTGAAAGACAAAATGAGCATCAAAAAAATGACTTTTACATCCGGCATGAACGGCGCAATAAGATATTTTTAGGCAAAAAAAAGACGGTGTGCCTGGACGTCTCGGACTTTTGGCCCGTTGCACACCGTCTGATTTATTGAGAGGAGTTCCCTCCCGGTGCCTATAATATCGGCTTTAACAAGATATGACTTTAGGATATAATATGGTACTGTAAGCGCACGGCTATTGAGGAGTAATATAATGAAAGATCAGAATAATTCATGTAAATGCGCCTATCCTTGCAGCCGGCATGGCGATTGCAAAGCATGTCAGGAGTACCACAGAAAGGACGGATCCAGGACAAATTGCGGTAAAGACAGTTCTGAAACTGCCCCAAAAAAGCGTTAGTCAGCGTTTATTCGCAGAAAAACGCCATTCAACTTATAAATTCTGCTATTGACAAAACCTCCAATAAGGTGTATCATATCCATGGATGCTAATAAATTCATCATTTAAAGGGCGTCCTAATAAAATAACCCGTCTGATTGCTTAATAAACAATTTAAATGATCAGACAATAACAGGGAGGCCAACGTATGGCAAAAGTAGAGCTGAAAAGCATCTCCAAAGTGTACGAGGGTAATGTCCGCGCAGTGGATAATGCCAACATCGTAGTCGAAGACAAGGAATTTGTCGTTTTGGTAGGACCTTCAGGTTGCGGTAAATCCACAACTCTTCGTATGGTCGCAGGTCTTGAGGACATTACAGAAGGCGAGCTCCTCATTGACGGGGAAAAAATGAATGATGTTCCGCCAAAGGACAGGAATATCGCCATGGTTTTCCAGAATTACGCTCTTTATCCCCACATGTCAGTTTATGAAAACATGGCGTTTGGACTCAGAATAAAGAAAGTTCCCAAAGCCGAAATTGACAAGCGCGTACATGAAGCAGCCCGTATCCTGGATATTGAAAAATTCCTTGATCGTAAGCCCAAGGCCCTGTCGGGAGGCCAGAGGCAGCGTGTCGCGGTAGGACGCGCTATTGTCCGCAATCCCAAGGTCTTCCTCTTTGACGAACCTCTTTCCAACCTGGACGCGAAATTACGCGTACAGATGAGGGCGGAACTCTCCGACCTGCACCTGCGCCTGAACGCCACCATGATCTATGTTACCCACGATCAGGTAGAAGCCATGACCATGGCGAATAAAATCGTAGTTATGAAAGACGGAAAAGTGCAGCAGATTGGATCTCCGCTGTTCCTTTATAATCACCCGATTAATAAATTTGTCGCCGGTTTTATCGGTTCTCCGCCGATGAACTTCCTCACAGTAAAAGTGCTTGATGACGGCGGTTCAATAATCCTGGATGAAGGTTCCTTTAAAATTAAGGCAGACACGGTTCATGTTGATTACCTCAAGAAATTTGTCGGCAAGGAAGTATTTTTTGGTATCAGGCCGGAAGATTTGGCTTACTCAAAAGCCGCGGCAGCAAACGCAATGACTGTAAAGGTCACTGTTGTTGAACCTTTGGGCGCGGATATTCACCTGTGGTTAACAACTGATACCCAGCCATTGGTAGCCCGCACCGAGCCTCATCATGCTTTCAAGGTCGGCGATACAGCGGTATTCATTCCAAGGATGGAGAAAGCCCGTTACTTCGACAAGGAAACAGAGTTGGCAATTATTCCTTCTCCTGACGCATGATTTGATTAAATAATTTAACAGGGCTATCCCTATCTGATATTCGATCAGGTAAGGGTAGCCCTTTTTTTATGGGGAAGACGCGAAAGCATAAGGCAAATTAAAACAAATTATAATAAAATAACTTGTTTTAATTTAAAGTTTTACGAAACGCCTGTGAAAGATTGTTTTCGCCGATATCTCTTATAATACCGCCGCCTTGATTCCGGTATTTTCCGGGGCTGATGCCGGTATAGGCTTTAAATATCTTGGAGAACCAGCTTTGATCTTCAAAACAGCAGCAAGCGGCGATTTCGCTGAGAGACATATCAGTTTCCAGTAAAAGACGGCTTGATTTTTCAACCCTGAGCCTGTTTAGGTATTTTGAAAGGTTTTCTCCCATTTCTTCCTTAAAGATGGTGCTGAAATAGGGAGGAGAAAGACCCGCTACCGCGGCAATTTCTTTCAAACTGATCTTTCTGGTGTAATTTTCCATAATGAAACTTTCCGCTTTTCGTAAGGCAGCGGCATGGGGGATTCCATGGAAAGAGGCGATGAAATTCGATACCCGATCCACCATGATGTGTAAGATATCGGTTAATTCTTCAATGGATTTAGCCTCTTGAACCTGTTTCAGACTTTGGCTGTTTGCCTCCATCGAGAGAATGCCGTCTTTTGTATGACCTACTTCAACTCTGGAAAGGAGCACGACCAGCTCGATAACACGTAATTGCACATATTTGAAATTCCCGGGGTTGGAGAAAATCATTATCGCCATAAGTTCATTCAATAGTTTTTTCGCTTCTGCAGCGTCGCCTCTGCGCAAGACAGATAACAACGCTCTTTCTTTTTCCAGCGGGTAACCTGGTTTTTGCGCATTCTCGGGGTATTTCTTTTCCAGTTCCCCGATTATTTTTGAAATGGCTTCCTGCTGCTCGGCCCTGCGTCTGATTACCTCATGGTAATCTTCGCTTCCGGAAGAGAGGGATTCCGCGCATATTTGCATCATCTCCGCTAGGGACTGGACCTTTTCCCCGTCCGCCCCGGGAGCCGAATTAACGCGTTCTTTGAACTCTTCCTGTGATATTTCGTTATTGCACATAACATGAGTATTATTTGCATTTGAAAAAATGTCAACCGTTTTTTGATTTTCCGCCAAAAAACCGGAACCTCTTATCGCCCCTGAAAAACTGCCTTCTGTATAAATCGGACTTGTCCAAAACAAAAAACCCAGATTACACTGATAAATATGGGAGCTGCCTTTTTTATTCGCCTCTTTAATGGCGTTCTTATGCAGCTCATGGCAGGAATAAGTTTCCTGTTTATCTTCATTGCTGATCAGACTGCTGACTGTTTCTGTTGCGGAACCTGTTCCATTCGTCCTCACAGCGGAAATGCCTGAGCCTGAAGCTTCACTGTAAGTGCAATAAGGACATATTGTTTTTTCAGGGACATTGTTTCCAGGCGTTTCCGGAAACTGCGGCTTGCAGGCGCTGTCATAAATACATATACTGCAGCCTGTCGCCTGATTATAATCTATCATCATCTTTACAGCTTTTCCCATTAATTCCGGGCTGTTTGAATTTACATCATGGAAATCCGCATCGCGCATAAATGCGCTGTGAAAATTTACGGCGCGTTCCTTTGGTAAACTTGTTTTTATTTTATATTCCTTCATAATAAACTCCCAGGGCGGCTTAACTTAAAATGTTACCCTGTTCTCTGTATTTTGCCGGAGTATATCCGGTATTGTTCTTGAATATTTTTGAGAACCAGCTTTGATCCTCAAAACCGCAGGCTGCCGCGATTCCGCTGATTGGCAAATTGGTTGTCGCCAGCATTGCGGCGGCTTTTTCTACTCTGAGCCTGTTAAGGTAGTTGGATAAATTTTCGCCCATTTCCTCCTTAAAAATTGTGCTGAAATACGGCGCCGAAAGACCGGAAGCGCCCGCTATTTCCTGCAGACTTATTTTCCTTGTATAATTTTCCCAGATATAACGTTCCGCTTTTCTGAGAGCTGTAAAATGACGGACTCCGTGAAATGAAAAAATTTTTCCCGACATCCGTTCTGTTATTACAGTGAGGATATCCGTAATTTCCTGAAGGCTTGAACTCTCTTCAATTTTCTGAAGATTACGGTTGTTTGCGTCAAGATCCGCATCGTTTTTAATATCTTTTGGATCCGATACAGCTCTTGACAATAAAACCGCCAATTCCATGGCTTTAAGACGGAAAACAGGAAAATTACCCTTAACTTCAGTAAACAGAATATTCAGCAGCTCGGATAAAATTTTCCTTGCTTCTGTATTATCCCCGCGGCGAAGGCTTGCCAGCAGCATTCTTTCCATATCAATGGGATAAGCCTCTTTCCCGTTATTTTTTTTATTTTCTTTTTCGCAGGATGCACTGTAAGCATCCGGTTTTAATTCATTGGATTTTAATTCAGAATTAACGCCGATATGCCGGTTGGTAATATTTTTTTGTATAAAACTCAATCCAGATATTTGATCGGCGCATATAAGCATCATCTGGGCGAGGGCTTTTACCTTGCCCGTGTTTTCGGATTCACGGATACCGCCTGAAAGAAGCGCTCCGGCAAAACGTTCCCCCGAATAGAACGGGCTTGTCCAGAAAACAAGGCCTGCCTGGCAGATATAAATATATGAACCTCCAAGCCGTCTTGCTTCATTTACAGCTTCCATGTGTACAATTGAGCAGGCGCTTTTTTCGGATGCCGCGGACTGGCACACGGCGCTGCAATGCCTGCATATTGAATAAGATTGAATTGAACTTGCGTCGCAATCCGGTCCCATGACTGAAGCTGCGCAGTTCGCCGCTTTTTCATAATGTTTAACGATCTTTAACGCTTTTAACATTATTGGTTCTAATTCACGGCGTTGTATTATGTTAGATATTTTTGACATATCACACACTCCTTGGTACTTTAAAATATAACTGTTTAAAAAGAACAAAATACACCCTTTTTGAAAGAAAAATTCAACCATTTAATAACCTTTTTTTGCGAATATTTTTTCAATTATAGAAAAATAAAATAATAAAGCTTATATTATTTATATGGTCTCAATGAAAGAATTAAACACATCCCTGGAAAAAATGATCCTTTCTGCATCAGGATGGCGCGGCATCTTCGCATCCTGCGGAGATGAAGAAAATACAAAACCGGAAATAACAGAATCACAAAAAATAATTTGCGGAGCCGCAGCTTTTATTTTCTGTGAATACCTTGATAACCGGCTGCAAGCAATCATGGAGCGTGGAGCAAGTCCTGTAATACTGCTGGGAACCGATACAAGGCCTACGGGCAGAGCAGTTGCTGACGCGGTAATTTCTGTTTCACTCGCATGCGGCTGCAGGGTACGTTACGCGGGCGTTGTTTCCGCGCCTGAAATAATGGCGTGGGCAAGAAGTTTAAGCGCATCAGAAAAAAACTGCGGTTTTATTTATATATCGGCAAGCCATAACCCAATTGGGCATAACGGATTAAAATTCGGCCTTACGGACGGCGGTGTGTTAGCTGCAAATGAGACGGAAAAGCTTATAGCTGCCTTCAGGTCATTTACTGAAAAAGATGACTGCATTGAAAAAATTCAATATTTGGCGTCCGCCGCAGGCGCAGAACAGCTTAAACAGGTATACTCATCTGCGGCTGAAGCAAAAGCCGAATGCTTTGAAGCGTACTATAACTTCTGCGGTCATGTTGTGTGGGACGGCAACAAGGAAATTGAAGCCGCGTTTAAAAACGGCATTGAAAAAAAACCGTTAGGTGTCGTTTGTGATTTTAACGGCTCCGCGCGCACTGAATCAATCGACAGGAATTATTTTTCATCTCTTGGAATAAGGTTTGATTTTATCAACGGCGAAAGCGGTCAGATTGTTCATCGCATTGTGCCTGAAGGCGAATCACTTGTGCCGTGCGCAAGGCTGCTTGAAAACGCCCACGCCCGTGACGCGTCATTTCTTCTTGGTTATGTGCCGGATTGCGACGGCGACAGGGGAAATTTGGTAATATGGGATGACAGCGCCGGAAAAGCCCGCGCCCTGGAAGCGCAGGAAGTTTTCGCGCTCGCCTGCGTCGCGGAACTTTCCCATCTTTTGCGGGCACGCGGGGGAAAATCACTGCCGAAAACCGCGATTGCGGTTAACGATCCCACATCGGCGCGGATAGATAAAATCGCAGGCTTTTTCGGCGTTTCTGTTTTCCGGGCAGAAGTTGGCGAAGCGAATGTAGTCGGTCTTGCGCGCAGACTGCGCGAAGAAGGATACACTGTACGCATTCTCGGCGAAGGCTCTGCCGGAGGAAATATCACTCATCCATCGGCGGTACGCGACCCGCTTAATACGGTTCTTGCCATCGCGAAATTGTATACAGTGCGGAACAGCGGTAACAAACCCGGCCTCTTTGAATTATGGTGCGGTGTTTCCGCTCAGACTTCCCTGTGCCGCGGCGATTTCAGCCTTGCCGATATTATCACAAGCCTTCCGCAGTATGTAAGCACTCCTGCCTACTCACAGGACGCTGTCCTGCGCATAAAGACAAATGATCATTCAATATTGAAAGACCGTTATCAGCAAATTTTCCTGCGTGAGTGGGAAACGCGTAAAGATGATTTAAAAACCCGCTTCGGCATTTCAAACTGGGAAGCTATTGCGTATAACGGTATGCTGGAAAAACGCGGCATAATCCGTTTCGGGGAAGCCGGAAAAGGCGGACTTAAAATTAATTTTCTAAACAGCGCAGGAGAAGCTATCGCCTATATCTGGATGCGAGGCTCCGCCACAGAACCGGTTTTCCGAATAATGGCTGATGCACAGGGAGATCAAACCTGTGTTGAAAGGGAGTTGCTACAATGGCAGCGATGTATGATAATGGAAGCGGACGCAAAATAAAAAATATTTAGGAGAAAATGATGGGTATACGCGGAGAAATCTATTCAAACAGAATTATCCTGCCAAACAGAACGTATTTTTTTAATGTTAAGGAGAATCGCATGGGTGATCTTTATCTTAACATTGTGGAGAGCAAAAACCGCGAAAACGGCGGCTTTGATCGTCAATCCGTGATTCTATTCGCGGATGATTTACAGGTGTTCCTGAAAGGCTTTGACGAATCTCTTAAGGCGCTGGAAAAATCCATGCGCGAAAAACGGCATTCCGGCGGGGAAATAAAAAATAATAATGATTCAAAACGTGAAAATAAATTCCGCCGCACGGAAAGAAGCGAAGAGAGGGATCACAGGGGCGAACGCGGCGAGAGAAAACGCAGGAGCGATTACGAAGATAAGGGCGGTAAAAGCGAACGCGGTGAAAGGGACAGACCCCGGGTTAACAGAAAAAGCACCAGTGACCGCTGGAGCGAACGCGGAGAAAGGAAACGGAATAATCCGGGCGGTGAAAAAAGCAGCAGGAGCCAGTCCGGCGAACGCGATTCGGGCGGGCGAAGATCATCACCTGGATCAGATACAGGGAAGAGGGGAAGCAAGCGGGTAATTGTCAGAAAACGGGACAGAGACAATTAGTTCTACAATCACATAACGCAGGCTGAAAAGCCGGACCACAGGTAATGTTTAGCATTTTACTTTTAATAATAATCTATCTGTCTTTTATCAGTCTGGGACTTCCGGACTCGCTGCTTGGTTCAGCATGGCCGTCAATGTACGGTCCGCTGAATGTACCCCTGCACTATGCCGGTTTTATTTCCATGATAGTCGCAGGCGGAACGGTTATCTCCAGCATATTAAGCGAAAAAGTTATAAAGCGTTTTGGAACAGGCATTGTTACAGCGGTAAGCGTCCTGTTGACCGCTGCGGCTCTTTTAGGGTTTTCATTCTCTCATTCATTCCTGTACCTGTGCCTTTTTGCGATTCCGCTGGGACTGGGAGCAGGTTCTGTTGACGCCGCGTTAAACAATTATGTTGCCCTGCACTATAAAGCAAGGCACATGAGCTGGCTTCATTGTTTCTGGGGAGTCGGCACAACCATCGGCCCTGTGATAATGTCATCATACTTAATCAATAAAAGTTCATGGAATTCCGGTTACAGGGCAATCAGCATAATTCAATTTTCCCTGGTTTTAATTTTATTCATATCATTGTCATTATGGAAAAAAGGTAATTCCGCGGGAAACAAAGAAAGCGGCAGTTCAATAAGTTATAAGGAAATTTTAAGCCTTGCGGGGGTAAAAGAAGTTCTTTTAACCTTTTTTTGTTATTGCAGTATTGAAGCGATAACCGGATTATGGGGAGCGAGTTATCTTGTAATAATAAAGGGTATATCCGCAGAAATCGCCGCCCAGTGGATAGCGCTGTATTATTTTGGAATAACCATAGGGCGTTTTCTTTCCGGATTTATTACAATAAAACTTAATAACAGGCAGATGGTCAGGATGGGGCAGATAATAATCGGCTGCGGAATAATAGTAATGCTGCTGCCTTTTGGCGGCTATACATCATTGGCGGGACTTTTTTTAATCGGCCTTGGCTGCGCTCCAATATATCCAAGCCTGATACATGAAACGCCCAAAAATTTTGGAAGAGATCATTCACAGGCGATTATCGGACTGCAAATGGCAAGCGCCTATATTGGCACAACATTTATGCCCCCGCTATTCGGGCGGCTGGCATCATTAATAGATTTTAATATTTTCCCGTTATTTATCGGAGTGATATTAATAGTGAAAGTAATATTAACTGAAACATTAAACCGTAAAATCGACAAAAAAAACGCAGGAAATAATTCTGTTACCTGACATTAAAGCTCATGCGCTGAATGGGCGACGGTCCGTATTTTAAAACCGCTTCCCGGTGCGCTTTTGTCGGATAGCCCTTGTGTTTTTCATAACCGTACAGCGGATACAGCAATGCCATTTCGTCCATATAACTGTCACGCGCGGTTTTCGCCAGAATGGACGCGGCCATCACGGCGGGAACTTTCGCGTCCGCTTTTACCATCGCTTTGCAGGGAGCGCTGATATCCGGAATATAAAGTCCGTCCGCTACTGCAGCAATATTTTCACATAACGCCATGGATTTCATGGAGATATTTTTCATCATTTCTTCAAAAGCGCGTTTCATTGCCAGAAGGCTTGCCTGTAAAATATTTATACTGTCAATTTCCGTATGCGAAGCCCAGCCAATGCCCCACGCGAGCGCGTCCGCGCGGATTATGCTCGCCGCTTTCTCACGGCGCGAAGCGGTGAGCTTTTTGGAATCGTTAAGAATATCCAGGGGAAAATTATCCGGCAGGATTACTGCGGCGGCGTACACGGGTCCCGCAAGAGGCCCGCGCCCCGCTTCATCAAGACCCGCGATCATTTATTTTCCGTAATCACTTTCAAAATATCGCGCAATCCGGCATCGCGCTTGTAATAATTTTCTTCCAGTTCGGTTTCCTTTAGCCCCATAAGCTCATGGCTCATGTAATGTATCCATAAACTCTCATCGTGAATTGACGCTTCATGTTTGCGGCACCAGTAATCAGGCTGAATTAAATGCTGATCCGGCTTGTCGAAAAAAAACTTGTAATCGTGAACCGCGATTTTTAGATCCTTGCGCGGGATTCCCTTGTCCAGAATAATCTGCGCAAGATGATTAATTGTATTGCCTGAATCAAAAATGTCATCTATCAGCAGCACCTTGTCGCCTACCCGCAGATAATCCGGCGAGTATGTCCAGCCGTCTACCTTAACATTATCCGACTGCCCTACGCCGGTGTAGGATCTGGCGACTACAGCGGCATAATACACAGGATGCACATCATTACGGACAATCTTAAAATATTCGCTTATAATGTTACCCAGATAGGCTCCGCCGCGCAATGATACATAAATTACGCTGGGAATAAATCCATCGCTGAAAATACGGTGAGCAAGCTTAATCGCGTTATCACGCACCACATCAAACTGCAAAAATTCTTTTTTCATGAATTACCCTTCTTTGCCGGACGCAGAAAGCCAAAGAAACTGCCGCACAATCCGCCGACAATATGCGCGAACTGTGAAATATTATCCTGACTGAATGAGTTAAAAAACTGCACTCCAAGATATAAAATCAATACCAGAATAAATGTTACAGGAATTTCACCTTTGGAAAAATTGGTAAATGAAGACAGGAGAATCATCATAAACACAATGCCTGACGCGCCAAGGAGCGCGGTATGGAAAAATATTACATTAAGAGCGCCTGTAACAATTGCGGTAATAAACATCATTACAAGAAGCAATGCCGAACCGTAAACTTCTTCAAGCATGGGTCCTATTAAAAGTATCAGTGTAAAATTGTTGATTAAATGCGACCAGCTGCCGTGTCCGATAACATGGGTAAAAATCGCGATCCAGTTTCTGAAACTTCCCCTGTTAAAATGCTCTTTCCCGGGAACCATAAACCAGTTGTCTATAAGATTTTTAAAAACCGTATCATTCAGAAAAAGCACCAATGCGCATAACATAGTAAAAGACAGCACAGTAGGCGCGTTATATTTAATTCTCATTTTAATTTATCTCTATTTCCACAGGGCAATGATCGGAACCTTCAACTTCTGATCTGATAATTGATGATTTTACCCTGGACAGGAAATTTTTGTCTACACAGTGATAATCAATCCTCCATCCTACATTCCTTTTGCGGGCCCCTCCCATATATGACCACCATGTATAATGACCGCCTTCTCCCGGATGGAAATGACGGAATGTATCAACATGCCCTGACGCTGTAAACCTGTCCATCCATGCGCGTTCTTCGGGCAGGTATCCGGCGTGATTTTCATTTGCTTTGGGATGCGCAAGATCGATTGGAGTATGCGCTACATTGTAATCGCCGCAAAGTAAAAAATGCCGCCCCTTTTTTACAATCGAATCGCATAACTTCAGCATCGAGTCATTAAACGCCAGTTTATAATCCAGGCGTTTGCGCTCATCCTGCGAATTGGGAAAATACGCGGCTATAAGGGAGAAGTCCCTGTATTCCGCGATTAGTACGCGCCCTTCATCATCAAATTCAGATTTCCCCAGAAAATTTACATCCTGCGGCTCTTCTTTAGAATAAATCGCCACTCCGGAATATCCCTTTTTTTTGGCGCACGCCCAATATGAAAAATAAGGTTTACCCTTTACTGAAGGATTTAGAAGCCCTTCTGAAAGCTGCTCTGGTTCCGCCTTTGTTTCGTTCAGGCAAAGCATGTCGGGGTTTTCTTTTACTATCCAGTCAACAAAACCGCGCTTTTCCACCGCGCGAATACCGTTTACATTCCAGGAAATAATACGCATAAAGGCATTATATCAAATCAATGGCAAACAGATCAATTAATTGTATGCACAATGGAAGTATTGATTAAATAATTTGGTTATATATTATTACAACAAAAATAATTAAACATGGAAGCAGGTTTGCGCCGGTTCGTTCTGCAAGGATGAGCGTTAAATAATAAAAGCGCAAGCAATTAAGCGCATTTTGTTATATTGGAATCAGGATATTACAGTGCACAGGTCAATCAACTTTGAACCGGGATACTTCCGTGATTAAAGTGTCAATTCCTTCGCGGTTTTTTCCGGATATACCGTTAACGTGATTAACCGCTACTTTGATCTCTTCAGCGCCTGATGCCATCTCGTTCATTCCCAGGGTAATTTCCTGAGTGGCTTTCTCAAGATTAATGCTTTCCCTAATAACTTCCTTCGCTCCCGTGAGCATTTCAGAGGAGCCGCTCTTTACCTGCCGTGTTGTTTCGGTAACCAGGCTAATTCCGTTAAGAATTTGCTTGCTCCCCTGTCCCTGTTCTTCCATTGCGTACCGTATATTTTCTTCCTGCTGCGCCACAGTCTTTACGCTTAAATCAATAGCCTCGAATTTATTTAAAACATTTTCTGTTGATTTAGTAATCTTTTCTATGGACTCCTTAATCTTTTTCAGAACCGCGTTGATGGTCTTGGACTGTTCGCTGGAACTTTCCGCCAGTTTTCGTATTTCATCCGCCACTACGGCAAAACCCTTGCCAGCTTCTCCCGCGTGCGCTGCTTCGATAGCCGCGTTCATGCTTAATAAATTGGTCTGGCTTGCGATATTCTCCATAACTGAATTTATTTCCATTAAACCTTCAGATTCGCGCGCGATTTCCTTAATATCTGTCGCAACATCCTGAAGCCCTGAACGTCCCACTTCGGACGCGTCTTTTAAGGTATTTACATTGCAGGAATTTTTAACAAGCGTGCCTGTAACTGTCTGAATATTCGCTACCATTTGCTCAATGGCCGCCGAAGCCTGTGATATGTGGCCGCTCTGGTTTTCAACATGACCGTTAAGTTTGTTGATATTATTGGTAACCTGCTCCATTGTAGCGTTGGTTTGCGTCACGCTGGCGCTCTGGTTGATGACGCGCGTTTTTATATTCTGAATATTGGTTGTGATATTGTTCACCGCGGTAGCGGTTTCATTCATGTTACTTGCGAGATCGCTTCCGATGTCAGATAACATAGACGCTTCTTTTTTAATTTTAATGACAAGATTTTTTATCTTCTCCAGCGTCAGGTTAAAATAGCGCGAGAGGTCTCCTATCTCATCCCTTGAATTGTTGTTTATCCTCCTTGTCAGATCTCCTTCGCCTTCGGAAATATCCTTTAAAGTATGAGTAACAATATTTAACGGTTTTACAATGTTAGAAGTAATAATAACCGCCAGAAGCGCGCTTGCGATTAACGCGACAATGATAAGGGTAATAATAATTACCGCAAACATCTGCCCAAGACTGTAAATCTCATTTATATATTCATGTAGTATAACGCGGTATCTGTCATTCATTTTTTGCAAATCCGAAATTACTTCATGGGTTGCGGGCAAAACTTCCTCTTTCAGGAGCTTGACAGCTTCATCTGATCTTCCTTCATCAAGATAATAAACAATATCGCGCGCTTTGGCATGTATAAAATCATGAGGAGTGACAATATTACCCAGCAATGCAAGAATATCCTGATCTGCCATTTTTTTAATTTCTTCACTGTTCAGCCAGATGCCCAGGGAACAGGCGGCAGAATCGAGCGAACCTGTAAACACCGTTTCGGCGTAAACCGCCTCTGTCAGGGCATGCCTCCAGTTATAATGTGAATTTAATATCGACGAAATTCTCGCTTCTGTCTCCGTTATGCCGATTATTTCTTCAGATGAAGACGTCAGTTCCTGATCGCTGTAAAGACCGGTTATACCCAGAAAAACCCCAATTACGGCGATTATCGTAAAACCGCCAAAAAGTTTTATGCGAACTTTCATAATTTTCCACTCCTGTTTTTAATTTTATCAAACATTGACTAGAATAATTATAGAGGCATTAGGTGAAAATTGCAATGAACATAAGTGTTAGACGATCATGGGAAAATACAAAGGAATGTAAATTTGAACATAATTATCACAGTCATACCGCTCTCTGTGCTTACTGCGGGAAAGTCTCTGAGTTTATTTTAGTAACTAGATTCACAGGATCGAGCATGTAAAAATATATGGAAAAATCTATTGACAAAAAATAAATTATTAGTACAATGTACTTATGAATATTTTAATTGATGCAAGCGCATTAATGCCGGTACTCATTGATGAACAGGATAAAGGCCAGATTATCGCAGTTACTAAAGGTCATGAACTGCTGGTTCCGTCTGTATTGCCTTATGAGATTGGAAACGCTTTAACGCGGTTAAAAAAACGGCAAATTTTAAATGACAGACAAGTTTTGGCAGTATACAAAGAATTCTTAAAAATTCCATTGCGTTTCATGGATATTGAAATTGAAAAAGCTCTTCAAATAGCGTGTAAGTATAATATTTACGCGTATGACGCTTATTATCTGGAAACGGCATACCGTTTGGATTTGCCATTACTGACTCTGGATTCGCAAATGAAAAAAATTGCAATTGATATAAATATTAGGATTTTGGAGGTAACAAATGAGAGTTTATAATTATTCAGAAGCGCGTCAAAATTTTACAACTGTTTTAAATACCGCCTTGAAAGAAGATGTAATAATACGGCGAAAAGACGGGAGCAGATTTAAAATCGTGCCTTTGGTTGAAGTCAAAAAAGGAAAATCTCCACTGGAAAGCATAAAAGGAATTAAAACCAATATAACCACCAGCGAATTGATTGAAATCATCAGAGAAGGGCGCGAAGGCAGTGATTATTTCAAAGAAAAATATTAAGCTCTGTACCAACGGGGCAGGCCCCGCTGGTACAGAGGGTGGGTATCATTTGTGGACATGATATAAACTGATGCCAGAGTTTAATAATAAGGTTAGTAACTGGGAAGATCTGTTAAATCAAATACTAAATTCATTATGGAGGATTGACCGGTATAAAGAAGGGGATCGATAATATCCCAACTGCCGGTAATCCATTCACCCGAATTTTTATCCCAAATGTCTGTGCTAAAATATAAGTATTCTCCAATATCAGGTGCTCTGATTAAACTGAAAAATGTAACCATATTTTGATATAAATCATAATGTATATGACCAAGATGATAATATATATCATCGTTCTCATTATAATAATGTACATTAATAATTCCATCATATCCGGTATCTCCGATAATTGTTCCGCTTATTGTAACTGTCCTGACACTGACATTACCCAGAAAGCCGGCATTATAATCAAGAGTTGATATTATGTTTTGATCAAGATATATCCAAATACCATAATGGTTACCTGCAGGTATGACTAAAAGCCAAAATGAATATGTATCGCCAGGCACAAAGCCGTCATTTTCACTTAAATTGATCGACCAATTAAGGTTATTTAAGGCTCCACCGCTGGCTCCGCTTAAATTTAGCTGGATTCGTTTAATTTCTACAGAAGTTTCAAACCATTCTCCATTCCAATCAAGCAATCTATCAACGGTAAGAAACACATCAGGAAGTGGGTTAGAGATTCCGGTTAGGTTAATAATACCACTAATTGTACCACTGGTTCCAGAATTGATATCACATCCAATTAATGAAAACCAAATTGCCATGATAAGAGAAGTAATCCTGATGAACTTTACCATTTTTTTCATAAAAACTCCTTTAAATAATACTAAATATTCGGCAATGCCGATATTTCATGCTATCACTTGTTTGAAAAACTGTCAAGGTAATAACATAATTTTTCGGTATGAGAATGAATTGGATAGAGAAATGAAAGAACAGGAATTAAGGGGGATTTTAAGCAGTAATATTAAACGCTGCCGCCTTCGGGAGAATATGTCTCAAAGTGCCCTAGCCGAAAAATTGGAGATATCATCCAATTTCTTAAGCGATATTGAGCGCTGTAAGGCATGGGTTTCCCCAGATACTCTGGTTAAGCTTGCCGCCGCGTTAAATATTGAACCTTATGAACTAATAAAACCAGATGCGCTTTTGACTGACAAGGAAAAGGATGTATTACAGCTATATGCAGATGAAAATATGAAAGCTGTTTTAACTGTTTTGAATCAGATTAAAGAAATTTAGCGTATACCCCGTGCTTTTATATGTTTATCCAATATATAATTTGAAAACTGATTTATAGATAGAAACCGGCCATGCAAAGCCGAAACAGATTAACATTTATCGCAAGGCGTTTTCAATCGCCTTTAGTATTGTTTTGCTGCTTGCGGTAGCGCCGCCTATAACGTCAATTTCCAGGCTTTGCTTTTCGATGACCTTTTCAATAATGTTTTCAGCTTTATTTCCTATTGGAGAACTGGTATGATTAATTAGTTCTATCTTTGAAATTCTTTGATCCTGAACAAAAACATCAAGAGTTACTTTAACAGGCGTGTCTGTTAATTCATAACTTCCGCGGTAAACGCCGTTATTGAGCTGGCTCAAATCAGGCGTTTGAACTGTAAGGGTTTTATAAGCCATTGAACAGCCATAAATTGACAGGCAGATAAATGAAACTAAAATAATTTTTCTCATTTTCATGTCGTTATACCTCCAAATTAAAATCCAGTTTTCCCCTCTCCGCGCCGTTAACAATAAGTGTAATGGAATGAGTTCCCGGATAATGTTTCCTTGTGCTAACATCCTTAAAAGAATGTTTTTTAATGTACGATTTTTTCTGATTCGCTTTTAATAAAATTTCCGATATTTGAAAAATTTTTCTGTTTCTTTTCCCGCTGGCTTTCACATAATCAATACCGTATTCCAGTCTTGTTTTTGTTTCCTGCCTGGAAATAACAGTAAATGAAAAAGTTATATCTTCCCCAATTGTTATGGACGTCTCTTCAAGGGCAAAGTCAGAAATATCTACAGGGGTTTTATCCTGATATCCGAATATGGCAAGCGCGTCACGATTGCCTTTTTTAAGAAGCGTTCTGCATCCATGTTTTACAATCCAATCGGTGTACTCATTCTTCCCGTACCAGCTTTGAGCGAGTTTCACGATTAAATCCGGGTGCGTTTTGGAAATGTCATTCAGGTTATTCGCGACGCTCTTTCGCACATGTATTGACGGATCCGTTTTTAACTGCTCCAGTATCGGCAGGACAGGCGATGGATCTTTCTTAAAGTTGTTTAATGCCGGCGCCCATGGCAGCGCGGGACGGCATCCTTCACAGGCAAGCCTTCTAACAAGTTCATTTTTATCCCTTGACCATTCATACATCTGCTCCATCATGCGCTTTTCATTTTTAATAATGAAAGGTCTCACAGCGATTTCAGAAGACGCGTACGGGGTATATCTCGCAAGCGCGGCCATAGATATATTCCAGTTTTTTTCATCCTGCCCGTAAAGCTCAATAAATACCGGAAAGAAACTGACAAAACCTCCCAGCCAGTCCCCGTAATTCATTACAACTTTATCAATTATACTGATCGCTTTTTTATAATCTTCAGGCAGATATTTGCCCAAATTGCGGCTTATCTGGTAAATTCTTGACTTTAATTCCAAATCATCCCATGTTTTGTCCATTGTCGATTTAATGAACATGTCCGCCTGAAATGCGCCATAAACTGACTGAATATCCGCGGCAAGTTTACGAAGAGATTTTTGATTGTAAAAATTTTTAAATGATTCAGGCATATTTTACTCCATATAATCCATGCTGCCTAAATGTTAAAATAGATTCACGTAAGTATAATAACAAAATTAACACTAAATAACTTTTTTTTCAATCCATTTATTACTGAGCCAGCGTTTTGCGAAAAATACGCCGCGGAAAAGGAAATCCGCGCCCATGGCGATGCTTACCGCCACAGGACCAAGACCGAGAGGGAATGCCAGAACAAATGCGGAACACACCCTTACAATCCACATTGTGCAGGCAGCTACAATCATGACATAATTGGCGTCCCCCGCCGCTTTCAGCGCGTTTGGAAGAACAAAAGAAGGACACCAGAATAAAGTTGACGTAACGCAGTGTATCCTTAAAAATATTACACATAAATCATGCGCTTCCCTGGACAGATTGAACATGTCAACAATCGGATTCATGAATATCATAATATTTATGTTTATAAAAATATATGTTATATAGGCGAATAACATAAGTTTTTTTGTATACTTTTTCGCGGCAAGATAATCTCCCGCACCTATACACTGCCCGACAATGATTAAAAGGCCGATGCCAAAGCCGCTTCCGGGCATAAAGGCGATGGAATTAATTGTGCCTGACACTGCGTTAGCTGCAATGGCGATTGTTCCGAAAGCGGTGAAAATTCTTGCTATTAATATTTTTCCAACCTGAAACATTGAAGATTCAAGTCCGCTCGGAAGCCCGATATTCAGAATGCGCTTTATCATCGCGCCTTCCAGCTTTACCTTGGTAATTCCCGCCAGGTTGACGGTTCGTGTTTTATCCCGCACCAAAAGATAAATCAATAAAAAACCGACAATTATTCTGCATAAAAATGTTGAAAGACCAGCGCCTGCCACGCCGAGTTTCATGCCGAAAATAAAAAGAGCGTTAGCCGCTACATTCAAAATGTTAAGCAGTACTGCAACGCGCATTGTAACCGCCGAGTTTCCCATGCTGCGGAACATCGCGGAAGCGGATGTGTATAAAGCGAGAAACGGGTATGAGAGAGCGATAAACAGGAAATAAATCTGCGCAGCCTGATGCACATCTTCCGCGATATTGCCGTAAATTGCCCTGAGTATCGTACCGCGCATAATTACGGTCAGGATCATCAAAATAATTGAAATAAAAACGCCTATATAAATAAGCTGCCTGGCAGAGCAGCAGGCGCTCTTTGGATCCTTGCGTCCGATGTACTGGCTTATTACCACAGAACCGCCGGTCGCTATGGCGTTAAATGCGGTAATAATCAAAAAGTTTATTGTATCAACCAATGAGACGCCAGAAACCGCGTGTTCGCCGATTGAACTGACCATCACCATGTCTACAATGCCCACAAGCACAATCAGGACTTGTTCGGCTACAAGCGGTCCAAGCAGACTGAAAAGCCGCTTGTTGTTCCAGTCGGATGGGGAAAGATTAACCGGTACTTCCGGAATTTCAGGTATGGTGGCTGAAACTGGTTTTGATTTCAATTTAATAATACTGTCATGCAGTTAATTTTATGTCAAGATACCGTTAAAATAAAAAAATAATTAATCATGAAAAATATATGCAGGAGCGCTAATATTCCTTATTAACTATTTCTGTTTTCCTGTTCCACATTGAAAGATAAACGCCGGCGATAACAAGAACGGCTCCCAGCCACTGCAGCAATGTCAATCTTTCACCTAACACCAGGAAGCCGGCTATAACCGTTACGACAGGAATTAAATTGATGAAGATCGCGCATGTTGAAACGCCGAGGTGTTCCAGTGCATTGACATAAAATAAATAGCCAAGAGCGGAACAGAAGATGCCCAGAAAACACAAATGGGCGATAACTTCCGCGTTCGCCTGTCCCCAGTTTTGAAATTCCATAATTGAAAAGGGAATGAAAAACGCAAATCCCGCCACAGTCTGCCAGAAAACAATATAGATTCTTGAACAATGGGCGAACAGGGGGCGCGTAAGAAAACAGTATGTTACCCAGCTGAAAACAGCGCCCAACATATAAAGATAACCCAGAATGCTGCCGGAAATTGAAAATGAAATTCCGGCAACAAGCATAACTCCGGCAATGGAAACAAAACACCCAATCCATTGACGCCCCTTAAGCCCGGTTGCAGGCGGCTGTTCCTTTTCAGATATTTCCTGCCGCGTTCCTGCATTGTCAGAGTTTATGCGTTTTTGTTTTAATCTGGAAATTTTTCCGTAAAGCCAGTCGGAAATAATTGTAAAGGCGGGAATAAAACTTATGGCTATGCTCGCTTCGGAAGCGCTTACCCGCAGAACGCCGTTGTTTTCAAAGAAAAAGTAGAGCGTAACGCCTGTTAATCCCGCGGCGAATAACAGCGGAACATCCTTCAAACGGATTTTTTCTGCGGGCGCGAGTTTCAGTTTGATAAAATACAGAAAAACAATGGCGATGGCGAAACGAAGCATTCCAAGCGACATGGGCGGAAAAACAACTACTGTGATTTTAATGGAGATAAATGAAAATCCCCAGAACAGAACGCATAAAATTATTGCGATTAAACTTTTTTTATTTTTCATGGTTTTACGGTTTTATAAAAGTGTATAAATTTTTTCTCGCGGCGTTGAACAGTTCCGCAAGAGTCGCGTGAACAAGCATCCTTGTGGAAGAATCAATTTTCCCGATTGATTTAATCATTCGGCCTGCCGCGTTGAACCAGTCGCGTTCAAGTTCCGGAATTGTTTTTACTCCGGATGCGCTTAAAATTCCGTACAGAACTCCCAGGAACTGTTTGCGGCGTTCATTATCAAGTTTACCAATCCAGTCTTTCAGGGTTTTATCCACAAAACGGCTGCCGGCTGTAATATGATCAACCTGAACCATATTGTTATGCGTCATTTCCCATGAATAAAGATCGTGCTGTAAAAGCCCTGACTGTGAGCTTTTTATTACTGTATAATCGCATCCATTTTCAAAGATCATGCCTACAACCGACCCTTGAGGAATAAATGATCGTATCCTGTTCTTGATTGCCGCAAAACCTTCGCCGTTAATAACATGTTCGTGAAAGCCCGGCGCGTCATTGCTGTAAATATCCGTTATGCGCTTTTGGGTCTTTTTACTGCAAAAGGAAGCGGCATATACGGCAAGATTTCCGCCCTTTGAATGACCGCCTGTCCGCAGCGGGCCTTTAACAATTGAGGCGATTTTTTCAAGATATTCCACCGCTTCAAGCTGGGCGGGAATCGCGTCTTTAAAACTCATGTTGGCGTCTTCTTTCCATCCCACAAAAGTGGAATCAGTTCCCCTGTATGCAATAAAACACGAATCATCGCCCGTGTTCACGCTGACAGCGGAAAATTGTTTTTCATGATCGGCGTCAATATGATTCACATAACCAAAAAGCCTGCAATCCCTGAAACGTTTTGAAGAACCAAGCACGCCGATTAACACAGGATCGTCTTTGAACATTAAATACGGTTTATCATCAGGTGAATCGCTTTGCAGATTTTTTGATAAAATATCCATTACAAGACCGATACTGATCCCGGACGCGGCTGCGTCTGTTAACGGAGGCACAATACCGTCCATGGGAAGATAGGAAAGCTGGCAGAATATCACATTGTCCGCCGGATTAAGGGGAGACTGATCAAAATCCAGATCGCCTCTCCATGAAAAATAATCGAACATATTTGCCATACTAAAAATATAACGCATAATGAGCGGATATTTAAGGGTTTAAATATCAATAAATAGTACTTGCTTTTAACTTATATCTATAATATTAATTTACCTCCAATACGATGAATAATTTTCATCAAGCCAAATATTTTTTCTAGTTTTATATTTTATACCGCCTTTATCTAAACCGGCATTTTCACCTTTAACCCATCCTACTCTTCCATCATCCATCCTGATTTTTATCCAATGATCTTTATTTCCAGTATTAGTAATATATGGCTCTTCAACTATGGCAATATTGGTAACATATACAGATAATTTAGGTGGCGGATTAGCTACAAAAAAAATAACATTACCGGACAGATCGGGAATATCATAAGCTTCCACTATACCATCTCCGGCAACGGTTAAACTACTTTCTCTTACCTCGACAACTGTATTAACTTCATTATTAATTATAATTTGTTCTAATACAACATTTTCGATTTGAAGCATTTTCATTAATTCCAGAGCTTCTTCATATGTTTCCGGAATTTTAAAATCATTATAATCATTCTCTTTTACATTGTTATTTGAAGAATCATCACTGATTATTTCAGAATATTTATTTTCTTTTAAGTTTATTTCCTCAACAATTTCAATTGTAAATTCGGAAATCTCCTGTTTATTGTTTAAATCATCCTTTTTATTAGTACATGAAATACATGTTAAAAAAATAAAAATAACAAAAAACCCAATCTTATATTTTTTTTTATAATTTATCATTTCAGATATCCTCCAAATAATTGAGGCTGTTCCAAAACTTCAGTTTTTGAAACAGCAAACTTAGATTTACATTAACTAATAATGTACAATGTTTTCCTTATTTTGTCAATATTTTTAGCTATTTTTTTATTATTTATAACTCAAATTGCACATAACATTCCAGGTAGCCCGAACCGCCAGATTGGGGCGCCGATCAGTTACCGTTCGTTATACGAAGTGATAATGTATATCTTTATTTTATAACATCTTTAATCCCATTTCCTTCATAAATATTTCATTATTTATTACTTTATTCTCTTCCAGTATTATATTTTTATAACTTTCATATAATCTTTTTAGCAATTTAATTTTTTCTTTTGAATCTTCATAATATGATGATTTTGAATATTCATTTACTATTTTATTAAAATAATACTCTGCTAAATTAAATGATAAATATATTTTATTTAGTACAGAAATTAATTCCTTGTATGGTCTCGTTTCTAATATTGAATTTTCATGTCTCTTATAAAACTTATTAGGATGAATATTTTTATAGTACTCTATACCCAATTTATAATATACATAATCTGGTTCTTTGCTTTTATTTAAATTGAATTCCTTAATTTTTCCATTTGCTTTTATGTCATTTAATTTATTTACCAATATCTTAGTAATTTCATTATACATTGATTCTAAATAGGTATTATTGCATAGATCCGGATGATATTTTTTAATTAATTTTTTTAGTTGTTTAATATACTCGTTCTTATCCATATTATTATATTAACATAAATCTAATATTTGTCAATTATTTAAAGAAATGTTTATTTAACGTTCAAAGTAACTGACGTTTTATTGCACCCAATAAAGAAAACGCGAAGCGTTTTATGAGCATAAAAAACTGCGGCGGAGACAAAACCGTGCAGAGGGCGCAAGCCCGAACACGGTTTTTCGTAGCCCTAAATGCCCGAACAGGGCATTTTGCAGTTACCATTTGTTAGGCACAGTACCCATTCTATTTAATTTCTCATATTTTCTTCTCTAATTATATTTTCCAAATTAATTTTTTCATTTTCCGAAAAACTGTTTTCTGAAAAACTTTTATTTATCCTATACCACCTTTGCCCTTTAAAGTAATTTAGTAAATCTAGTGATCTAAATTCATATCCATGAAAGGCATATATTGAATTCCTTAGTATTCTTAATTGTTCTTTACTAAATAGAAATAATTCACTATGCGGAATGATTTCTCTTCTTAATCTCCAACGTATTTCTGATACTCCAAATTGAGGATATTCAAATGCAGGTATTTTTGACAAAGATATAGAAAATGTATCATCAATTTCACAAATAACATCCTTTATATTTATTTCTAAGATTTCATTATTTTTTCTATTTACTGAATACTCCATAATAAAAAATGTATCATATAACCAAAAATCTGTATGATTTTCAATTTCTATGTGAATTTCATCTATTTTGTCTTTCCATGTACTTCCAGTTCCATACAGGTACTCAACTGCCTTGTAATAACCATGATTTGCATAATCAGCCTTATAACGTACTTTACTTATAGTATAATCATTGGAGATAAAATTGACATTTTTAATGTACCACAAGTTTATTTGTCTATATCCTAATTGCTTTTCCATTGTTTCAGATAAATTTTGTCCTATTTCTGTAAATATAATTTCATTATTGATTGTAGTTTGAAAATCTCTAATATTTGTAATTTCTCTAGTTCCATAAGAATATTCTGGAAAACCTACCAGCAATTCTACAGTATCGCCATAATTGAAAAAAACAAATTCTATATTCATTTCATAATAATTTTCAAACAAATCAATTTTTATTTTTTCTGAAACCATTTTAATATTCTGATTTTTATTTCCTAATAATGTGTAGCTGCCACCTGCAGATTCAACCCATGAATCATTTGCGTAAATATGACTAGCAAGCAGTATACATAATAAATAAAACCATTTCTTCATAATACTATTATGCATTATTTCTGAAATAATGTCAAGGGTATTGCGCCTAACGTTCCAGGTATGCGACGTTTTTTGTGCCCGATAAAGAAAATCTACAGTTACCGTTTGTTATGTGCAGGTTTTTTGCTTTTTATTTTTCTTTACAGCCGATATAATATCCCAGTACAGATATTACATTTTCATCTGTAACAGTTTCATTTGTATAAACCTCTGCAGTAACTTCCCATGTACCAACATATTTTTCCTGTTTGGTTATTGCTTCGGCAGTCAATACCTCAGCACTGCCGATCATATCATCAAATTTACCGCTAAGCCAGCCTTTAGCTATAATTATTTCCGGAATGTCGAAAAGGTCCATACCGTCCGGAACTGGCGTATCAGGCATCATAAATCTGCCAACAGTATAACCCATTAACTTTTTGCGCTCGTCATATTTATCCCCGGTTAATAAAGCAACGTTATGTATTTCCTTTGTGGAAAATTTTTTTAACTTATCCAGTTCATTGAAAATCCAATGGCTATTCTGCCATAACCCTCCAAATATTTGGCCGGAATAATTTGCGCCTGCCCGGGCGTAAACGGATTTTCCGATAAACCTGTAAGGTCCGAATTTTTCAAATTCAATTTTGTCCAGTACTGCCATAGAAACTCC
>JGI24695J34938_10000976_pt1 | contig 26065 bp, 26 predicted proteins | sample TergutCo191P3_FD_34938 | JGI IMG/M metagenome (IMG submission 34938)
GCGGGCCTTCTGTGGGAATGGCTTGGGCCTTCTGCGCCTTTCCTTTTTGGCGGCGTATTGGCGTTTATTACCAGTATCGCGGTATTTATTATTTTTACTGTTAAAAGTAAAACACAAGCCTGATTAGAAAAGAGTCTTGTTAAAATACTTTACCGGGAAAATTTTTGCATTAAACACCACGCCCCCAGAGCTGCGCCAAAAGCGGCGAAGGCGGAAATAAAGCGGTCTATAATGTTTATCGGAATACGGGACAGAATCTCATTCAGGAGAATTGGAATTTTACCGTGAAACATCGTCTGAACAGCCGCCGGGTTTACACTTTCAGGATTTACAGACGCTTTGTAAAAACCGATTAAGACGGAAATGCAGCCTCCTAATATGCTCATGGCAAGACAAAGGGCAAAGGAAAGAAGCGTAAGAACAATTAACCTGTCCATCACTGCGCCAAGGCGGCGGCTGTCAGTCTGAAATAAAGGCTTCGCGGCAAAAGCAGTGTTGGCAAACTCTGTTTGTGCAGTAAAAACAACATTCCCTGATAAAGCGTGCGCAGATGAAGCTGTGACTGCGTTCATCCTCAAGTTTAATTCAAGGGGAAAAAGCCGGATAAAAAGCCATGTTATCAATGCGGTAGCAATATTGCAAATGGCAAATAAATACCATTCCAGGCCAAAAGCAGTTATACTGATAATATTGGTGAGTGCGCCTGTTAAGATCCCCCATAAAGGACCGCATATCAGCGTAACAGTAATAGTAAAAATCGTATCAAGATACAGAGGAAGTCCTGTCATCGAAATAAAGACTTTATATACGATCATATTCAGCAAAGCGCCCGCAATGCAAAATATAAGCGAACCTATAATCTTGCGCATTACTCATCATACTATATATAATACGGAATATCCATGCAGGAATCAGAATTCTATCTTAGCCTGATATGGCTCTTTGTAGCCATTATTACAGTCCTCATGCTTTTTTTGTGTTACCTGTATCTCGCGATAAAACGCGCACTGCGCAGGGAATCCATGAGCCTTGCTTTCTCACATCTGGCGATTGAGGGAATGGAAACTGAACGCCGCCGCATATCCCGGGAACTTCACGATACAGTGCTGCCGCTTGTGCGTGAGGGGCAGGTATCAGACATAATCCGGANAATCTGCATGGAATTAATGCCGCCCGATTTTTCAAAACTTTCNTTTAAAGATTCGTTAGGCGATCTTTGCGCGCAATTTTCCGCGCGCACCGCAATCAAGTGCGCCTGTTTTATTGATGAAGAATTGAATTTTAAGGCAGTCAGCGCGGAAAACCAGCTGCACCTGTACCGCATGGTTCAGGAGGCGTTTACCAACATAGAAAAACATTCCAAAGCCAGCCAAGCCTCTCTGGTTATCCGGCAGACCGGATCTTCAATGGAAAATATATTGATTTGTGTGTCCGATGACGGAGCAGGATTGCGCAATGATCCATCGAACTGTCGGTTCGATGGACTCGGCATGATGAGTATGCGNCAGAGAGCCGCGATAATCGGAGCAAAACTTGATTTCATCAGCGAAAGCGGCAACGGGCTTATGGTNAGAATTGAACTACCTCCCCATGTGGTAAATTTGGAGTTTTCAGTTGGATANAATTACAAACATCATTATCATCGAAGATCATCCAGTAGTGCGTAACGGGCTGTCGGCATTTTTTACCGCAACCGGACGATGGAAAATCTCTGGTATAGCCGCTTCTCTTGCCGAAGCAAGGAAACTGTTAAACGCTATTCAGGCGGACATTGTGCTGTTGGACATCCAGCTGGAAGACGGCTGGGGACTTGATATTATACCACTGCTTGTAACTCAGTCAGAACAAAAACCATGCTCCATGCCGCTTCTGGCAGTCTATTCCGCATTTGACGATTACGCCCATGTCAGAGCCGCTTTAAGCATGGGTGTAAAAGCGTATGTCACCAAACGCCGCAGCGAACAGGAACTTGAAGACGCGTTGCGCAAGGCGCTTGACGGCAAACTCTACATAGATGAGGCGGCGCAGCAGAAGCTCAAAACCATAACGCAATTATTCAACCTGCTGACAAAGCGTGAAAAGGAAATACTCAACCTTGTAAAGCACGGCATGTCCAACAAAGAAATCTCCTTCCGGTTGGACATCAGCCGCCGCACCGTAGAAAACATTCTTTCATGCGTATATGACAAAACAGGCATTAAATCGAGACTGGAATTGGAAAGGCTGTAGAATTATAAAGAGATAAACTGACGGTTAAAGACATTTTGTAGTTTTATAATCGTTCCCAAGGTCGGGTTTGTTCTTCTTGGATTTTCTATGCGCTGATAAAATGTCCAGTTAACGTTCAAGCGTTGTGCGATCTCTTTTTGGGATAAACCCATACGTTTGCGCTCTTTTTTTAATGTTATCGCGAATGCAATTCGTAAATCAGGTTCGATATAATAAATTCCCTTTCCTTTTTTTTTATTTGATGGATCGGGAATATTTTTTTTTCTGGAATCAAGGCTGTATAACATGGCAGATAATGCCTCTTTTGCCATTGCCTTTGCTTCTTCGAGTGTGTCGCCTTCTGTAACACATGACGGGATATCAATAAATTCTACAACATAGCCGCCATCAGCGGCTTTTTCAAACATGGCAGGATACGCGATCATTTAAAACCTCCTAATTTAATAATTTTTGTTCAGTGCCTTTCTTTAAGTCTTTATTATGGACAGGAATGGATACAGATAATTTGCCTTTTATTATAATGTGATGAGAGCCAGCAACATGATCCAGTATCCAGCCATTCTTCAAGTAGAACTTTAACATTTCTTTTCCCGTCATCGGCATACTAATAATATACTACTTAAAAGTAGTATTGTCGAGTAAATTTCGTTTTATTAGGGATAAATTTATTGTTACAATAAAAAAATCGCCAAAACCGTGCGTGATTACTCATGACAAAGTTTTGCAGGCATGACTAAAATTTGATTTGAATCTTCGTATGAAGATTTAAGTTCTCATTATGGTTAAAAAACCGAAAAGGAAAAGAACATGAAAAAGATGTTAATTTTGGGAATGGCAGTTTTAATTCTGTCATTGGTTTTCGTTGGTTGTGGTGGTGATGACGATGATTCAACTGGCGGCAATGACATTGCTACTTCAAGCAGTTTGACAGTTACCGGTATTCCAACTAGCCATAACGGAAAATGGTTATTTGCTTACGGCTCGAATTTTACAGGCACAGCATCATATATGGCAGCTGACAGCGCGAATACAAGCGGCGGCGGAAATTTAAGCGGCGTAAAAATTACAGGTACAAGTGCTACTCTTAAAATTTGGAGAAGATCCAATCAAACATTAGTCGGTTTCGATGGAACTCTTAATTATTCTAATTTTGCGTTTATAGTAGCAACAAAAGCTACTTTAACACAAGAAGAAATACTTGCAATCAGGGCATACGGTAGTACCGATAACGGCTCATGGGAAGGTAATGATGGCTCAGTGGATTTTTCTTCCGGAACCGGTAGTGCAACATGGGGACCATTGCCGTTTTAAGTCAATAGCTTTTGGTTACAGTCAAGTACGCACAAAGGTACCTGACACAAATTGTCTGGTGTACCTGTTAACCCCGGATACACCAGATATTGCATGGTTTAAAACGCAGGCTTTTAAGTAAGCTTCAATTCGTTAGCTGCAAGGTTTAGTTCTTTCAACTGTTCTTCGTTTAGTTCGAACGGGGTTTCCAGTTTTTCGGGATTTTCTACAAAGTCGCGCAGCATGTCAATGGCGCGCGCGCAGTAAATGCCGTCTGTTATTCTGTCATCATAAGTAAAAGTAAGTTTCATCTTGTCGCGCGTCTCTACAGTTCCGTCTTTTTTCAGGCAGTTCACCTTGCGGAGTTTGCCTATGGCGATAAAAATGCCGCAGTTGCCAATTTCAAAATTGTGATGCAGAGGAGCGTCAATGCCGACGCTGCCGACATTGGTAAAAAATATTGTACTGAAAAACGGCAATGAATCGATTACCGCTTTTGGAAGGCCGTTATGGTAATCAAGGTACTTTAGACCCCAAATTAAAAAACGGATTATGAACCGGGGGAGATGCGTTACAAGATCATTTGTTTTTTCCGCTCCTGTTGATGTCCCTTCTTTTAATGACAAAATATAATCATCTATTTTTTTGCAGAACATATCCAGAGACAACAGGGGAGAAAATGACATAGTTACGTTAATTTCCTCGCCGTCATCTGACATGTCGCGTTTCGCGATAAAATTAAAAGAAATTCTGTTACGCTGATAAAAACGGCACCCGGATACAAAGCGGTTTAGTTTCGGTCTTAACGCGATTGATCTTAAAGCTCCATACAGGATTAAATAAAAAACTGTTACTTTTATTCCCTCTGCATTATTTTTTCTCTTGCGTACATATTTAATGGTTTCTGTAATATCAATTTCTTTTTCAAAATAAATGCACGCTTCCACGCGTTTGGGCAGCAGGTATGGCATCAACTGCGTGAAAAAATGAATGTTTTTTATATATGTTCCGTCAGGACGTTTTTTGGTAAACATTTCGCTCCATATTGTAACTTTGTCAGTATACAAGAGTAAGAATAAATGTCAATATAAATTAACAGGAGAATAAAATGCTGGAAAAATTGGATCGTAAACTGGTTAAAGGATTTTTAAAAGCTGACGGACAGAGGATCGTCAACGGCGATGGGGAGGAAATTCTTCTAAACGGCTGGGGGCTGGGAAACTGGCTTCTCTGTGAAGGTTACATGTGGCTTGCTTATGATAACAGGAATTTTGACCGGCCCAGAATTATCGAAGAAGTAATTCGCGATCTTACGGGTTCGTCTTACGCGCAAAAATTCTGGCAGCAGTTTCGGGCGAATTATATTACTCGTCAGGATATAGCAAAAATGGCGGAACTAGGTTATAACTCTCTGCGGATTCCTTTCAACTGGCGGCTGTTCATGAAAGACGAACCGGAAGAGATCGTTTTTATTGAAGAAGGTTTCAAGCTGATTGACTCCTGCCTTGATTGGTGCGAAGAGTACGGCATATATGTATTTCTGGATTTACATGGAGCGCCGGGCGGACAGACCGGATCAAATATTGATGATTCCCGCGATAACATGCCCCGTCTTTTAATGGACAGGGATTATTGGAACAAGGGCATCGCGCTGTGGAGGGAGCTCGCGCGCCGTTATAAAGACCGCTGGATTGTCGGAGGTTATGATCTACTCAATGAACCTATACGCACTGTCCAGCACGATTATCCCAATGTGGATCATTATCTGCCGAAGCTTGCCCAGTTTTACGATGGGACAATCGCCGCGATTCGGGAAATTGATAAAGTTCATCTGCTTTCTATCGAAGGACATCATTGGTCAGTGGATCCTGCTGTTTTCTGGAAAAAGTATGATGACAATATGGTGATTCATTTTCACCGTTACGGATGCCCTCCTGACATTGCAGCTTATAAAGCGTTTACAAATCTCAGAGAAAAACTGAACGCGCCGCTATGGTTAGGTGAAACCGGAGAGAACAACAATCAGTGGTACGCCTCGATGTATACGCTTGCTTTCAAACTGGACATCGGTATAAATGTCTGGCCGTGGAAAAAAATGGAATGCGCCAACTCTCCCTATTCGATAAAGAAGCCCGATAATTGGGATGCACTGTTGAAATTTACCAAAGGCGGGCTAAAACCTGCAAAAAAAGATTCTATCGCCATGCTTGATGAATACCTAACCAACATGAAAATAGAAAACTGCCGTGAAAATCCTGAAGTAACCGCCGCTCTTTTCCGCAAACCTACTGTTACTCTTCGCGGCGCTGACTTCGATCCCATGCCGGGAAAAGGCGTAAGCTATAGCGGCACACGCGATGAAACATCCTTCATCTATCAGAGCGGAAGCGGTATGGCAATACGGATTGAAGAAGGGCATGACTTTATGGAAAACACCGGTTGGGCCCGCTGGGGAATTTTCAGCGTGGAACTCCGCGGGGGAGAGTATGCCGCGTATTCGATCTATAACACAGCGGAAAGAACAAAACTTAATCTTGACATTACTGTTCTGGAGAAGGGAACTGTCGCGGTAACTCAGGACAATAAATCATTGGGAAGCGTGCCATTTAAAGCAGGAGAAAAATTGATTTTTAACCTTCACGCCGCCAGGGAAAGCATAGTCACCATCCGCGCGGAAAGCGGACGTTTTACGCTTAACTCGCTGAGTTTCAGTTAACGAGTCGCATAAAGTGATGTGATATTGTCATTCGTGAAATATAGACATAATAAATAAAAGACTATATAATTGCTATGAAAAATTATGTTTTTATATCATGGCAGTAATGTTACAGTTGAAAAACCGCAATTGGTAATCCAAACACGCGGACTGGATTTTGGTCCTGGGTTTTACCTGACTACCAATGAAGAGCAGGCGCAAAGATTCTCCAGGATCGTGTTTAAACGAAAACAAACAGGCGTAGCGACAGTTAATGTTTACAATTTTAATATGCCTGCCGCGGAAAAAACATTATCTATTCGGAAATTTTTATATGCCGATACTGAGTGGCTTGGATTTGTCACTGAAAACAGGCTTAAAACATATTCAGGCAGCAGTTATGACATGATAATCGGTGCGGTAGCAAATGATACGGTCATGCCGACTATCCAGTTGTTTCTAAATGGATTTTTAAATGAAGAGGCAGCGTTAATCACTCTGAAAGCCAGTAAACTTGTCGATCAAATATGTTTAAAAACTGATAAAGCTCTTTCTCTGCTTTCCTTCTGTGGCGCATATATAAATAATTATCAGGATAATGACAATGGATAAAAAAAATATCTCGCCTGTTATCGCTATTATAACTCCGGGAATTATTAGGATGATCATTGAAAATAAAAAACTAGACCTGATAGACGCGTCAGAATTATTATACAATTCCCGGCTTTATCATACATTGGAAGATGAAGAAACAAAACTTTGGCGGCTTGGTTATCCTCTCCTTTATGACCTGCTCGAAGAAGAACTGACAACAGGAAAAATCACATTCCCGGAAGAACAGATATGATTATTCAAAAACCTGAAGGAAAAATATGGTTCCTGTCATCCTGCGTTGAACTATATAAAGACGAGAAAGGAATAAGCGGAAAGGAAGCTTTTAATTATCTGAAAAAAACAGGCGCGCTGAATTTTATCATTGATTGCTGGGAAGGATTGCACACAACGAGTCAGTCATACATGTTGGACAGCATTGAGGAGTATATAAAAAATAATTATACTGCGGTTAATTAATAATAACACTTTGTGACAGATACCATTTGCAGGTAACTGTCACTGATACCTTAATAATAGTAAAAATATCTATGCTAGAAAGGGAAATTATCAGTTCTTTTTATAGGACCTCGGCTATCCCTATAAACCACTCTTGGTAGAGAATTAATATATTTCCACACATAATAAATTTCTCTTGGATCCCTGACTACTCTATTATATCTATATCCATTCACATAAGCGTCCATTACAGCATGAGTAACCGATATCAATCTGATGTTTCCCCAGTCCTTTCTTTTCTTTTGTTGTATTAATGCATTTGCATACCCACTCTTACCTGCCAGATAAGATTCTATAAATTCAATACATGCAAATTCATCATAACTTTCCCACACAGATTGCTGGGACTTATAATTTTTATACTCCCCGGTAATTGCATTTCTAAAACTATTACATGACATTAGTGTTACACTATAAAAAAACAATGTAAATATGAGAAATACTAAGGATGTTTTTTTTAATCTTTTTTTTGTTGAATTTTCCATAAAATACTCTCCAATATAATGTTCGTTTAATGCTCGTCAGCAATATTAATAACCCATACGGATTATTTTTTACATTTTTCATTCAACAATAGTCAGCATTCATTTCTTTGGAAACAATAGTAAATATCTCCCATGAACTTTCAATTGTTGTCAAGTCCACAATATGTAATCTATTATGGTAATATGGATACCATTTGTCAAGTGGTTAAATGATTTTTTTTGGAAATATACTAAAAATAAATATAAAAATAACAAAATTTTTCCTGTATTTTGTCTTTTTTTTCATTAAAGAGTTTTCCATAAGATCAAATAGGTATCTGCTTTGATACTTATAATACCTTATTCATAATGACACTTTATACTTATTAAATGCCGAAAGCCAGAAAAAAAATGCGATTGGTTCAGGATAACAGCCTTATAATAATTGGGAAAAATCTTCAAAATATCAGAAAACGGCGTGGGATTACTCAAAGAGAACTTGGAGAGAAAATCGGCTTAACTCGTGAATCTGTAGCCTCCTATGAAGCAGGAAGATCCAATCTATTGATTACAACACTTTTGAATATTTCTTCTGTCTTAAAGGTTTCTGTTTATGAAATATTAAAGGTAGAAAGTAAGACTACAGATATAAATATAACCAGACGATGGGCTAAACGAATGGATATCATAGAAAGCTTCCCTGAATCTGTTAAAAAACATATACTTCGTACATTGGATGACATCATAAAAGCAAATTCCCGGTTATCAATACTTGATGATTGATCTTGTTCATTAACAGTATTTCAGGTGTTTTAAGCCGGTTGGTTCGGTGTTCGGTTTCGTGTACCGCTTCGATAAACTGACGTTCATGAAGTTTATCGCCAGTCAGGCTGATGGTTCCGTTTACTTTTGGAAAGGGAAGCGTAATCGGCGCAAGCGGCGTGGTAACAAAAACATTCCCGCCAATGTTATCGCCGTTGGAAACCCATGTAAGGTACTGCGTGAAATAACAGAGCGTGATCGTGAATACTATTACAAAGATAAACGCTTCGATCAGGTTCAGTGGTGATGCCTGTTTTTGGTAACAAATCAATGAGTGACAGCTAACGGTTTCATCTCATTGCTTAATCAAATCCTTAAACATGGCCTGGCGTTTTTCATCCTGCATAAGCAGGTTCAGTTTAAATTGACCGTCGCGGTATCCGCTTTCGATACAGGCGGCTTTAAAACGCTCAAAAGACTCAGGTCCCATTAATGCTGTTTCGGGAGCTTTAAGACGGTTGGATTGGCGTTTGTCGCGATATTCGCCGTTATACTCCTGCATGATATTGTCCAGCTTGACAGTGAACGCCTCGGCTTCGCTTTGAGATGTGTTCTGATCGGCAAATTCAAAGTAGTATTTATAGTTCGATTTTTCAGGATTGGCGAACCCTACAAAGAAGGGCACGGTTTTTTTTGTTTGGCGCTCGGTTTCGTGTACCGCTTCGATAAACTGACGTTCATGGAGTTTTTCACCTGTCAGACTGATGGTTCCGTTTACTTTCTGAATAAATTCAAGCTGCGGGAATTCATTAAAATAACTGTTAACTTTTAAAAGATCGTTCATGTTATAACGGTATAAACCGGAGCATGTGGTTATCAGCATGCAGTAACGCTCGCCCTGTTTAAGCTCGTGAATCTGATGTATCTTTGGATTTGGATTGTCAGTTTCCGATTCGTGAATGAATTCAAAATAACTCTTATGACCGAAAATGGTTGTTTCAGGCTGATTGCTTTTAAGGGTAACGCCTGTTTTACATTCGGTGGAAATATAACCGAACTCATGGAAAACGCAGTCTTTCGGAAATGAATCTTTTACTTTTTCGTAATAAATTTTTGTGTTACCGCAGAACCAGACATTAACCACCTGCATATTTGGCCAGTAGTGTTTGGGAAGCACTGTTCCATATTGCTGTTTGAGTTTACGCAGTTCAGCAGCCCGCTTTGGGTTGGGTTTGGCGAAGTCTGTCATGATTTTACGAATGTCATCCGGCATTGGGAACTTATTGCTTAATGTTCCATATTCAATATCATTGCAGTAATCATCGAAAAATTCATTTACGTTGGTCTGCATTTCAACTAACGTACTTGGGTTTGCGGTAAGGATAAGCGAAACATCTTTTTCAATGCTGAAGCGCATGATGGTGTAATATCGCGCTTTGTAGTCGGGAATGTGCGATACATCAAGAGGGGCGGTATACAGCACCTTCATAAAATCTGGGATGTCGCGCTGCATAACGCCACCGATAGAACCGTAAACCGTACCGTCAGGCGCGGCGCCCTCGATTGCTTTTCCTACGATTGAACAGGTATTTTTATAAAATACCATCGGCCTGTTCATTATCATCGTGTAAAACCAGGCCTGGTTCATTTTCTTGTATACTTCTTTATAGTACTGTTCTGTTACCGGTATCCATTTGGGTTCTTTGGTTGTTCCCGATGTTGTCGCGTAAAATTTTGGCTTACCAGGGAACAGGATGTCAGGTTCGCCGTTCTTGTGACGATCGATATACGGGCGGAAATCTTCATAATCGTTTAATTTAACATTCTTTTGGTATAACGCGAATAATTCGTCATCAGTTTTGGCGGCAAGAATATCTGCGAATTTATGCTCTTTCCCGTATACGGTGTCTTTGGATGTTGTTAATATGCGTCTTAAACAATTTGCAGATGACTTTTTGCCGTCTTTTGATTCTTTTTTCAGTTCATTCAAAGCCTTTTTCCCAACAATAGTGAGAAGCAGTCTCATTTTAAACCAGCCCTTTATTCTCGGTCCTTCCATATTACACTCCTTCTAAATTTAGTGATATTCATACATTATGATAAATTATCCGGTTAATGTCAATGTTCGTGCGGAGCGTTATTACAAACTTCTGAATTTAAATATTACCGTAAACTATGTATTAATTATTGTTTTAATTTCAGGCGATGGAAGATCAATACTGTCGTAGGGCGCCATGGCTATTGATATATCTTTTACAATGTCTTTATCTATTCCGCCGTTATCTGCCATTTTAAACAATATCTGCATGGCGCTTTCGTGATCCCGCAAAGGATGATACGGACGCTTTTCGCTGACCGCCTGATATATATCAATACATGCTAAAAGCCTGGAATTAAAATCCAGTTCACCTGCTTTTTTGCCGAAAGGATAGCCTGTTCCGTCCAGTTTTTCATGATGATTGGATGCCCATTGGCATATATCCTGAAACCCATCTATATCTTTTAAAAGTTCCCATGTTTTACGCACATGTTCTTTTATAATTAAAAATTCCTCATCTGTGAGCTTTCCCTGTTTTTCCAGAATCGCGGCCGGGGTTTCCAGTTTTCCAATATCATGCAGGGCCGCGGCAAGGTATAATTTCGCTTTTTCCGTTTGATTGTATTTGTAATACTCTCCCATAAACCAGGCTCTGTTCGCGATTTGTGTAGTATGTTTTTGGGTAAAAACAGATTTATAATCAATTATTCCTGATATAAAAGTAACAAGATTCATAATAACCTGATCTTCTATGTCAACAATCCATGGAGTTAAATAAGTATCGCAAGTATCATAAATCGCATTGTCTGTGAGGGATTCCAGAGTTATTAAATCCAAAACTTCCAGCATCGTCTGCGCGGCGGTTTTGCCGTATTTTTTACCGGTATCTTCCTTGATTTTTTTTATAACAGTACCCAGATCGCCTGATTTTAATGTCTGCAGATGATAAATAACATCAATTGAATCGGCAATCGCTATCAGTTCCGCTTCCATTGGGCCTTCTCCTTCGTGTATCGCGAACGGCCCTTTTCCGTCTGAGCGTTCATGGTGATATAGTATAAAATCTTTTACATTTGCATTGATTAATAACGCGTCTACATTTCTCTGGCCGAATTCACAGTGTATTTTCATGCTTGAATCATAGTGGCCGTTTGTCCGTGCTGCCTGAATGTATTCCGTTAAAGCATTGTCATGCAATAACGCACAGTTCGTCAAACCCATAATTTCTTCTGTGTTTTTACCCAGCAATTTTCCCATTTTCGCGCAAAGAACCGCGATTCGCTTACCATGGTTAGTGCTTGCTCCTATAAGCTCCTTTTCAACTGTATCCAGAGCCGCGGTAATTGCCTTGATTAGGGAATCCATACGTACTGTCATAAATATATTTTTAATGAAAAATTACCGGTTAGTCAATATTATTTTAAATTATTTATTTGACAATAATAAATAACTTCCATAATAACTCATGTAAATCGCTGCAGCCTTGCGGCTTTTATAATAATTTCTTTTAAATATCCGCCTTCGCGTTCTGTCAGACCTGCGCGGGAAATAACATCATGCAGGAAGCGGGTCTGCATATCCCTGTTCGGGTATTTGTAAAATCCGACGCTTTCCAGAATGTCCGCGATTGAATCGACAAGCGCGGCGGTTTCCACCTGATTCATCGCTTGCCACTCTCCCTTGACGGGAAGCTGTTTTTCCATGGCCAGAAAAAGTTCATATGCGTAAATCTGCACCGCGTGGGAAAGATTTAAGGATGGATGATCTTCGCAGACCGGAATATGAGTGGCGAAATTACATAGTTCAAGCTCACAGTCTTTAAGGCCGGTTCTTTCGTTTCCAAAGACAATTGCCGCTTTTCCTGTACGCTCTTTAAGCCACGCAGATAAATCGCGCGGAGTCATGGAGATATTCTTGCGGTGATGGCCGCGGCGGCGGGTTGCGCCCGCTACAATGGAACAATCTGAAACCGCGTCTGAAAGGTTATCAAACATTGATGCGTTATCCCAAATATCTTTGGCGTGAACCGCTCTTGCGAATATCTGTTCTGTATTAAACTGATCAGGTGAATCGGCGCTGTTGGTTACAATCCGCAATTGGGAAAGACCCATGTTTTTCATAACCCTGCATACAGCGCCGACATTCCCGGATTCCGAAACATTACACAGAATAATCCTGATGTCCTGTAAAATCATTTAATATTATAGCATAGTGAACTCTCATGTGAAATCAAAACGCCAAAGACCGGTTTTCCCTGTAAAAATTAAATATAGATCGCGCACCCCGCAGATTTTTTCGATACTTGTTTGTACGTATCCCCACGAAGGTAAACGCCTGTAACTTGTTTTGGGCAGATGGTAAAAAGAAATGTCACCGGTATTTGGAACATCAACTGTTCCCGCCAGAAAACCGAAAGGCGCGTCCAGGCGAATCTCGATGCGGCCTTCGCCGCTTCCCTGTACAATTGCGGATAAACGGGAGAAGCCTGAAGCAAAGTCAAGCGCGGCAAAATGAATCCAGCCGCCGTCTTCTCTGTTGAAAACTGCGGGTATACCGCTGCCTCTTTTTTCATGGAGAAAACAGGATGAGTAATTGTCAAAACACTGCGCGTAAAATGAACCTGTTATTTTACGCGGCAGCAAATTTTCACCGTGAACTGTAAAGCCACCTGATAACCTGATATCCTCTGATGACGCGCCGATTAAAACAGTACAGTAATTGTTTTCAACAAAAAAGCGGCTGTTTAAACTGTCCCAGATCGCTGTTTCATTAACTGGAAGAGAAAAAGAAATATGCTGCTCTTCACCAGCGGCCAGGGAGATTCGGGAGAATCCTTTAAGGCTTTTTAACGGGCGGCAGAAATTTGAACCTGAGACAGTAATGTAAACCTGAGGCACTTCTTCGGCTGTTACGCTTCCTGTGTTTTTTATCCTGAAGGAGATATTTACAGTTTCTTCCTTGTCCGCCGATGTTTTATCAATTGAAAGATCTGAATAGGTAAAGGCGCTGTAACTGAGACCGTGTCCGAACGGCCAAAGTACCTTTCCATTAAAATACTGGTAAGTAGTTCCTTTGGACATTATATCGTATTCCATAATGGACGGCAGTTGTTTTTCATCTTCATACCATGTAAGGGGAAGCCTGCCCGCCGGTGAGTACCTGCCGCTTAATACATCTGCGGCGCCGTGTCCTGTCTCCTCTATACCGTGCGCCATCCATAAAATTGCCGGAACTTTTTTCGCCAGCTCTGCGCATGTATACGGATAACCTGAAAGAATTACCAATACTGTTTTTGGATTTATCTCTGCTATCCTGCGGATCAACTCTTCCTGGCGCGGCGGTAAGTTAAGGCCGGGACGATCTATTTCTTCCCGACCGTTGATCATTGGATCATTGCCTGCGAAGAAGATAACCTGTCCCGCTTTTGCGGCGGCCTCAGAAGCGGCGCGAAGACCGTCTCTTTCTGTTTTCATTCTGAAAAGCTCGCCTTCCGCGGGAAGAGGGTCATCATGCTGAACCGCCTGCGTTCCTGTTTTTCGCACCGCGATGCGGCGGTTGTCATGTGTCTTGATTAAAATTGTTCCGCCTTCCTGAGGGACAATATTAAATAATGTGTATCCAAAATATTTTAAATTGCTTTTCGCGCCTGCGGTGATTGCCGCCATGGAATCGTCCCATGTAGCGTCAGAGCCTTCCTGCTTCCGCGCGTAACAGCCTTCCAGCATCAGAGCGCTTTCAATATCGGTAAATGTTTTTACGCCCCATCCCCAGTCATCCATATAGAAGCGAGCGGGCTGCGCTCCTGTGCTTCCCGCGGCAAAAACTTTACCGGCCGGGTTTCCCGTATCGATCAATACCATGGGTCTGCCGTCTTCCGCTGTAAAAGAAACAATGTCGCGGCAGTCGGTATAAACAATCCGTTCGCCGTATAGTTCTTTAAGACCGCAAAGGGGCGTGAAGGCATCTGACGGAATCCCTGAGTACCAGTCGATCCGCAGCGTGTCAGCTAACGGTCCCATTACCGCGATTGCGCTTTCTGTTTTATCAGGCCTCAGCGGAAGAAGAGAGCCTTCATTTTTTAATAGGACAGCCGATTTTCTTACAGCTTCCCGTGCCAGATCCCGGTATTCATCTTTCATCAGATCGGATTCACCGATTGCGTCATAAGGACAGCGGCCAGGCGGATCGAAATGCCCCAGACGGAAGCGGATCGCCAAAATTCTTTCCAGATGTTCATCCAGTTCCCGTTCATCGATCAAATTTTTATCCAGAGCTTCTTTAATCGCGGGAAGCGTTTCTTCAGGAGAGTCTGTCATGCTGTCTGCTCCGTTTTTTAGCGCCGCTGCGAATGTTTGCGCGTGTGTTTCAAAATAGTGATGCAGCTGAACAGTCTGCAGAAAATCATTGCCGTCTGTAACAATGTGCCCGTTAAGTCCCCATTCATTTTTTACAATGTCTTTTAACATTGGATGGAGCATCATGGGAATACCGTTTACTTCATTGTAGGCTGTCATTAAAGACACAGCGCCTGCTTTTTGAACCGCGTTTTTAAAAGGAACAAGGTAGTATTCATGCAGCAGGCGGGGAGGAATTGAGCATGAGCAGACGCCGCGGTCTTTTTCATTGTTATTCGCTAGAAAATGTTTCGGTCCGCAGCTAACCCGCAGATAGAAAGGATCGTCTCCCTGCGCGCCGCGGATGTAAGAGCCTGAAAGTTCGCCTGTTAGATACGGATCTTCGCCGTATCCTTCCTCTGTCCGCCCCCATCGCGGATCCCGTTCAAGATCAATTGTCGGCGACCAAATCGCAAGCCCGCCCTTACGGTTATTTGCTTTGTAATAACAGCGCGCCTCTGTCGCGCTCGCTTCTCCTATTTTTCGCAAAAGCTCGCGATCCCATCCCGCTGCAAGGCCTATGGTTTGCGGGAAGGTTGTATTGTTGCCCTCGCGATTTACATAACCATGCGCGCCTTCCGCGCCGATTGACCACTCGGGTATGCCAAGCCGCGTGACAGCCTGATTTCTGGTTGGAAAAAAGCCGGTTTTTTCATCAATTGTAAGACGTGAAATAAGATCCCGGATACGCTCTTTCAGCGGCAGATCAGGATCATTGAAAGGATACGACATAAAAAAATAATATCAATATCCTGTGTTTATGAGAATACCAAAACATTGTTCGCCTTCCGTTCCGCCGGGTATCATTGCCCTCTGAACAAACGGACAAACTCAGCAGGGCTTATATCAACTGCGCCCAGATCTGTTTTATAATTCATTGGCATTCCGAAATCGAGAAATGAAAAACCGTGTTCCTGTAAATACCTTGCGGTAAGGATGATCTGAACAGTGCCTGCGTTATCCTCATCAAAATATCCCGAATAACTTGTATAAACATTTCCGCATACAACGCCGAATTCCCCGGCTACAAGTTTTCCATTGCGGTAAAGTGCGAATGAAGATGGAAAGGCTTCGGCGGCAGGCAACATGAGTCCTTCTTCGCCTTCGCCTGCTTTTTGCCGTATTTTTTTTATACATTCAACCAACGGAGGAACAAGCCAGTCCGCGCCGTGTTTTTCTATGCAGCGATTCACAATGCGTTCAAAATCCCTGTTGGGGTAAAGCATATAACCGTATACGGCGGAGTTTAAAAAACGGCGAATTGATTTTTTTATGTGAAGATTTTCAAAAAAAAGCGCGGAACGTTCAAGGTGCAGTTTAGGCAGTAAAATATATTCGCTCTTTTCATTCTTCTGCGGGAAATCCGCTGCCATTACCAGAAATCCGGCTTCCATCAGTTTTTTTACAAACGCGGGGCTGAAATCCTGCGCTATGCAGAATTCTTCGTTGTAATCTGTCGCAAGCATTGCGTCTACAATTGCGATGCAGTCATCTTCCGGTTTGATGTAAAGAAATCCTGAAAAAGTATAGTTCAACTTCATGTTAACCGCGTTAGCTGAAACATCTTCCGCTTCCCCTGCAGATTTATTTTTTTATGTTCTTTCTTGTGAAGATGGGATCGAAATATTTCTCTATATCGATTTTGGTAAGCAGGAATTTTAAAACAGCGCGGTAAACCATAAAGGAAATCGCTATCGAAGAAATAAAAATTAACGCGAAACCCCATGAACGCCCCGATTCCGGAATTCTGTCCATCAGGAATCTGGCGTATAGAATCGTTAAAAGCAAAAAGCTTATTACCGCAATCAATATATTAAACGCTGTCGCGCCAAGAATAAAAAATAAAGTATTAACTTTTTTATTCATTAATTTTCTCCTTCTTCTGGGTAATAAACAATATTGTTATAAATAATAATATGCTGCATACCACAACCGATGAATCGGCGATATTGAAGGTCGGCCAGCGCTCCCAGCCGAAAAGCCCGAATATTCTCACGCTGATATAATCCACTACGCCGTCCGGCCGCGCGATACGGTCAATGATGTTTCCGATGCCGCCGCCGATTATGCCTGCAACAGCCCATCGCTGCAGTCCGGTAAAATCATCTGATTTAATGTAGTACCATAAAAGAAAACACAATACCAGAATCGGAACGCCGATAAACAGCACCGGTTTTATCGCGTCAGGAAGATTTTCCCCCAGACTGAACGCTATGGCCTTGTTGCGCACATGGTATATCCACAGAAAATCATTGTTAAAAACATCTTTTATCAGGCCCGGCTGCGGTTTAATTTTTACAATAACTGCTTTTACAATCTGATCCGCCAGAATAATCAGCGCCGTCAGCGACAAGGGCAGGAGTCTTTCCTTTAATTGCTTCATTTCTTTTCTCCGGTATATAAAGTTAAAGGCCTGTTGGGACATCTATAAATTCAGTGTCCATGCCAAGCTCCGCCGCGCAATGACGCATAACAGAGCGAAGCCCCCAGACTTCGGTGGAATAATGGCCCGCGGCGATCATGTTTAGTTTATTTTCCAGGCAGTAATGGTAAGTCTGATGAGAGCTTTCTCCGGTAATAAACAAATCTACGCCTTCCTGTATGGCTTCCTGTAAATTCTGCGCGGCTCCGCCTGATACTACCGCAGCGCTTGTACAGTCTTTTTTTCCGAATGGAAGAACTCCCAAAGGCGGCCTGCACATAAAATTGATTTTTTTTACAGCTTCATCGACTGTGACAGGGATGGAAAATGTTCCTTTGTAACCGATTTTCCGTCCATGGTACAAGCCGAAAGGCTCTGTGTTTTCCAGCCCCAAAAGCTCCGCCAGAACCGCGTTATTCCCGAATTTTGGATGCTGATCCAGCGGCAAATGAACCGCGTACAGGCAGATATTATGATCAAGCAGAAATTTTATCCGTTCCCTGTAACATTTTACCAGCCTGAGAGGAGTCCCCCAGAACATACCATGATGAACAAAGAGCATCCCGGCATTTACCGCTGCAGCCTGTTCAAAAGTTTCCATGGCGGCGTCTACGGCAAAAGCGATTTTTTTTACATCTGCGCCGTCATTATCAACCTGAATTCCGTTCATGGAGTTGTCACATGAGGCAAAACCGTCTATTTCCAGAAAACTTTTAAAAAAAACATCAAGTTTTTCTGTTGTAAATTCCGCGTTCATCCGGCAAGTCTACCATAAAGGGAGCATTAATTCCAGTGTATACTGTATGTAAATAAAAATAATTATTAAAAAGCATGATTAAATTATTAATATCATGTATAATGTTTTGTTAAGGAGAGGTCAATAAACCCTGGAATTTTATTTTATTTGTTAAAGGAAGGATAACTATGGAAGATAAAAAATTGGATAATGATAAAGAGATAATGATTGATCTGGACAATGCTGATGATATGGGGACTGTGCACACAATCACTAATTCGGAAGTATTGTTTAATATGGGTAACGCTGCGGGAATGCTTCATAATTACGCTGACGCGTTTGATTATTTCCTGAAGGCGGCAGGGCTTGGTTATGCTCCTGCCCAGTGCAGTCTGGCGTTTTGTTACGAAAAGGGAAACGGCGTACCTCAGAATTATTCCAAGGCAATTGAATATTACAGGAAATCGGCGGATCAGGGATACGCTCCCGCGATGTGTAATCTGGGATGGTGTTATGAAAGCGGTTACGGCGTACCTCAGGATATGGACAAGGCTTTCGAATTTTATGAAAAAGCCGCAGAACAGGGATATGCTCCTGCTCAGGGGAATTTGGGATTCTGTTATGGGAATGGCAATGGCATAGAGAGGGATCAGGATGTAGCTTTTAAATGGTACAGTAAAGCCGCCGCCAACGGGAATCCTTTTGCCCAGTACAATCTTGGCGAATGCTATGAAAAAGGCAAGGGCGCTGAAATAGATATTGAAAAAGCGGTAGAGCTTTATAAAAAATCCGCTGAGCATGGTTACGCTCCGGCTCAAAACAGCCTGGGAGCTTGTTATGAAAAGGGCATAGGCATGAAAAAGAATTTATTTCTCGCTTTTGAATGGTACAGTTATGCCGCAGGCCAGGGTCATACCATCGCGAAGAAAAATATCGAGAATCTGAAGAAGCAGGATCTAATTTAACAGGCGGCGCAAAATCTTTTAGAATTTCTTCCGGCGTATGTATATATGATAAGAATAAAAATTCCGTATTTAATAACTGTAGCGGCAGCTATTCTGATTCTGGTTCTGGGGCATGAAATAGCTGTCAATGACGGGGTAAATTTTTTCAACTATCCGCAGGAAATTGTTAAAGCCAAAGTACTGAGAATAACGGATCGGATAAGTCTGGATGAAGGCTTTGACGAGCCTGTGCCCATGTTAGGTGAAAAAATTTACTTTGAGGCCGCGATAACAAGCGGAACGCAGAAGGGCGATATTGTCAGGGCTTCGCAGAATACCTCAGGTTTTCTTCAGGACGTGCAGAAGGAAGTCAGCGTTAACTCCGGTATTCTTTTAATTTATTCCAATAATGAATGGTTTTTTAACGGTTTTTTGCGCATCAACAGGATGCTGGGACTCGCAATACTTTTCATTCTGTGCGTTATTCTATTTGGCGGTATAAAAGGTTTTAACACAATTCTTTCCCTAGGCTTTACCTGTACCGCGATTTTCGCCGTTTTTATTCCCGCAATTCTTTCCGGTAAAAATATCTATGTAATGTCGATACTGGTATGTATTTATACAATGGTTTTCACGCCATTAATTGTTATCGGTTATAACAGGAAATCACTCGCCTCCATAACCGGCTGCACGGGCGGAGTAATGATCTCCGGTATTATAGCGCTTGTCATGGATAAGCTCCTGTACCTGACAGGAATTGTGGATGAACATTCGCGTTATTTGGTAAATCTTCCCGGTGAAATTCAGCTTAACCTGCACGCGGTAGTTTTCGCTGGCATTATTATAGGCGCGATGGGAGCCGTTATGGATGTGGCTATATCGCTCTCATCATCGTTATGGGAAATAAAGGAAAAAGCGCCGTCCATAACATTTAAGGAAATGTTCCGTTCGGGGCTGACCATAGGACGCGATATAATGGGCACAATGGCGGATACCCTCATTCTCGCATACATCGGAAGCTCATTAACGGTAGTAATTCTGTTAAGCGTTTTTTCAGGCTCTTTTTTGGGTTTGTTTAACAGTGAAATGATAGCGGTAGAAATCCTTCAGGCTCTTGCGGGCAGCTTCGGAATATTGTTCGCGATGCCGCTTACCGCGTTATTCTGTCCTGTCATTTATTTAAGGGATAAAACCTGACCTCGCTACGGCCTTACGTTATGCGCAATAAATTCTATTCGCTCCATTTTAAAAGCATTTTCGCCAGTTGGGGGACAGGCGTGGATGTGTTGTTTTTTAGCCATTGCTGAACAAGGCCTATTGCGCCGTGAATCAGAAATACCGAATAATAGGTATTTGTTTCATCATCCTGTTTTTTTTCGGACAGATAACCAGTTATCCTGTTATGGTTTGTAAAATGCAGAAACATCTTTCTCTGAAAACTTAAATCGCCGTTTTCGCTTAACAGCACCTGAATGGAATTTTTATTGTTCGCGATGTATGTCAGCATTTCTTCAACCATTCGGGCGGTGTCTTTTTTGCTGCGGATGTCCTTGTATTTATCCAGCATATCTTCAAAGTAGGAGAGGGTTTCTTCTTCAATTTGTCTGAGTAAATCATATTGATCTTTATAATGGGCGTAAAATGTAGAGCGGCTTATGTCGGCAAGCTCGCATAAATCCTTGATTGTGACGCTTAAAATGGACTTGGTTTTCATAAGCTCCATTAAACTGTCGCGCAGTACCATTTTCGTATATCGTATTTTCCGGTTTTCTTCCATAAAAAATTGATATCCTTGCATTTTTCAAAAAAACATACAGAACTGGACAAAACAAGCCGTTGTGTTTGATACAATACATATTTAATTGAACTGTATGTTGTATATAATTCTTAGTGTTGTATATTTTACGGAAAGAGTCAATATATGGAAAAACTATTTAAACGCCCTGTTTTAATTGTGGGCATCATCGCGGTAATTACTGTATTTTTCGGCATTCAGCTTCCCGGGGTGCAACTGGATAATAACAACCTTCGTTTTATTCCCGATGACCACAAAGCCAAAATAATTACGGAATATATAGATGAAACTTTTGGAGGACAGGTAATAATTCTGGTCGGGCTTGAGCGTCCGTTCCGGACTGTTTTTGAAAAAGATTTTTTGCAATTGATCCGTGAATTCTCGCAAACTGTAGAAAATGTGGATTTGATAAAATCTGTCAATTCCATTATGTCAACTCAGTACATTACAGGAGACAGCGAAAGTATAATTGTCACAGACCTTGTGCCTGATGATTTTTCCGGAACGCCCGAAGAGATAGCCGAACTCAGAAGGCGCATAGCATCCTGGGACATGTTCCGCGGTTCTCTCGTATCCGATGATCTTTTCGCTACGCAGATTCTGATTACCCTGGATGTTCTGTCCATTGACGCAAGCCGTCCTGAAGTGGCGGAAAGTTTCGCCGAAATCAGGAAAATATCAGAAGACATTTTCGGTGACGAAGCTGAAGTATATTTCGCGGGGCAGGCCGTTATCAACGCGGTGATAAATGAATCCGTGCTTGCTGACAATGTAATTCTGTTTCCGTTATCTGTAATTGTTGTGCTTGGGCTTTTATTCATTTCGTTCAGGCGTTTGATTTTTGTTGTCCTGCCGATTTCCACTGCCGTCATTTCAGTTGTCTGGACCATAGGGTTAGCCGCCATGTTCGGAGTAAAACTGTCAACAATAACGGTTATCATGCCAATAATACTTGTCGCTGTCGGACACGCTTACGGCATTCATATAATTACGCATTACGTGAAAGATATGCGGGAGAAACTTCCTTCAATCGAAGAACACCGTTTGATTATTCTTAATTTGATGAGAAAAATGGTAAAACCAGTATTCATCGCGGCCATCACAACCATAACAGGTTTTATATCATTTTGTTTTACTCCCATTGTCCCGATGCGCGAATTCGGTTATTACACAAGCATTGGGGTTCTGGCGGTTTTCCTGTTAACTATATTATTTATACCTTCTGTGCTTCTGATGCGGGGGCCGGGAAAATTTGTTCCGCAGGGACAGCATAATGACCACGGCGATAATGATCGCATAAGCAATATTATTGCCAAATTTTTTCTTGGCATCGCGAGAAAAAAGAAAACTGTGCTTTTTACCGCTATATTTTTAGTTCTGGTTTCCCTGTACGGAATAACAAAAATTATTGTAGACAATTCATTGGTGGAATTCTTTAAAAATGAGACTGACATAAGCCGCGCAGATCATTTTATCCGCGAATATTTCGGCGGTTCAAAGGATTTAAATCTGGTATTTCAGACTGATACTACGGAGGAACTGCTTCATCCTGATGTATTGCGCGCCGTGGACGGCCTTTCCGCCTATCTTACCAAACATGTTCCTGAAGTGGGAAAAACGGCCGGTTTTACTGATGTTATAAAACGGATCAATCAGGTGTTTAATGTTGATCAAAGCCCGGATGGATTGCAGCCGTCCGTATCTTACGCTTCCGCGCCTTTAGGCAGCGCCGGATTGGACAGTTTTGGTTTTGGCGGCGGCGATGATTTTGGTTTTTCCGGTTTTGGATTTAGTGATTTAGGCTTTAATGATGATTCACAGGCGTCAGCGCCGTCTTCTGTTTCATCAGGGTTAACTGATCCTGTCTGGACTAATTACAGCGCGGCGGATCTTTTGCGGTTTCTGGATATTACCGCAGGAATGTCTCCCGCCATGAGCGGCAATGATTTGGTATCGGAACTGAAACGCCTAACAAATTATGACGGCATGGCATATTATGAAATCCCGTCTGATCCAGTCCGTTACGGGAAAGAAACTCCAGAAGATCTCCAGAAACTGATCGCGAATTATCTTGTTCTGCTCGCGGGAGGAGATGATTCCGGGTACTCAAATGATCCCCTGGAGCCGACATCAATCAGAATGATGCTCCAGCTGCGTACTACGGGAAGCAGCGATACCAACGCCGTTATTGATATAATAAACGATTATATAAAAATAAATTTTCCAAAAAATGTGCGCGTAATGATTGGCGGCGGAGTAGTGCAGGAAATAGCTGTTACGGATTTAATTTTGTATTCACAGATAATATCAATCATAATTTCCGTAATAATGATATTTATTATCGTATCTATCTCGCATAAGTCATTTGTCGCCGGAATCATAAGCGCTGTGCCGCTGATACTTGCCGTTTTGTGCAATTTTATGGTTATGGGTTTTTTCGGCATCAGGCTGAATCTGGGCACAGCGTTAATCGCAAGCCTTACCGTGTGTATCGGCATTGATGACGCCATCCATTTTCTGGAATTTTACAAGCGTGAGTTCAAAAGCGACGAGCACGGCGCGCTTCGCAGGACTTTCATCGCCTGCGGCAGGGCTATTTGCACAACGGCGATGTCTGTCGGAATCGGGTTCGCGGTGCTTGCTTTCTCACAATTTAAAATTCTCGCGGAATTCGGCCTTTTAACCGCCATTTGCATGTTATCAACAACTTTGGTAACCCTTACGATAATGCCGGCGCTGCTTACCGTAATCAAGCCAAAATTCATATACGGAGGAAAAAAATGAAACGTTTTATTTTAACCGCGCTGCTTTTAGGCTGCGCCCTTTCGCTCTACGCGCAGAATACTTCAGCTAACGCTGTAACAATCATGAACAGCGCGAAAAACCGCGTTCAGTCTGATACCGTTTCTTCGCGTTCGCGCATGGTCATAACGGCAAGGAACGGAAGCACAACAGAACGCATGATTGACCAGTATTCAAAAGACGGTCCCAACGGCGCGCGCACTGTAATAGTTTTTCAGCTTCCCGCAAATGTGGCCGGAACCAGATTCCTGACAATGGATAACGCTTCAGGCGGCACGGATCAATGGATTTATCTGCCGGAACTGCGCAGGGTAAGGCGGATCGCGTCGTCAGAAAGCGGCGGCAGTTTTATGGGAACCGATTTTTCCTATGACGATATTTCATCAATGGACAGGGAAGTCTCCCTGGATAATCACACTGTGTTACGTGAAGAGGCGCTGAACGGAAAAGCGTGTTATGTCATTCAGTCAACGCCGAAAGACAGTTCGTATCAGTATTCCAAAACATTATCGTGGGTTGACAGGAACAGTTACCTGATATACAAAGCCGAAATGTATAACCGCCGCGGCGAATTGATTAAAGTGATGGAGCAGTCCGACTTCAGGGACATACAGGGGCGCGTAACTCCGATGCAGACTAAAATATCCACAGTTACCGCAGGAACATCAACAACCATATACATGGAAATAATGAGGTATAATGATCCAATTCCGGAATCCGTTTTTACAAACGCGTATCTTGAGACAGGACGTCCGTAAAATTTTAATGGAGATTATATGTTAAAAAAAATATTTTTAATTTTTTCACTTGTTGTTTTTGTTAGTTCCGGAATCTGGCCACAGGAATTCGGTTTCGGGTTTGGATTTGGCGATGATGAAAACGGGCAGGCTGGCGATGCGGTAGGCGGTGCTGGCAGCAGTGCTTTAAGCGGAGTAAACAAGGCGGTTTCTGTTTCTGCAAGCGGCGAAGTTTCCGCTTCACTGGTTGGTTATTTTGAAGATTTCAGCGATGGCGCAGACAGTGTTCAATTTGGAAATATTTTTTCAGGAAAGCTGAATTTTAACGCGCAGACTGCTTACGCAGAAGGCGTAATAAATTTAAAACTGACAACAACAGAAAAACCTGTAATAATTGACGAAGCGTACCTTAAGGCGTTTTTCGGTAATTTTGAAATTTCCGCTGGTTTAAGAAAAATCATCTGGGGAAAGGCTGACAGCTTCGGCCCTCTTGATGTGATTAACCCCCTTGACTCTTCACAAATTTTCACTGAAATGGCGGATAACACCAGTTTAATGGGAGTTAGAATTCCCCGTCCTCTTATTCACGCGTCTTTCAGGTTCGGACAGTTTTCAAAAATTGAAGGATTGTTTGTACCCAACTTTGAACCTACCCGCTTCAGCAAAGAGGGAAAATGGGCGCCTGCCGGTTCAGATATGGCCTTAACCATGGAGGAACTTCTGCCGCCCGGTATTACAGTCAATTTTTCTTTTACAGAGCCTGACACAACTGCGCTGGATTATGCGCAGGCAGGACTTAGGTTTACTACCACAATCGGATCATCGGATATAGGCATTCAGTATTATTTTGGACGGTTATTTCAACCTGCCGTAAAAATCAGCGTAACGCCTGTAACCATGACCGAATTTAATTTTAATGCTGATTATAATTATAACAGATACCACCAGATCGGGCTTGATTACGCGCAGGATTTATTCGGTTTTAACATAAGGGCGGAAGTTGCAGCTAACATAACGGAGGATTTAAAGGGCGATGACGGTGCCGTGTACAATCCGTCCATTGCCTGGTCTTTTGGATTTGACCGCGACCTCTTCTGGGGAATTAATTTGAATCTTCAGGTAAACGAGAACATCCGCCTTATGAACGATAAAACCGGCAGCGATAATTATTTTGGAAATGATTTTGATATTGAAAGCGGCCTGCCTGTAACCGCCACACAGCTTACCGCGACATTGTTTAAAAAATTCCTGCGCGATGAACTTGAACTGCGCGCATCGGTTGTCTGGGGCATTGAAGACAATGACTGTGCCATAATACCCGCGCTCATCTGGACAAAAGATGATTTTAAAGCCGCGCTGTCTGCCGGTTTTTTCGCAGGCGATTCAAAAGGACAGTTGGGCCAATACAAGGATAATAATTTTTTAAAGGCATCATTAACTTATACTTTTTAAATAATGTAAATTCCTTGACCATTCAACAGAAAACTGGTATATTTTCCATGTAATGATTTTTATACAAATTTTTAATAGTTCGGCAAGTTCTCATATTTGTAAGCTGGATGAAAATTGGTTCTGTGGCAATCAACGGAATTTATTCCAGAAAAACAGTTTTTCTTCTTATAATTTGAATGATTTAAATATACCCCC
>JGI24695J34938_10000977_pt1 | contig 25996 bp, 17 predicted proteins | sample TergutCo191P3_FD_34938 | JGI IMG/M metagenome (IMG submission 34938)
TTCTTTTAACGGCTGAGGGTTTCTTTGAACAAGTCCGCAGCGTTTGCACATAACAAAAGAAAACCCTTCGCAGTTTAAAGCCGGTTTAAAATTTTTTGATCCGCAAAGATTACAAGGAAGCAATTCGGTTTTTCCGGAAGAAACCGGCATCGAAAAAGTTTTCACTTAATTTACAATAAGGCGGTTTACTATACTGCGGGAATTGCCGGTAATGTCCTGCACGATAATTTCCAATGTTACCTGTCCGCGTGTCAGAAAAACTTCCGCGGTTTCGTAAGCCGGAAAATTCGCGTAAATTTGTTTTGCCGGAACAAGTCCGTTACGATAAACCATTTGTATGCCGTCTCTAGCGGAAACAGCTTCGAAATTAAGAGAGCCTACCTCGGCGCCGTTTACCGAACATAAAATTCGCTGCGGCGCAAATTGGGAGGAAAACAGAGGGCTTTGCGCCGACAGAGCCGTTCCTCCCGCGGCATTGACAACAACATTATAACGGCCCTGAATCAGATTATTCGACTGCACCGCAAGCCCCTGAGCGTTGCGAAGACTAACAGAAATTATCTGCGGAGGACGCGTTTCCAGCACAGGAGTCATAATCATCGCGGGATTAATCCACCTGCGTTCGCGCCTGTCAAAAAGTATAAAATAAAAACCATTGTTCGTTGACCAGCCCGATGTTCCCGATACCGCAATCGGCTGTTGTTTATCAACCTGAGAAGCGTTTTTTATCCTTGAATTTTTATCGTCATCATAGCGGCTGTAAATGCTGATTAATCCGTCGCGGTGATCAACCGCAGTCCACGCGCCAAGCGGTGAAGGAAGCCGTGAAGCGGTGTCTTTTCTGCTGCGCGTAAAAATTATTTCTCCTTCTTCCGCCGCGATAATTTCGGTGTTTCCCTCAAAAATCATCCCAAGAACAGGTCTGCCCCTGTCGTTTGATCCGAAATTCCGCACAAGTGCCGCGTTTTCCGAAGGCCAGTTCATGGCGATTAAAAAATCGGAAACAGAGCCCGATAATAAAAAGATTATTAAAATCAAAAACGTTATACGCAATTTTTTCGTCGTCATTTTATTTTTCCTCCAGCACAAAGGAAATTAAAGCCGATCCTCCGCCGGCAATAAGCATAGAGCTTCCCGAGGAATTAAAACCGCCGGTTCTGGTTCTTCCCAAAAAAACATCATCGCTTTTAAACTGAGCTTTAATAAAAATCGTATCCTGCGCCGCGATTCTTGATAATTCGAACCTTTTATCCGGCGGAAACTTTATACCGACAAGTTTCATCTGCTGCCTGTTCGACAAAAAATCGCCGTAAGGCGGACCGTGAGATGTAATGACAAAGAAAAATCCTTCTTCGCCGGATTGATCAAAGGCGGCGATTTCTCCGTCAAGCTGAATACTGATTGCTCTCCTCGATCTGATGTTGTAACAGCCGATTCCGCCCATTCGTTCGTAAACAATCCGCTGATCGTCGTCAATAAAAGAAACACGCACCGGCCGCCTGAACCCTGTATCAAGAAATTCATGGTAAACAACCTTGTAATCAATGTCGTTCCCGAGCCTTTCGAGCAGCAAAAATCTCTGCTGATCAATGCCGCTTATTATTCCGATGCGCGATCCGTTATGCGAAATTGCGCACCCTAAAATCACGGCGTAACGCGAACCGTCAGGCTCAAAATGAAAAATTCTTGTTCCGTATGAATCAAAAACCTCTATTAAGCCGTCAAGCGAGCCTGTCACAACAAAACCCGCCGCGGCGTCGATTGCCGTAAGAGGCGCGCCGAATTCATAAGTCCAGATGATATTTCCTTCATTGTCAATTTCGGATAACGCGTTCTGTTCGCTTCCAAGCAAAAAAATTCTGTTATCGAGAAGCAGAGGATAACCAACGGGATTTTCAATATAAATTTCCTGATTATTATAAATATTGTTAATAACGATACTTGAAGGCTCCGCTTCGTATTCAGTCCACATATTCGGACTAAGGTAAATATCATTGGAGTTAATTCTGTTAAGCGCAAACTGCCCCGACGCGTCAACAAAACCAAACCGTAAACCTAAACTGAAAGGAAGAAGATTGTCTTTTCTGCTCTGAGGAAAATATGAATTGCCGGTCAAATTGATCAAAGCCGGGTCATTTGTATGCGAATCCGCCGAACCGTCGGCAAAAAAATCAGCGGATCCGCTTACTGGAACGCTCCCCAGAGAACTAATCCAGCTGGGAGCAAGAATTATCTCGCGCGGTATGGGTCTTGCGGCTGCTAAAAAATAAAACAAGAAACCAAAAATTATTACAATATATATTAACTTTCTTTTTTTTTGCGCCAAGGTTCCCCCGGTTTTTCACTATGGCATGTAGTATGAAACCATTATATATTATATTAAACGAGGAGGCAAGCATGATCGAAAAAGAACAAATGGATAAATTATTTCTGGAAGCGCGGCAAATCGCGGATAAAGCGTACGCTCCGTATTCAAAGTTCAGAGTCGGAGCCGCACTGTTATGCGAAGACGGAACAATTGTCACAGGCGTTAATGTCGAAAACCGATCCTTTGGTCTAACGGTCTGCGCCGAACGAAACACAATCTGCGCCGCGGTCGCGAAAGGTCATCAGCGATTTTTGGCGCTTGCTGTTTCCACCCCCGATTCAGCCGAACCGGTCGGTCCGTGCGGAGCCTGCCGTCAGGTAATCGGCGAATTTATGTCCGCGAAAACTCCGGTTCGCTTCGCGGGCAGCGGCGCCGGTCAGGTGAACACCACAGTCGGCGAACTTTTACCTTTTGACTCTCTGCATGAGCTAAAAAAGAAATAAGCGAATGTCCGCAGACTTGGAATACGTTAGAATATATTGACTTATGCTGCCTTATCATGCTATAATCGGCACATGGCAGAGGATGATATACTTACCTTAGAAGAGGTTGCAAAATATCTCAGGGTTTCGGAACGGACTGTTTATGATTGCGCTCAAAAAGGCGAGATTCCTGCGGGAAAAATCAGAACCGCGTGGCGTTTTAAGAAATCAGAAATTGATAAATGGGTTAATGACAGACTGACATCGACCGGTTTAAATCCGCAAATTCATCGAATAAACGCCCAATCAATTTTATCATCTCATCGTATACTTTTTATGAATCACACAAACAAAAGAGACGCGCTTCTTGCCTTGGCGGATAATCTTGCCGCCGCTCCGCAAGTAAAAAACAGACAGGAATTATCCGCGGAAATCTTAAAACGCGAAGAATTAATGAGCACCGCTATAGGCTGCGGAATAGCCATCCCGCATATACGCCTCTCTTCGGTAACAGACCTTGTCGTTTCGGTCGGCATCAGCCGTGCGGATATAATCGATTTTCATCCTCTTGATGACGAACCTGTCCGTCTGGTTTTCATGATTGCCGCCGCTCATAATCAGCATGCGTATTATCTTCAAACGCTCTCGTGGTTCAGCACAAGACTGAAAAACAAAGAGCTGCGCGATAATCTTTTACAGGCAAAAACCGAACAACAAGTCTATGATTTATTGACCGGAAAATAAAGCGGATTTATATAAATCAACATATTTCAGCGCCGAGCTTTCCCACGAAAAATCCATCGACATTCCGCGCTTTTGCATTTTTTCTATTGCTGGACGTTTGTTGTACCATGCCCATACAGCCCAGCCGACTGTGTTATAAATCGATGACGGATTTAATTGATCAAACATAAAACCGGTTCCGTCTCCGGATTTTTCGTTGAAATTTTCCACGGTGTCAACAAGACCGCCTGTGCTTCGCACAATTGGCAAAGTACCGTAAACCAGCGAGTACATCTGATTAAGCCCGCATGGCTCGTAACGGCTGGGCATCAGGAAAAAGTCAGAACCCGCTTCGATTAAATGGCTGACTTTTTCGCTGTAACCGATTCTTGCTTTAAAATTTGACAGCCGCGACGCAAGCCCCATAATTTCGTTCTCGCACCAGCGTTCGCCCGAACCGAGAAGTACAAGCTGCAAATCCATATCGCGGCAGATTGACCATGCCGAACCGTAAGTGGGACCGAACAACTCACCGACGCCTTTTTGATCCGTAAGGCGCGTGACCATTCCGATGATTGGAATGGAAGGGTCTTTAGGTAAGCCGAATTCTTTTTGCAGCGCTTCTTTCGCCAGCGCCTTTCCTGTCATGTCTTTAACGGAATACGGCTTAGGGATGTTTTTATCCGCCGCAGGGTTCCAGACTTTATCGTCTATGCCGTTTAAAATCCCCGAGTAATCGGCGCTGCGGTAACGCAAAACGCCGTCAAGACTGAATCCGTGCTCGCCGGTTTTTGTTTCTTCGGCGTAGTTAGGTGAAACTGTGTTGATTTTATCCGCGCTGTAAAGACCGGCTTTGAGCATATTCAGCATGCTCCAGTCTTCAAAACCCGCCTGATAAAAAACATCCCAGCCAAGCCCGGCGTAATCGTAATTATCCTTATGATAAATTCCCTGATAACCGAGGTTGTGAATCGTAAGCACCGATACGGTATTTTTAAATTCGCCGGAGCTGCCTTTGGCTTTTTCCGCGAATTTTAAATAAACAGGCGCGGGCGCCGCAGGCCAGTCATGTGCATGAAGTACATCGGGGTACCATTTAATTTTTCTGCAAAGCTGCAAAGAAGCGCGGCAAAAAAAGAAAAACCGCCTTGAGTTATCAATAAAATCCGTCTCTGCAGGGTTTCCGTAAATGCCGTCTCTTCCAAAGAAAATTTCGTGATCTATAAAATATACTTTAACCGGATTTTTATTATCCTTCGCGGAAGAGCTTGGCATATTTGTTTCATAAACCGCGCTCCATTCTTCAATGCCGCCGCCCATGGGAGTGCCCATCGCGTCAGGAAGCTGTTTTAAACTGCCGCGATCGATCGAATAATACCTGGGTATAACAATTCTTACATCATGACCAAGATTGGCAAGGCTGATGGAAAGAGCGCTGACCATATCCGCCAACCCGCCGGTTTTAGCCCAAGGAACCGCTTCACTTGACACCATTAGAATTTTCAAAATAACTCCTCCTTATGTTACAGCTGATAAGCTGCGTGCAAGCGGTCAAACATCAGAAGTTATCCGCCATCTTAAAACCTTTATCGCTCAATATTTTTTGTCCTTTTTCGTGATCTTTTAATTTAAAAATGACCACCGCTTTTCCGACCTGACCTTCGAGCGACGCGTAACAATATTCAATATTTATCTGAGCATTTTTAAAAACTTCCATTAAATCGGAAAGGCTTCCCGGAGTATCTTCGATTTCTACGGCAATAACATCATTTTGCTTTGTCGTAAAACCCGCCGCATTCAGCGCTTCGATTGCTTTTTCGGTTTTATCCGCAATAATGCGCAAAATCCCGAAGTCTTCCGTGTCCGCGATGATTATTGCCCGTAAATTTATCTGCGCCGAGGCGAGTGTCTTGGTTACTTCGCTTAATCTGCCTGTCGTATTTTCCAAAAAAACCGATATTTGCTTTATTCCCATTTAATTCCTCTTTTATGCAATTTTAAACCTAAATCTTGCGATTGTCGATAACTCTTTTTGCTTTTCCGATGGAGCGTTCGATTGTTTTAGGTTCTACAAGTTTTACCTTCAAATTTATTTGCAATTTGCTCTTCATTGTCTGCTCGATGCGCTTACGGAGATTTTCCAGAACGCGCGTTTCATCGCTGAAAAGTTCCTTTTTAACTTCGACCTGCAGTTCCACTTCGTCAAGATGACTGTCGCCGCGGCTTACAATGATCAGATACTGCGGTTCTGTTCCTTCAATTTCGATAAGCGCGTTTTCGATCTGGCTTGGGAAAACATTTACTCCGCGGATGATCAGCATATCGTCGGTCCTGCCGAACAAGCGGTGAATGCGCCTCATCGTGCGTCCGCAGGAACAAGGTTCATCAATAATAAAAGTAATATCTCTTGTGCGGTAACGCAGCATCGGCGTTCCTTCTCTTGTAATTGTCGTAAAAACCAATTCGCCTTTTTCTCCGGCGGGTAAAACTTTTCCTGTCGCGGGATCGATAATTTCGGGATAGAAAAAATCTTCGTTAACATGAAGACCGTGCTGCGCTTCGCATTCAAACGCGACGCCGGGACCGATGATTTCGGTTAGACCGTAAATATCGTAAGCCTTCATATTAAAGCGCGATTCAATTTGCTCGCGCATATTTTCGCTCCATGCTTCCGCGCCGAAACATCCCTTGTTAACAGGAAGAGCTTTAATGTCGATGCCGGCTTCCGCCGCTTCTTCGGCAAGGTAGAGAGCGTAAGAGGGTGTGCAGGTCAGCATGGTGGAACCAAAGTCGCGCAGAATCATCAGCTGACGTTCCGTGTTACCGCTGGACATCGGCAGCACTTCCGCGCCGATCGCGAGGGAGCCGTAATGAACTCCGGCGCCGCCTGTAAAAAGACCGTACCCGTAACAGTTTTGAACTATATCATTTTTTGTGCAGCCGGCGCCTGACATGGTTCGCGCCATCGACTCGCGCCATATATCAAGGTCTTTGTGGGTGTATTCGTTTACGACAGGTTTTCCGGTAGTGCCTGTGCTCATGTGAACTTCGACGATTCTGTCCTGAGGGCAGGCGCGCAGTCCGTGCGGATAATTTTCGCGCAAATCGTCTTTAGTTGTAAACGGAAGTTTTTCGATATCTTCGATACTGTGAATATCCTTCGGCTTTATTCCTTTTTCGTCAAATTTTTTACGGTAAAAAGGAACTTGCGAATAAACGGTTTCGGCAAGATTTTTTAAATGCGCAAGCTGTATTTTCTTCCGCGCCTGCGTATCCATACACTCGTTTACGGGATTGTAAATCATAATCGCTCCTTAAGCTAAAGTAAAATAGGCGCTGTTGACGCGATTTTTTCGTCGGTTTTGCGCAAGCGCCGTGACATGTCCCTGGCAAGATTCATAATTATTAGAGAAAAAGCTTTTACATCCATGTTATATATTGCACGTAACGTTTTATTAGAAATTGACATCATCGTAACCGGCGATACGGCTTTAATTGACGCGACAGCCGGCATAACATCAAGGACTTCCATTTCGCCGAAAGCGTCGCCTTCGCTGAAACGGGCAAGCAGCACATCTTTTTTTGATACGGAAACCTGTCCGTTGATTATGAAATACACTTTATCATTTGTTTTTCCTTCCGTTATTATCATTTCGTCGGGAGCAAATTCTTCCTGTTCCATAATCGGAATAATGCTTCCAATTTGATCTTCAGTCAGTCCGCCAAACAAAGAGTATTTCTGTAAGTTTGAGGGTTTAATCATAATTAATGTTAGCAAGATAATTAAAAATCGGCAAGTATTAAAATAGAGTTGTTCGATAACTTCAATTATTGAACAACTTCCATATAAAAATGCATTTTTGTAAGGCTTTAGCCTGAAAAAATGCAGGATATTTGAGACAACTGACCGAGTTGTCTCAAATATCATTCTTCCATATGTTCCTTGATCAGCTCTATAAATTTTTCGCCGAATTTCTCCAGCTTTACGCTGCCGACGCCGTTTACCGCGGAAAATTGAGTAAGCGTAGCGGGTTTTTTACGGCACATGTCTTTAAGCGACGCATCATTAAAAATAATATAGGCGGGAACCGATTCCTTAACGGCAATTTCTTTTCGCAGCTTCCGCAGTTTGTCAAAAAGCTCCTCGTCAAATTCATCCGAAGCATTATTTACGGATGATGTTTTGGATTTTTGTTTTATGTTCGGCTCTTCAGGCAGCTTCATGAAAACTTTTTTATCATCATTAAACAATTCCTCGGAATTGCCGAGCGTAACCACGGGATATTCGCTTTCTTCAAGGTTTAAAAACCCTTCATCGATTAAAAATTCCATAATTAGCCTGATACGATGAACGCTCGTTTCCGGCATTATTCCCCATGTGCTGAGAGTATCCAGACCGGAACGGAGGATTTTTTCGTTTTTGCTTCCGCGCAATATATCGATGATCATGGTTTTGCCGAAAGCGCGTCTGCGCTGTTTAAGCCTGAATACGCAAGAAACAATTTTCTGCGCTTCTTCCGTTACGTCGATCTCTTCGTATTTTGCAAGACAATTTGAACAATTGCTGCAGCTAACAGAAGCCTGCCGCTTTTCTCCGAAGTAAGCAAGGAGCTTTCGGCGAAGACATTCATTGCCGGAAGCGTAAAAAGTCATTTGCCTTAGAAGCTCAAGATTATGTTCCTGCTGTTCGTTTAAATTTCCGCTGTCGTCATCTTCGTCGCTGTGAGTGATTAAATATTGATTAATGCGGACATCCTGGCCGTTGTATAAAAGAATGCAATCCGCAGAGCTTCCGTCTCTGCCGGCGCGTCCCGCTTCCTGATAATAACTCTCGATATTTTTAGGCATATTATAATGAATAACAAAAGATACGTTAGATTTATCTATTCCCATTCCGAAAGCGTTAGTTGCAACCATTACATTTTTACGATCGTAAATAAAATCTTCCTGATTTTTTCTGCGTTCATCGTCATCAAGCCCCGCGTGATAACGCACGGCGTCAAACCCGTGATGCACAAGCAATTGGCAAATTTCTTCAACTGATTTCCGCGTGGCGCAGTAAATTATCCCGCTTTTATTTTTACGTCTGCTAAGACATTCGAGCAGCGCGGTTTTTTTATCCTGCGGCTTTTTTACTTCAAAGTATAAATTCGGTCTGTCAAAACCTGTGTTAATCGAAAAAGGATCGCGCAGCGCAAGAGACCTTCCTATATCTTCTTTTACTTTTAATGTCGCGGTCGCGGTAAAAGCGGCAACAACAGGTCTTTTTTTTATATTTTTAATAAAGCCCGCTATTTGCAGATAACTTGTTCTAAAATCATGTCCCCAATGCGACACGCAATGCGCTTCGTCAATTACCACAAGAGGAACCGTTATGTTATCTGCAAATAAAGATCGAATCATATCGGACATTTCTGTTTTTTGGAGCCTTTCCGGCGCTGCATAAAGAAGTTTTATTCCGCCGTTTAAAATTTTTTTGACAGTGCTGTTGTATTCATCGCCGCTTAACGAACTGTTTAAAAACGCAGCTTCGCATCCCGCCTCGTGAAGAGAAGCAACTTGATCTTTCATCAGCGAAATCAGCGGAGAAATTACGATCGTCATTCCATCAAGCAATAAAGCGGGAATCTGATAACAAAGCGATTTACCCGCGCCTGTAGGCATTACCGCCAGCACATCATTCCCGGCAAGGATCGCGTCAATTGTTTCTTCCTGTCCGGAACGAAAAGAAGAATAACCGAATTTTTCTTTGAGTATAGAATATTTATTCATGAGACATTAATAAAGAAGATAAATCCTCTTTATATCTGCGCGCCTTGTCTTACAAGAATCGGCATGCTTAAAAAGCCGTGTTTCTCCGTAATCCATCTGCCGCCTTTGATTGTCTCGCCTGTTATGTATTGCTTCCAGTCGCCATTGGGAACATAGTATGTTACTTCATTATCTTCGCTGAAAACAGGAGCGACAAGTAAATCGCCTCCGAGCATGTACTGGCGGTCAAGATACGCGCACGTAGGATCGTCCGGGAACTCGAGGAACATTGCACGTAACACAGGGATTCCTTTTTCGTGCGCTTCTTTGGAAACTTTTAAAATGTACGGCATAAGTTTCGCTTTTAACTCCGTGAAGAATTTACAGACATCCGCCGATTCTTCGTCTACGCTCCATGGCACTCTGTAGGAATGGCTGCCGTGAAGCCTTGAATGCGACGATAAAAGTCCGAACGCAAGCCAGCGTTTGAAAAGCGAAGCGTTGGGGATTCCTTCAAAGCCGCCGATGTCGTGGCTCCAAAAACCGTAACCTGATAGACACAGCGAAAGTCCGCCGCGAAGAGTTTCCGCCATCGCTTCGAATGTTGATTCGCAGTCGCCGCCCCAATGCAGCGGAAACCTCTGTCCGCCTGCTGTGCCTGAGCGCGCGAATAAAACCGCTTCGCCCTTTCCGCGTTTTTTCTCGAGCAATTCGAACACGGCTTTGTTATACGCAAACGAATAATAATTATGATGCCTTTCCGCGTCGCCGCCGTCAAAGTAAACCGCGTCTTCGGGGATTTTTTCGCCGAAGTCTGTTTTAAAACAATCGACTCCCATGTCCATTAATTTTTTAAGATAACCTGTGTACCACTTTGAAGCTTCGGGATTGGAAAAATCCACGATAGCCATTCCCGCCTGCCATTGATCGGTCTGATAAACGGAACCGTCTCTTTTTTTAAGGAAGTAACCGCCTTTTTTTCCTTCTTCAAAAAGCGCCGAGCGCTGCGCGATGTACGGATTAATCCAAACGCAGATTTTTATTCCTTTCGCTTTAATCCGCGATAACATTCCTTTTGGATCGGGGAAAGTATCTTTATCCCATGTAAAGTCGCACCAGTTAAAACCTTTCATCCAGAAACAATCAAAGTGAAAAACCGAAAGCGGAATTTTTCTTTGTTCCATTCCTTCGATAAAACTCATTACGGTTTTTTCATCGTAAGATGTCGTGAACGATGTCGACAGCCAAAGACCGAAGCTCCACTCAGGCGGCATCGCCGGTCTTCCTGTTAAAGCGGTGTATCGTTCGAGGACTGTTTTCGGCTCGGGACCGTAGATGATAAAATATTCAAGATATTCGCCGCTTACGCAAAATTGAACCCGCGCTGTTTTTTCGCTGCCGATTTCGAACGAGACTTTTCCGGGGTCGTTTACAAAAACGCCGTATCCTTTGTTTGTCATATAGAAGGGAACATTTTTGTACGCCTGCTCGCTCGCTGTGCCGCCGTCGGCGTTCCAAATATCAACCTCTTGTCCGTTTTTTATAAACGGTCCGAAGCGTTCGCCGAGTCCGTAAACCAGCTCTCCGACAGAAAGCGAAAGTTCGTCTTTTACATACGGCGCCGAAGGTTTAAAAGGTCCGTGTCCTTTTTTAATCATGTATCCTGTTGAGCGGAACAGGTTTTTTGTGATTGGTTTACCGTCACCCTTAAATACCGGATTCCAGTTTTGTTTGATTCCTACAGTGACGGATAATTTTCCGCTTTGCAGCGACGCTTCTTTTTCGGTTATATTCACTGTCGGTTTAAAATTCGGTTCTGACTCCAGCGGGAAATGCGGTCGTTTATCGACGGCTCCCTCAAAATGAGAAATTCTCACTTTAATTATATTCGGCATCGGACTTGAGTACCTGATTGTTAAAAGCTGAGCGTTTAAAGTATCTCCTCTGTGGTTTATATGCTTTTCCGGGGCATAAGCAACAAGATCATTTCCCTGCTGTTCAACTTCGAATGCACATGCGGCAAAATGAGGCTCTATGCCTTCCCTGATTGACCAATAGCCATTAGTAAATTTCATTATTTTTCTCCTTGATTTATCAGATTCGCAAATTATACATCGTTAATATATTATGGTCAAATATATATATATATGATATGATATTTATGCTATTATTTCGTATTTAATTAAATAATTACATTGAATTCCAAAGGATGAATATTTAATGAAAACCGTGTTTGTGGTAGATGACAGTGACACTAATCTTTCGATGGCGGAAGCCGCGCTCGAAAATCATTATCGTGTTATGACGATGCCGTCGGCGGCAAAGATGTTTGCGCTCTTGGATAAAGTCATCCCCGACCTGATTCTGCTCGATATAGAAATGCCCGATATGGACGGATTTACGGCTTTAAAAAAACTAAAAAAATTACATTCATTCTCGTCGCTGCCTGTCATGTTTCTGACAGGGCGAAATGATCCCGAGGTAGAAGTGCAGGGGTTTGAACTCGGCGCTGTTGATTTTGTGACTAAGCCTTTTTCCGCGGCTGTGCTGATAAACCGCATAAGAACTCATCTGGATATTGACGATTTAATCCGCGATCGCACATCGCAGCTTAACAAGCTGCAGAACAGCATCGTTTCGGTTCTGGCAAATCTTGTAGAAAACCGCGACAAGGGAACAGGCGGTCATATCGAGCGGACTTCGGCGTATATAAAAATTCTTATCGGCGAAATGAAAAAACGCGGATTATATGTCGATGAAATCAACACATGGGACGTAGAAAAAATAATTTCTTCCGCCCGAATGCACGATTTGGGAAAAATTTCCATAACCGATATTATCGTGAACAAACCGGGAAAATTAACAGACGATGAATTTGAAATAATGAAAACCCACGCCAAGGAAGGCGAACGTATTATTGACGAAATTATCGCGCAAACAGGAGAAGGAGAATTCCTGCGGAACGCGAAATTATTTGCCGGATGCCATCACGAGCGATGGGACGGCAAAGGATATCCCAATCATTTAAAGGGTGAAGAGATTCCGTTACAGGGACGTATAATGGCAATCGTTGACGTGTATGACGCGCTTGTTTCGGAGAGACCTTATAAAAAAGCGTTCACCGATACCGAGGCTGTTGATATCATCATGCAGAGCGCGGGAACTCATTACGATCCGAGAATTGCCGATGTTTTTTTTGAAGTTAAAGATTTATTTAAGGCGGTAAGGACTCAAGTTTGATGTTAATCCCCGGAAAAAAAGAAAAGATGAAGCATACGCGTCTTCTGGATACGGTGAATACAGCCGCGACAATTCTTTTAACCAGCAACGAGGATGTCGCGTTCGAAAAAATTCTTGTAAAAAGTTTTGATCTTGTCGGCAACTGCCTTGATGTCGATCGAGTTCAAATTTGGTGTAACGAAATAATCGACGATGACAGGCATTTTGTTCTCCGCTATGAATGGCTCAGCGAGCACGGCGAAAAATGCACGCGGGTTCCGTACGGGCTTCATTTTCCATACAGCATGAAGAAGGAATGGGAAAAATTATTTTTACGCGGCGAATATATTAACTCGCCTGTTTCGGAGTTATCCGACGATGACATGGATTTTCTTGAATATTACGAAATTAAATCCATCGTATTAATTCCGCTTTTTTTAACGGGTGATTTTTGGGGACTTTTCTGCATCAGCGACTGCCGCAACGAACGTCAATTATCTCCCGAGGAAATCAGCATTTTAACTTCCGCCGGTCTCATGATGGGAACCGCCGTTAACCGCAATATTCAATCCATAAAAATGCGCGAAGCCGACGAACGCACTCAGATAATGATCGACTCCGCTCCTCTTGCCGCGATTTTCTGGGATAACAGCATGAGCCTGATCGATTGTAATCAGGAAGCCGTAAAAATGTTCGATCTTTCCTGCAAGCAGGAATTCCTGCAAAAATTCGCGCAGCTTTCTCCCGAATATCAGCCTGACGGTTCCTTGTCGACAGAAAAAGGCGGCGAATTAATTTCTAAAACGCTCGAAGACGGCTACAGCCGAATTGAGTGGATGCATCAAAAACTTAACGGAGAAGAAGTTCCCGCCGAAGTTACTTGTATCCGCGTAAAACATAGAAACGAATTTACCGTAACGGAATATATAAGGGATCTCCGCGAACAAAAAGCGATGTTAGCTGAAATGCGCAAAGCCGAAATGGCGGAAGAAAGCAGCAAGGCAAAGAGCGAATTCCTCGCAAAAATGAGCCACGAAATCAGAACGCCGATGAACGCGATTTTGGGAATCACGGAAATTCAACTTCAGGATAATACGCTCGGACAGGTAACCCGCGACGCTCTGGAAAGAATTTATAATTCCGCGGATCTTTTGCTCGGTATAATTAATGACATTCTTGATCTTTCAAAAATCGAAGCGGGCAAATTGGAGTTAAATTCATCACAGTTTGATATTGCAAGCCTTATTCATGACACTGTTCAATTAAACATGATGCGTTACGAAAGCAAACCAATCGAATTCAAGCTTGAAGTTGACGAAATACTTCCGCTTATTTACTACGGCGACGAACTTCGCATTAAACAAATTTTAAACAATCTGCTTTCCAACGCGTATAAATATACTCAGGAAGGCAGAATCATTTTTAAAATATCAAGCGAACATATAGAACCCGAAAGCGATTTTAAGTACGCTCCCGATACAATCGTAATTTTTACCATCACCGATACAGGCCAGGGAATGACCGAAGAACAGGTAAGCAAATTGGGCAGCGAATATTCGCGCTTTAACATGGAAGCAAACAGAAAAACTTCGGGCACCGGGCTTGGAATGAACATTACGCGAAATCTTTTAATGCTGATGAACGGCGTAATTACAATCGAAAGCAAGCCCGGAGTAGGATCGTCATTTATCGTCAGGCTGCCTCAAAAATGCCTTGATCACGAGCCGATCGGCAGAGAATTGGCGGATAACCTGATGCAGCTTAATCTTGCCAATGTAACAAAGCTTAGAACTGTTCAGATAAAACGCGAGTTTATGCCTTACGGCAATGTCTTTATTGTTGATGACGTCGAAACAAATCTTTATGTCGCCAAAGGCCTTTTGGCTTCTTACGGTCTATCGATCGATACAGCGATGAGCGGTTTTGACGCAATCGAAAAAATCAGAGAAGGCAATATTTACGATATTATTTTTATGGATCACATGATGCCGGGAATGGACGGCATCGAAGCGACAAGGATCATCCGAAACCTTGGCTATAACAAACCTGTTATCGCGCTTACAGCTAACGCTCTTGCGGGACAGGCGGAGATGTTCCTTCAAAACGGTTTTGATGATTTTATTTCCAAGCCCATAGATATCCGGCATTTGAACATTTGCCTGAATAAGCTTATCCGCGACAAACAGCCGCCGGAGGTGATAGAAGCGGCAAACAAACAAAGAGATTTATTCCATGAAGGACTTACAAAACAACAAATAGTAGATCCGCAGATCGCGGAATATTTTATCAGGGACGCGAAGAAAGCCGCGTCAATACTCGAATCGATATTTATTAACAAATGCCGCAGAGCCGATGATTTTTCCATGTTTATTATTAATATTCACGCGATGAAGAGCGCTCTTGCCAATGTCGGCGAAAACGAACTTTCCGATGAAGCTTCAAAGCTTGAACAGGCGGGGCGCGAGAAAAACGCGAATTTAATTTTATTAAAACTTCCGGCGTTTTTAGAAATACTGTATTCTGTTATACATAAATTTGAAGAACGAAAAGGTTACGACAGCGATGACCAGAAAGCCGAAGGCGATATTTCCGTATTAAAAGAAAAATTAAAAGATATTCACGACGCGTGCGCCGCGTACAATAAAAAGACTGCAAAAGATTTATTAAATTTATTAAATCAAAAAACATGGCCGTTATCTGTAAAAAATCAATTAAGCGCTATTTCCGGCTTTTTGCTTCACAGCGATTTTGACGAAGCCGCCAAATCAATCGATGAATATTTGGAGCAGATTAATTTGCCATGAATGAACGGCAGCTTTCATCGGATTTAAAAACAAAAATATCATTACACGAAAAAAACGAATATCTTACAAGGCAGCTTATAACTTACATAGGAAACAAGCGCTCTTTATTAAAGTTTATAAACAACGGAATAAAAACAGTACAAAAAAAACTTAATAAAAATAAATTAAAAATGTTTGATGTGTTCAGCGGCTCGGGCATTGTGGCAAGATTTTTTAAACAATTTTCCTGCCTGTTAATTGCAAATGATCTTGAAAAATATTCGTACGTTACCAATCAATGTTATTTATCAAACGAAAACGAAATTGATTTTTCTTTATTGCGGGAATACTACCGGGAAATAACGGTAAAAACAAAAAATGAATTAACAAAGGGAATTATTTCCGATCTGTACGCTCCGAAAAATGATAACGAAATATTATCCGGCGAACGGGTGTTTTACACAAGCAGGAACGCGATGTTTATCGATACTGTAAGGCAATTAATAGAAAACGTACCGGAAAATTATCAAAAATATTTTCTGGCTCCTTTGCTGTCGGAAGCGTCAATACACGCGAATACATCGGGAGTGTTTAAAGGTTTTTATAAAAATAAAGAAACAGGCATAGGGCAGTTCGGCGGAAAGAATCATAACGCCCTGTTTAGAATTACCGGCGATATTAAACTGCCGTTTCCGGTGTTCAGCAATTTTAACTGCGACACAATAATCTGCAATGATGATTCAAATAAAATAATTGACGTTTTACCAGAAGTGGATATAGCGTATTTGGATCCTCCTTATAATCAGCATCCGTACGGTTCAAACTATTTTATGTTAAACCTGATACTTGATTATAAATACCCGGAAAAAACCAGTAAGGTATCGGGCATCCCGGAAGACTGGAATCGTTCGGCTTACAATAAAGGAAATTACGCGCAGGATGCGTTAACGCATCTTACGGAAAACATTAAAGCCAAGTATGTGTTAATTTCGTTTAACTCGGAAGGTTTTATTAAAATCGAGCAAATGAAAAAAATACTGGAAAGATTCGGAAAACTTGAAGTACTGGAAACAAAGTACAACACATTCAGAGGCGGCAGAAATTTAAATAACCGGGAAATTCATGTAAAAGAATATTTATACTTGCTGGAAAAGTAGCAGCTAACGTTTGTTTTAGAAATCAAGCCTGTGCAGATCGTCAATCCGCTGAATCAAACCTTCGCGTTCATCCATCATTGCAAGACCTTCTTTTGCGGGATCGAAATTCGGATTTAAACGAAGAGCTTCGTTCCAGCACAATCTTGCGTCGTCAAAATTTCCTTTGGCAAAAGCTTCCATTCCAAGAAGATATAACTCGTCAACTCTGCCGGATTTTATTACTCTGCCGCTGTCGCCGAGATTTAAGCGCACGCCCAGGCTGATCCTGTTCATCGGCTGCATCTGCGTCAGCATATCAAGAGTATAATTTACATCTACAGCCAGGTTATTCAAAATTAGCGCGCTGCCTACACTAACGCGGCTGCTTCCGGCTTTAAGCATAAATCCGGCGCGCATCGATAAAAATTTTGTTACGTTTAAAGAAAGCCCGACAGCGCCGTAAGGCAATTCGGATAAATCAAAATCAATTATATTTACGGGAAGAGTAAAATCGAGAGCTATCGTCAGCGGACGGAGAGGTTTATAAGAGAACGAGGCGTTAACGGCGGTCGGCAGAGGCTCACCCATCGAAGGAGGTCCTAAATTGCGGAACACAATCGCGGCTGAAGCGTTTTTCTCTCTTGCTGAATATCCTTTTAAAAAATTGAATCTGGTCAGGAAACCTAAATCCGCCATTCCCATGATTGCGGACTGGGACATCCCCGAACCCGCGATGACATTGTCAAAGTTGTCGGTATAATCGGGCATCAAACGAAAAGCGCCTTTTAAATTCAAACCCACCGATAAACCGGAAAAATAGTATCCCGACAAAAAGTTATACGAAAGATTTAAAACGGCTACGCCTTCCGAATAATATCCGCCGGAAACTCTTTCGCCGTAAATATTGTATTCCGTGAATGGCATATAAAGCCATTTTAAACCGGCGGCAAGACCGAAATCGCCGAAGCGGGTAGCAAACGCGATTGCTTCGATTTTCGCGTCAGCTATCCAGTTATTATGAAACAAAGCCAGCTCGGATTTTTCCAGCATTGAAGAGCCTGCGGGATTGTATTCTAAAAATGAAATATCATCCGATACTGCCGAAAAAGCGCCCGCCATTCCTTCCGAACGCCCGCCCATCGGGATATTAAGTATGGGAAAAGCTGTTAAACCGGCATTATCGTCAATTCCGTAAATTCGATGCAGATAATCCGCTGCGTCTCCGTAAATATTCTGCCCTTCCTCAGCCGCCCATGCGGAAAAAAGAGAAGAAAAAACCGATAACACAGCCAAAAAAGCCGATTTTCTGAGACTAAACATCTATATAAAATATATCGGTAATTTACAAAATTTAACAGCGTTTTTTTTAATCGTAACGTTTCTGGTCTCTATACAAAAACCTATAATGAATAATTAAGCATACATTTCGTATAAATATTACGATAATATAGTAAGCAATGAAAATGGCATACTCCGCCTTTCGGATTGTCACCATTAAAATATTCACGATAATACTGCTGTTTACGGTCGTAATCCCGGTTTTCGGCGGCGGCAGCAGAGAAGTCGATCTGACCAGAGCCGACGAATTAATCGAAAACAGGGAGTTTGACGAAGCTATACAAATCCTTTCCGATTTTGCGCGGCATAATCCCGACAAGTTCGATCAGGCGCAGCGAAGACTCCGCGAGATTTACAGAATACGCGATGACTTTAACCGCACCGCGGATGAATTAATAGGAATTCTTAAAAATGATCCCGAGAACAGCGAAAAAATTTTTGAACTAACAAAGCATCTTTACACGCTTGAACACGAAAATAGCCCGCTGCTTATAAATTTTGTCGCAAGTTTCAGAGAGCTTGCCGCTTTCAATGTTTACAGGAACAGGTTACGCGCAGTTCTTGAAAGAGGCCGCGCCGCGCTGGACAACGGCGATTCTGCCGGAGCCATTCAAATTTATTCCGAAGGCATGGGATTTATGCGCGATGAATTTTTTAACGCCGCTTTTGGGGTGAATATTCATAACGAAGTCCGCCGCGAAACGGAAAGATTTAATTCGCTGCTTGCTTCGTTTCAGCAGATTAGCGCGCAGATGGGAACAATCGCGGCGGAATATACCCGTGCTGTAAACGCGGGAGAACTTTCAAGAATCCCGGAAATCTCAGGCAGGCTTACTCCCGCGATGGACAGATTTATCGCATTAAAACAGGGAATTTATATATCCGCCAATATATTTGATCGGCTGCTCGGAAACGTAAGGCTTACAGATCCGAATATAGGGGATCGAAATCATCTTGCATTTATTTTGATCGTAATTAACGGGCGCACCGACGAATCAATACAGGAAGGTATGTTAGGTGCATTTGATACATACTGGGAGAACTCGATCGGCGCCGTTATTAACTCTGTCGCCTTAATCGCAGAGAGAGCAAAAAATGCATCCATCGCCGCGATGAACGAAAGAAATTATCAGGAAGCGGCTGCGGCTGCCGCGCAGGTGTCAAGTTATGTAAACTTAACGCCTTTATTTTTTGACAGGCATCGTCAGCTTCTTGCCGGTTCGCACCCGCAGACAACATCGCTTTACGGAAACATTATTTTATCCGCTGACATTCCAAGGTTTATAAATATCAGAGCGTTAAACGAAGCGAATAATTATTTGCAGCAGGCGGCGAATGCCGGTTTAAGATCGAACTTTGATCGTTCTTCGCTTGTCCGCTGGCAGGAAGGAAATTTATCCGCGGCTGAGGCTCTCAGAAACGAACAGCAGACGCGAAACAATATAACATCCCTTCAGCGCACGATTGATTCAATCATCTCAAACGCGAATCAAATGAACGCGGAGATAAACGCGTATCACGCTTCCGCGCATATTTCTGACGCGCTGAAAGTAATCAATAATCTGCGCGCTGTTTATACCGCCGAAGAACTGCAGTCCGCCGACAGATATTACAGCATTGCGCATCACAATCTTCAGAATAATCTTGCCGAAAGAAACAGCCAGCTCGTAAGAAGCCGTAATTATCTTGACGGAGAAAACGTTGTTTTAGAAAACGGCGATGCTGTTGTTTACCGTTATCCTTCCGAAGCGTTGCAGCTTTTAACGGTAATGTTAAACGCAATAACAACCGACCTTCAAAACGCTGATTCCGTTTTGGCTCAATACAGAAATGAACCGCGGGAATTCGCGCAGAATCCGGAAATTTTAAAAACAAACGAAGATTATTTATCCGCCATTAACGAATTAAATAACATACGCACGCGGGGACTCGCGTTATCGCAGACAGCGCGCACGCGGTCTTCGCAGGCTGAAGCTTTCAGGCAGGAAGGAGAGAGGCTTTTCAGGGAAGCGCAGGCTGCTTTTCAAAGACGCGAGTACGACACAGCCCGCGACAGGATTCAGCAGGCAGACAACAGATTTAACAATTCTCTGGAAATTCAAGAATCGGCTTCTCTCCGCCAGATGCGTGATGCGCAATTAATCGGTCTTGGACAGGCGATCTCCGCCGCTCAAAACGAAGCGATAATAGCCGAAGTGCGCAGCCTTGTAAATAATGCGCGTAACTCATACTTCAACGGAAATTTCCAGCAAGCCGAAGACAATCTTGTAAGAGCGAGAAACCGCTGGAGGGTGACAAGCCCGGATGAAAACGAAGAAGTCGTATATTGGCTTGGGATTGTGCGTAACGCTCTTTCGATGAGTTCGGAAAGGGTCATCTCTCCGACAGCGCCGCTGTATCCCGAAATGAGCCAGCTTTTAAGCCAGGCGCAGAGAAATTACGAAGAAGGCGTGCGCCTTGTCAATACAGGTCAGCGCGTTTTGGGACTTGTCAAATTTGACGAAGCCCGTCAGCTGACAAGAGAAGTAAGGCTGATGTTCCCGCTTAATCAGGAAGCCGGTATTCTCGATTTAAGGATAGAACAATTTCTCGATCCTGCGGCGTTTAACGCTACGTTTGAACAGCGTTTAAGAACCGCGCAGACGGGAACAAGGCAGCGTTCGATGGAAGCGTTTGCCGATCTGCAGAACCTTGCCGAAATTAATCCGAGGTATCCGAACATCAGAGCGATTTTAACGCAGGCGGAAATCGACATAGGCATTCGGCCCCCTCCGCCGAATCCGGCTGATGTAGCGCGTTCAAGAGAGCTTACAGTTTCGGCTAACAGAATTTTTGATTCAAATTTAACGGCGCAGTTTCAGATTGCGCTTAGGCAGTTAAACGAAGCTATTATTTTAAACCCCGAAAATAACGAAGCCTCAAGATTAAGAGACAGGCTTTTAAACAGCATGAATGTTCCAAGCGCGATTGTTCTTACAAACGAAGATGAAGCCGATTACCAGCGGGCGTTACGCGAACATAACGCGGGGAATCACCTTGTGGCATGGGCGCTTGTAGAAAGACTCATGCAGAACCCCAGGAACCGCAATATAACAAAAGTGGTTGAATTACAGCAAAGGATACAATCGGTATTATGATAATAAATTTTAAAAATAAAAATATATTCTTTTTAATAATTCTGTTTCTTTTATCCGCAGCAGTGCTGCAGGCGGAGGATTTTTACTGGGAAGAAGCGCAAATTTTTAATTCGAGAGAAGGAACATTTCCTGTCAGCGCTCATTCAAAAACGTTTTCGGTAGTTGCATGGCAGAGTGTTGCGGCAAATACAGGCTCCGGCGGAAGCATCAATGTAAATCTTGCCGTAAAGGAAACAGCCGGAAACTGGGATCAAAAAGGCAGCATCGCAGGTCCTTACGCTTTTTTAGGGACAGAACCTTCTATATTAAGCATGGTTATTGATAACAGGGACAGAATAATAATTGCCGCGGCAACCGGAAACGCGCAGACGGAAATTTTAATATCCGACGACAAAGGCAGCACCTTTACGCGTCAAATTGTAAACATGGACGCCGATAATTCAGTCGCCCCGCGCCTTTATGTCCGTGCTGACGGAGGTTATCTGCTTTTTGTCGGAAGAGGCAGGGCTCAATCTCTGACAATTTTTTATTCGCGTTCGGATGACGGCGTTAACTGGTCAACTTTCGAACACTTCGTAACCGAAACAAATCTTTCGTTTAACTTCCTGCCGACTCATTCAAGCGCGGGGCGGAGAGACATTGTGTTCTTTCAATCCCGGCTTTCGGGAGTTGAAACAATGGCTACGTTTCAGCTTTTTTATAAAATCAGCGATAACGGCGGCAGAACATGGACAGAAGCAAGACGCTTTACAACTTTTAACGATCCTGTAATGCAGACTCAGGCTGCCGCGAACAGTTTTGACAATCAGCGCCCTCACCTGACAAGATTCGGCGATAACCTTCTTCTTGTTTGGGAGCGGCGTTTCTCGAATCAGTCTCCGCAAATTTACAGCGCGATAATAAACTCCAGCGGAATAATTTTCGGAACCGCCGAAAGAGTAAACAGTTCTGACGCGTTTTGCCAAAACCCGATCGGTTTTATTTACAATAACACGCCTGCCGTAGTCTGGTTCGACACACGAAGCGGCAATAACAGAATCATTCTTGCTCAGCGCAGAGAATTCAACTGGCAGAATTTTCCGTTATCCGGCGTAGCGCTGGAATCATCATTCGCAAGACCTGTAGTAACCGAAGAAGGCTTATACCTTTTCTGGCAGGTTACGTCACGCGACACCAGCCGCATTTATATTCTTGCGCCGGATTATTCGGTATTAAGCCCGAGAGTTTCCGCGGTTAACTTTACGCCGTCAAGAGCGGGGCGCACGGAAAGACCGCGCGTTACATGGACAATTCCTTCCGATACATCGGGTATTGCCGGTTTTTCGTATATATGGAGCCAGGACGAAAGAGCCGTGCCGCCGAACGAAGTAATGGTTTACAACATAGGCAACACATCAAACTTATACCGTGAATTAACCGCGGACAATGACGGCGCATGGTACTTTAAAGTAACCGCGCAGGATTACGCGGGCAACTGGTCGCAGCCTGCGCAGACTATGTATTACAGAAAAGGCACTCCGCCTCCGCCCGTAACAATTGTTCATCCCGAGACGGATGAACAAGGATTCCTGCGTTCCAATACATTCAACATTTTATGGGAACCGTCGTCGGATCATTTCACCGAAGGCTATACATGGAACCTTCAATTTCTTGGACTTGCAGCTAACATCGATCCCGAAAGTCATCACGGTAATTTTAATTTTTCTTCTCCTCCCTCAGGCATTCTTGGAACATCACTCTCGGCGAATTATGTTAATCTGGATAACGGCGTTTGGGCGTTTACGGTTTCCGCGATAGACAGCGCCGGAAATATCGGGCATCCCGCAAGAATAATTTTCAGGACAAATAAATTTATTCCGTATACAAGCGTCAGCAATGTTGAAGCGTCTCAGGATGAACAGGGAGTTCTAACGATCAGGGTAACAGGACGCGGCTTTTCGACAAACGGAGAAGTTACATCTGTAGCGCTGGTGCGCGAAGGAAGGAATGATCAGGTAACAAGGAATTTTAATATCGCGTCGGACAGGGAAATTAACGGAATAGTTTTTGACAATATAGAAGAAGGCCGTTACAGTTTAAAACTGACTCATTCCGGCAGAGGCGAACATATTGCCGGTTCATTCATTCCCGTCGCCAGAACAGGAACCGTTAAGTTCGGCGATTATTCGCGCGAATGGAGAACGTCATGGCAGCTTCAATCCAACAGATTAATAACATTCAACCCTGTTATTGTGTTATTCGCAATATTGATAATATTCTGCGCAATAATAATGATAGCCGCGGTAAGGGGTATAGGAAGCGTCATTACGGAAAGCGCTCTGATTAAACAGGAAACATTAGCGATCATTACAGGAGATTTAATGCCAATGGAAAAGAAACAAAAAATTGTTAAGATACAAAAAAGAGGAAGAGGACTTCGTTTTAAACTCGCGTCATTTACGATAGTACTTGTTATCCTTGTAGTTATTATGATATCAACGCCGATGTATGTAATCATGACGCAAAGACAGCAGACAACTTTGCTCGAAGGATTGATGGACAGAGCGACCGTTCTGCTGGAAGGAATCGCTTCCGGTACAAGAACCGCTTTGCCGACCGCGGTTTCATCGGGAGGTCAGCGCGGCATAATAGATTTAATGTACCTGCCCGCTCAGTCTTCGGCAATTTCGGAAGCGAATTATATCACCATCACAGGTTACGGTATCAATACAACTTTCACGGACAGCGTATGGGCTTCTAACGATCCTAATCTCGAAGAAAAAATTGACACAAGCGAATACCGCTTCGGTATATCGCGAATCAATGACGTTCTTAGTCCGTTCTATAATGAATTCGCCGCCGAAATAAATTTAAAAGCGCAGACTGAGGCGGGAGAACTTTCCCGAAGCATCAGAGACCTGTACCGCGAAGGAATGGAACTTGCGCTTGATATATCGGAAGAAGGCGAGCGCAGAAGAGCTGACATGCAAGTTACAATTACGGCGCAGGAAGTCAGATTAAACGAAATTCTTACAGAGATTGCCGGCGAAATCCGTTCTTATCCCGCATTTTCCACAACGCAGCTGCCGAGTGACGGAAACAGAACATTCATTTTTTATAAACCGATTATGTACAGACAAAATGCGGATGATAATTTTTACCGCGGAATGGTAAGGCTCGAAGTTTCTCTCGATTCGATCATGGAACGTCTTTACAGCGAGCAGAGAACTCTTCTTACAACAATCGGAATTGTCGCGCTCGCCGTTTTGTTAATCGGAATGATCGGCGCGTTTACATTCGCCGCGGTTATCATCAGACCAATCAGAAAACTGGTAAGACATATCGAAATAATCCGCGACACCGAAGACAAAACAAAGCTCGCCGGAGCCGACATTAATATCGCCACAAAAGATGAGATCGCAATCCTCGGAAACACAATCAATGACATGACACATAACCTTGTAAAAGCCGCGCTTGCCGCGTCAGACCTTAGCATCGGTAAAGAAATTCAGAAAAAATTTATTCCGCTCGAAATGGATAATCAGGGTAACAAACAGACAAGCGGTTTTAAAAGCACAAAGAATCTTCGTTTCTTCGGTTATTACGAAGGCGCTAAGGGCGTATCAGGGGATTATTTCGATTACCGGGATTTAGACGGCCGTTACTTCGCGATCATCAAATGCGACGTAGCAGGCAAAGGAATTCCCGCCGCTCTAATCATGATTCAAGTGGCGACAATGTTCCTTAATTATTTTAAACAATGGAAACCAAACGCCAAAGGAATGCACATAGAAGAAGTTGTTTATCAGATAAATGATTTTATAGAAACTCTCGGGTTTAAAGGACGTTTCGCCGCGTTCACATTATGCCTCTTCGATTCGGAAACAGGAGTTGTCCGTTTTTGCAATGCCGGCGATAATATCGTTCATCTTTACAGCGTTTCGGAAAAAAAATTAAAGACCATCACTCTTCCTCAAACTCCGGCGACAGGCGTATTACCCAACTTTATGATTGAATCAACAGGCGGTTATCAGGTTCAGACTATTCAGGTTGATAAAGGCGATATCCTGTTACTCTACACTGACGGCATTGAAGAAGCGAAAAGAAAATTCCGCAATCCCGAATTTAAAGAAATAACATGTACGGAAGGACCCGTTGATACACCGCACGAAAATCATCTCTGCGGACAAGCGGACGAAGAAATGAGCCCCGAACGCGTAGAGGCGATCATCAACGCAGTAATGGCGAAGGAAGTTTACACTCTGCGGAAATTCCACAACCCCGAAGGCGAAGTTGAACTTCAATTTGATTTTTCCACCTGCGACGGCCGTGTAGAAGACGTCATCATGGCAATGGTTTCTGTGGAAAAAATGTTCCGCTGTTATAAACCCGCAAACGCCGGAGAAGAATCCCGCGTACTCGTTGACAAAAAAGTTGACGAATTCCTTAAAGGTCATTTTTTACAATACAGGAAATACTGCCTGCACACCCGCGAATTTCCTGAAAATCCCGCGTATATGTATTATACTCATGTTAAGGAGGATGAGCAGTACGACGACCTGACCATCCTCGGAATTATACGCAAAGTCGCAAATAATTAATTTTAAGGAGCGAAATAATGACATTCAGCGAAAGAATGAAAGACCTGTTGGAACAAGGCTGGGCAGCGTCAAAAGATTTAGCCGTTAAAGCCGGCGCAAAAGCTCAAGACTTAGGCGAAAGAGGAATGTTAATGTGGGACATTAAACAACTCGAAAACCAGGCGCAAAAATTATTACTTAAGCTCGGCAATGAAACCTACATCGCTTTTGCCGACCGCGATCAACCTATAATAGACCGCGAAACCGTCGAATTCCGAACAATACTAAACGAGTTGGCAGTCATCAAAGACCAAATCGAAAAGAAAGAATTTGAACTAAAGAATAGAGGATAAGAAGCGCGAAAGCGTCAATATTGAATTTGAAGTGCAAAAACGCCGCAAAAACCTCTTGATTCATTTATTTTTTTTCTATATAAATATATAAGCTCTGAAAACTTAGTTCTTTGGAACGTGGTTTTCCGGAGCACGGGCCGCTAGCTCAGTCGGTAGAGCATCGCCCTTTTAAGGCGGTGGTCGGAGGTTCGAATCCTGCGCGGCTCA
>JGI24695J34938_10000979_pt1 | contig 25974 bp, 19 predicted proteins | sample TergutCo191P3_FD_34938 | JGI IMG/M metagenome (IMG submission 34938)
CTCCTCCCTACTCTACTCTCCCTACCCTGCCTGCCAATACCTGCGAATTTGTGCTCCGCACAAATTCGCCGTATGAAAAGTCGCGCAAAGCGCGACTAGCTATTCTTAATCGGCGTCTTCCGCCGATTTAGAATAACTTTTCATACTTATCTCTCGCACCCATCTAAGCCCGCCGGCGGGAAAAATATCGCCGAAACCTAAATCCGTCGCTGTCAAAAGGGCTATTTCTGCTGATGTAAAGCGGATATCAATGTTTATCCGCGTAGTCCGCGGCGGTCTGTCGGGCAAACCCTCTAAAGCGATAATCCGCTCCGATACAATTCCGCCCGTCAGTGACGTTACGATTAAAATAAGTTCATTACGCTCATCAAGAATGACATCAAAATTCTTTTCACATTCATGCCAATTGACACCTGCGTCAACAATGGCATAATATGATTCCTGACCGTTCCTCAGTAACCTAATCCCAATATTAGCCTTAAGCTTATCATCGCCCAAAAAAATCATCGTTTCACTGATTTGCGACGGCTGATATTTTTCCAAGGCACCATAACAGGCGCCTTTGCTGTAAAGATTATTCCCCCGAAATACCCGCCTGTTACGGCACAGATGGCTAAGTGATTTATATGCCCATTCTTCTTTAAAACCCTCGCCAATCAAAAATACACTCGATATTACATTCGTCCCAATCGCTTTTTCGGCAATGGTCAGAAACTGCTCATCCCATTCTTGTTTCATCTTATCCGTCGGCTCGGTACGGTAATATAGGGACGGATAATTTTCGTTATTAATGAAAACGACTATCGGAGTCGTTCTTCTATTCGCTTCCAAACGATACATTTTCATATGACTCGTGTAGTCAAAAAGCAAAACCTGATGCTTATAAAGCTCTTCCGCCTGATGTATCACATACTGGTAAATACTCTCGCGATAACTTTGCAGATAAATACACATCGGTTTAAAATCAAGAGTTTCCGCCACTTGATCCATAACCGCAACTATCCGGGGGGTCAGGGCGGGCACCGTAAACATAAAAGCGGCGATATTGTTCATATTGACTTGTATGGTCAACACGGATAAACTTCTTTTGATGAACAAAGCCAGTAAAGCGATCGGGTCAATCGGTTCATCATTAATATTTAACTGTGTACCCGTCACCGCCAAATCAAGTAAGCGGGTAATAATCGGTAAATCAGCGCCGTCATCGGCGGAAAATTCTTCGGCGGATTTAAGCGCTTCTTTTCCGTAGAGCCACGAATTACTGTTCGGTTTTTTATATAGTGCCACCGGGATATTGAACATCTCGGAGCCCAGCACGGCAGTAGCCGTTTCGGGTTCCGCATCGCCGACCGACATATAGCTTATTTGCGCATATGAATCATTTAGTTCATATCCGATTATAATATCGCCGTTCCTTTTCATTCGCTACCCCTAATATTAAATAATTCCGCCGTCAGGAAATCTATTTTTCGGTACTCACTTAACAATGTATTAACCGTTTCAAAATCCTTGACCGAGCGGGCAATCTCAATATCGTTAAGTTGGTTAAAACGGCAATTCGGCAAAACAACGGAAGTATCCGTAGCATATAAGCGCCCGCTTTCCGTATAGTACTCAAAACCATCTAAATTTTCGCCGATATAGTAACTCAAAATCTCACCATAGAACAGCAAAAACTGTTTTACGAAAATACCGTTGTACATTTCCGTCATCGGCTCCCTGATATAATCAGGCTTATCCTGCGGATTTTCCGCCATCAGGGTATCGCAAACATAATCTCCCGCGATTCCTTCCCCTTCTTCTGACAGTTCCTGTTCCAAATCCTTTAAATAATATATCGCCGCCTGAGAACCGGGCTCGGCGCGATACTCGATAATTACCTTATCGATGAACTGATTCATTAAAGGTAAAATACCGACAAATTCTTTATAGAAATAAAAGACGATATTTTGTTCCAGCAAATCGTAAAGGAGATGATGTAAATGACGGCCGGTGCTTTCATCGATTCCTTCTTTATTTTCCGCATAAAATTTGATATATGCCAGTTTTAGGATAAGACTGAGCGGTTCACTGCGCTCGATAAATCTTCTTATTTGGGTAATAACCGCCGCATCGGCGATTTTTTCCTTAACGAAATAATCATACGCATATTGGCTCAAAAAGGCTTTGATAATATCACTTTTTCCGCCCCCTGCGATATAGTCTAAGAAAATCTCCGTTTGTTCACCGATAAATGCACCTGTATAAAGGATTTGAAGCAACAGTCTTTCGGATAACTTATATGTATCAATCCCATAGTTTCTCGCGGCTCGCCAAATATCACGTAATCTATGCGTGTCACTCTGATAATAGCGAAGCAACAGTATCAGCGTTTTTTCTTCATATTTAGCCGCTTTGAATGAACGGTATGCTAAACTCAGGACCGTTCGGTCATGGAGATGGACATCCTCGGTAATCAGATAGCGAAGCACACGGAAAATCAGCTTCGTATCAAGAATCGGCGACGACATTCCGCACAGCCAGACATATGCTTTATCATAAAAAAGCCGCGCCAGCATTATCTTCAAGATTTCCTCGTGATAATGCCTGTCAATGTCCCTTATTTTTACTTCATTAAGAAGTTCATCAAGTAAATCGGTTTCGTCATGATCGAAATAATAGCGAATCAGGTTCAAACAAATCTTCTCCCGATACGGCGACCTTAAGCGCCCGATTGTATGAACGCGCTGATAGGATTTTACATTGCTTTTAGTCACCGCCGCGACGTCACTGCCCTGACCGCATAACCAAATATCGAAACCGATTCGGTCAGTCACCAGCGGGGCAATCATCCTGCCGATTTTGTCAGGATTAAGCCACTGCTCTAAGTGATAATAATTCGGGTCGGTATAGCGGTTTCCATCCGCATCAATTAAGAAAAGCCGGTAGTCTTCACCATAAATAAGAATATGGCTCACTTTTCCGCTGACCCGATAAGTAATTTCCGAATAGCTTTTATCGTACAGAATTAAAATACCCTTGATGTTTTCTTTGTGAATGGTGATTTTTACGGTAAAAAGAATATCCGCTAACCCTGCGGCATTATCAGCATTAATCATCTCTTGCTTGATATAGTTTTTGTAAAGGTAACAAAGCCATTTTCCTGTTCTTGACCGCTTAAATTGATTAACGATAAACTGCTCGATTTTGCCTTGGAAATTTTCGGATAAGTCGGGGTAATTCTCGCGGTTTTTGTGGATATAGGCATATATGTATGTCTGATAGCGGTAATCGATTTCATTATGGTAGGAAAAATATAATAACACCTGTTTGGGAATTATATCTTCTTTTTCCTGATCTAATGAAAAAATAAAATATTCATAAAGGCGCGTTACTTTAAGGTCACGTTCGATCGCGTTATGATACCAAACATGATATTCGATGCCGGTCTTTTCGCCTTTAATAAGCAGCTCACAAATCACCTTCAGCACTTCATCAGATGGCGCCGTCTCATAGCAAGCAACTAATATCTGATACGAAAACAACGAAAAAACCTTGCTTCTGCCAATCAAATAAACGATTTGCGGAATCATCTTTTTCGTGATTATCTTCCGCTTGGCGGAGAATAAAAGCAGATGGTTCTCGAAATTATCCAAACGCGTCAAAAAATCGGGGTTTTGGTTAAGTATTTGCCATGCTTCAACGAAAATGACCGGGCTGTGATTGCCGTAATTAACCAATTCTCTAAGAAACGCCCATTTTTTGACCGGATTAGCAACATACTCTTCTTTCAGATAGCATAAAAGCCAGCCGATTCGCCAGTTCCCCCTCATCCTGCGGTAGTAGTACTCGACCTCACCCGCGATCGTTCCGACGAATGTCGGGTCGCGGTTTTCCAATGTACTTAGGTAGATGAAGTAACACCACAGTTCAGGGTTATCTTGTTCTTTGCCTTGAAGCAGGGTATCGGCGCGGTTAAGCATCCTTCCCGCTTCATTCAAACGGTTTTCGGTAATCAAAAGCTGGATGCGGAAAAGCTTCGGCAAAAGGTCTTTGTCATCCGCGGTTATCATGCGGTCAATCACTTCCGCGGTTTCTTTCCGCCATACGGACTGATTTATTTGCTTCGTCCGGAAAGCGATATAGTGGTTCATCAGGGCGTGAATGTTTTTCTTATAGTCATTATAATTACGTTTATTTCGTTTTTGGCTTAGGTCGGCTCTCGTCACGGTTATGGGGATGTTAATATTGGTATCGGCGTTATAAAGCTGAATCCGCCCGAAATTATTGCCGTAATGAAGATTCTTGGCATTGATATAATACGGCAGTCTATATACACTCGCAAGGTAATCTTCTTCGCGGATTACTTCTTTATCGCAAACTAAAAATTCACCTTCCATCTTGACGTAGAGGTTTGAAAATCCCCAGCCGTTTCTGGTAACCGAAATAAGGTATTCCTGCGGTTCGTCAGAGGCGGTAATTTTTATCTCGGCTTCGCTTGCCTGATAGGTAATCAGTTGTTTTTTTTTGATAGCGCGGAGAAATTCTTCTAAGCATTGTTCGCTTTTCAGATTGGCTGACAGACCGCGATAGAGTGATAAATATTGCCGGTCCGAGCCGCTCAGTAAATCCGTGAATGCCGATTTATAAAAAAGGGTTAATGCTTCGCTCCAATTAGTTTTGGCTAAATTAGCGAAGTGAAAGAGGTTTTTGATAATACCCAAGCTTGATTTTAGTTTTCTTGGGATAATCGTGATATGATATGGGATAATATATTCCCCACAATTGGAGACGATGATAAACTCGCCGTCATGCAAATCATCGGGAAGACTTTTATTCGTATGAAAACAGAAGGCTATCTCTGATTCTGTGCCGACAAACTCATGATTATAAAGTTCCATGTTAAGATTGTCAGTATAGACATATCCTTCTGTGTTATGGCCGTAAATGCGGAAAGAGCCTTCATAGTCCTGACCCGCGTATAGCTCAAGGTCAATTCCGTCACAGGAAAAATCCAGGCTTAGGCCGTCGCTGCGAAAATCTCCTTCCAGGATGTTAGTGATGATGTTCTTCATTGGCATTCCTGAGTTCAGGGTATATGTACATTACTGCTTTCTGTCGTCCTGAGCGTAAGCGAAGATTCTTCGCCTACGGCTCAGAATGACAGGGAAACATTGTTATTTCGCTAATAACATCATAATATCATTGGAACGGGTTACGAATCTGCTCATGGCATCGGCGTCAAGCGGGCTGTGTTGAAGTAACGCCAAGTCATATAACTGCTCACAAATCAAACTGACATTGCCGTCATTTTTGTTCTCCAGCACATGCTTAACCAAAGGATGGTTGGCGTTTAAAATCAGGGTTTCGCCCTCTTTTCCGAACATCCCCGCATCCATCCCCATTCCGGGCATAGAATACATCTTCATCATTTCCTGCATCCGCCTTGACTCTTCCGATAATGTAATCATCGCGGAAATCTTTTTATTCTTAAGCTTTTCAACCTTAATCGTAATCTTGTCCTTTTTGAGAACCTTTTTCATGATTTTTTCGATTGCTTCGGTTTGGTCGGCTAATTCCTTTTCGGCTTTCTTCGATGTCTTGGCTTTGAAGCTATCGGTTAAGTCGCCGTCGATACGCATAAACTTAACTTTCTCATTCTTCGCTTCAAGCTGGGTGACGAAAGGCTGATCGATATGATGAGTCAGGATAACCGCGTCTTTTTTCTCCGATTGGAAAAGCTTGATGTATTGGCTTTGCTGAAGTTCATCGGTTACATAGTAGATATATTTATTATCTTTTTCGTCGGCGCCTTCTTCGTCTTCGTCGCCGTCTTCACCGTCAATAACATTTCCGTCTTCATCAACGATTTCCGCTTCAACGACATTATCGCTTTCACCTGACTCGCTTGCTTCGTTTTCATTAGTTTCATCGGCGGGTTTTTCATCAGGGTCAATCTTCGCTACTTCAAGGCACTCAGGCAAGGTCATATATTTCCCGTCAAGATTCTTGAACAGAATGTAATCGGTCATTTTTTCGCAGAATTTATCATCGCGAAGGCAACCGAACTTAATGAAGGGGCTGATATCATCCCAGTATTTCTCATATTCTTCTTTTTCGGTTTTACACATTCCTGAAAGCTTATCGGCGACTTTCTTGGAAATATAGTCGGCAATCTTTTTGACGAAACCGTCATTTTGTAACGCGGAACGCGATACGTTAAGCGGAAGGTCAGGGCAATCGATTACACCTTTTAACAAGAGCAAAAATTCAGGGATAACTTCTTTAATATTATCGGCGATAAAAACCTGATTATTGTAAAGTTTAATGACCCCTTCAATCGATTCATACTCGGTATTAATTTTCGGGAAAAATAAAATGCCTTTCAAATTAAAGGGATAATCCATGTTAAGATGAATCCAGAACAGCGGCTCTTTGTAATCTTTAAAAACGGTGCGGTAGAAGCTCAAATAATCTTCCTTTTCGCATTCATTAGGATGGCGCATCCACAGAGGGTTCGTTTCATTTAATAACTCGGGGCGCTTTTTAATCTTAAGTTTCGGCTTGTCCTCTTCGTTTTCCGCTTTAATTTCTTCGATAACAATATCGGAATCAAGCTTTTCCGATTCTTCAATCGTCTGCGTATCGGATGAATCGGCTTTCGTCAGATAAATTTCTGTCGGCATGAAAGAGCAGTACTTTTTAATCACTTCGCGGGCGCGGTATTCATTGCAAAACTCAACGCATTCTTCATTTAAGAAAATCGTAATCGTCGTCCCAACTTCGGTACGGCTGCCGTCTTCTAACGAGTATTCCGTTCCGCCGTCACATTCCCAGTGAACAGGGACAGCATCCTTTTGATATGATAATGTCTCGATATGGACATTATCGGCGACCATAAATGACGAATAAAATCCTAAGCCGAAATGACCGATGATTTGATCTTCATTCGTTTTGTCCTTGTATTTGGAAATGAAATCTGTCGCGCCTGAAAATGCGATCTGGTTGATATACTCTTCAACTTCTGCGGCGGTCATACCAAGCCCATTGTCAGAAAATGTAATCGTTTTCTTTTCGGGATTGACTTCGACCGCAATCCGCGGTTTAAAATCAGCGGGTAATTCACATTCACCCATCATTTCGAGTTTTTTAAGTTTCGTGATGGCATCACAACCATTAGAAATGAGTTCCCGGTAAAAAATGTCATGGTCAGAATATAACCACTTCTTAATGATCGGGAATATATTCTCACTGTTAATGGATAAGTTGCCTTGTTTCGTAGCCATGTAAATCTCTCCTTTGTTAGTTTAGTAGTATAATTCTAATTAATAATTTTAATCAAAATTGCAGAAAAGTCAAGCTTTTTCTACGATTTAAACCGATGCACCGCATCATTCATAATACCGCTTTGGTCTTTCAGCCCTTTCATCGCGGCGGTAATCGTTTTTAGGGCTACGGATTGATGCGATTTCGCTTCTTTCATCGTATCCGATGCCGCAACAATCTCGGCCGCCGAACTCTTAAGTTCGACAATTTGTGAATTGAGGACGTTTTGCTCATTTTGTAAGGATAAAGAAGCGACCACGACGTGCTTAATATCTTCGGCGATTCCTAACAAATAATCCATTGATTTCAAAAAGATATCTTTAATTTCAGAAAACTGTAATTGCTGTGCGTGCATCTTTCCCGAAACATCCGATACGGCATTGATCGTCATTTGCGTTTTTTGGTTGACCTGTTCTAACTGCTCGCTAATCCGGCCCGTTGCCGCCGCCGTATCATTGGCTAATTTTCTAATTTCATTGGCGACTACCGAAAACCCGCGCCCCGCTTCACCCGCGCGTGATGCTTCGATTGACGCGTTAAGCGCCAGCAAATTCGTTTGCGAAGAAATTTCTTCAATTGTTGTAACAATTGATACAATATCATTCGTAATGACACCTAAGTCGGTACTTTGAACCGATACCGTTTCAATCGACGTCTGCGAATCCGCCATAATACCCGCCATAATATTGATGCTTTTATTCCCGTTTTCAAGCAACTCGATCGTATGCTTGGAAATGTCCGTAATACTGTCCGTATCACGCTTAAGTTCATTAACATCGTTGGAAATTCCGATAATAAGTTCGGTACTGTTATTGATATTTTCCGCTTGCAGGCGGACTTGGTGTTCAATATTGTCGCTGGCGTTTTCAAAATCGGTGAAATCGCGGTACAAAGTATTCATATTGAAGCTGATATCATCGGATGTCGTGTTGATGGTCTCTGAGATGTTCTTGATATTATTGACAATATCGCGGATGGTCGCCAGTAAACTATTGACATTCCCTGCGAGAACTTCCATCTCATCACCTGAATTGATGACAATCTTTTTCGTCAGATCGCCTTCCGAATTAGCGACATCATACATATTATCGCTGACGAGTTTAATACTTTTGCTTATTCTTCCCGCGATAAAAGTTGAGCAGATGACCGAAATTAAAAGGCATACCGTAATAATTATGAATAAAGAACTGCTGATAATCCTGAGTTGTTCATCCAATTTGTCAGCGGCATAATCGACGCCGACAATTCCGGCGACGCGGTTTCCGTCAAAGATAGGGGCATATGCCGAATAGTACTTTCCCCACTCGTCTTCGGTAATATCCTCCTCGGCGACGGACACTCCGGTGAAGGCAATTTTCATCGCGGGATACATTTCATATTCTTCACCAATAGAAGCGTGTTCGTCATCAGGGACCGCGTCGACGACGAACCGCGTTTCCGTCGCCGAGACATATTCGAGCGTATAAATTGACATCGCACCTGAATTACTGCATAACTCTAAAAGTTTTCCCCATATTTTGTTGTATTCTTCCGTATCTTCATCGCCCGCCTCCAGCGCACTATGAGCTTCGGCGTCAATCGACGACGCGGCGATTTGGGCAAAGGCGATTGCTTTGTCCTTTGTATCTTCCTTAATGTAGTTACCGGTGATGTAGTAGAACGATATACCGATTATAATCGGCATTATTACGCCAATAAGCAAAGCAAATAGCAGAATCCTTGATTTGATACTGATTTTTTTTACTTTCATAAATAACCTCCATCTTTCCCTCTTTTGCCCTATCTTAACTATCGCTGTATGAAAAGCCGCTCAGTGCCCTAAACTGATTTAGAATAACTTTTCATACCGACCCCCACTTATAATATACTAAATTATCGCGAAAAAGTAAATGAAATTCGATTATTATTATGGTTATTTCAATGGTTTGTTTTTGTATATTTTTACCATATATATATTCAGTCATGTTGCTCATGATTGGTGGTTTTAGACAGATTTTTTGTCCTTAAATTGTTTATTTACGTTTCAGGAGATATAATCAAAGCAGACTCAAAATTTCTTAAATCGAACTTTTAAAAGGAGGGTTCAATATGAATTTTATAAGGAATATCAAGCTCAGAGGAAAACTTTTCGGAGGATTTTCCATCGTCTTAGCATTTATGCTGGTTCTAGCCGCATTCGGAGCATTTAATATTCTTAGTGTCGACGCCGAATACACATATGCATTGGAATATCCGATGGAACGTATGGAAATATTAAATGACTTTGCCATTTAATTCATGGACGCAAGGCGGATACTCAACCGCGGCGGCTTATTTATGAGCGACCCGGTCGATCCGGTCGCAAGTGTAAACAAACTGGCGGCGGAAGCCGAAAAATCACAAGCCAAGCTGGAAGCCCTGATTACGGATTACCGGGCGAATATCAAGTCAGATCCTCGCATTGACGCAGCCCGCGAAGCAGAACTTTCGGCAGAAATAAGTACTCTCGAAACCGAAGCGCTTTATTATTACAATTACTATATCGTCGAGGTACTAAAAAATGCCCGTATCGATAACGGAGCAGAAGTTATGCGCCTTGCTTCCGAAAGTTCGGATAGCACGAAGAAAGTTGACGCCATCCAGGAAGGGTTAATAGATTCGGCAAAAGACTATATGTGGAATATCAACGCCGAACTTGGCGAACAGTCATTATCGACTACCTATACCCTAATCACCTTAGCCGCTGTTGGGTTTGTCTTAAGTATCCTCATTGCCTTTTTAATTTCCGGCTTGATAAGCAAACCGCTTAAAATTATCGAGGGTGCCGCGAACAAAATCGCCGAAGGCGACTTAACCGTTGCAATTCCCGCCCAATTACATGACCAAAAAGAAGAACTCGGATCATTAGCCCGCAATATTGAGGCCATGGAAGAAAGTCTCCTGCATACTGTCGCCGGTATCAAAAATTCTACCGATACATTGAGCCACGCCGTTGACAGTACTAATGAGACACTTCACGCTTTAAGCGACTGTACGACCGATACTTCCGCCGCAACCCAGGAATTGAGCGCAGGTATGGAAGAAACGGGCGCCAGCGCGGAAGAAATGAATGCAACCGCCGCCGAAATCGAAAGAGCCGTTGAAACGGTTGCTGAGAAAGCAGGGGACGGTGCCGCGAAATCAGGCGAAATCCATCACCGTGCCGAAGAACTTAGCAAGAGTGTTAATAACTCGATCGATAAATCAAACCATATTTTCAGCGAAATCAAAGCTTCTTTGGAAAAAGCGCTTGATGATTCGAAAGCCGTTGACGAGATTAACGCCTTGGCTGATGCAATTCTCGGCATTACCAGCCAAACGACATTGTTAGCCCTTAACGCTTCGATTGAAGCCGCCAGAGCCGGCGAAGCAGGACGCGGATTCGCGGTCGTCGCTAACGAAATCAGCGCCCTTGCCGATAACTCGAAAAATACCGTTACGCAAATTCAAGCTATTACGAAAATTGTTATGTCAGCTGTTAACGCCTTGGCTGCAAGCTCAACCAACCTGCTTAACTTCGTTTCCGATGATGTCATGAAAGACTACAACGACATGCTTAAAGCGGCTGATTCATACAACAGCGACGCCGTCTATATGAGTGATATGACCGGAGATCTAAGTGCTACTTCCGAAGAATTGCTTGCTTCCGTCCAGGTATTAATGCGGGCCATTAGCGAAGTAGCCGCCGCCGCTCAGGAAGGCGCCAGAACCACCACCAGCGTCGCCGAGCAAGTTAGTGATATATCCAGTAACACCAATACGATTTCCAATAATATCAAGGAAACAGAAGTATCCGCCAACGAATTGACCAACTTGGTTCAACGGTTTAAATGTGCTTAGATTAATGACATACAGTACTGCTCCCCTACCCCTCAAAGCTTGAGGGGTAGTTTTTGTAAGGATTTCTATATTAACTTTGCGAAATTAGTTGATATCCTTTTGTTTGATTGGTATAATATCGTTAAGTACTAATAATAAGAAAGGACATTGCCTAATGACCTATGATGTAATTATCATCGGCGCGGGCCCTAGTGGGATTTTTTGCGCTTATGAATTAAAGGAACAAAATAAAGACCTGAAAGTTCTGATAATCGAGAAGGGGCGTTCCATCGAAAAGAGGGGATGTCCGAAACGAAAGACCAATCAGTGTGTCGGTTGCAGTCCGTGTTCGATAACGACGGGATTCGCGGGGGCGGGGGCTTTTTCGGATGGCAAACTCTCACTTTCCCCTGATGTCGGCGGTAATCTCCCGACGATTTTGGGATACAGCGAAACGCTTGATTTAATTAATGAATCCGACCAAATTTATCTGAAATTCGGCGCTGACAAAAGTGTTTACGGGCTTGATAAAGATGAAGAAATCCGTGAAATCCGCAAAAAAGCCATTAACGCTAATTTGAAACTGGTTGAATGCCCAATCAGGCATTTAGGAACCGAAGAAGGTTACAAAATTTATGCTAAATTACAAAAGCATTTGCTTGATAACGGCATCGAACTTATGTTCGGTGTAATGGCGGCACAAATTTTAGTCGAAAACGATAGGGCGGTCGGGGTATCAACAGATAAAGGCGATACTTTTTATGCGAAACATATTGTTTCGGCCGTCGGGCGGGAAGGGGCTGACTGGTTCAAAAATAAATGCGGTGAAATCGGGATCGAAACCAAACCCGGAACGGTTGATGTCGGTGTTCGGGTCGAGGTTCGCAATGAAATCATGCAATTTTTAAATGAAAACCTCTACGAAGCGAAATTGATTTATCACACCCCGACGTTCGACGATAAAGTCAGGACGTTTTGCACGAACCCTTCCGGCGAAGTGGCGACGGAGTACTACGAAGGCGGACTTGCCGTCGTTAACGGACATGCTTATAAATCAGGCGAATTTAAAACTAACAATACCAATTTCGCGATATTGGTCAGTAAGAATTTTACCAAGCCCTTCAAAACGCCGATCGAATACGGTAAGCAAATCGCGCAGCTTTCGAACATGCTCTGCGGCGGGCGTATTCTGGTGCAGACCTTCGGCGATTTCCGGCGGGGGCGCCGGACGACGGAGGAGAGATTATGCCGGAATAACTTAGTTCCGACCCTTAAAGATGCCATCCCGGGCGATCTGTCTTTAGTTTTTCCGCATCGGATTATGGTTGATATCGAAGAGATGATTCTGGCGCTTGACAAAATTACCCCCGGGCTTGCCAGTGAAGAGACGTTGCTCTATGGCGTGGAAGTTAAGTTTTATTCCAATAAGGTCATCGTTGATAAGAATTTTGAAACCAGTATTAAGGGATTATATGCCATCGGCGACGGTGCGGGGATTACCCGCGGATTACAGCAAGCTTCGGCGAACGGCTTAAGCGTTGCGCGCAGTATCAGTCGTCATTTGTCATCCTGAGCGTTTGGGCGTCTTAACTAGGAACTTTTTAAATGAAAAAAATCATTATTCTTCTTTTATTAATATTTATCATTCCGCTTAGTGCTTGCGGTGAAAAAGACGATACGGATATGAAAGTCGTTTTGACGACAGGGTTTCAGCGGGACGAGGTTTTTCGGATTGAAACTATGTCCTGTTTTTTGCCTGAAATTTTTGTTTATCTGACGAACGTCCAAAACCAGTACGAAAGTGTTTACGGGCAAAAGATATGGGCGGTTGACTTCGGCGGAACTACGCTTGAGGATAATATCAAAGAAACGGCTTTAGCGCAGATCGCGCAAATAAAGACGATGAATCTTTTGGCGGCCAAACATGATATTGCTTTGGATGATGATGAAATCGCGCTGGCAAAAGAAGCGGCTTTGGATTATTATCTTTCGTTAAGTATGACCGAGATAGACGCGATGGGGCTTACACTTTTAACGATTGAAACTCTTTATTCCGAATATGCGCTGGCGGATAAGATTTACAAATACATAATCAAGGATATTAATCCCGAAATCAGTGATGATGAAGCGCGGACGATTACGGTTTGGCATATTCTTATCAAGACCTATGCGCTTGACGGAACAGGGATGAAAATCGAATATACGGAATCGGCCAAGGAAGATGCTTTTAACCGTATTAATAACCATCTTGAACAAATCAATAACGGCGAGGATTTCGAGAAGGTAATGATGCTTTTCAGTGAGGATGAGCAGTCGGTTTATTCGTTTGGTAAAGGTGATATGGATGAAACCTTTGAGCAAGCGGCTTTTTTATTAGAGACAGGAGAAGTGAGTGATATCGTCGAAACTGATTTCGGCTATCATATTATTAAGTGTATCAATACTTTTAATCGGGAAGAAACGGATAATAATAAGATTAAAATTGTCGAAAAAAGGCGGGAGGAAGTGTTCGGGTATGAATACAATGCCTTTCTTAATACTTTAACCCGGAATATTAATGATATCCTTTGGGAACAGGTCACTTTTATTAATAACAACGAAGTGACGACGAAGGATTTCTTTGATGTTTATCAGCGGTATTTTCCGTAGGTACTATCTTGCGGTTGTCAATGCTTTACTCGTACTCCGTTTCATACAATTCCTTTCCGAAGGGGTCGTACCATTTGAAGCCGTCGGTTAGGAGATAGTCTTGGCGGGAAAGCAGACTTTTAACAAATTGACCTTCCGCACCGGGAAGGTTTTTGAATGCCATTCCGACGCCCCGCAGGTTGGTGCTGTGGGTGTCGGAACCTGCCGTCATGGGGAAATCATGCTCCCTTGCATAAGCTAAGGCTTTGCGGTTATACATTTCTTTTTCGATGTAATGACCGAATTCATTATAGGAAATGCGGTTATAATGCGCGCCGTTAATCCATTCGACGGCATCGATATACTCGGGGTTCAGATAAATTTCAGGAATATAATAAGCCTCGCGGAAAGGGTGGGCGTGAACTACAATCCCACCTGCGGCATGGACGATTTGGTATTGCTCCTCAATCGAGGCGTTTCTAATTTCCGGGTATTCAAACAAAAAATCAGGCTTAAGACCATGGATCAAAAATTCCGTGCCGCTATACCCTGCTTCGTAACCCCATAGGACGACAAAGTTATTTTTTTCCCCCCATGAATAAGCTTCCTGGTAACTGAGGATAAAATGCTTGACCCATTCTTTAAAATAAAGCCGCCGGTTAATCCTCGTATTACCGCCCCAATTGTGTTCGGTTATAACGACACCGCTATAACCCGCTCTTTTGTAGGTTTTAACCGTCTCAATCGGGTCGTTACCGGCGCAGGCACTGCCTTTGTTCGTATGTACGTGGGTATCAAAAAAATATGGATATTGATTTGGGAGGATGATATTTTTCACGTTTTAATTTTATCCCATTTTCTTCCTCATCGTCAAGAGGATTTTTTTCTCTAGGCGGCTGACTTGGACTTGTGAAATGCCCATAGATACGGCTACTTCTGTTTGGGTTTTGTCATTGAAATAGCGCATCATGATTAATTTCCGCTCGGAATCGGTAAGTTCTGAAAGCAGTTGTTTAAGCATCATTTTGTTGATAATTTTATCGACTTTATCGGGATCCGCCAGTTTTTCACCCAGATGTATTTCGTTGCCGTCAGTTTGATAAACGGTTTTGTAAATCGATTCGACTTCCGCTCCCGCTTCCAACGCCATGACAATATCTTCAGGCATAATCCCTGTTTCGTATGAGAGTTCAATTAAAGTCGCGTCGCGTCCCAGCGTCTGAGCCAGACGCTCCGCCGCCAGCTTTACCTTATAGCCGTTTTCTTTCAGCGTTCGGCTGACTTTTATAATTCCGTCGTCACGAAGAAAGCGTTTGATTTCGCCGCTGATCATCGGTACGGCATAAGTCGAAAACTTAACATTATAACTCATATTAAAATTATCGATCGCTTTCATTAAACCGATCGTACCGATTTGCACCAGATCGTCAATCTCACAGCCGCGTCCGATAAACCGTCTGACAATATGATGAACTAAGCCCATATTTTTTTCAATTAGTACTTCTCGTGCTTCCTTTTCTCCGGCCTGTGAACGTTCAATCAAAACCGTGAGCTCTTCCATTATTCTTTACACTACCCTCCATACTTACCGTCACCGCGAATTTCTCTTTCATGCCTGCCAAGACCCGTGAATTTGTCGCAAGACGCAAATCCCTTTCACGCCTGCCAAGACCCGCGAATTTGTGCGCCAGCACAAATTTGCCGTATGAAAAGTCGCGCTCTGCGCGACTAGTTATTCTTAATCAGCGTCCTATGCTGATTTAGAATAACTTTTCATACTAAGATTTTTTTCTTCATTAAAATAGTCGTCCCGAAACCCGGTTCGGAAATAACTTCGAGGTCGTCCATAAAAGCTTCCATAAAAGCAAATCCCATTCCTGAGCGGTCTTGCTCAGGCTTTTCGGTGTAAAGCGGCTCTCTTGCCAAGTCAATATTGGCTATTCCTTTCCCTTTATCCCAAATCTCAACGTGCAGGTGTCTGTTAAAAAGCTCACAGTGTATGTAAATTTTTAGTTCATTGCCGTCGTCTAAGTCGCGGTATTTTTCAAAAAATTCTTCATCATAAGCATGGATTACCGCGTTTGTGACCGCCTCGGAAATAGCCGTTTTAACATCCGATATTTCTTCAAGGGTCGGGTTCAGCGGATAGATGAAGGCGGCGACGGCTGTTCGGGCGAAAGATTCATTGGCTGAAATGGCGTCAAACTCTAGCTTCATTTCATTACTTGCCCTGTCGCCTGAACTTTGGTTCTCCTCCTTTTCTTTTAACCTATTTAATAAAAAATGTTCCTCGGTAAGAGTATTGGATTGACTCATATTGCCCTCCTTAAGCTTTATCTTCTATTATTATTTACAATTTTTGACATTTTATACATAGTTATTCCATCATTTCAATGATTTTGTGGAGCCCTGAAATCATTAGAGTTCTTCTTATTCTGGTGTCGGTGTTGATGGTGTAGACTTTTCCGCCGAAGTAGGTTATTTTTTTGTACCGCCCCATAATGATACCAATACCTGAGCTGTCCATAAAGCGGGTGTTTTCAAAATCAAAAACGATGTTTCCGACTTTTTCCCTGATAATAAATTCATCAGCGGTAGTGCTAATGTAACTTGATTTGTGATGATCGATTTCTTCCGGCATTCTTACCATCAGATAATTGTCAATCACTTTAAAATCGTCCATTGAATCTCCTTTCATGGTCTTCCGAGTTGTTAACGCGCTGTGCATTTTTCTTTTTGTTGCTTGCAACAATTAGCATTATTACAAAATTAAAAACTGCCACTGTCCCGCGAGGTATTTTTGTGATGTATTTACACAAAAATCCGAGTTGTTAACGCGCTGCGCATCATTCTTTTTGTTGCTTGCAACAAAAAGAACATAGTCAAATTAAACTATGTTCTCCTTAGTATTTTATGAAAATCAAGTGTACCTTATGAGCCGACGATATTTATTTCCACCAGCTTCGTTTCTGATCTGCGGGCTTTGTCCGTGTTAGGGAAGTTCTCGATGACCTGCGCGTAAGCCTCTTTTGCTTTGTCGATATCGCCGTTTTTTTCGTAAGCATTGGCGAGATTCCATAGTGCTTCGCCGTTTTCGGGGTCATATAGGTAAGCCCTGAATAAGTGCGGAATCGCACTGGCAAATTCTTCATTACGATAAAAATCATATCCTGTATCATAACATAAATCGCCTAATTCTTTGCCCGCGACTTCGATAATACTCTCATAAAGTGCCTTAAAAGCGGATGTCGCTTCCAACAGCTCGTCCTGTGTTATAACATCCAGATAAGCCGCGATTCTTTCGATCGGCGTAATTTCATCTTCCCCGCCCTGCGGTGAATCATTTATCAAAACGGCGGCGGCAAAAAGTAAATTGTCCCCCGCTTCGGTACTGATAGGAGCGTTTCGATATTCATCAAGCTCACGTTGATAACCGTTAAGCTCTTCCGACATTTTTTTAAGGTTTTGTTCCAGTTCGGCAATGGAAGCCGTTTTCTGATCCATTTGCTCACTCATTATGCGAAGTTCGTTCGCTTTATCCGATTGCGCTTGCTTAAGTCGGCCGGGCATAATCAAGCTGACCGTAATGGCAATGCCGATTGAAATCCCGATGCCGAAATTGAACAAAATCGACATAATTTTGAAATCGCGTGACTTAGCCGGTTGAATTATCGTTTCGTTGCCGCTTTGATAACGGATTGAATCGTCATTATTTTTGTGCTTATGACTGCCTTTTACGACGTCCTCAGGCATCATCATGCGGCTGATTTCCTTAAGGTATCTTAAGGTAATCGTGTTATTGGCATCGATTTCATTGCATTTAAGCAATTCATTTTTGGCAAGGCTCCATTGCTCTTCCCCGATATAAAGCAGGGCAAGCAACTGATGCGCCCTGACATACTTAGGGTTATAGGATAAAACCTTTTTAAGCTGAATAATCGCGAGGTCACGGCTATCCTGATGACAGTAGGCAAGAGCCTGGTTGTATTTTTTGATTGTTTGGTTAATCGTGTCTAATCTGGTCTGATTGGTCTGAATCATCGAAATATAATCATCGGCAATGTTTTTCGTTGGGCGGATATTCTTACTGATTACCCATTCGCTTAGGGCGGAAACCGCTTCACCCATCTCGAAATAGCATAGCCCTAAAAGATTGCGGGCTTTGATATTCGCTTTATTATATTTCAAACTCTGTTTCAGTATATAAACAGCTCCGGCTAAATCCCGAACACCTGCTCTTTCTAAACCTTCATTATATAAACGGTTGGAGGTTGATAATAACTTTTTAAAAAGGGCAACATCCGCGCCGCAGCCGGTACAAAAATCATGCTCGGATAAACGAACTCCGCATTGATAACATACCATGCTGTTCTCCTTTATATTGACGTACACATTTGTAGCTTGGCAAAGCGGTTAACTGAACGACCTTGCTTCACACTTCGATAGGTGGCTCTTCCATTGCTTCGGCTTTCCCAAGCAGTTTTAGTAAAATATCTGTCATATCCGTTAAATTCTGATTATATATTGCTTCCTCGGCGTCTTCTACTTCAAGACTGGGATGAAATTTTTTTAGTTCTTCTTCGAAATTAATCATTTTAACCTCAATTGTTTGGGTCGACGACGAAGTTTCCGGCTTCTTCGTATAAATATAGTGATCCCGTAATAAATATTAAATCGGTGGTTTGTTTTTTGTTATTTAAATACGTAAGTGCGCTTTGGGTGTCTGTGAAAACTTGCTCTTTATTAAATAATATTAAAAGCTCGTCTATCCTCAGTGACCTTTTATTCTTAAGCGGACAAGCGATTATTTCATCAAAAATATTTTCCCGGCGAAGCAAACCGACTATCTCATTACTTCGCTTTTCCCTGACGCCGCCGAATAAAAGAAACCTTTTTCCGCGTAAGGGAATCGCTTTTACCGACGTAATGAATGCCTTTATCCCATCTTCATTATGCGCACCGTCAAAAATGACGCCCTGATGAATCTCTTCCATCCGTCCCCGCCAGACTGTTTTCACTAGCCCGGCGCTGATTGAACTTAGCGATATCCGCTCATCATTAAGAAGCAGAGCGGAATTAATAGCTAAAGCGGCGTTTTCGGTCTGGTAGATTGCTTTTGTCGGTAACAAAAGTCTAACAATCCTATCATAACGATATTGAAAAGAAAAATCAATGCTTTTTATCGCTAATTCATGAATTTTTATCGCGCTATTATTTATTACCGCAAATTTTGAACCATACTCACTTGCTTTTTCCCGTAAAAAAGCCGTTACACCGTCTTCCTGGCATGAACTTACGACCGGTACCGAGGGCCGCATAATACCTGCTTTCTCCGCGGCAATCGCTAAAAGGGTCGCCCCTAAGTACTCCATATGGTCAAAACTGATTTTGGTTATTACCGTAAGAATCTTTTCGTCGATTGCATTAGTGGCATCTAAGCGCCCGCCAAGCCCCGTTTCAAGAATCACATATTCAACGTCCGCATCCTTAAAAATCACCATTGCCATCAAGAAAAGGAATTCGAAAAATGTCGGATGAAAATCATTATTTTCAACTTTCCTGAATGCATCTATTTTTTCTTTTATTAATTCAAATGCCGCATTAAATACTTCTTCCGTAACAATATCATTATTTATCCTGATTCGTTCGCGCATCGAAATTAGATGCGGCGAGGTGAATAAACCTGTTTTGACGCCCGACGCCCGCAAAATTGATTCAAGAAAAGCACAAACACTGCCTTTTCCGTTAGTGCCTGCGACATGGATGATTTTTTTCCCGCTTTGGGGTTCACCCAGAAAGATAAGGAAGTGCTTAAGGGTTAAAAGTGAATGCTTTTCCTGATTGAAAAGGGGAATCGATAATATATATTGTTCAGCGGATAATGACATTTCCAACCACCAAACCGCCTTGAATCGTATACTCCATAAACATTGTATTATTTTCGACAGGCATCTGTAACTGCGAAATACAAATAACCGCTCCGCGGTAGATGTTGCCGTCAACACGGATACTCGAACCTTTGCCTTTGGCAATCATGCTTTGAATTTCCTGTTGGTCGTCAAGTAAAACCGCCAGTTCTTCTTTTAATTCTTTTTCTTGCGGCAGGACTTTCGCCGCGGTTATTTCCAGCATTTTCTGTTGCTGTTCGCCGTATATAGCGGACTTTTTCTTAAGTTCTTCCAGTTCCTCATTAAGGTCGGAAAGCATATTGCGAACTTGGACTTCCCGCTTTTTAAGGGAAATTCCCTTTTCGATAACTTCGGCTTCACATCCCACATGGACGACCGTTCTGGTTTCCACGTCATTGCCGATTGAGGAAGTCGCAACGCCCAGCAGGGCATGGGTATAACCGCCGATCAGCATCCCTCTTTTCCCTGACAAAATTACTTTGCCGTCGGTATTAACGCGTGAGTTCATAATAGTGTCCGCGACAATATCACCGCCCGCATTGATTATCGTCTGTTCGATAAATTTGGCAAAAACCTGACCGCGCGCCGATACGCGCCCTCTTTGCTGACCTTGAATACCGCGCTGGAGAATAACATCACCGCCGGCAAACAAAGACGCCGCTTCGACTGACCCGCGAACTTCGATATTACGCCCCGCGCGGATGGTCACACCTGATTCGACATTACCGTTAATAATTACATCACCGAAAAACTCAATTTTTCCTGTATTAATATCAACATCGGCGAAAACTTCATGAATATTCTGGATATCAATCTTACCGTCGCGTAACTCAACTTTTCCCTCGCGTTCGGCGAAATAAATATTTTCCGTATCCCGGCGGCTGACGTATGTACCACGTAAAATAGGGATATCTTTAGCAATTTTGGCTTTTAAGACATTCCCCAGAACGTCTTCGCCGTCTATTCCCTGGGCGGCTTGGTGGTACGTCGCTAATTTGTCGCCAACCCGGACATTGATAAGCTTATTAACCGATGCGTAGTCAACCGTGCCGTCCTCTTTGATTTCAGGCTCTTTTTTGGTTGCGTCGAAATGATATTCAAAATACCCGTCAACCCCGTCTTCGGGCGGTTTCCCGTTCGCGACATTTATTTCCCGCTTATAAACACTTTTCTTGCACATTGCTTTCAGATTCGATTTATGGTATCCTGAAACAATTCCGTTGCCTTTCATAAAATCTTCAAGTTCATTAACGGTGTATTTCGCTTCATTAACTGCCAAAGGCATCAAAAACAACCATGCCTTCATATTATCCTGATCAACCCTAACGTATGATTGGTTCATCGATAAACGTGAATTCATAGTATCGTCATAGTTACCAATTTCATTTAACTTCTGATTAGCCGCTAAAGCATCACTCATTAAATGTCACCCTTTTATTCTTAAAACTTATGTCTATTTTTATTTTAACTCAAACATGATAGCTGTTGCAAGCGAATATTAATTTGTTGTTTCATTTGGATAAATTTTTCCAGTTTTTCACGTTCGGTTTTAATTTTATCGGGCGGCGCTTTTTCCATGAAACGAGGGTTTGAAAGCATCATTTCGACCCGCTTTATTTCATCGTCAAGGTGTTTTTCTTCCTTATCGAGACGTTCCGTCTCCTTGGCAATATCAACCAATTCGGTTAGGGGAATATAAATTACCGCACCTGACGTAATAACGGAAACCGCATCATCAGGTATCCCTGCTTTTTCCGCTTTTAAAGTAACTTCACCCGCCCTTGATAAAGCGGTAAAGAAGGCGCATCCGCGGGTAAAAGCATCAAGGTCGCCTGATTTTTCACAAACGACGAATAAATCCAGCGCCTTACTTGGCGGGACATTCATTTCGGCGCGGATATTGCGGATGCCGCGAACCGCTTCTTTGATTAACCCGACTTCTTTTTCTTCATTTAGAAATTCAAATTCCGTTTGGTATTCGGGCCACTGCGAAATCATCACCGATTCTTCACCGCTGTTAAGGCTTAAGAAAATTTCTTCGGTAATGAAGGGCATAAACGGATGCAGAAGCTTCAGCGCTTTCGTCATGACATGAATCAGGGTAAAACGCGCGCCTGAGCGAAACTCGCCTGTGCGGGGTTTAACCATTTCGATATACCAGTCACAAAACTCATCCCAAATAAAATCATATATTTTCTGGGCGGCAATCCCTAAATCGAAATTTTCCAGATTATCGGTCACTTCTTTGACCAGATGATTGGCTTTACTGAGAATCCATTTATCGACAGGCTCTAAGTCGGCAGGGCTAAAACAGCCTTCTTCCGCCGGAGTATCGGGAGCCGCTTTCATCATGATGAAACGCGCCGCATTCCAAATCTTATTGGCGAAGTTTCGGCTTGCTTCAACTTTTTCGATATGGAAGCGCATATCATTCCCCGGGGAATTGCCGGTAATCAAAGTAAAACGAAGAGCGTCGGCGCCGTACTTATCAATCAGTAATAGCGGGTCAATACCGTTTCCCAGCGATTTACTCATTTTCTTGCCATTGGCATCACGAACCAGCCCATGAATCAAAACCGTATCAAAAGGCTTTTTACCCATATGGGCAAAACCTGAAAAAATCATTCTGATAACCCAGAAGAAAAGAATATCATAGCCCGTTACCAAAACATTGGTCGGGTAAAAATACTTAAGGTCTTCGGTTTCCTCGGGCCAGCCCAAGGTGGAAAAAGGCCATAACGCCGAAGAAAACCATGTATCCAAAGTATCGGGGTCTTGTTCGATATTCTTACCCGCACATTTCGGGCAAACGGAAACCGTGTTTTTAGCGACGGTAATTTCGCGGCAATCGGCACAGTAATATGCCGGAATCCGATGTCCCCACCATAATTGCCGTGAGATACACCAATCACGGATATTGTCCGTCCATGAATAGTATTGCTTATCCATACGCTCGGGAATCAGGCGGACATCCCCTGTTTTTACGGCTTCGACGGCAGGTTTAATTAGTTCATCCATACGGACGAACCACTGGGGTTTGATCATCGGTTCAATAATCGTGCCGCAACGGTCATGGGTACCGACATTATGGGTATAGTCTTCTATTTTTACTACTAATCCGCGGTTTTCAAAATCTTTAACGACTTCTTTACGAGCGTTCTCACGGGTCATGCCCGCGAAAGCACCGCCGTTTTCATTAATCGTCGCGTCGTCATTTAAGACGTTTATTTCCGGTAAATTATTGCGTTTCGCTACTTCATAGTCGTTCGGGTCATGGGCGGGGGTAATTTTGACCACCCCGGTACCGAATTCTTTATCGACATAGTGATCCGCCACGATCGGAATTGCTCTCAAAAGCATCGGAATCATGACCTTTCTGCCGATCAAATGTTTATAGCGCTCATCATCGGGATTGACTGCGACAGCAGTGTCACCTAGGATTGTCTCAGGGCGGGTTGTCGCAAAAGTCAATACTTCCGTCTTGCTGACACTTCCGTCATTTTCTATCAGGGGGTAACTCATATGGTATAGCTTGGCACTTTTTTCTTCATGCTCAACTTCGGCATCCGAAATCGATGTATTACAAACCGGGCACCAATTGATCATGCGGCTGCCGCGATAAATATGACCTTGATCGTACATTTTACAGAAAACAGTTATTACCGCGTGGTTTAATCCTTCATCCATGGTGAAGCGTTCGCGTTCCCAGTCACAGGAGGCGCCAAGTTTCTTAAGCTGATTAATTATCCTGCTACCGTATTCCTCTTTCCACTCCCATGCTCTTTCCAGAAAGCGTTCACGCCCGATTTCTTCTTTACAAGTACCTTCTTCCCGTAATTTTTCCATGATACGCAGTTCCGTCGCGATACTGGCGTGGTCGGTACCGGGTTGCCATAAAGTGTTAAAGCCCTGCATTCTTTTGAAGCGGATGATAATATCCTGAATCGTATTATCGAGAGCATGTCCCATATGTAACTGCCCCGTGACGTTGGGCGGGGGAATTACAATCGTAAAAGGGGTGCGGGAGGGGTCTGCTTCGGCATGAAAGTAGTTTTTTTCGACCCATTTACGGTAGATGGTATCTTCTGCTTCTTTGGGGTCGTATGTTTTCGGCAGGTCTTTATGCATTGTATGGCTCCTTGGATTGTTTGTTTTATCATGCGCACTTAAAGACGCGCGGATATAATGTCTAGCGACATTATATCATGATTTTCTTTGGAAATCATGCCCTCCGGGGGATGCGCACTAAAGACGCGCCGATATAATGTCTAGCGACATTATATCATAATTATTTACCGACTGAAAGAGGGTATCAGATTTTATTCTCTAACCCCCGTTAAATCTCTTATACACTATATAAATCGTCCACCCAATCACCGCACTTAACCCGTTCAGCAAAATATCATCGACATCGAAAGCGCCAAACCCCGTTAAAAGCTGAAATATCTCTATCCCGGCGATAAAGACAAGGGCATGGGCAAGCATAACGAACAGATTATTGCTGCGCCTGTGGATAATCGGCATGGTGAAACCAAAGGGGATGAAAGCGAATAGATTGCCAAAAAGATTAAGTTTGCTGTATGGATTGTCAAATCTTCGCACATACATATCAATCGTTTTAAACAAAGTAAAATTCGCGCTGTCAAACCCTTCAAAGATAACTTCCTTCGTCCATCCCGCGGCGATTTCCCGGAAATACTCCGCCGGATATTTAAAAATAATAAGACGAATTAACGCAAATAAATATAGCAAAAAGAGAACTTTTACAAAATTCTCTTTATTCTTCGATAAATCATTATTGTTCATTTTTATAGCTTCCGAAAACGGTTAATCCCACCAATGATAATTCTTAAGCTCCGCTTAGTCCCCTCAAAAACCCCCGCCTGATATAAATTTATCACAATTATCCCCACAGGTAAAGCAATAATCATCCCGAACAACCCCGCCAAGCGGAAGCCTAAATAAAGCAAAAATAATGTCGGTATCGGCGGAACGCCAATCGTATCGCCCATAATTTTCGGTTGGATGATTTGCCGTACTACCATTGCCACGATAGAAATGATGAATAATCCAATGGCACTGAAATAATCCGCATTGAATAATTTTACAACCGCCCACGGCACCAAAACAATACCTGCGCCCAGAATCGGTAAAAGGTCTAAAAAAGCAATGACAAAAGCAATCAGAAATCCATACTCGATATCCAAAATCAAAAATCCGATTACGAAAATCATATATATCCAAACTTCGATTTTTAGCTGGGCTTTGATATAACCGCCGATCGAATCCTTAAGGCTTTGCATAACCAGGTCAATTTTGGCGGCGATCGTACCCGGCATTCTCCGCATCAAGCTATGAAAATAATCTCTTTCGGCAATAAAGAAATAAGCCGAGAGAAGGCACATAATAATATTAATGAGAATCACGGGCAAGTTTTGGGCGAAACGACCGACCGCTTCGAAGGTCGGAACGCTGATTGCCGTTACCATATCACTAAAATACTGACCCATATTCATGGGCAGTTCCAGAAGGGTTTTGCGCAAATCCTCAGGCAGTTGGTTGACTACTATAGTCAATCTGCTGCTCATCGCCGCTACCTCCCGCTGAATCCCAATCCACATCAGCGGCCATTCACCAATGAAAGCAATGACTTGATTAGTCAGCCATACCCCCAGAAAATATGCCAGTGTGATAATCAGGCCAATAACTACGATAATCACTATCGCGGTACTGGTTTTATGGCGAAGGCGAAATTTTCGTTCACAAAAACGGACAATCGGCCCGGCAATCCAAGCAATTATCGAACCGATAACAAAGGGCATAAAAAAGATAAAGGCACGGGGGACAATGAAAATGACTGCCACTATGGCAATGCCGAAGATAATTAGATTAAGGACTGCTTTTACGTAAAGTTCTGCGTTCTTCCATGGTGAAGGCATATTTTTCTCCCAAAATAGCGTGAGGGGTCTCGGAAATTGTAAACCCTTCGTAAGGCGGTCAAGTGGATAATGATGTTATCAGGTCATATATTTCATTCCGGCCTTGTTTGTTAAGGTCGGAATATGCTATTATTTGTGTTTCTTTATTAAGATTTAGGGTTACGCGGATGATGTCCATATGCTTATTTAATTGACTGCGTTTAATCTTATCGGCTTTCGTGGCGATAATGACAGGAGGGCGGCCGCTTTTGATAATCCATTCATACATCTTAAGATCATTTTCCGAAGGCTTATGGCGAATATCCAGGAGCAAAAAAACCGCTTTCAGATTTGCTGATTTACGCAGGTAATTATCC
>JGI24695J34938_10000981_pt1 | contig 25939 bp, 17 predicted proteins | sample TergutCo191P3_FD_34938 | JGI IMG/M metagenome (IMG submission 34938)
AGACCCGAAGTCGGCGAAACATTATGGATTAGGGGAGGGGACGCTTTAAGCTCTTCTTCTGTTCCCGGGTTCCCTCTTACATGGACTGACAATTATGAAACCCTTCGCGCTAACGGAACAAGAGCCGGTATAAGAGCAATGCAAAGAATAAGCGGAAGCGCTCCACAAGGCGGAGCGGCAGGCAGCGCCGAAAATGCTTCTATATGGAGATGGATTACATGGGAGATAAACGTAAGAACATGGCACGATGTCGTTATTGGCTCTAATTTTAACGCCACAAACACAGGAACGCCTTCTGTCGCAAATGTTAGTGATGCAATGCAATACGGTCCTCGCGTATGGAGATATCAGCGCGGCGGCTGGACAGCCAGTAAAGATATTTACACCTTATATCCCGGCAGACACCGCTGGTTACGTGTAACAGGCGGCGATCAACACTCCCCGGGCGGTAACACAAACTGGACAAACCAGATAAATGTAAGGGATACGCCTGCTGTCACATTTACACCGTAGGGACAATCATTGCCAATCAAAGAGCCGGCTCTTCGCTTGCAAGCGGAAAGCCGGTTTTTTTTTATCTTGCTTATTCCAGTGAATTTTCTATCATGTAATAGTTTTCCATTGCCTGGAAGCGTTCGCGGACATTTTGTAAAAAGCGCAATTCCCTGTTGATTGTTCTTGCGTAGTTTAAAGAGCCGTTTTCTATTCTAAGGGCTTCATCCGTCCAGAATTGAACGCCAGATAAATCGATCCACCTAAAACGTCTGTCGTTGGCTTTTTGCGCCCACGCGAGGACTTCATCCCAATAAAAAAGAGCAGTGCGGTAGCAGGTTTCGGCTATTTCTATGCTTTCAAGATTTTGATCACGAAAAGGCGCGTTGTAAAAGTAGGCGTTTCTTTTATTCCATTTGTTTCCAAGAAAAATATACTGTTCGATAAGTTTTATATGAAGATGCATATTAAAAAGATAGCGGTATTTTTCCCATTGAATTTCATTTTCGATTAAAGCGAGAGCGTAAAGCGGGTTTGCGAAAGGAGCTTGTATCGCCTGTTCAAGCCAATAAATATTTTCTATGGTGTCGTCCGGGTATTGGTTAAGATGCACATGAAAAAGCCTGTAATACTGTTCCTTGTATGTAACAAAGTAGCTGTTTACAGGAAACGCGACAGCTAAAAGAACGAGGAAAAAGGCTGTTTTAAAGAGATGTTTCACTATACTTTAAATATCGGCAGGGAAGAGACATTGCTCCATACCTCAAGAGATACTTCCTGTGCGCTTTTTGAAGCGTCAATAGTTATAACTTTGCTTCCTTTTTCGTTAATGGTTTTTACAAGCGACAGGTATTTTTCCCTGACTTTTTCCTGAAATTCCCGGTATTCATAGATCTCAAGAGAAGACCTTTCTTTCATTCTTTCCTGCGCGATTTGGGGGTCAATATCAAGGAAAAAGGTTAGTTCCGGCATTGGAAAACGCGAATTCAACATGGAAGGAAGATCATCGCCGCACTCAATTCCCTGATAAACAAGCGAGGAGAGTGCGTATCTGTCGCTTACGACAAGGCTGCCTTTTTTTGCATGTTCCGCAATGCCGTTTTCACCGAAAATATGCTCATTTCGATCTGCGGCAAAAAGATAGGCTAGAGTTTGCGGCTTTATTTTTACCTCATTTTTTAAGGCACAGCGAATAAGGCGGCCTATTGGGCTGTCGGTAGGTTCAAAGACGGGGAAAAATGACGGTTTTTCCATTAATTTTAAGCGATCTGCAAGCATCGAGACCTGAGTAGTCGTTCCGCTGCCGTCTGCGCCTTCAAAAACGATAAAATTTTGTATAATTTCCATAAATACTCAGGGAAGAATACCATATAGATTAAAAAATGTCATTAGATATAAAGGAAGATCGCCTTAATCATAGTAAAAGATCGTAATATGTGTTAAAATATAGGTATATAATGTCAATTTTTATTGAAAAAGACGGGAAAAAACGGCTTTCTCGTTCCTTCTGCGTTAAAATTCTCGTCTTTTTCGGGCTCATCTGCGCGTCTGCCATTACCATACAGCCTTTACAGCTCGTTTTAATCAATAAAATGACCAATATCCGTGATAATTTTATAGCAAAACTCGAAAATTTTACCGGAATGGAGATTCGCTACTCGTCAATTCGCCCGGCTTTTTTTGGATCGTTCGATGTAAGAAACCTGCGTTTAATAAAAAACGATTCTTATTTCTTTACGGCATCGCGCATTTCAATTAAATATTCTGTTATCGACTTAATCATGCAAAGAAGCTCTTTTATCCATACTATCGCGATCGAAAAACCTGTTTTAAAAATGGATACGCAAAGAGATATGGAAACTTTTAATATTATAACTTCGTTAATGCAAAACAGGGAAGAATTTAAAACAGGCGACGGCGAAGTTTTAAAACAACTTTCATTGATTCTTCCAAAAGACGCGGATTACCAGATAATAAATGGCCATTTATCTCTTACTGATAATTATACAGTTTACAGTGTCGATAATTTAAACCTTAATATAAAAAGGGAACAATCGCCCGACAATAACGGAGATATAATAATTGACGGAAAATTTATCGCGCAGATACTGCAGGAAGGAATTAACAATAATATAATTACAATTAAAACAGAACTTGGTATAAGCGCAAGATGCGATGACGGACTGGAAAACGGAAGCGCGGATTTGGATTTTTTATATATAACATGCAGCGAAAAATCAGGAAGCGGCAAAGCGGTGTCTTTTTTTAATCCGGCTGTAAATTTAAACGAAATTCAAAAAGAACTTTTTACTGTTTTCCCTTTTGCAATTGCCGTAGGTTATGAAAATAAAGTTATAAGCATAAACAAGGAAAGCGAAGAAGGCGCTTTTTATTTTTATTACGATGCAGAAAATAACAGAATATCCTCAGGTATTAATCTGGATAATTTTTCTTTTCAGGATAAAATCATTCTTTATAATTATCTTGAGGATATTAATCATCTGCTTGATTTAAAAATAAGCGGAAGTTCATGGATTAAATTCGAAGACTCAAAAACCGATTATACTGTTGATTTAAGCGCCGGAAATACGCAGGGTGAATTGACTGACGCTATTTTAATAAATGCCGCAGGAAATAAAAATTCGGTCAATATAAGGAATTTATTAATTGCTTCTTCCGGGGAAACGTCAAGAGCCGGATTTTTTAAGGGAAAAGCGGGTTTTACAGGAAACATAAATTTTTCACCTCTTAATCCTTCGGGCAGGCTTACATTCGAAAATTTTAGTCTTGGGCAAAAAAATGAATTTAACGCCCTTTTTAATGTGACAAGCAGAGGAAGAGATATAAAGATAGCCTCNCAAACCATAAGAGCTGCGGATGCGCGTATAGAAAGCCTTGATATTAATTTATATCCTACAGACAGGGAATTAAGCNTTTCTGTTTTTCTTGCGGCGGATGAAAACGAAGNTGCGTATCTTGACGCTGTTTACAATTCAAATCCGCGCCAGCTTGAAGCGTCGGTTTCATTAAAATCAATGTCTATTTTTAATTTAACGCAGATGGCTTCTCCTTTTACCGATTTTTTGACATTTCCTGTCAATCTTGATATGCTCAATAATTCATATATTGATACCGATGTTTTTATTTCTACTGATTTTAACAATATTGTGTATAACGCTCCCGCCATTGTTTTTAATATCGGGGATATTGACGGTTTTCTCTCGGTTTCGGGAACTGATCATCAGCTAACGTTATCGGAAGGCGTCTTTAAACGGAATGATAATGATTTATTGGTGACAGCTAACATTAATTTTTCAAATCCCATGGATCTGATTTTTGGATTAAACGCGAGCTATCAGGATTTATTCTGGAATGCGCAAGGGCAGATTTTGGACAGAAAAACAATTATGATAAGCGATCCAAACGGACTTAATGTATACGGAAATATCGATAATTCAGGCGTTATGTCCGGCTATATCCAGGGAACAAATTTTCCGTTCGCAGCCGCGGGAAAAACAATTTATCTTAATTTTTACAGCACCCTTCGTTACACATCAATGGATTTCTGGAATTTTGATATAAACAGCTTTAAAGCGCACGAAATAACAGGCGCGCAAAACAATGAATTCCTGTCAATATCAGGAACCGCGGATCAGGACGGCGCTAGCTTTAGGGAAATAATTTACACGGATTCTGAGGGAATTCTGCTTGGAAGCGCGGATTTTGCCTGGGATTCAGATTTTTCATACCTTGAACTTGTAATGAACGTCACAGACGGCTATGAAGCGGGAGAGTTTTATAATATCGAAGGCGTTTTAAAAGACGGACAAATAGGCGTGAATATGCAAGTCTCAAACATGCACCTGGACCGATTTTTTAATATTCCATATCCTGTTAAATTAAGCGCGGACGCGGATATTATATGGAATTCCATTAAATCATTTGACGCTAAAATCAATTTAACTTCTTTTAATACAAAGATCGATAAAGATAATATTGACGCCTCTGTCGCGTTAAATCTTACAAACGATGAATTATCCGTTAAAAATCTAAGATTTGATTATGCGCAATTAAAAACTGTAATGCCTGAATTAAAAATAAACCGCAAAGAAGGATTCGCAAACATGAATGCAAATATAAGCGGTTTTGAATTAGGAAGATACATGGAAGGATCTTTGGCTTTGGATATAAATTTTGACGAGATTGATTCATGGATGAATATTCTGCAGTCAGTGAATGACTTTAACGGTACTTTTGTAATAGATGATGTACAATACGGCGATTTAAAAGAAGACAGAATCGCTTTCTCTTTTTCCAGAAACATGGGAGCTGTAACTGTTACAGGCGGAATAGATGAAATGCTCCGCCTGGAAATGGATCCTTTTGGTAATATATTCGTGGGTCTTTCTTCTCCGTTTCCTGTGCGCGGCGCGTTTGCGGGAACATTAAAAGGCAGAGAGTTTAATCTGCATTGCTCAAATTATTTTGTTGATATCTCCTCTTTATATTATCTTCTTGGGTCAAGCACTGAATTCACAATTATTTCCGGTTTTGCAACAGGTCAGATGGAAGTAAAAGGAGATATATTAAATCCTGAATTTCACGGCTTCGGCGTTGTATCAAGTCTGGGCGTTCGTGTCCCTGAATATTTGGGCGATGATGTAAGAATAGTTCCGTTCCGGCTTGCCGCGGAAGGAAACGAAATGACTTTTGGTCCTGCCGATATTGTCTGCGGAGCTGGCGGCGGGTCAGTTGACGGCTGGCTTCTTTTTCAAAACTGGAAACCGATAAATATCGGACTCGAGATCGCAATTCCGCGCGAAACTCCGATACCCTATGATTTTAACATAACAGGATTTTTGGCAGCAGGCAACGCTTCCGGCAATCTCAATTTGAATGTTGATAATATAAACGACATGATAGACATAAGGGGCAATTTATTTACAAACGACGCTGATTTAAGCCTGAGTATGGAAGACACAGGCGCAAGCGGCGATAATTCCGATGATTCGTATAACGCCTTTGTCGATTTGGTAGTAACAACAGGCGCAATGGTGGAATTTATCTGGCCTGCCGCAAGCCCTATCATAAGAGCAAACCCGGAAATGGGAACTGTTATACGCATTTCAAGCGATACTCAGGCAGGTCAGTTTAATATTCACAGCGATGTAAGAATAAGGGCAGGTGAGGTTTTTTACCTGGATCGAAGTTTTTATATACGTCAGGGAAATATCGTCTTTAGGGAAAACGAAACAAGTTTTAATCCGATTTTCAGCGCAAGAGCAGAAGTCAGAGATCGCGTAGACGAAGGACCTGTAACTATTTCGATGATTGTAAATAATCAGCCATTACTCAATTTTGAGCCTCGTTTTGAGGCAAGCCCTAGCCTTACACAGCTTGAAATTTATTCGATTTTAGGGCAGAATTTCAGTAATATCCAGGGGGAAGAAAATACAGATCAGGCTCAAAGGGTTTTGCTTACTTCAACGACAGACCTTGTAACCCAGCTAATCGCAAGTTCTGATATTTTATCCCAGTTTGTGTTTTTCAGGCAGTTTGAGCGGCAGATAAGAGACACTCTAAGGATGGATATGTTCAGCGTAAGAACCCGTTTTCTGCATAACGCGGTTATAACGGGAGCCATGGGACAAGGAACTACCGGAGTAGGTAACTATTTCGATAATACAACTGTTTTTATGGGTAAGTACATAGGTCAGCACATGTTTGTACATGGTATGCTTACCATGAGATATGACGAAACCAGCAGTTTATTCGGCGGTTTGCGTTTTGAACCGGATATTGGAATTGAATTGCAAAGTCCTTTTATCAATATCCGCTGGGAATTTTTCCCGTTGCATCCGGAAAACTGGTGGGTAACAGATCATTCAATTACTCTTACATGGAGTAAGTCATTTTAGGAGATTTAATGAAAATCGGGGCTTTTGTTTTATTATTGCTGGCGATGCCTTTTTTATGTTTTTCACAGGAAAGCGGGCAGGATGACTGGTTTCAGGGGAAGCCAATACGAGATATACAGTTCTCCGGTTTAAGAAACGTATCTCATTCTGAATTAAATGACCTAATGGAACCTTTTAGAGGGCGTATTTTTTCCTATGATGTCTTTTTGGAAATACAGGGACGCCTTTACGCTCTTGAATATTTCGATCATATTGAACCTACAACTCACCGCGCGGACGCTGCGGGAAGTGAAGTAAACATAAGGTTTACTGTAGTCGAGCGTCCTGTTATAGGAAGAATCAATTTTATAGGTAACTCAGGGGTAAGGCGCACAGAGCTTCTTGATGCGATTACCTCCAAGGTTAATAATATTTACAATCAGGCGAAAGTCCGCGCGGATATAGAGGCGATTATCGTAAAGTATCTGGAAAGGGGCTTTCCGAACGTAGAAGTTACTTCAACCGAATCAAGACCCAACGAATCTTCCGTTACGCTTAATTTTCACATAACAGAAAACGATAAAATATCAATATCGCGTATTCAGTTTCAGGGCAATTCAAGGTTTTCCGCAAGCACATTAAGAGGTCAGCTTTCCTTAAAGCAAAAATCTTTTGTAAATGACGGCGCTTTTCAGGAATCAAAGCTGCTTGAGGACAGGGAAAAAATTACGCGATATTATCATGACAGGGGCTTTATTGACGCTGTTGTAAGGGATGTTACGCGCACTTTTGAAACAGGAAGCAAGGGAACCCTTTTGGTTCTTACATTCATGATCGACGAAGGAAGCGAATGGAGGTTCGGGGGCGTTACATTTGACGGCAACGTATTATTTTCTTCCGAACAGCTTACGCGTCTTATAAATTCAAGAACAGGCGACATTGTAAATATGACCAGGGTAGGAACCGATTTACAGCGCGTCGCGGATTTATATTTTGACAACGGATATATTTTTAACTCTATTGTACAAACGCCTGTAAGGAATGTTCAATCAAATATTCTTTCGTATAATGTAACCATTATCGAAAGAAGCAGGGCATACATAGAAACAATAACCATTGTAGGAAACAATAAAACAAGGGATCATGTCATTTTAAGGGAAATCCCGATGGAACCCGGAGATGTTTTTTCCAAAACAAGAATAATGGAAGCCATGAGAAACCTTTTAAATCTCCAGTATTTTTCCATGGTTATACCGGACACATTCCCGGGAAGCGCGGAAAGTCTTATGGATTTGGTTTTTACAGTGGAAGAACAGCCGACCATAGACGTTCAGTTTGGTCTTACATTTTCGGGAAGCGCCGACCCGGAAGCATTTCCAATTTCGGGAATGATTAAATGGAATGACCGAAATGTTTCCGGAACCGGAAATGAACTGGGAGTTGAATTAAATTCTTCGATTATTGATACAACATCGTTTTCACTAAGTTATCTGCATAGATGGGTTTTGGGTCTTCCTTTCTCGCTTGGAGCTGATTTTTCCGCGAACTATACAAGAAGACTTGCGGCTATGGATAATCAAGCTCCTTTCTTTAACGGAGATGAAAGCTACGCATACCCCGACGGTTTCTCTTCGCGTGACGAATATGAAGCGCATAACAGAATCCCAACCCGTGATTTTTTAATGCAGTATGAACAGTGGTATTTGTCCATTGGTCTTTCATCAGGCTACCGCTGGAACACGTTCCTGGGTATTTTCGGGATAAACGGCGGCACTCGATTTGGTATTATTAATAATTTTTATAATGATGATTTATACAGACCTTTTGATCCTACTTTAAGAGCTGGTAACAATATATGGCTTCCCAAGAATTCACTGTGGTTTGCTCTTTTCCTGGATTCACGCGACGTTTTTTATGATCCTACAAACGGATATTACCTCTACCAGCGTTTTGGTATTTTTGGATTATTCAATCAGGAGAGGGAACACTATATAAGAACCGATACAAAACTGCAGTATTATCACACGCTGCTTAATCTTCCTGTAACGGAAAAATGGAGTTTTAGGCTGATATTTGCGGCTCATGCAGGATTGTCTACCATTTTAAAACAACCATGGCGCCATGTTGATTCACGCACTCCGATTATGGAAGACGCAAACCAGCTGGCTGTAGATGGTATGTTTATAGGAAGAGGCTGGAGCAGGGAATTTCGCAATAAAGGTCTAGTCCTTATAGATACATGGATAGAGCTTCGTGTTCCGCTTGTGCGCGGCGTTTTGGCGTGGGATTTCTTTTTTGACGCAGCCGGTGTAGAAACAGAAAGAGGTTATTATTTTGGAAGAAACAGTCAGGGGGACAGCAACTTCACCATAGAAAATCTAAGGTTCAGTTACGGCGGAGGTTTGCGATTTACAATGCCGCAGTTCCCTATAAGGTTAAGTCTTGCAAAACGTTTTAGAATTATTGATGGTCAGATAAGCTGGGAACCGGGAGCGTTATTCGGCGATCCAAAAAAACCCTGGAAGGGAATGGATCTTGTTATGTCATTTGTTCTATCATATTAGAGGTGGATTATGTTTAAACGTGTAATTATCTTTTTAATGCTGACTTTCATCTGCGCAGGTTTTACTTTTGCTCAGATGATCACAAGGGTCGCGGTTGTTGATCTTCCGCGTGTTTATACGGAATTTTTCAGGGAATCGCGCGCTGTAAGAGAATTTGAAGAAAGAAGCGCCAGAGTTCAGGCTGATATCAACAGAATGACAGCTGATATTCAAACATTAAGAACAAGACATGCAGACGCTATCGCAAGCGATAACCAGTCGGATATGATAAGGCTTGAAACCGAAATTAACAGAAGGACAGCGAATTTAAGGGAATTTTATCAGGCAAGAATGACTGAACTTGAGACNCAAAGAAGCAGGNTGATGCAGTCAAGCTCTTTTTTAAATCAGGTGCATGATGAAATNAGGTTTATCGCGGAAAGCGAAGGGTATACTGTNGTTTTTAATTTAAAGGAAACGCCCGGTATTGTCTGGAACAGCCCGACTGTTGATATAACGGAAAAGTTAATTTCTAGTCTTCAGACAAGAAACAGAAACTAAGAGAAAGATTCATATTTTCATGGATTAATCATGGATGCGTCTAAAACAAGCCCCATGCTGGAACAATACAGACGCATAAAAAGTAAGCAGGAAAATAATATCCTCTTCTTTCGTCTGGGCGACTTTTATGAAATGTTCGCCGAGGACGCGATAGAAGTATCCGCTCTTTTAAACCTGACCCTTACAAGCAGAAACGGTCTTCCAATGTGCGGAGTTCCATACCACAGCGCAAGAACGTATATAGCGCGTCTTTTAAAACTTGGAAAAAAAATCGCCGTATGTGAGCAGCTAACGCCTCCCTCCAGAGGAAACAAGGTGATTGAGCGCGATGTAGTAGAAATAATCACTCCCGGCACAACAGTTGATGAAGATTATCTTGACAGGGGAAGCTCTAATTATCTTTGCTGCCTTGCCGAAGTTAAAAATCTTCTTTCCTTTTCGTATATCGATATTTCTACAGGCGATTTTTATTCAACCTGTTTTTCCAAAGAGGGTGAAATGCTTCGCCAGGAACTTGAACGCCTGTCAATTAAAGAAATGTTAATAAGCGAATCACTTCTTGAAAATGATAAAAATATATCGTCTGCCCTAAACGACAGAAATGGGGTAGTCTTAAACCGCCTTGCCGATTGGCTTTTTGATCCTGTAAAAGCGAAAACAAGGCTACAAAAACAATTCGGTACTGCCAACTTAAAAAGTTTCGGACTTAATGAAGAGAGCCCGGAAATTCTATCCGCAGGAACCCTTCTTGATTATATTGACACAACGCAAAGAAGCGTTCTTCCTCATATACGAACAATAAAAATATACAATGAAAGCGAATATCTTGGCATGGATGAATCAAGCCAGCGAAATCTTGAGCTTACGGCAAACCAGAGGGACGGAACATCACAATTTTCGCTTCTTGAAGTAATGGACGAAACCCGCTGCTCTATGGGAAAACGTCTTTTAAAAAGGCGTATTCTTCATCCATTACGCGACATTAAAGAAATAGAAAAAAGGCTTAACCTTGTAGAAGAATTATTTAATGATCAGGGTTTTCTGGAAAAAATAAGAACTCTTTTGGCGAAAACCCCGGACCTTGAGCGCCTTTGTTCAAGACTTGCTATGGATAAAGCGCACGGAAGAGATTTATTGGCTGTAAAAAATGGTATAAAAATATATACAGAGATAATTCATATAAAGGAAGAATCCTTCGCCTCTGTCTCTTTGGGAGGGCTTTCCTCTGTCTTTGATTTATTGGAAAAAAGCATAAAGAATGAGCCTTCCATTTTACTTAGTGAAGGCAATCTTATTAAAGACGGCTACTCAAGCGAGCTTGATAACCTTCGTTCCATTAAAGATAATTCAAGAAAAATACTTGATGAATATCTTGATGAAGAAAAAAAAGAAACAGGGATAACAAACCTAAAAATACGCTACAACAGGTTAATCGGCTATTTTTTTGAAGTGACAAAAATAAATTTAGAAAAAGTACCTAAACATTTCATAAGAAGGCAGGGAATCGCAGGCGGCGAGCGTTATTCAACAGACAGGCTTGCCTCTCTTGAATCGGAAATAAACGGAGCGAGCGATAAAGTAATAGAGCTTGAAAAAAAGCTGTTTCTTGAGATACGCGAAAAAACAAAAGAGGAGCTTGTATCTCTAGGAGCTGCCGCGCGTCTTCTCGCCGAAATTGACGCTTCTCAATCACTTGCGAAAGCGGCAAGCATAAGGGGATGGGTTCGCCCGTCTCTTGACGAGAGCGAAAATCTTGAAATATTAAACGGACGCCATCCTGTTGTTGAATCTCATCTTTCAAGAGGAGAATATATTCCAAACGATATAATCTTAAACAAAGACGATATTTCTTTCGCCATGATTACAGGCCCCAACATGGCGGGAAAATCAACATATTTAAGAACGGCGGCTCTTATTGTAATTATGGCGCAGGCAGGGAGTTTCGTTCCCGCTTCTAAAGCTAAGATTGGCATCTGTGACAGAATTTATTGCAGGGTAGGAGCGCAGGATAATCTAGCAAGGGGTGAATCTACCTTTCTTGTGGAAATGAACGAGACAGCTTTTATATTAAATACCGCGACAGAAAAAAGCCTTGTAATTATGGATGAGGTGGGAAGGGGAACAGCGACAAATGACGGACTTTCCATCGCGTGGGCTGTAAGCGAGGAGCTATTAAACAAAATAGGATGCAGAACCCTTTTTGCTACGCACTTTCATGAGCTTTCGCTTTTGTCTCATCCGCGCCTTACTAACCGCTCCATGGAAGTTCTTGAACAGGGAGAAAAAATCGTATTCCTTCGTAAATTAAAGGAAGGGCCAGCCGCGCAGTCTTACGGCATCCATGTCGCAATGCTCGCAGGTCTTTCCATAAATGTCCTTGAAAGAGCAGGGCAGATAATGGCTCTATTAAAAGAACGGGACAGCGATCTTAGCGAAACTTTCGGCGATAAAAATATTTTTGTAAACCATGAATCAAAACAGGTTAACGAAAAAATCGATAATGACACGGCAAAAAATGATAAAAATAAACTAAGATTAGAGGAACTTTTAAAAGATATTGATCCTGAGCATTTAACTCCGATGGAGGCGCTAAACATTATTAGTCAGTGGAAGAAAATGATTAATATCGGGGAAGATGTTCACAAAGAAGCGCAAAGGACACAGAAAACCAATAAAGACAAAAAACAGGTTATCGAAGGATTTGAATTGTCTTTGTTTGAATAATGTTCAAAAAAAACATGAAGGAAATCGAATTGAAATTAACGCAAATTGTTTTTCAGATTAAAAACTTTCTTTTTCCGGCATCCTGCGCTCTATGCGATGTAAGCCTTATTGGCTCAAGTGAGATTCAAAACGGGCTTTGCGCCGAGTGCGAAGCGTCTATTTCCCTTTACGAAGATAAAAAGTGCAGTCTTTGCGGAAAGCCATTAATCTCTGAAACAGATATTTGCCTCCCCTGCAGAAACGCCGGGCAAAAATCGTATGACAGGATTTTTACTCTTTTTCCCTATACAGGAAAATATAAAAAACTCCTTACGGAATATAAATTTAAAAAGAATACGTCCATAGCAAATTTCTTCGTAAAAAAAATATTGGATGTTTTTGCGCAAAACCAAATCCTAAATGAAGCCGAAATTGTCCCTGTTCCTCCACGGAAAGGAAAAATAAAAGAACAAGGGTGGGATCAGGTAGAATATCTTGTTAAAACACTGGAAAAAAATTTGAGCGGGCATAAAACTTCCCGCTGCCTAAAACGCCTAAAATCAAAAGTTCAAAAAAATCTTAACCGCGAAGAGAGGCTTTTAAACCTAAAAGGAAAAATATACCTTGACGCAGCCCCGCCAAAAACAGCCCTTATAATAGATGACGTAATAACAACAGGCTCTACAATGGAAGTATGCGCAAAAGCTCTTAAAGACGGCGGAGCGCAAAAAGTGTACGGTCTTTGCCTCTTCTTTGATTAAAAAAATGCACAGGTAAGAAAGGTTTTAAATAAAATGCTGTTTATTTACTTTTTCTTACGCAGGTTTTACAAGCTCGCCATAGCCTTTGCTTCCTGTAAGTTTGCCGTCTTTCATTACAAAAATGCCTCTTACAACTGTCGCGGCGGGGATTCCCTTTACTTCCATTCCGTCGTAGGGAGTTATTTTATTTTTTGAGTGAAGATCACAGGCGCGTATTATTTTTTTTAAGTTCATGTCAACGATTGTAAAATCCGCGTCAGCGCCTGAAAGGAGGTTTCCTTTTTGCGGATATATTCCCCATGTTTTGGCGGGGTTTTCGCTTGCGAGACGGACAAAATCGCAAAGGGTTATTTTTCCCTTGTTTACTTCGTTTAACATGAGAGGCACCATTGTCTCCACTCCGCAAAGACCTGCAGGCGCTTCCCAGAGAGGCAGCGCTTTCTCATTAACTTTGTGCGGAGCATGGTCGCTTGCTATCATGTCGATTACGCCATTTTTTACGGCTTCCCATAAACCATCCCTGTGAGATTCATCCCTGATTGGAGGAAGCACTTTATGGGTATAATCCTCATTGTTAAACAAAAGATAATGAGGACATGTTTCTGTTGTTAAATCGATTCCATTCTGCCTTGCCTCATCACAGACACAAGCTCCGTCATGGGAGGTAATATGATGGATATGTATTTTTATCCCATGCTCTTGCGCGAGGCTTGCGATTACTTTTATGGCGTTTACTTCGGATATTACAGGTCTTGCGTAATCAAGCCAAAAGCCGTCGGGAGACGCGCATTCATTTTTGGCGATAGAAGTAAAGTTTTCGTTTATATTATTTGATTCAGCGTGAAAACCAATTCTCATATTAAGCTCTGCGCTTTTATCCATCTGGCGCGCGAGTATTTGAAGAGGAGGGCAGGCTATATCGCCTGTAGAACTTCCAAAAAAAACTTTAAATCCCAAAGCGCCTGCTCCGCGCAAAAACTCCATTTCATCCAGATTGTCGCCTGTAAGAAGAGCAAAATGCGCAAAATCAATATAGGATTTTTCTTTTGCGATTTGGATTTTTTCCAAAAGACGGGAGGCGCTACAGGCTGCGGGAATTACATTCGGCATATCGGCAATCAGCGTAATGCCGCCAAAAGCCGCCGCCTGGCTGCCGGTTTCAAAATCTTCTTTTTCTGTTAACCCAGGATCACGGAAATGAACATGAGCGTCTATAATCCCCGGAAGTATATGTTTACCGCTTGCGTCATATATTTCGTCAGCAGTATCTGTAGGAGATATCTCTCCATGAGATATTTCTCCTATTTGTATTATTTTCCCGTTACTTACGGCAATACTGCCCTCAAATATTTTTTCGGGCGTTACTATAGTGCCGTTTTTTATTATTAGATCATAATGCATTATTTCTTAGCCCGGTACTTTAACCGACATTAACACCCTGTTTAACGCGATTAGCGGATCTTCATACATCTCGAATCTGAACCGCATCTCGTAATTTTTATCGGAAACTACGCGAATCGTTTTGTTTATGCAATCACGTACTTCGCCGGAAGCGAGATCCGGGAAATATTTTGGTTTTCTGGGAACAAAAGTGAGAGAGCTTCCGTTCCTGTGAATTTCTCCGATATGACCCGGAATTGGAACAAGGAAGATAAGAAAATCGTCTGATTTTCCGCCGCCGACAGAAAGGCTGTAACCCGATTTTAAAGAGTGAATATTTCGTTTGCCGATCGCGGTATTTTGATCATCTACAAACAGATTTAAAAGGAGAGGTCCTGTTGGATTTATAACAGGAGCCGGCGTTCCTATGTGCCGGTTTTCGTAGGGAGAGCTTCTTCTTACGCTTCCCGATTGAGCTTTATATTTTGCTAGGTCTTTGCTGTGGTCTACAAATTTCGCGTTCTCCATTGTACCTGAGCCTGAACCTGCGACTTCCGCCATTACGCGGTTTGGACTTGAACCCAATCTTCGCGAAGAAAGAAGAAGCACAAGACCGATTATTAAAAGCGCGGCAATTATAAGCCCTATTATTAAAGGCATTGATTCTGACCAGTCAAATCCGCTTAATTGATTTTGCCTTCTTTCGTTAGTTGAAGAAGCAGCGGAAACGCCGCGATTATCTGTTGTTCTGTCTGCTTGCGGTTCTTGCGATTGGACTTCTGGATCATCTATAGGTCTTTGGGAAACCGCATCTGCGTCACTTTCAAACGGCTGCTCTGTTTGTGTGTCTCTAAACGGCTGTGTACCGCCTTGCTGCTGTGTTCCTGTTTGCGTGTCTCTGGCTGGCTGTGTAATCTGCTGTTGTGTACCGCCTTGCTGCTGTGTTCCAGTCTGAAAGTCTCTTGACGGTTGTGTTGTCTGCTGCTGTGTTCCCGCTTGTGTGTCTCTCGAAGGCTGTTGCGAAACGCCTTGCTGCTGTGTTCCAGTCTGCGTTTCTCTTGATGGTTGTGTGGCTTGCTGTTGTGTTCCTGTTTGTGTGTCTCTAGCGGGCTGAGTTGTAGCTGTCTGTGTAGTTGTTGCAGTCCTTACTGGAGCCGCGCGCCCTGAAGCCGGAAGATTTGCCAAAGCCTGCCCGGGTGTTACCTGAACAAAATCCAAAGTGGTATTTCTGGAAGAAAGGCGCCCTCTTGCGGCGTTTACAAGGTCTGCGGTCTGTGTTGAAGCAGGGCTTACAAGAACAACTTTCTTTGGGCGCTGCGGCAGTGAAACTAAATATTGTTCCGTATATGTTAGGGCTGCTCCAGGATTACTTCCTCTCTCAAGAGGATATTGAAGCATCATGCGCCCTATAATGGTTTCTACATCTCCAACGCCCGCGATACGTCTTGCGGCATCAAGTCTTGTATTGTTAGAAAAAGTAATTAAATGAAAAGTATCGCCGATTCTTAAAAATTCGTTTAAAAAGGCGCCTGTTATATAATTATTGACATTATCATAAGATGAACTCATGTCTTGTGACGTATCCAAAAGTAAAATCAGATCTATAGGAGACGCTGCCTGACTATGAGCGTTTTGGGATATTCCAAAAAAAGCGTATATAATTAATACTGCCGCTAAAATGGTTCTTTTCATAATCACCCCTTTAATGAGCCTGTCAAATCGCAGCCAGGCTGATATTCTCTACCAGATAAGAAACCTTCTCCTCGTTAATGGTAAACTCAAATTTCTCTCCGACTGTTCTATTCAGTATAGCACTACCAAACGGAGATTGGTAGGAAATAATATTATTATTCGGGTCAGATTCCCAGGGTCCAAGAATGATAAATTCTTCCTTTTGCCCGGAGATTTCATTGTGAAGCGTGACTTTTGTGCCGAAAGATACCTTGTTTGTGCTTACGGAATTGGGATCAAAGAACTGGACTTTCTCAAAGTCTTCATTGAGTTTCGCTACCTGATGGTTAAGCTGTTCGCGTTTTTCAAGAGCGGCTTTGTATTCGGCGTTTTCTTTTAAGTCACCCAAAGATTTTGCGTATTCAAGCTCTTTTGCGTTCGCTGGGATTTCTTCGTCCATGATTTTCGCAAGAAGTTTCTTTTTTTCCTCGAACATGGCGAGAGTGACAATAAGTCCTCTTGAGACTTTTTTCTCTGCTCCTCCAAGGAATTTGAATCCCGGGTACCTGTCCAGGATTCTTGAACGAAGATTTAGCTTGTCCTGCGGATCAAGATTTTTAACGTCGTTTATAAATGTAAAAACCCTTATGATGGCGTCTTCATCAGCATTGTCAATAAATTTGATTAAATCCTTGTCCTTAAAAAGAATGTTATGCACAAGCTTGTTGATTTTTCGGTTTTCGATAGTATCTTTTGAATTGTCGATATCCCTGTGCGTTAAATCAAGTATGTGAATAAGGGTTATAAGCTGTTTTTCCTCGCCTATATTCGCGGTTTTAAACCAGCTCTTTTCTCTCGCGTTTTTATAGAACCATACAACTGCTTCGCGGCTGTCACGGAAACGATCAAAACAATCAGCGCATAACGCCGAGAGTTTATCCATGTATCCGCCTTCTTCAAGCTGCTCCGGGATCGAAGAAAGCTGTGAGTAGGGGAAGAGCTTAACATAAATATCCGGCCACTGGGGGATAAACTGTTTTACGTTATTTAAAAATTCTGTTTTAAGTTTTGCGTCTTTTAAATGTTTAAAATACTTTGGAATATCCTTAATGTTAGAAAATACGTCCGCAAAGCCTCCCGTAAGCGCGGATTTTAGATGCGAATAATTTTTGTTAGCTGCAAGTTCATTAATAAGAAGGAAGGTAGAAACTGCGTACTCCGCGTTTTGAGCGTAAGATTCTGTTCTCCTTGAATCACTGGAAGCGGCGCGAAGGAAAGCCGTAAAGTAGGAAAACATTTCCGTAAAATTTTCAGAATCGGGATCCGCTTTTTTATTGTTAACATAATCTCTTATGGCGCTGACCTTATCATAAAAATGTTTCTTTGAGGTAAATTCATTAAAGAGTTTTTCCGTAACGCTTACAGGTCTTTCTCTTACGATATAAACATCGCTGTTTTCCGGGCTTATCCCGAAATCGGGATTTGATTTTAAAATTTCACGCGCTTTGGAGCTCCATGTTGACCATTCTCCCGCGGTAAGGTGCGAAGGAGAAAGTTCCGCTTTAATGCGTTTCATGTCGCAGGCGTTTGCGAAACTTTTAATAATTGTTTTAACTGCCCATATAATATTATCGTTTGAATTTTTTTCCTTTTCCTTAAGGAGCATTTCCCTTAATTCTTCTTTTTTCTTTGTCGCCTTTAATACCCAGATATGATCCTTTGAAAGCGTTTGAAGAGCGTCAACAGCCATTTTTAAAGCCATTGAATGTCCTCTCTTTTTGGAAAAGTCGATCTTTATCTCATCGCCGACAATCCCCGCGATGCGTCCGACTCCCCATGTGCGGTGGTATACAAAGTTGCCTTTATCAAAAGCAATGTGCTTTTCAAAGTCGGCAATCGCCTGATGAACAGAGCGGTAATTCTGCGAAAGATTGGAAATACGAACGTATTCCTCAAGCTGGCTGTGGGAAGCGTATTTTTTCCTGTAACATTCGATTATTTCCCTTCTGCCCTGGACATCCTTTTCATCGTACTCAAGAATTATTTTTAAAATGCTTATCGCGATATCAATATCTTTGTCTTTATATTTTGCGTAGAGATCATTAAGCAGAATTACCGCTTTGTCTTCGCTTACAGCTTTTGATATCTTTTTTTGAATGTGAAGGAAAAAATCAATATCGTCCGTGTTAACGCTTATAAGTTTTTCCCATATTTCCTTGATGCTAGCGAAATTGCCCTTGTTAATATAGCGGTGCAGCGCTTTTTTGTAAAAATCAATTGAATCTTCTTTGCTTCCCTGTTTTTCATAATGTTCTGCAAGCAGTTTCGCGATATCAGCTTCTTCAAAATCAACTTTTAAAAGTCTTTCCCAGACTTCATAAATTTTATCTTCTTCGTTGTCATTTTTGTAACAGTCGGCGAGCGTTCGAAGCGCGTATTTTGATTCGCCGTGATCGAGAATTCTTTCGCAAAGATATTTAACAATGCCCCATTTATGATTATCCAGAAAAATCGATACAAGATTAATCATGGCGGAGTCATCAATAATTTGGCGGGAGAGGGCAATCATCCCAGAGAGATAGAGAGCTATAAGGCTGTTTCTTGTATGGGAAAGATGTTCATCGCAGGTTTTTTTAAGGTCGTCAAGAATTTTTTCCTGACGCGCTGTTTTTAAAATAGCGTCAAGTTCTTTAAATTGATTTGTAGAATAATTGCCGAGACTGGCTCTCGTCCATTTTTCCTCATTCAATGTTTCGTGCAAATTCTTAAGCAGAGTCTGCGCGGCCTCGGAAATGGTTATCTCTGATGTTGTTTCAGCATTATTCATAAACTTATACTCCTCATCAATTTCATCCGATATACATTTTATAAATATCCGGATCGGTAACTTTAATTTTCAGCAAGGTTTCCTCGATTAGCGAATGATCCTCGCGGTTTAACTCGTAATAATCTATCAGCCAGAAATATTGATTTAAAAGGCGCGGCTTTAAAATCTCACGGCGCGCAGGGTTTGAATCATATTCCGCCTTCAATGAAAAAATTGACTGCTTAAGTCTGCCCGCTTCGATTTGTTTTAATTCGCGCTTTACCGAAAACACCCCCCATAAATAACCGTAAACAGGCAGCCACTCCAAAAGCTCACTGCCTTTAAAACCAAGTCCGCTGACCCTGTCGCGTAAATTTAAAATCAAAGCAGATTCCAAAAATCTAAAATCAATCTTTAAAGGATCGATATAAAAGGCTTCCCTGAATAAAGCCTTTGCTGTTTTTGTTTCTGCCAAAAGAGCGTTTATATCGGCAACTTCCGCAAGAGTTTCCGCGTCTTCTCTTTTGATGCGGACAGTCTGCTCAAGATAATTCAGCGCCTCATCATAATTGCCAAGTCCTTTGTAGCACCGACCGACAAGCAGAAGCAGACCCGGATCATGCTGATTTGCCGGGATACCAAGTAATCCTTCAAAAAAAAAGAGAGCTTTGGAATACACAAAGTAACGTATCGCATACTGACATTGATCGTATACTCTGCCGAACTGACCCAGAAAAACATGGTATTGTTTTAACAGGGAAATCATATATGCTCCCTTCTCATAAGGGTTTTTTATTTCTTCTATCCTCCTGGTATGTTCAAGCCACCAATGGACGCATTTAAGCGCATGCTTGATTTCATCATTGTCGTAATCGTAATCCATCGCCTTTTCGATCAAGACGCAGGCTGTAACAGCATCTGAGGCTTTCAGTTTGTCATAGGCTTTTTTTAATAGCCCTGCGCTTTCTGGAAGCGAAGTATGCCCGTTTTCCATTACCTTATTTCAGTATAACATTTTTTCATAGTTTGACAATAGTTAATCCAGAATGTATATTATGATTTATGAATAAAACCATTGTATCTCCGTCAATTTTAGCTGCTGATTACTCCGATTTCGGGAGCGCTGTCACCCAGATTGACTCAAGCACGGCTTCCTGGATTCATATGGATATAATGGACGGCTCTTTTGTCCCGAATTTGACTTTTGGTCCGCAGCTTGTCCATGATTTACGCCCAAAAACCAGGGCTTTTTTTGATGTTCACCTCATGATTTTAAAGCCGGGACGCTTTATACATGAATTTGCGGACGCCGGAGCGGATGCAATTACCTTTCATTACGAAGCAGAGATACATTCACAGAAGTATCTTTCAGAAATTCATGAATTGGGCATAAAAGCCGGCATTGCCATTGCTCCGGCTACGCCCTGCAGTGTCCTTGAGGAATTACTGCCCTTTATCGATATTGCCCTTATTATGACTGTAAATCCCGGGTTTGGCGGGCAGATTCTTATCCCCGAATGTCTTGGAAAAGTCAAAAAACTCGCAAAAATGAGGGAAGATTCCGGGCTAGGCTTTAGAATTTCTGTTGACGGCGGCATAAACGAGCAAACTGCGGAAAAAGCCAAAGAAGCTGGAGCGGATGTTCTCGTTATGGGCTCAGCTTTTTTTAAACAAACCGACAAAAAAGGATTGGTAACCCGCCTGCAGGGGGACTAATATTTTAATTGCCTAATATTGGCAATAATACACAAAAAAGACTATAATATAACTATGAGCAGAAGTCGCTTTTTTTGGCTGTTTTTCTCGATTTTTCTGCTGTTCCTGCCCGGTTTTTTATTCACGCAGGAGCAGGAGCTCTCGCAGTTTGCGCGAAGGTTTCAAAACGGGGCTCAGCTTTACCACCTGCAAAGATGGCAGGAATCAGTGATTGAATTCCGCCGCGCGCAGGAAATCGCTTCTAACAGACTGGATTGGTCGCGCGCGATATATTGGGTTATTTTAAGCCAGCTTGCGGCAACCAATTACGGTTCTGCCCTTATCGATATGGACGAGCTTCAAAGAACAGCTCCCAATACGACATACGCAAGAGATATGTTTTATCACCGCGGCAGGATTTTCTTTAACCAGGGCTCTTTTGAAGACGCGCTTGTCTTTTTTAATCATTATCTTGCAACGACAGGTGATATTGACAGTGAGACATCCGACAGGAGAGCCGCTGCCTTTTTCTGGATGGGCGAAAGTTTATACGCAATGGGACAGCTTGAAGAAGCGGAAAAATTTTACGCATGGGTTATAGGGCGCTATCCTCAAAGTCCCAAAATCGAAGCCGCTTCATATCGTATTGATTTAATCAAGCAAAAGAAAATAGAAGCAGAGCTTTTGGCGCTTCTTCAGTGGAGCCATGAAGAATCGCTCAGAACTAGCGAAGATTTTCAAAGAACAATCAGAACTTATGAACATACATTAAATGCATATCAGAGAAGAATTGCGGAGCTTGTAAATCAGGATAGTTCAGCTAACGACTATGAGATGAATGAAGACCCTTTAAGATTTAATTCGTTTGATACCTCTCCCGGGGATAATCAGGGGCAGCCTGTTTTGCCGCAGAACCAAAGACTTTTGGACAGAGCCCGGGAAATCGGAAACAATGTTGAGGATATTCTAAGAGAGCAGGAAACCGGGGGACGATAATGATTCTTCGCCTTTTTTTCTCGTTTTTCTTCATTTTTATTTTTATTACTGATTCATTCGCAGGTCAGGATGAATTAAACGGTAATATACGCCTGATTCTAAACGAAAAGACAGGCGGTTTTTCGCTTTTTTATCTTGCGCAGGCTGATAAAACCTCGGCGCGTTATGAGCCGCTATTTAACAGCGCGGATCCTGACTTAAGTTACGCGTCAATTTCTGTAAATGGGAGGGTATTCCGTCTCGGTGACAGGGGTTTCAGGGCAAAATATGAAAGATATAACGGGAACCCGTCTTTTATTTTTACTTCGCAGAATATAACTGTCAGGCAGATTTTTACTCCGTATAAAACGCCCAATTCGCAGAATATTAACTGCGTAATGATAACTTTTATTATCGAAAATACCGGAAATCAGGATATTGCGGCAGGTTTAAGAATAATACTCGATACTGATTTGGGAGATCCCCGCGGCAGGGTTCCGTTTATAACAAGCAGCCATATTATTACAAGAGAAACGCTTACGCAGGGGAACGCTGGAGAGAGATTCTGGATATCAAGAGGACAGAATGTTTCGTTAATGGGAAGCATTATAAATCCTGTAAATCCTGCCGCTAAAGCTCCCGATTATATACATTTCGCGAGTTTTAGAAGGCTTAATAATTCACGCTGGAGACTTCGTTATTCGCCCGGAAGAGCGTTTAAAAATGATTCGGCGGTGTGTTATATTTACGAGCCTGAAAATCTGCGCCAGGGTAATAGCTTTACATATTCTATTTTCCTTTCATCCGAGGATATTTCCTGGTATAATTCAGTTAATTTAAGGGGGATTGCGGTTCCAAGGGAAGCGCCCACTTTAAACATAGAAGCAATTGTTTTGGAAGCGATAAGCGAAGCGGAACTGAATAACGAAAACCCGAGCATGTCCGTTCTTCTTAAATTGCAGGAACTTATTAATAATTTTATTTCGGGCGGATTATATATGAATGAGCAGGATTTAATGGAAATTGAAAAAGTTCTGGAAAGGTACAGGTAGCCGTTTAATATATGAAAGCAGATCCAATTCTTAATAAAGCGGCTCTTCTTGCGAAAAAAAAGAATTTTGAAGGCGCTCTTAAAATGCTAAAGGGCGAAGAAGACAGATATTACGGCTCCTTTAAATATTATTATCTTTACGCGTGCATTTGTCTTCATTCAGGAAGTTTTGTAGAAGCTAAAGAAAACTTTGATCTTGCGAGAAAACATAAAATTAAAGATACCTCAACAATGCTGGGACACGCTGTTTTATATTTAAAACGCATGAATACAGGTCAGGCTGTCGAGTATTATCTAAACGTGCAGGAAACCGATCCGAAAAACAAAATAGCGAAAAGAGCGCTGTCTGTTATACGCAAATATTCATCATCAGAGGCTCTTTCGGACTGGCTTACTTTTGAAAGGCTAAAGAAATTATTTCCGCCGATTCCAGGCCCCATGATTGAACCTTTAATGATTATAAAAGCTTCTCTTTTATTTGCCGGTTTATTTTTTATTGTTTATACAGTTCTTGCAGGTTTTTCCATTTTCCCCAATCCTTTTGCGGGAAAACAGCGTCCAACCGCTGAATTTACGCTTTCAAGCCAGGAAAGAAACGATCCTGTTCAACTGGACGGAGTATACAGATATATTTTAACAAGAGATCAAGCCGCGTCGCTTTATGACAGGGCGCTTTCTCTTTTTAAATCTTACCGCGATGAAGCCGCAAAAATAAATCTAAATAAAATCCTGGAATCTAACGCTTCTGAAGGATTAAAAAACCGCGCGGCTCTTCTTATAAGCAATACCGAAGTTCCGGGTTTTGATAATTTTAAAAGAGAAGACAATGTTTCCATTCAGGATGTCAGAAACGAAAATGTAATTTACAGAAACGTGCATGTTATCTGGAGAGGAATGGCAACTAACGTTGTTGTAACGGATGAATACACAAGTTTTGATTTTCTTGTAGGATATGACACAAGGCGGACTCTTGAAGGAATTGTGCCTGTTGTTTTTTTTAGCCCTGTTTCCATAAACCCAGAGCGTCCTTTGGAAGTTTTGGGACGAATAATACCTTCCGGTTTTTCTGATATAAGGCTTGAGGGTGTGGCTATTCATCAATCTGGAAGACTGGAAAATTAAAGAATCAGGAATTAAGAAATTTTATGAAAGCGGTAGTACAGCGGGTTAGGGATGCTTCTGTCAGTGTCGAAGGCAGTGTTAAAGGAAAGATAAAAACCGGCGTTCTTGTGTATCTTGGAGTTGCGCATAACGACAGTGAAAAAGACGCAGACTGGCTTTCCGAAAAAATCATAAACTTAAGAATATTTAATGATAAAGACGGTAAAATGAATCTCTCATTAAAAGATTTAATGGAATTAAGTATTGATTGCGCCGTTCTTTGCGTTTCCCAGTTTACGCTGCTTGCAGACGCTAGAAAGGGTAGACGGCCTTCGTACAATGAAGCTGCCCAGCCAGATAAGGCAAAACAGCTTTATGAATATTTTATAAAAGCTGTTAAAAGGTGGAACGTAATTTGCGAAAGCGGAGAGTTTCAGGCTCACATGATGGTTAATTACACTAACGACGGACCTGTCACAATAATATTGGATACAGAGAATAATTAGAAGTAAGAAGTTAATTTTTTAATTATTTTTTTCCCAAATAGATACCGGCATCGAAGTGGCGCATTAATTTACTCATTGATTCATTGTTGATTATCGCTTTTATTATCTGTGAAGAAAGTTCCGCCGACTGTACGATTTCAAGTCCCGGTATGTTTTGTTTATAGCTTGAACAGCAGACAGTATCAGTTACAATCAATTTACTTAAAAGTCCGTCTTTGGAAAGAGCTTCCAGTTTTTCTATGGCAGGTGGCGAAAAAAGAGGGTGAACAGAAATTATATTTACTTCTTTTGGATGTAACTGGGCGAGAACCCGCACAAGTTTTTCAACAGAGCCTGCTGTATCTATCATGTCGTCTACAATCCAGAGAGTTTTTCCTTCTACAGGTTCAGCGGATAGAATATTAATCGATTCAACTGTATTTGGTTTGGAATAATCTCTTTGTTTGTGAGCGACAACTAAAGGAGCGCCGAACGAGTTAGCGAAAATACGCGCGAGTTTTTCTCCGCCTGCGTCAACTGAACAAAAAGCCCAGTTATTTCTTACATCTTGTTCAAGATTGTCATATGTTTTTATATAATTATCGCAAAGATGTTTTTTAAGAAGACCGAGCGCAGGAATATCGTCTATCGCGCAAAGGGCAGGGTCAAGCATTGTTTTTGATTTATCGGAATGAAGCTGAAAAGTTACAACATGGCGCGCGCCGAGACTTGATAATGTTTTTAAGTGCACCCAAAGACCTACAGAACCCCTTCTTGTTGTTCGATCTGAACGCGAGCAGGAAATAAAAGGTTCAAAAACAATAATTCTTTTCGCCTGACAGCGCATAAGAGCGTCAACAGCGTGATAAAGCTCTATCTTGGCTTCTTCAACATTGACGCCTGCGTCATTTCTCGCGCTTGAAGAAAATAAAATTACGTCTTTTCCGCGGATTGATAAATTAACAGAAACTTCCATTTCACCGTCCGCGAAAAGGTCTGTGTTAAGAAGGTCAATGCCGTTAATCTGATCTTTTATTTTTGAAAAACTTAAATAATTTGAAAGATATTGTATTACCTGGTTTGCGTATTTTTTCATTGAGCGGGTAGCGCAGACAATAAATGGGTTCATATATTACATTATAATTGATTTATATAAAAAAAGATAGGTTAGGGTGAGGGCGTAAAGCCATACCGGAGTCAGGTTGGGTGGCTGCGTGTAACGCAGGTTTTGACCTGGCTTATATTAACCTCACCCAAAGGCCTCCGTTATGGCTTTACGCCCTCACCCTGTACGGATAGTTAATGATCCACCAACCGTGAAGCGGTTCGAAATAAATTAGTTGAAAGAACCAGCCGAGCTACTTTCGCAGCAATAATATGAGCCGACAGAGCTTTTCACACTCACCCTGTACAGGTATTTTTTTTATGAAAAGGTTTTAGCTAATTGTTTATAAACAGTTTTTATTAACTCAACACGATAAAAAGAATATCCAATACAGGAAGGCGCAGGCGAATAGGGTTTTTGGCGTCTATGGCTGCTTTTCTGGATAGTCAATGAGCCACCAACCGCGAAGCGGTTCGAAATAAATTAGCTATAAAAACCTGCCATCCTAGCCGGAAAGCCTATTCGCCTGCGCCTTCTTATGTTGTATTAAAATATATTACTTTACAAACTTGTAGTAGTATATGGACATTTTTTTCAAAAAATGCTAAAATAATTCCGGTTTCACTAAAGCGTCACGCACGCTCGCGCCATATATAGGGGAGGAGATAATCATGGCAAAGTCAAATGACACAGAAAAAACAAGGGTCAATCCA
>JGI24695J34938_10000986_pt1 | contig 25876 bp, 25 predicted proteins | sample TergutCo191P3_FD_34938 | JGI IMG/M metagenome (IMG submission 34938)
GTATTATATAATAGGAATTATTCTGGCATTTGTATTTAAAAAGAAACGGGCTTTTTGTAAAATATTTTGTCCTGTTTCACTTGTTATGAAGTTATTTACACTTTTTTCATTGGTAAAAATAAAACCTACCGGAAATAAATGTATTGAATGTGGAAAATGTAATGCAAAATGTCCAATGGATATTGATGTACGGAAATATATCAAAAACGGACAGAAGGTTTTATCAACAGAATGTATACTCTGCAGAAATTGTATACATGCATGTCCCGTGAAGGCAATATAATAAAAATTTGAAAATGTATACTTTTTCTTACTTTAAATTAACATTTTCTATTCTAAAAGTATACTTTTTCTTACTTGATATTTATTTTAAAATGAGTAAGACTCTAACAAAGGGCGGGTCTTATGAAAAAGAATAAATGGTTTATTTTGGCGGCATTGATAGGGTTGATACTATCAGTATGTTTTATATTAGTTGGCTGCGGTTCCGGGGGGTGTGATTTGGGGAGTTGTCAAGGATGTGGCAGCGGTATGAGTTTAGGTTGTTAACTTTAGATTATCAAAAATTATATATTAGGCAATATTAATGTTTTCACAAATTGAACTATTTGGGCAGATTATAAAGTTATATATTATAATGATGTTATTCGGCGTTCTTGCATTTGGCATTTACGCCGGCGTAACAGCCGTAAAACACAAGTATTACTTTTTAGATATGGCAATGTTTTTCTTTATTTTATCTATTGGGGTAATAATAGGCAGTCATTTATTTTATGCGTTGGTAAATTATAAAAATATGATTTCTGTAATTGAAAATAATAAACAAATAAACATATTTAGTGCTTTGGGTAATATTTTTGGCGGGAGAATGTTTTATGGCGGTCTTGTTGGAGCGCTAGCTGCGGGTTTTATTGTAATTAAGATTGATAATAACTATATTAAATATTTTGATATAATCGCGGCAGGCATACCATTATTTCATTTTTTTGCAAAAATTGGCTGCTTTTTAGGCGGTTGTTGTTATGAAATTCAAAGTAAAATAGGTTTTAATTATTACGATAGTTCATCAACGGATATTGTTACGCGTTTTCCAGCGCAATTGTTAGAATCAATATTTTGTATAGTTCTATTTTTATTTCTTAACTACCTTTTTATAAATGATAAATTTAAAAATAATTTATTATATTTGTATTTATTGATATATTCAACAGGAAGGTTTTTTATAGAATATTTACGCGGTGATACATACAGGGGAATATGGTTTTATTTATCTATTTCTCAAATAATAAGCGTTTTAATTATTATTTTTATATTAATCAAAATTTTAATACTGTATAAAAACAGTATTTATCTAAAAGGAGAAAAGAAAAAATGACTGTATATGAAAAAGCTGAAAAATTATTTAAAAATGTCTTTTAATTAAATTGTTATGCGAAAGGCTATGTCAAGATTTAACTCAAAATTCTAAGATTTTAATATTGACATAATTAATATAATATAGTATAATAAGAATATTATGATTAAGAAATTCACTAAATATGTAGGGAATAATTTCAGAAAACCTAATGGGATAGGTGGAAAAATAACTACAAAATTAATGAATTTAATGAATCAAAAACAATATAAAGCAGTATTAGATAATATAAATTTAGAAAACAATGACATTTTATTGGATATAGGATTTGGAAATGGATATTTAATAAATAAACTATTCAGAAAGAATAATAATATAAAAATATATGGCATTGATATATCAAATGATATGGTAAATATTGTTTCACAAAAATATAAACAATATATTAATAATAATTGTTTAAAATTATTATTGGAAAATATTAATAATGAAACAACATTTGAAAGTAATATGTTTAATAAAATATATACAGTAAATACAGTTTATTTTTGGAATGATTTAAAAAAGTGTTTTTCAGAAATTAAACGAATATTAAAACCCAATGGAATATTCATTAACGCAATATATACAAAAGAACATTTGGATAAAACAAAATTTTCAAATTATGGATTTAATAAATATTCAAAAGAAGATATTTTAAATTTAACAGAAGAAAATGGAATGAAAATAATAAAATTAATTGAAATAATAAAAAATAAATCATATTGTATAATATCAAAAAATATAAAATAAGTTGTATGGCTTAGTCTATCACATAACGAATATATCTAATTTATAAAAAATGTCACATTACAGAATAAATAAATTAGTAAGGAAAGAACTAAAAACCGGTAACAGTCATAATTATTAAAAAGTATAATCAGCTCCACATTTTGTAAAAGCGTATGCTCGAAAATCAGTGGCGGGGTACCCGTGCCAAACGTGTCGTTCGTGCCATGCACGGACTGCGCGTTTGGGCTTGGGCAGGACCCCCGATAATATATGCAAGCATACGCTCTAATAAAAAGGGTATAAAATTAAGAAAAGTATCAACCACCTATTTAAAATATATGCGCGGGATAGAAACCTTGTCAGATGACGAGAAATGGTGTATAAATATGAAATACAGACATGAGCAAAAAGTAAAGCCTTTAATCAGCGAATTATGACGCAAGGAGGAAGGGATTATGAAAACCGAAAAAGAAGCATTAAAAATAAGCCGCAGTTTTATAAGATATATCCGCCAAATGAGTAAAATGAAGGACGAGATCGATTTAAGATATAAACTGAGAAATTCATATAAAAACGGCTGTTTAGGTGAGAATTAATCCTCTCATGACCAAACACACAATCCTCAGTGAAAAGTTCGGCTACTCTGATTTTCGTCCGGGACAGGAAGAAACAATAGATGCGATTCTCGGCGGAAAAGACGTGGCTGCGGTAATGCCGACAGGAGCGGGGAAGTCTCTCTGTTATCAGATACCTGCCCTTTTGCTGGAAGGAATGACTATTGTCATTTCGCCTCTTATCTCTTTGATGAAAGATCAGGTTACAGCTCTTCATGAGGCGGGATGCGAAGCGGCTTTTTTAAATAGTTCTCTTAACAGCGAAGAATACTCAGGCACAATGGATGAAATTCTTGCCGGCAATATAAAACTTCTTTATATAGCTCCGGAAAGACTGCAAAGAGCGGAAATGTCGCAGTTTGCGTCTAAAGTATCGCTTCCGCTTGTTGTGATTGATGAGGCGCATTGCGTTTCCCAGTGGGGTCATGATTTCAGGACAAGTTATCTGCAAATAGCGGATTTTATTAAAACCATTAAATCGCGGCCTGTTACCGCGGCTTTTACGGCTACAGCGACGCCAAAAGTGCGTGAGGATATCGGCAGGTTATTAAACCTTCGCAGTCCTTTCACGATCAATACCGGTTTTGACAGACCGAACCTTTACTTTGAAGTGCAAAAACCAAAAGAGAAAAAAGCCGCGCTTTTTGAATGTCTGGAAAAACGAAAAAAACAAAGCGGAATTATTTACTGCGCCACGCGAAAGTCTGTAGAAGAGATATGCCAATTGCTTGTCCGTCACGGTTTTAACGCGGCGCGTTATCATGCAGGGCTTGACGACAGGGAACGCAGAAAAAATCAGGAAGATTTTATCTATGACCGCAAAACGATAATGGTTGCAACTAACGCTTTTGGAATGGGGATTGACAAGTCAAATGTATCTTTTGTCATTCATTTCAATATGCCAAAAAATATTGAAAGTTATTATCAGGAGGCGGGCAGGGCAGGGCGCGACGGGGAGAAGGCAGACTGCATTCTTTTATACAACGGACAGGATGTTAGGATCAATCAATATTTAATCACTCATAGTGATGAATCTGAAATGGAAGATGATGATACGCAGGCAAGTCTGCGGACAGAGCACAATCTTGAACTTTTAAAACAGATGACTTTTTACGCTTCGGGGAACGACTGTCTGCGCCGCCGCCTGCTTGCATATTTCGGAGAGCAGTCCGCTTCAAACTGCGGGAACTGTTCAAACTGTCTCACAGAATATTCAGAGATCGATGTAACGCTGGAAGCGCAAAAAATTGTTTCATGCGTATATCGGTTAAAACAGCGCGGGCGCAGTTTTGGAAAGACAATGATTATCGATATTTTACGCGGCAGTAAAAACGAAAAAATCCGCCGCTTTGGTTTTGATTCCCTGAGCACTTATGGAATCATGTCTGACGTTAACGCACACCGTATAAGGCTTATTATTGACTATCTAATAGAAGAAAACATTCTTTTTCTGGAAGACGGAGAATACCCTGTTGTTGTTTTGGGTGATGCCGAAGGACTCTTTAAAGAAGAAAAACGCGTTTTTATGAAAATGCCGAATGAGAAACCTCCCGCGAAAGAAAAAGAACCGCTAATTAAGGCAGAAGTTTCCACCGCGGATGTCGATCAAAACCTTTTTGAAAAACTGCGCGGACTTAGAAATGAACTCGCCGTAAGGGAATCTGTCCCCGCTTATATCATTTTTTCCAATTCTACTCTTAATGATATGTGCCGTAAAAAGCCTGTATCTTTGGTTCAATTTTCCGCTGTAAACGGCGTTGGAAAGGTAAAATTGGAAAAATATGGCGAAGATTTTACCGCTCTTATCCGGGAATATTGCGCCTGTAAATGAGCCTTTTAAAAATTAAATACTTGTGAAAATGCCGGTCATTTGATACGATATAAGTAATGGTTGAACCTACGTCGCTGCAAAAATATTCTCTTTTTGGCGGACTTTTGGAAGAGCAGATAGAAGGCATTATTCCTTTTATGTTAAAGGAAGAGTTTAAACCCGACGATTACATCATAACCGAAGGAAAACCGAATGATAAAATATTTTTTCTTACCAAAGGGCAGGTATCTGTAACAAAGGGAGAAATTGAATTGTCCAAATTCAGCGAAGGCGAAGCGTTCGGCGAAATGGAAGTGCTTGATGTTATGCCATCTGTCGCAAGCATCAGAGCGCTTACTGATGTTACCGTACTGTCAATTTCCAACAAGGGTTTGCGGGATATTTACAAGCACGATACTAAAACTTTTTCTTTGATGATTATGAATCTTGCGCGCGATCTTTCAAGACGTCTGCGCAGGATGGATGAAAGACTTGCTTCATCGCCTGTTTTGATATAAATATATATTATTGGAGAGACATTATGATTTTCAACCCCGAATGCGAATGTATGGATGAAGGCGCGCGAAAAAGAATTCAACTTGCGTCGCTTAAAAATCTTGCGGAAACTCTTTATTCAAGAGTTCCATTTTATCGTCAAAGATTTGACGATGAAAAAATCAAACCAAGCGATATTCACTGTATAGAGGATATCGAAAAATTACCGTTTACCACTAAGGATGATCTTCGGCTGAATTATCCTCACGGGCTTCGCGCTTGTCCTCAGGAAAGAATTGTAGAAGTTCACATGAGTACGGGCACTACCGGTAAACCGATAGTAAACGAATACACAGGCAAAGACCTTGATATCTGGAGCGAAGCGATGGCGAGAACGCTCGCAGGCGCCGGTTGTACCAGAGATGATATTGTTCAAAACTGTTACGGCTACGGACTTTTTACAGGCGGCTTGGGCGCGCACTACGGTTCCATAAAAATAGGCGCTGAAATTCTTCCGATGTCCAGCGGTCTTACAGAAAGACAGCTTATGATAATGCGCGACTTTGGTTCCACAATGCTTACGTGCACGCCGTCGTACGCGCTGTACCTTTCGGAGCAGGCAGCGGAAAGAGGTATCGATTTAAAAAACCTTCCCATCAGCAAAGGATGTTTTGGAGCTGAGGCGTGGAGCGAAAACATGCGAAGCGAAATTGAAGCGCGCTATAATATGAAGGCTTATGATATTTACGGCTTAACGGAAATTATTGGTCCCGGCGTCGCCTTTGAATGTGAAGCGCAGGACGGCATGCATGTAAACGAAGATATGTTTTATCCAGAAATAATTAATTCAGAAACCGGAAAATCTGTTCCGGCAGGAGAAAAAGGCGAACTTGTTTTTACAACCATTACAAGAGAAGGCACTCCGCTTCTTCGCTACCGCACACGCGACATCACCTGTTTTATCGATAAACCCTGTTCATGCGGGCGCACTACAAGACGAATACATCGTCTTTTCGGCAGAACCGACGATATGCTGATCATCCGCGGCGTCAATGTTTTCCCAAGCCAGATAGAGCAGGCGCTTATCGAAATCGAAGGAACCGAGCCGCAATACCTGATAATTGTCAACCGTGAAAATCATCTTGATGAAGTGGAGCTGCAGGTTGAGGTTAAAAGGGATATTTTCTCCGATGAAACGCGTGGTCTTGAAAACCTTCGCAGCCGCATTGAGCATGTAATGAAAAGTAAGCTGCAAATCGGCGTAAAAGTAAAACTTGTCGAGCCTAAAACGCTTGCAAGACCGGAAGTAGGAAAGGTAAAAAGAGTTATTGATAATCGAAAAATATAAGATTACAATAATATATATGCGGAAAAAATGCGTCAGATTGAAGTTTGACGACAAGGAGCGAATATGGGAATTAAACAAATATCTGTTTTTTTAGATAACACGACAGGAAGGCTGAGCGAAGTTACAAAAACGCTCGCCGCCGCGCAGATAAATTTACGCGCAATCAGCATTGCGGATACCGCAGATTTTGGAATTTTACGCCTGATAGTCGATAAAAGCGACAAAGCTGTGGACGCGTTGAATGCCGCAGGATTTACCACAAGGCAGAATGACGTGTTCGCCGTGGAAATCGAAGATACGCCGGGAAGCCTCGCTAAATTAATGGAGCTGTTTCAAAAATCGCAGGTTAATATCGATTACCTTTACGCGTCTCTTGAAGGGCAGGTTGGAAAAGCGGTTGTTATTTTTAAAATTGAAGATCATGAAAAAGGGCAAAAAATTATAAACGATAATAAATTAAAACTGGCGGATAACTTTTAATGCCAGATAAGCCGCATAACAGGAGATTGTTTTGAAAATATTAATGGCGTCCAGCGAGGCAGTTCCTTGGGCGAAAACCGGCGGGCTTGCGGACATGGTTTCCGCGTTGTCGATAAATCTTGCAAATCTTGGTCACGATGTTCGAATCGTGATTCCGCGTTATTATCCGATCGACCGCAGTAAATTAAAACTGCTCCCCGACGCAATGGGCACTCCGATGGGCGGCGGCATTCAGGAATGGAGCGCGGTTTATGAGACTGTTATGCCCGGCACTTCAGGCAAAAATCCTGTAAAAGTTTATTTTATTGATCATGAAATATTTTTCGGCAGAGACGGCATTTACGGAAACGCGATAGAGACAGATTTTATTGATAATTCAAGACGCTTTACATTTTTCAGCCGCGCCGTTTTCCAGCTTTGCAGAAAAATTAAATGGTATCCCGATGTGCTTCATGCCCATGACTGGCCCGCGGCTGTAGCTCCCGTTTATTTAAAATTCGCGGAGAGGGCTGCGGGTTCCAGCGGCGAGTTTAAAAAAACTGTTTCCGTACTTACGATTCATAATCTTGGGTATCAGGGAATTTATCACAAGGACAATTTTGGTTACGCCGGTCTTGGCTGGGATGTTTTTTACAACGGCGGCTTTGAAGACTGGAATATGCTTAACATGCTGAAGGCAGGTCTTTACAGCGCGGATAAAATTAACACAGTTTCACCTAACTATGCCAGAGAGACGATGACGCAGGCTCACGGTTTCAGGCTTGACGGAGTGCTGCGTTACCGCAATGCCGATTACTGCGGAATACTGAACGGAATTGACACCGATGTATGGAATCCGACAAAAGACAAATATATACCGGAAACTTATTCTTTAGAAAACATGGCAGGCAAGGTAAAGGCGAAAAAAGCTCTGCAAAAAGAGTTTGGTCTTCATGAAGATCCGAATGTTCCTGTGATTGGAATGGTTACCCGTTTAACCGATCAAAAAGGCGTTGGAGAACTTTTCGGTCCCACTTACGGCTCTGCGTGGTCGATCTGCAGAGACATGGATCTTCAGATGATTCTTCTTGGTTCAGGCGAATACTGGTGCGAAAGCGAGACGTCGGGTTTGGCTTCCCGCCTTTCAAACTTTAATGTAAGAATCGGCTACAGTGAAAAAATCAGCCACTTAATCGAGGCGGGTTCCGACTTCTTCCTGATGCCAAGCCGTTACGAGCCATGCGGACTGAACCAGATGTATTCCCTTGTCTACGGAACTCTTCCAATTGTGCGCAGCACAGGCGGTCTTGTCGACACAGTCCAGAATTACGACGAAAAAACAGGCGACGGAACAGGTTTTATGTTCGAGCAGTTAAACCCTTCGTCAATTTACAACACAGTAGGCTGGGCCGTTTGGGCATGGTACAACAGACCCAAAGATATAAAAAAAATGCAGGAACGCGGCATGACCCAGGACTTTTCATGGGAAAGATCGGCGCAAAAATATATCGAGTTGTACGAAGCTACTTTCAGAACCCAGGGAATTAAAATTCCGAAAGGCAATGAGCCTGATGTGCTTGAGATTGCTGCGGAAAAACCTAAAAAAGAAGCGTTAAAAGAAACGCCGAATAAAGAAAAACAAAATAAAGATACGCTTAAAAAAGAATTGCCATATAAAGAGCTATTAATAAAAGAATCGCCCGGGAAAGAAGCTCTAAAAAAAGAGCCGCCAAAAATTAAAGAAACTGCCGCAGGTAAAACAAAAAAGAGTGAGCCTGACAAACCCAAGAAAACCGCAGCGGCCAATACAAAAAAGTCCGCTTCACAGAAAACAACAAAGAGCGCCGCAGATAAAACAAAGAAGAAAAAGAAATAGTTAACCGCGTAACCATCACCTGCTTTTCATCTTGGCGTAAGTTCGAGTTGTTCGTTGTTTATAATTTTTCTTATTAATTTAGCTGTTTCAAAATCATTGTCGGCGCATTCCACCCACTGTACATCCGGTATCCCTGCAAAAAAAGTAATTTGTCTTTTCGCATAACGTCTGCTGTTCTGCGCGATTAAAGCCTGCACGCCGTCAATATCCTGCGAAAGCCGCCAGAGGCGGGGCGCTTGTGAATCTTCGATAAAAAACTCTCTGTAGCCGATGGCGCGTAAACCGGGATCATCAGGCGTATATCCCTTTTCATAGAGCGACTTAACCTCAGCGGGTAAACCTTGTTTAAACATCTGAGCGCACCGCAAATTGATTCGGTTGTATAACTCTTCTCTGGGACGCGAAAGTCCAATGATGATGAAGCGAAAATTCTTTCGCGTACTGGTTATATTTTTATCTTTTAAATTCATTTCAAACGATGACAGCGGCTTACCGCAGGAACGGTATACTTCCAGAGCGCGTAACAAACGGTACTCGTCGTTGATGTGAATGCGTCCTGCGCTTACAGGATCGCAAACAGCAAGCTCTTCCATTAAAGCGGCGGCTCCTTTTTCGTTTAACTCCAGTTTTAGCCGCTCCCGCACTTCCTTGCCGGAAGGAGGCGCTTCGCTCAAACCCATGATAAAATTTTTTAAATAAAACCCTGTCCCGCCGGATACGACAGGTAAGCAGCCGCGGGAAAATATCTCCATGCAGGCTTCATCGGCAAGGCGGACAAAATCGCCCGCGTTAAACTGCTCGGACGGCTCGCGGATATCGATTAAATGGTGGGGCAGGCGGCTAATCTCATCAGCCGAAGGCTTGGCGGTGCCGATGTCCATACCGCGGTAGACCTGCATGGAATCGGCGGAAACGACCTCAGCCCTCATCCCGGTTGGATTCACTCTGTTTGCAAAGTTAAAAAGTTCAAGAAGAATGCCGGTTTTACCGCAAGCTGTCGGTCCAAAGAGGATTAAAACCGGGTTTTGGTCGGTTTTCATTGAATTTGGAGAGGTTTATTCGGCTTCCAGACGGAATTGTACTTCCTGGGTAAAAACCTGCAGAGCGGCGAGGGCGACCATTTTGCCGTCCCAATCGTCTTTTTCGTCTTTTTCCATTACTGAAGAAAGCTGGTATGCCCTGCGCGAGGCCGCTGTGGTTACTTCGTACATATTGTCACCGTATTCGATGAGGTCTTTTAAGGGGAATATCATGACGTCATTCTATCGATTTATTAAATTAATGTCTAGTAGTGATTTAATCCGAATTATTAAAGGTTGACCGTGGAAATGCTCATTTCGCCTTGTATATTTTCCTTTTAATGGTATAATTAACTTATGACAGAACCATCGATTAGAAAGAAAACATACCATAAGCGCCTTAAAGGCGGTTTATGCCCGCGCTGCGGCGGAAAGATTAAAAAATCCAGCCCGTATAAAACCTGTGATAATTGCAGAGAATTTTACAGGAACTACCAAAGAAAAAATACGGAAAGCGTTCAGGAATTGCGAAGGGAGCGTTACGAGCAAAGGAAAAATAAAGGGCTCTGTCCGCGCTGCGGAGTATTCGTAGGGAAAAAAGCAAAAAACTTTATATGCCCGAAATGTCTTAAGAAACAATATCAGTATAATGGCGGTAGTAAAAAACCGATGAAAAAGAAAACGGTAAAGAAATAGGTCAGCAACTATCCCGCAAACACCTGTTCAAGTGATATACACAAATCAGAGAAAATACCGACAGGAACATTTGCGTCTTTTTTGTAAGTAAAAGTTAAAATGGCGCCTTCCTGGAATCGATATACAGTAAGACCCTGATTTTCAGGATCGACAATCCAATATTCTCGTACTCCTGCGTCCTGATACAGTTTAAGTTTTCTTTCCATTTCGATAGCGGTGTTTGACGGGGATAAAATCTCGATCACTAAATCAGGAGCGCCGCGGCATCCTTCGTATCCGCGTTTTTTTTCATCACAAATAACGGTAATATCCGGTTGAACAACTGTATCATCAGTCTCGTCTTCTCTGTAAAAAAGACGCACATCAAATGGAGCGGGGTATACCTTGCATGGTTTTCCTATTAAGTAATTATAAAATTGATTAAAAATTGCTCCAAGAATCTCTTGATGTATAATATTTGGCGCAGACATTGCATAAGTCTCACCGTATATAAGCTCAAAACGCTCGCCTTCAGCCAGTTCCCAGATTTTATATTCAGCGTAAGTGAATAATTGATCGTCTTTTGGTAAAGCGCCCATATGAGTATTATACTATAAGCTCATATAAAAGACAACACGCCTTAAAAAAACATCCTTTCCAAATAATGCGCAAGACCTTCTTCCAGATTAGAACCGTAAATTAAATCCGCCGCGTCGCGGATACTTTCTCTGGCGTTTTCAGGGGCGCAGGCGAAGCCGGCAACTGAAAACATCGGTACGTCGTTTTCTTCATCGCCGAAAGCGATTACTTCTTCGGGTTTAAGACCCCTGTGTTCCATGGCGATTCTTAAGCCCTCGCCTTTTGAGACGCCTGCGTTGATGATTTCCAAAAATGTAGGGTAACTGCGCATAACGCTGATTTTATCCGCGAAACGCTCCTGCATTCTTTTGCGGATTTCGTCGTGAAGATCAGGGTCTGCTATGAACATCCCTTTAATGCATCCGTTAATCGGAAGAGCGGCGATGGTTTTTAAATCTTTAATAACGGGCGTAATGCCGGTGTGGGTTTTGTACATCTGCGCTTCACTTCCGTAGCTTTCAATTACAAGAGCTTCCCACATTTGTTTAGGGTCTTCTTTTCCTGTGTCCGGTGAAATGCCTGCGGGAAGATATATCTGATAGTGAATCCCAAGTTCGCGGGCAATGTCTGTTCCAAAATCTACCACATCCATGCTTATACAATTTGTGTGCAATATTTTTCTTTTAGAAACGTCCGCTACTTCAGCGCCGTTGAAAAACACCATCGGTCCTTCCGCGCCGATTGCGCATCGGTATTTTTCCGCCGATTCAATTGCTCTTCCTGTCGATATAATTATCTGCATTCCATTGGCGATTAAAGTTCTTAAAGTATCTCTTGTCCGCCTTCCTAGCACGCCTTCCGGCAGCAAGGTGGTTCCGTCTAAATCGATGGCCAGCCCTTTTATCATTTTAGGCTCGTAATGTCTTCTCATACTTAAAATTATACAAGGGCTGCGGGGAGTTATCAACAGATACAAATTGATTAATAATCCGTTATATTGTATAATTTCTTTGCTCGGGAGTAACTATGAAAGTTATCACATTCGGTGAAATTATGCTTCGCCTCGCCCCTGAGGGTTATCTGCGCTTTACCCAGGCTGCTTCTTTCGGAGCGGTTTACGGCGGCGGAGAAGCCAATGTCGCAGTTTCTCTTGCAGGTTTCGGTATTGACGCCGCTTTTGTGACAAAACTGCCGAAGCACGAAATCGGGCAGAACGCGGTTAACAAGCTAAGAGAGTTTGGCGCGGATACTTCGCTGATAGTCCGAGGCGGAGACAGGGTGGGGATTTATTTCCTTGAAAAAGGAGCGTCTCAGCGTCCGTCAAAGGTGATTTATGACCGCGCTCACTCGGCGATAGCTGAAGCTGTTCCCGGTGATTTTGATTGGGATAAAATTTTTACGGGAGCAGATTGGTTTCATTTTACGGGGATTACTCCGGCGCTTTCTGACAGCGCGGCGGAAACTTGCATGGCTGCGTGCAAGGCGGCGAAAGCCAAGGGCATTACTGTTTCCTGCGACATCAACTACAGGGCGAATCTTTGGACGCGCGAAAAAGCGGGAGAGGTGATGTTCGGTTTGATGAAGTATGTTGACATTTGCATAGCGAACGAGGAAGACGCTGCCGACGTTTTCGGGATTAAAGCATCCGGCAGCGATGTAACATCCGGCAAAATCAGCCATGAAGGTTACAAAGAAGTCGCCTCATCTCTTATTAAAAAATTCGGCTTTAAGCAGGCTGCTATTACATTAAGAGAATCAATTTCAGCTAACGATAATAATTGGGCCGCGATGCTGTGTACCGGAAATGATTTTTACTTTTCTAAAAAATACGCTGTTCATATAGTAGACAGAGTCGGCGGCGGTGACAGTTTCAGCGCGGGACTTATTTATGCGAACCTTCAGGGGATGCCTTATCAGGAGGGGCTGGAGTTTGCCGTTGCGGCAAGCTGCCTTAAGCATACAATCGAAGGCGACTTTAATCTTGTTTCGGCGGATGAGGTTAAAAAACTCGCGGCAGGCAATGCGTCCGGAAGGGTACAGCGGTAAAAGATGGTTGATATTATTAAAGAACAAAGAGAAAAAAATCTTCACCGCCTTTTTCATGCTGTAAATACCACCGCGCGCATTTTGTTAGCCGCCATGGAAGATGAGACTTTTGAAGCCAGCGTTCTTGAAGGCATGAGCATTATCGCGCATTGCCTTGATTTTGACCGCGGCTACATCTGGCAGAATGAAGTAAGAGACGGCGTTCTTCATTACGCGATGCGGTTTGAATGGCAGAACGACACAGGACGCAGATTGAATCCTGTCGAGAATAAAGCGGTTTATCCTTATTCTGATATTCCCCGGTGGGAATCGAAATTTTCAAGCGGCGAATGTGTAAACGGACCTATAAACGATCTAAGTCAGGAAGAACAGGACAGATTAAAAATTCACGGAATGAAATCAGTTTTCGCGGTTCCCGTTTATATGCAGGATTCATTCTGGGGATGGGTAAGTTTTGACGACTGTATCGAAGAGAGAACGCTTGCCGATGATGAGCTTAGCATTCTTCGTTCCATAAGCCTGATGATGGTAAACGCCATCTGCAGGAATGAACAGGTAAGTAAAAACCATGAAGAAGACAATATAAAAAATTCGCTGCTTAATACCGTGAACGAAGCCGCATCTCTTCTGCTTCAGTCTGAATCACATGAGTTTGAAAGCGTTTTACTGCGCAGTCTTGGAATGCTCAGCAATGCCGCAAATGCCGATCGCGTTTACATTTTTAGAAATTTTTCAAATGACGGCAAATTGTACTGTTCGCAGCTGTATGAGTGGTCAAAAACCGCCGAGCCTCAGCAGAATAGCAGCTATACAAAAAAAGTATCTTACGAAAACGATCTTCCGGGATGGGAGGAAACGCTGTCAGGCGGAAAGTGCGTTAACAATATTGTTTACGATTTGGATGATCGCATAAAAGCGCATTTATCGCCGCAGAAAGTTTTATCGATACTGGTTGTGCCTGTTTTTCTTAAAGACCTTTTTTGGGGATTTGTCGGTTTTGACGATTGCCATCACGAAAGAATATTTTCCGTCAGCGAAGAATCGATTCTGCGCTCGGGAAGTCTTTTAATCGCGCATGCGATGCTGCGAAATGATTTGACTTTAGGTATTTGCGCAACAGCACGCGAGCTTGAAAAAGCGCTGGAAGAAGCGCAGAGCGCAAGCAAGGCAAAGGGTAATTTTCTTTCAAACATGAGCCACGAAATGCGCACTCCGATGAACGCGATCATCGGCATGACGCAGATTGGTAAATCAGCCTCAACTTTAGAAAAGAAAAATTACGCGTTTGAAAAAATCGAAGGCGCGTCTAATCATCTTTTAGGCGTTATAAATGACGTTCTTGACATGTCAAAAATTGAAGCCGGAAAATTTGAACTTTACAACGCGGCTTTTAATTTTGAAAATATGCTGCAGAAAGCGATAAGTATAGTTAATTTCAGATTGGAAGAAAAAAAACAGAGCTTTACGCTTTATATTGATTCAGAAATTCCAAAATTGCTGACAGGCGACGAACAGAGAATCGTTCAGGTAGTTACAAATCTTTTAATCAACGCTGTAAAATTTACGCCTGAGTATGGATCTATTTGGCTGAAAGCGCAATTTGACGGCGAAGAAAACGACGCGTATAAAATAAAAGTTGAAATAAAAGATACCGGAATCGGCATTAAAAAAGAGCAGCAGGAGAAACTGTTCTATTCTTTTGAACAGGCAGAGAGCAGCATTTCCAGAAAATTCGGCGGTACGGGGCTTGGGCTTGCGATTTGCAAACGTATCGTCGGATTAATGGACGGAAAGATATGGTGCGAATCAGAGCTTGATAAAGGCTCTACTTTCAGTTTTATCGTTCAGTTAAAACGCAGTGATGATGACGCGCCAATTGACGAGCCGCTTTTGTTAGACGAAGAAATAACAGGCGATTTGAAAGATTCATTAAAAGGCTGCTGCATTTTGATGGCTGAAGATATGGAAATAAACCGTGAAATTGTAATTACTCTTTTAGAGCCGTTTGAAGTTGAAATTGACTGCGCAATAAACGGCGCTGAAGCTGTTAACATGTTTAAGAGCAATCCCGATCGATATGACATTATATTAATGGATATGCAAATGCCGCAGATGGACGGGCTTGAAGCTACGCGAATTATCCGCAGTTTGGATCTTCAGCAGGCAAAAGAAGTTTCCATAATAGCGATGACGGCAAATGTATTCAAGGAAGACGTCAACAGATGTCTTGAAGCCGGAATGAACGCGCATATCGGAAAGCCGATGAATCTGAACGATGTGATTGATTTATTAAAACGTTATTATATAGAAAAACAGCTGAGCATGTTCCAGTAACAAATTAAATCGGCAGAAGCAGAACCGATAGTCCGCATAAAAGAATCGCAGAGCCTGCAAGAGCGTGCGCGTATCTTTCCAGCCTGTTGATCTTTAACAGCTGAAAACCTTTAATGCCAAGCAGCGTCATTAAAAGCATAACGCCAATCGTAATAACGGAAAAACTTACCGTTACCAAAACGAGCATAAAAATATTCATCGTTGCTGCAGGGTACATTAAGAGCGGAATCAAAGGTTCGCAGGGTCCCAGCACAAAGAAAATAAAAAGCCCCCAGAACACGCTGCCAGTTTTTTTCGTATTATGCCTGTGTTCCGCATCATTGTTTAGGTGCGTATGAATGATTGTCTGCCCGTCCTGCTCTGTGTGAGTGTGCGTTTTATTCTTTAAAGCTTTTTTTATTCCGTAAATTGTATAGATCAATCCGAAAGCGATTAATACATAAGCGGCGACAGTTCCGCGTTTATCTTCAATGTCAACTAACGATGTAACTCCTGCGGACAGCGCGACTCCGGCGAAACCAAGAATTACGGAGCCTAACACGTGTCCGAATCCGCACAACAAAACAACGTAAACCGTTTTTCTAATCGTCCAGTTATTTGCCTTGCTTAACGCGATAAATGGCACATAATGATCAACGCCGATAAGAGTATGAATAACCGCGATTGATACCGCGGCGCTTAATAAAATTCCTGATTCCATAATTAATTATTTTTTTTCCTTGTGTATGCTAATTAAATCATAAACCGCCGCGCTTGCCAAGACCGCAAGGTCTTCGGGCGCAAACCATGTCTTTGCCGTTTTGTCAAAAAGTATATTTCCGTCAGAAGGAAACTCGTCATCTCCCTGCCAGATAATAAAAGTTAAAGGAAGGTACGGAAGCGCGTTTATCGTAACAGACGCGTCGCCGTGATCGGCTGTCTTTCCGCCAAGCGATGTGCCAATCTCGATCAATTTTTCAGGCTCTTTTTCAAAACATCCAACAAAAGGCTTAACCGCTCTCTTATAAAAATTAGGCTCATAAAAAAGCGCAGGCGCGGCTTCCCTGTACGCGATGAGCTGTCCTGACATTTTTTTCGCGCCGTTCGCTGTCAGATAATGAAGCCATAATATTTTTTGTGTGACAGACGCGCCGCAAAGATTTTTTTCCCTGTTAAGCCACGGCAGAATATAATCTCCGTTTTCGTAACGCGCTCCGCAGGCTTCGCAGACATCTTCGGGCGCCAATAGCGAAAGACGCTGCGAGGCAAGATCTATTGCATCATCGTATCCCATTTACGCCTTCTATTTATTGTTTTTTCTATAATAATGATATACAATAGTTTATATTTTTTCGAGGGAGTAATTAATGGCAAGACAAAAAATAACGGAAGCGCTAAAGTCGGGGAAAACCTTGATTTCTGACGGCGCATGGGGGACTTTTCTCCATATAAAAGGATTAAAACCGGGCGAATGTCCCGAATTATGGTGCATCAATAGACCGTCCGATATTTTGGATGTGGCAAAAAGTTATATCGACGCGGGAGCCGACATGGTAGAGACCGACAGCTTCGGCGGCAGCTGTTTCAAACTTGCCCATTACGGGCTTGCCGAAAGAGCGGCGGAAATTAACGAAGCCGCCGCGAAAATTTCTCGTCAGGCGGCGGGAGACAGCAAGTGGGTTATCGCTTCGATAGGTCCGACAGGAAAAATGCTTGTAACGGAAGAAGTAACAGAAGAAGAACTTTACGAAGCTTTTAAAACACAGGCTGTCGCGTTTGAAAAAGGCGGAGCCGACGCGGCTTGCATAGAAACGATGAGCGATATCGAAGAAGCGTGTCAGGCGGTGAAAGCCGTAAAAGAAAATACAAAACTGGAAGTTATCTGCACATTTACATTCGAAAAAACAATACAGGGCGAATACAGGACAATGATGGGAGTTGATCCTGTCGCCGCGATGAACGCTGTAATCGCGGCAGGCGCGGATGTTGTCGGAGCGAACTGCGGCAACGGAATTGAAAGAATGATCGAAATCGTAAGCCAGATGCGCTCTGCCAATAAAAACATTCCGATTCTTGTTCACGCAAACGCAGGGCTTCCTAAAAATGTCGCAGGCGAAGTTTTATTCCCCGAATCGCCGCAGGACATGGCGGCTCTCGCGCCGAAACTCGCCGCCGCAGGAGCGAATATTATCGGCGGCTGCTGCGGTACAACGCCCGCGCACATCATGTCGATTAAAGAAGCTCTAGCAAAATAAATAAGGAGACATATTATGATGAAGACAAAATTTTTATCAACGGCAATCGGCTCTATGCCTTTTGAAGATCCTGCGTACGCGGTCGGCGTTTCGTTAAAATCGATGGATGCGCCCATTTGGCCTCAGTTGCCGCGCCTCGGCTTACTTGAACAGATGGAGGTGCAGTATTCCGAGAATATTCCCTGCGCTGTTATTGACGCGGAAAAAAATAGAATGTTTTTTCAGACCGATGTAGATTATTCGGAAAAGTTTGCCGAGTTTTACGAAGCCTACATGACGGCTACAGATGAAGAAGGCGGAACAAAAGATTTTTCTTCCATGTTAATAAGCGAAAAATATTCCAAAGGAATTTACGCGATGTTGAAAGCGGTAAAAGAAAAGGGCAAGCAGCCGTGGCTCAAAGTGCAGTCGACAGGTCCTATCACATTTGCGCTTTCTATCGTGGACGAAAACAAACGCGCATTGTATTACAACGAAGAGTTCCGCGATGTTATCGTTAAATCAATTTGCGCAAAGAGCCGCTGGCAGATTCAGCAGTTTAAACCATATGCAGATAACATTATCTGCTTTATAGACGAGCCGATTTTATCCGCGTTTGGAAGCTCCACTTACGTTTCCGTAAAACGCGAAGATGTTGTCGCGATTTTAAATGAAGTAATCGAAGCCATCCACGCCGAAGGCGCAATTGCAGGTATTCACTGCTGCGGAAACACGGAATGGAGCATACTCATCGACGCAGGCGTAGACATTGTGAACTTTGACGCGTTTGAATACGGCGATACAATCGCAATTTACGCCGACAGCGTTAAAAAACATTTACAAAGGGGTGGAACCCTCGCGTGGGGCGTCGTACCGACATCAGAAAAAATCCGCGCTCAGAGCGCGCAGTCTCTGGAAGCGCAGTTAGAAAAAGTGATGGACAACCTTGCCTCCAAAGGAATTGATAAAAACTTAATCGCAGAACAGGCGATTATAACCCCTTCCTGCGGAACCGGCTCTCTTGCTGTTGAAGACGCGGAAAAAGTTTTTTCGCTCATGGCGGAATTAACCAAGCGGATGAAAGAGAAATACAAATTTTAAGGCTTGGAATACATGAACCGCGGATTAGCGCGGATTTAACGGATTAGCACTGATTAAGAGGGAAGAGGGTGAAGATAGCTGTTTCTGGTAAAGGCGGGGTTGGTAAGTCTACGATTTCTGCGGCTATTGCTTTGACTCTTGCTAAGCGTGGGCAGCGTGTGCTTGCGTTGGACGCTGATCCTGACGCCAATCTTGCGGCGAGTCTTGGCATTTCAAGTAACGTAAAAATTACTCCAATCTCTAAACAAATTGAACTTATCGAAGAACGAACCGGCGCCAAGATTGAACAGTACGGGCAGGTTTTTAAATTAAACCCCGAAGTGGGTGATGTGGCGGACAAGCTTGCGTATTCGCATAACGGCGTTGAACTTATTGTGCTTGGAGCTGTAAAACGCGGCGGAGGCGGCTGCGCCTGCCCGGAAAATATTTTTATAAGAGCGCTAGTCACAGACCTTGTGCTTTATAAAAACGAAACGCTCATTATGGACATGGAAGCAGGGATTGAGCATTTAGGCAGAGCGACTGTAACAGGCGTCGATGTAATGGTGATTGTAGTTGAGCCGGGTCAGCGATCGCTTGACTGCGCTAAGACTGTAATTGAAATGTCAAAAGAAATCGGTCTAAATAAATTTGTAATTGTCGGAAATAAAATTACAAATGAAGATGATAAAAAATATATAACAAAAGAAATAGTAAAAATATGCGCGGAAGATTCCAATAAAATTGATATTTTATTTTTGCCGTACTCCGAAAGAATCCGCAATGCGGACAGAGACGGAGTTTCGGCGCTGGATGGGATGAATGACGCGGAAAAAGAAGTAATAGCGAGATTGATTGAAAAGATTTTTAAAAAATAAGCTGTTACTGGGTTTATGCGTTTAACGCTTACAGAATTATCATAATATGAACAGTTTTCTCATCACTTCGATCAAATTTCCATCACCGGCAGGAAATTAATTGACTGTGTATGCGATAATTGCAAACATAAAGACCATATTGAAAGACAAAAACATGGGATTATAAATACTTTGACGCTAAAAAACCGGACGAAACGCCGACTGTATTCGATCCGCCCTTATTGCTTTAGAAGCGGCAGATAAATCGAAATAATTGCAAAAATATTTATTTTTTGTATAATAACGGTATGGATGATGCAGCCGCCGGAAAAATAAATCCGGCATCTTTTTTGACGGAACGCGAACAGGAAATATTTAAAAAATTACTCGCAGGCGCAACGCCGAAAGAAATTGCCTATGAATTAGATATAGCTTACGGAACGTTTTTAACCCATCAGGGAAATTTGTATAGAAAGCTTGATGTTCATACAATCAATGAACTTTTTATAAAATACAGCTCTGAAATTAAACCTGTAATTAATAAATATGTTAATGCTGTCTTTAATCATTGGTATACAATTGCAGATGATCTGGGTTCTTCAATAAGCGGGAGATTAAATTATGAAGATATACAAGGCTGCTATGCCGATACTTATACTATTTCTGGAAATGTGTCCTGCAAAGATGACGCTTATATAGGATTGGCTGCTTTTCCCGATCGTTCAACGCTTGAAGCCATTAAAAAAGCAAAAGTTATTTCTTTTACTGCTCTTGGTGACGGAAGAATATACGAGGCGGCAATTATTACAACCGAAGACGAAACAGATGAAGCATATAACTTTTATGGAAAAAATTTTACCACCGAGAACGGCGAAATATCTACATTCAGTTTTGATATTGATGAGATTTCTAAGCTGCCTCTTTTTGGAAATGAAACGCCGTTTAAAAAAGACAATATAGATTTATTATATATTCATTCTTATTCTTCCGGCGGCTTTAATTTAAAAATATGGGATATAAAAATATTTTTTTAAAATCGAAATACTCATAAGATCTTATGATGTTCAAATAATATTTAATTTTATAACCTTATTTAGAAAGAAGGGCGTTAATCATATCTTCGATTATTCGCTGCTCTTTCTTGGGTAAGAGGCGGTACTTGGCGATAATTTCGGAATTCTGTTTTGGCTGAAAATCTTCGTCCTCGCCTGCGCCGCCTGAAACAGAGTATATCTGGCCTTTTCCGTTTTTCAGCCAGTCAGGGTTAATGGAGTATTCCCTGCAAACAATGTCATAAAAACGGGAGCTGGGGTTAGTTTTACTTCCGTTCAGAATTTGGGAAATATACGACTGCCCAAAACCTGTTTTTAGAGAAAAATCAGTTTGATTTGCGCCTAAATCTGAGAATATATATTCTAACCTTTTTGATAATGCGTTTTTCATTATGTTTACATAATAAAATGAAATTGGCATTTAATCAATTATATGGTTTTTAATGTTATTGAATAACATTACCAAGTAAAGTAAGATATTACTAAGAAAAGAGGCCGCCATGAAAAAAAAGGGAGTTACGATAAAATCGGGCATAAAACCGCAGGAAGAAAATCCGCTTAAAAAATTGCCGATAGAAGAAAGGCTGAAACTGCTTAATGACGTTGATAAGGCATATATCCGCGGTTACATTGACAGAGCTCTTGTAGAACAGAGGCGAAAATCACCAAAAAAATCAGGCGAAAAAAATGCGGTAAAAATCCGCGGGTCTTTAAATAAATGAGCGTTTTGTCTTCTATAAAAGGTTTCTTTCAAACCAGAGACGAACTCTCTTTAATTAATATTAGAAGGGAGCAGTGGTATTTGCTCCTCATTTTCCCGCTGACGGTCATATTGGGAGACGCCCGTTATTACGACATGGAAATCGCCGTTTTCGGCTTTGAGTCCTACGAACTGCTCTTGTACCCGTTAGGTCTCGGCTGGCTCGTTTCTGTTTTTACTCCCAAAAGGTTTATAGCTCCTCTGCTGCAGATCGCCTCTGTCTGCTGCGCCGTCATTTTACCTTTTCAATTTCTGATTGCAGGTGAAATACAAAAACTGGCAGCGTTCATGGCTTTTCAGTTTTTTAACGGTATATGCGCCGCTTGCGCATTCGCTCTGTGCTGTTTCAAATTAAACAATATTGAAAGGCTTTTTGGAATAACGCTGATCATTTTCTATTACAGTCTTTATTACACCGTTTACAGACATTTTCCCGCCGTTCAATTTGTGTGGAAAACATGGGGAAGCGTTCTTTTAATGGCGTTCTACCTTGTAATGGTTTTTGTTTTATGTGATAAATTAAAAGATAATATATTTACAGATAACGAAACAGACGAAACAGCAAATAATAAAAAAAACAAAATTGGAATCGTAATCGTTTTGCATATCGTCTATTACTCGATAATGTGCATGATTAATTATCTTGAAGGTTCTGATAATATCATCTACAGTATGCCGTTTGGGTTAGGGCAGTTTACAGGTATTGTTTTAATCATTTTTATACTGCTGATCTTAAACTGCGGTTCTTTATATGTCTGGGTGATGTATCTTGTATTTACGCTTGCGGGAATGAGCATAGTAAATTACAGTACGCAGGCGGCGCATATAACAGGATCATATCTTTACGGATTGGGAGACGGTTTAGGTTATATTATAATGTATTACCTCTGTTCAGGAGCGGTTAAAAAAAGCAAGTCTTATAAAGTCTACAGGTTTTTCTGTTTAATTATCTTTATTGAATATTTTATAATCTCTGGCGTTTTTTCTGTTAGTCTAAACTCTTATGAAGGAGCGCTGCACAATATTGCACTTGGCGTAGTGCTTGCCTTATGTTTATTATGTTTCCTTATGCTCCCTTATCTTCAAAAAACGCTGTTTACAGAGGACTGGACAGACGGACTGTATCTGAAAAATATACCTGAATATACAAAAGAACTTGCGCAAACGGAAGCTGTCACTATAAATGAACATCTGGATCTGACAGAAAGAGAACAGGAAGTATTTACCATGTTGTTGAAAGGAGTATCGCCAAAAAATATAGGTTACATATTAAAGATCAGTATACCCACGGTTTATTTTCATCGTAATAATTTATACCGAAAATTAGACGTTCAGGGTATTCCCGAGCTATTTGCCAAATATGGCTCTGCGGCAGGTAAAAAATAGCATACCTATTAGAAATTTTAGGTATAAAAACGGTGAAAATCACCGTTAAAACCCTGAACCTACGATTTTTATAGGTATTAAAAATATAAAAACTGCGATATCCAGTAATTATGAACCATTTGCTGGCAGCATAGGAAAATATAGAAAAGAAATGCTGCAACAAAAGTCCATAATTAGGCAGCTTTCGTCGATAGGAATTTGAGTTTTTTTGGCAGATATTTACTGTGGATGTAATCTGCTCGTTGAGCAGTAGAAATATACAGCGCCGGTTTATAACAAGCCGGTAATTGTTTCCGAATGAAACGAAAAATATAACGGAGGATTTTTAATGAAAAACACAAAGAAAAACATGGGAAATTTTGCTATTGCAAAACTTAAGGCTGACAGTCTGCGGCTGCTTGTAGTTATCGCGTTTACAGCGATAGTTGGATTCGGATTGGCTGCCTGCGGCGATCTGATGGATAATCTTAACAATGAGCCGGACAAGCCCGGAAATGAACAGGAAGGTAAAACCGCTTTAGACACACCTGCAAATGTTCGTGTTGACGACGGCGGCAATAGGTCCGCTTTTATTCTGAAGTGGAACGCAGTAAAAGGAGCGGATAAATACGAACTTGATATTGACGGAACGCTAACGCAGCTTTCATCATCAAAAACAGATTACGATCTTAAAAGTTTGGTTGAAGATCCCAAAATTACTCCAATAAAAGTAAGAGCGCTTGCGCCTAACGGAGATGAGGTATATAAAGATTCTTTGTGGTCAGCCGAGCTTAATGTTGAACCTGCGCAATATGTGTTTACCTATGATAATGACGCTGCTTCAAATGTTCAATTTGCACGAAGCGCGCGCGCTGCCGCAGGAGACGTGACTATCAAAGGACTGACGCCCTATGGCAAAACCAGAGAACGCATTGTTATTCCGCAAGCCATCGGTTCTGTTCCTGTAACAGCAATTGCAGATAACGCTTTTAAAAATGATGATAATTCCATACAGATGACTTCTATTCAACTGCCTGACTCATTGGTTACCATAGGCGAAAGCGCCTTTATGGGAACAAAAATAACGGCAATCGAATTACCCGCATTGCTGGAGAGTTTAGGCAATAACGCTTTTAACGGAACTTTGCTTGTAATAGTAATATTTGTGTCAGAAACTCCTCCCGCGATGGAGGGAGCTTTTACAGGCGTTAATACAATCGAAACTATCGTTATTCCAGAAGGCGCAGGCGAATCTTTCGCGGAAGCGATTTTAGAAGCTGTTCCTGAATTAGACGAAAGCGCATTGGAAGATATTATTATAGAGAAAAAAGAAAATTCAATATTTAATATAACGATCAGCGCAGAGAACGGCGGCAGCGCTTATACAAATCCTTCCGGCAGTATTCCCAGGGGAGCAGCTGTAACATTAATTGTAAATCCCAATGACGGTTTTAACATTGATACTATCACAGTAAAAGATTCAAGCGGCGATACTGTCGAGCACAGACCTGTCACCGGCGGTAATACAGGCGGATCGACTAACAACGTTTTTTCTTTTGTTATGCCTCAATCAAATGTTACAATCAGCGTAACATTTAAAGTAATTCAGGCGGCTCAAAATTATAAAATAACAATTAACTCAGAAAACGGAGGACAAATAACAACTAATCCTTCCGGCAGCGCGGCGGCAGGAACAACAGTAAGCATTACTGTTATTCCGAATACAGGTTACCAGTTGGCAGCATCCACTTTCCGCGTGTTGAACAACAGCACTAACACCAGTATTAACTATCAGTCTTTAACAAGCGGCGCTTCAGTCTATACTTTCACAATGCCCTCATCTGACGTTACGATATTCGGTTCATTCCTGGCAAATCCCGTAAGCGGTCCGGATCCGGCAGTTAACGGAACATGGATTGGCACAGGGTATGGAAGCAGCGCTACGACTTATATGAAACTATGCAGCGTTCATCAGCAAACAGGTTACAGACCTGATTGTCCTAACTGTACAATTACAGAGGAAAAATATGATTATGAGTTCGAAATTGAGCTTACTCTTAATAACGGTGATTGGGAATGGAAAGAAGATGGTGATTCGATCAGGAAGGGAACTTATACTGCCTCAGGCGGTAATATGACGTTTACAACAACTCTTATCGTGTATGGAGGAGAAGATGGTTCTGATGGTTCTAAAGGAACGGCATATTGGGGTACAAGAGAAGAGGTAAGAGATATTCTTATCGCAACGGGTGATTATACAGCGGCGGAAGCGGAAGAAATGCTCAATGGATATTTTTTCAGCGGAACAGGAACATATACCGCTGACAACCTTACTTTAACTGCAAACGGCGAGTCAGCGACATTTACAAAGAAAGGCACAACGCAGTCCGATACATACGCCGTAATCTTTTACGCAGAGGGCGGCACATTTCCTGTAAGCGCTGCAGGTGTTTCTCCTGACGGAAACAAATTAACTTTACAGGTTCAGGCAGGCAAAACTGTTAATCCAAATCAAGTGCCTAATCCGACACGACAGGGTTATACATTTAACGGCTGGTATACAGAGGATAAAAGCACAACATCAGGTAGAGTACAGTTCAATTTTAATTCGCCGATTAATAGCGATATAACATATGTGTTTGCAGATTGGTCAGGCGAAAATCCAAACCTTACAACATACACCGTATACTTTGACGCAGGAAACGGTATTTTTGCCGACATCAATCTTAACACAAGAAGCGTACAGGTTCAGGCAGGAGGAGTAGTACCAACAAGCCAAGTACCGAACCCGATACGCTCCGGTTATATCTTTGACGGCTGGTATTCAGTCATGAAAGTAACAGTAGCGGGTGGAACAGCAACAACAGAAACAGAAATTCCTTTTACGGTCGGCAACACCGCAGTATATGAAAACATGACCGTGTATGCAAAATGGTCAGGCGGCTCAACAGGCGGCGGAACAGGCATTTCTTACAGCCTTGTCGCTAACGGTTCTTCAACACAAACCACTACGCAAGTTACTATTTCTTTTTCAGGAGATGTTCCTAATCTGTCCGCTAACGACATCTCATTAACATTCAGCGTTTCAGGTGTCGTTGTTCTTGTTTCGCAAGCAACCAACGATGGGAATGACAAATACTTCTTGCCAATCTACGGCTTTACGCAGAGC